>Ga0307509_10007167_pt1 | contig 14690 bp, 11 predicted proteins | sample 10_EM_MG_FD_202245 | JGI IMG/M metagenome (GOLD analysis project Ga0307509, IMG submission 202245) | Populus trichocarpa ectomycorrhiza microbial communities from riparian zone in the Pacific Northwest, United States - 10_EM | ecosystem: Host-associated > Plants > Roots > Unclassified | place... | reverse complement strand
TGATACAAGAATTTGCCAATATTTGCACCCAATACCTGACAAAACTTTGTACCGATACATCAGTTGCCGCCAAGACTGAGCCACAGTACCTCTGGCCGTACGCGAACTTTGCGAACGGGGCTGTACCGTAAAAACTGGCAAAATTGGGCATCGGGCATCTAGAACTCGCAATCTGCTACTTGTACAAAAGACTCCCAGCAGGAATACCGGTACTCGGATATAGGCATGGGCGATCAAGCAGGCAGGGATTCCGGAGGCCTGAACTCACCACCCGTAGGAAATAAAAGAACGAATCTGACGCCCAGATTGCTCAAACGAGCAAGAAGCTTTGACACCTCTAATCCTGACTGCCCGACCGCCCGGGTCTATACTCGTACTAAGTACCCGAGCACAAGCGCACGCAGTCCAGTCCAGCACCGAGTGCAGTACAGTGCCGTTAGAAAAGTTCGGGGACAAACGCCAAAACACACCAAATTTACCACATTTCAAGATGCCTGAACACTAGAATGCCTAATAGCACAGCAATGCTCTGAAATTTAAAAACTGGGTACTGTCTCAAATTCAATATATTGAGCCGTAGAGCCTCTTTATTGCTGTAAGCCCTGTAGACACTCCTTGAAGGGGTGGTTGTCAGAGATCTAAGTTTCATGTACTTAGTGATTCAATATCTGATTGGACATCCTTGCACTGTTCAGTGCGAAACTGTCCTAACACTTGTTGAATTGTAAAGTATAGAGTTGTGTCTTGGCACTAATTTCTAACCACTAGCTAGAATACAGAGCATACCTCCTCTTAAAGATTCACAAAAAATATCTAATTTTTTTACCAGGTACTCTAGATACAAGCCATAGTGGTGGTAAATTTTCAAGCTCTAATTAACTGAGATGGGGCTGTTCTGGTGTGCTGGAAAATAGCACTTCTAGTGTGTTTTGGTGTTTGTCCCCGAACTTTTCTAATGGCACTGTGCTCGAGTACCACAAAAACTCGCCAAACTCGCCAAACTTGCTATGCAGCCAAGCCCACTTGTGGCCAACCGGAGTGTAGACTTGTCGCCATGCCGTGCTGGCCAATTAGAGGGCCACAATCTGGGGGCTTGCATAGCGAGTTTTTGCGGTACTTGAACAGCACAGACGCGCGAATTTGGTCAATGAGACAAATACTAGCCTCAAATAATTTAAGGTTAAAAATGGAAATAAAAATATAAAAAATAAAAAAGAAGAAAGGGAGGAAGGAAGGAAGAGGTGTTTTTTTTTTTTTGTTAAATCCGTGGTATTGTTTTTAGGTACATGTAAACCAAAGTAAACACTTCCCCCAGGCACAAACCGCTGCATTCGGAGAAGACCCCATGGCAAAGAAAGCCCACCCTCTTTAGCCAAGGGAAAAACAAGTCATCCCAGATCCCTCTGGTGTGGAACCAACCGCAAATCCCCAACCAAAAAGGCACAAGACAAGAATAACAACCCCAATATTAGGCAGGACACTTGCCCGACAAGCTAGCCAGCAGAGGCAGAAGATAACAGGAAAACCTTCCTGAACATCTCATGACATAAGAAAGACAAAAGAAAAAATTGTACTGCTACTCGCGTCCGAACCTTCATCATCTCGGGTGTAGGGCCGTCAGACAAACCCTTCCTCGCTTACGGTAGGATTGAGGAATCCTTTTCTTGTGAACAACCATATGCCAGCCCAAGAGCAAGGCATCAGGTAAATGTGTAGTAAACAGTCGGCAGGGCGGTGGTGCAACCAGATGTAGTGCAATACTAGCTGTACAGTGCCAAGAAAATCCAACCGAGTTGAAATATGGAGAAGGGCCAAACCCATGACAGACTGTTGTGTCAGTAGCCATGGGATTTGACCAAGGTAGTGAGGTTTTTGTCCCTATGGCTATGGCGAGGGGCCACCGGAGGGCAGATATTGAGGTAGTAGTAGGGTACCAGCCAGTAAGGTGTGTTTATCCCACGGTAAGGCCTTTCCAGCACCCTTATGAAGCTCCAAGTTCAGGGGCGGGTCAGGATCGTGAGATTGATGTGTGGTGTTTTACCCACGCTTATACCTTCCCAAATAGGAAGGTGAAAAGCGGGGTAGGAAAATTGAGGGAAGGGAGCTTGAAGGAAGGAAGAGGTGCCAGAGCAGCATATCATACCAAGGGTGGCAGACGGGCTGCAGCCGCCGGACGAGGCTAATCGAGTACAGTACCTTACCGGTTCTGTGCTAGTGGGTACTCGTAGTCCTCGTCTTCCGTCGCCCGGGCGACGCCGTCGGACTGCCGCAGACGCCCGTCCGTCTCGGCCATCCCGTCGCTAACGTTTTCGGCACTTTTGAAGTTGCTTGTGCCGGGCAAATGTGCAGCCTCTCATGGGGTCCTGACGAACATCAGCGGGTGACGAACAGGGATTACCAGGTGTTTTTTTTGGTTACCCTACTTTGTCGAATTTGATTTTTTATTGCCAGGGCACGGTTAGATTAGCTCATAGCACAGCCTGGCACACTTCAATTGCCATGGACGGGTTTTTGTCTTTGAGGAAGCAAATGTTAGGGTTCTTTAGCATAGTGAGAACTTACAAGGTGGAAAATGCTGGATATTCAAAGTGGATTACGCTTGTAGATGGTTTCTCCTTTTTTTTGTCCCTACAAAGTCATTTTATTTGTACTCGTACCGTACTCGCACTGTATCATGCAGATACATACTAGTATTGCTTGGGCACTGCATAGTGCCGTGGCGCAAGCTCTCCTAACTCAGCGCTAACCGCGGTACGGTAGTGGACAGGCGCCGCTAAACCTTTTTCTTCTTTCCTTTCTCTGACCTTTTCCCATATATAACGCTGCCATCCATTCTTCCTTGCGGCCTCGCCCACGCTTTCGCCAGACCCCCTTATCCTGTCTTGCCGTGACCCTCGAACCGGCAAGCAGACACCTTTCTCCCGTCTTTCTTCCTGCCTTTCCTGCTCGCCTCGACACCAACGGCTTCGCAACCTGTCCAGATAACGCCCCTCCTTATTCTGAATTTGCCCGGGGACTGCACTAGGACACTGAGCAGCCTGAACCATTGATTCTTCACTTACGGGCGAAACTCCGGAAGAGAAGGTGCAACCTTCTTGAAGAAATGGCGAAAGGCTACTCACGTGCATCTAAGCGGGCCTATGTGGAGTTTGAGGAGGAAGAGTTGGGGGGTGGTGGGACTACCGGTAATGGGATGTCAGTCCCGCTGGCCCCTCAACAAGAGTCCTCCGATGATTCTCCGCTAGGTGTTTCCATTGAGGGCAAATGGGGGAAATATTTGGTCGAAACCGGATTAATTGATTCTTCAGAACTGAATCGGACTCCCAAACCATTCCCCCTAAAAGGGCAACGCTTACGAGAATATCGCAAGTCAATGGAAAAGTTAGTCACCAACTTTAGAACGGAGGTTATATCCGACTTTGATATAAATGCCGTTTGTCGTGATTCGGGGAAACGACAGCCGGCTGAGAGCAGACAAAGCACTTATGAGCAAACCAACGAGCCGACATTGCGAGTTATAGATAGCGCAAATACTATTATTCGCGACGGTACTACGAAAAGGTCAGTCAATTTAGAATCTACAGTCTCTGCCATCCCGTGACAAAATTAGGCCGGCGAGGGACAGGGATCAATTACCAGTAACGTGCTCGGGGTGTCAGCGGGAATCGGAAAACTATCTCTGCCGATCCTATACAAATATCTACGGAGGCAAGGGTTATGTTTTCCGATTTTTAATGACCTCCGAATACAAGCAACAGGCAAGGTTATTTTGCCTGGTGCTTGTATCCCACGGCAAATCGAAACGCACGGCGACACGAAGCAAACAGCTGCCAATACACGCGCAGGGAGCATATATTTTCCTAATATCACCCCAGTCTACTCGCATAACTTATGTTTGTTTCGTGCTGCCGTGCGTTTCGACTCGCCGTGGGGTACGTTAATTTGGGTAACGTTAACATTGGTGATTTACTTTTTCGCCCACCAAATACCCCTGTTCGCCTGCCTGGTTTAGTCGTGGCGCAATGTCGTGACGTTTGGAAAACGGACTGCTATTGCATGTAGCCAAAAATTGGCCATGCCTCGGAATTTTGGTAGTATTCAATAGCAGTCCGTTTTAAAAACATCACGACACTATGAGTACTCGAGTGCGCTGGGGATGAAATAAAAATAAATGAAGTATGGTACTAATTTTCTAATAGGGCAGATGGACTTGGCGAAATACTGGCGGTTAAGCTAGGAACCACGGGAACTCTTGGCCACGAAAGACCCGTTTTGCCAGATGGGCTACGGAGCAGTGCCGAGCGGGGCCTTTTTCGCTACCTGGCCAGTGATCCCGTCTGCCGGTCAGACAATACGCGGCACAAAGACCGTACGAGCGAGGACAATCTTGTCCGCGGTCCATCTATCCCGGTTCCGGATGGGGCGGGCAGTAAGTCCCACAACCTACACCTCTATACGGCGGCGCAGCACGATCCGAAAATTTCGGGTATTAAGTTGGCCCATGGCCCTCGGGGGACCTGGAATCCCAGCCGGGATATTACCAAAGCGCTGCACCAGTTCCTTGCTACTCTGACGCCGCTGACGCGCCTTGTGGGGTCTATGTTTCGAGCTGTCGCCCCCGAGATATGGGATGTGTACGATAAAGTCTACCTGGCGTTGCCGACTAATGACATAACTAAGCCATTGAAGAAGTCTTTTGGCCTTTGGACTTCTAGATCAATTGTGCTGAACGCCGAAACCAATATTCACGTTGACCTGAAGGACGTTTGCCGTGGCTTTTGTGCAATCATCCCATTTCCCATTTGGTAATTTTAAAGGTGGAAATGTTTGTCTTCCTACTTTAGGTATCTCCGCACCTCTTGCCGCTGGTAATTTTTTTTTTTTTTTTGATATTACAGTTTCCCCTGGCTATAATGAACGCCAAGAACCACGACCTCAAAGTCCCAAAATTTTATTATAGCAAGGTTCATTATAGCCCGGGGAAACTGTATCTTTTATTATCTTCTATGTTTAACTTTTGCTTATTTATTGGATTAGGGGAAATATTATACTTCCGCTCGCACCTTCTTCCGCATTATATTGGTCGCCGGGAGGGCTTTCGGTTTAGTCTGGTGCACTTTACGCATCAAGTAGTTTTTGACTATGTGCAGGAGAAAGGTGGATTGGGCTGTTTGTTTCCCATTGAGGATATGCCGCAGTGGTATAGAGCTCGTTATACCGGCGCTGTTAACCCGCCAAACTAAACTTATCCTGGGTTCGCACATTGACCCCCGCCAACAATCTGGCGAAAAAAGTGCTGTCATAGAGTACTGTATCGTACAGGAGATAAACGTGATTGAAATTAAAAAGAGGGGGAGCAACCTTATAATACCAATGTCGCCGGATGAAGCATAGAAGAGCAATAACACGGTGCGGGGCACAATTAGCTACGAAAGTCCTGCGTTCCGTTTATTTATTTAGCCAAACTTTGGGAATTGTCACTCAATCTATCGATATGCCCCCGCGCCGGTGCCGGTATTAACTTATGACTGTCCGCGCATCAATTGATCGACCAACTCAAACTTTAGCGTTGAGGGGGGGGGTAAGAAGAAAAAGGAAGGAAAAAAGCAAATCAGATACATCCATCCATCCGCCCGTCCATCCATCCATACATGCTCCCGCCTTGAGCATTCGATTCGAGTTCTGTACAGTACAACCAATACCCCCGCTTATTACCGCACCCGCACAGCGTAACCCATTTACTGGAAGCAGCGCATGGCCAGAAAACATGATAAGCTTTCGCCGGGGCAATGGTAAATGCAGGATTAGGAAATAAAAAAAGGAACTAACTTTCCCTTGTTGAAAGTGGACTCTGTGATAATAGCGGCGGGGATATGGTCGAGTACCTAGCCGAACGAGGAAGGTTGTTTGGGTTTTGCGTAGAAATCGCCTGCTGGTGGTGAGTGGGTAGGGGGGGGGTAGGATCCTGTTTGTTTTATCGTACTGTGCCGGCAGAAGGGGTCGTTCGTTGGTTGGGCGGATAACGAGGGCTCTGGATATCGGCATCTTGACATGGGCCCACGGGGGGATATATTTTCCCTATGGTTAGTGGGCGGGGGAACAAGTAGCCCGCCTACCCCTTTCCCCGATAGCACACCTGTTCCCGCCTTACATTGCGGCGAAGCGAGTACAGCAATGTGCGATAACTCGGATGGGAAGAGCGGTAACAGCAGGCCGTCAAGATTATTAGTCGAAACTGCGTCTGTATGAACAATAAGACAGGTACTGTACCGGCATAAGCCTAGCCGTAGTAAGGTGTAAGAGTAAGAGGCCTGCCGCCGGGACCTCACTATCCTCGGCTGGGAACCTAGAGGACATAGGGCTTCGGAGACCGGATAGGAAGCACAAGAAAAACGAAAGAGAACTACCATACTAGTCCTAACTAAGATCTGGCTTGAAGAGGTAGAGACCTGAAAGAAGCATTTGAGAGGAGAAAAGGGACCGTATACTAATAGCCCCCTGGGGACAGGGGACCAAATCGAGTGATGGCAGATGAGTCTACAAACAGTCGACCCGGCAGCACTTCTCGTGGCCCCGGACCGTGTTCCTCCCGTGCGCCGCTTATAGAATTCGTTGCGGCGCATTTCGGAACATTCTTCCTACTTCTTATATCCTATCAACTCAGGTTCGCGGCCGCTGCCCTTAACGTTACCGGCAATAGAGGCGATGGTGCGCGTCGCCGATATCGCATTCAGCAGGCCTTTTCTCTCATGCCTCCTCCTCTTGCCACTTGAACCGGGCATGTCTCATTGCCTCTGAGGTATAATACTGCGCTTTCAATAGGCTTCGGTACTACCGTATTGTAGTGCGTAGTCGCTATGGGATTACTTCCACTCCAGCCCCCATTGCTCATCTGTATTATGCCCTTAATTGTGACTGGGCAACAGATATAACTCATCCCAATACGCACCGCATCCTAGTCTATACCACTCGTACATTAGGCTCTCGCAGTACATGTAACCCATACTCCTAGCCATCGCAGTGAACATATCTGATTTAAAACGACATGGTCCCATTTTCGTAGCTGCAAACCTCTGAAGTTTCAATTTTCGGAAGGGGTCTGCAATAGCCCGGGCGCTTAGGCGGAATTCCCAAGCTCCCCAGCCGTTCTGAAGCCTAGGAGATTCCCGGCGCTCACACATGTGTGATTATTGCGAGCAATAAGATGGAATCCCTAGATCCTCCGTCCCTTGGATATGTATTTTCACAGGGTCCTCACGCTGGAGGCATCCGGCCCCAGATTTGAACAACAGTTATGAAGATTGTCTACTGGTAGTTGAAAAGCTTTGGTGTGTGTTAGCGCCTTTTTGCTTGCTCGAGTGCGGGGCTGGCGGATCAACTAGAAACTTGGTACTCGAAAAAAGCTTTCTCAAATCCAGAGCTGAATGCCTCTTCCAGAAATAACCCCGCACTATAGTGGCCTAAAACAGATACGGCGCATGGTCTTGCTTAAGATTCTCTGCCCTAACCACCTCCCCATTTAAAGCGTCATCTCCGTCTAGCACTGCTGATGATCAGGCATGGATGGGCTTGGGCGGGCCGAATCCCTAACAACTCCGGCATTTGCACAATCGCCAAGTTTCAGGAGCACCAAGTCCACCGCCTTAGTAAAGTATTGAAATTATTGGAGCCTCCGAAGAGTACTGTACATGGGTTCTATTAAATTTTTAGGTTATGATAGGAAAAGCTCCCTTTCACACTAGACTATTTAATATTTCATCGGCGGTGAAGGTCTCCTATATCTGGCCCACTGTGACGCCGGCAAAATATATCTTATGGATTGGTGTGATGGTTTTACAACATTGTAACTAGCCATTCAGGTGATTTTAAACTACATTGGTTTGTCTAATTGTAATAAACTGAAACTGACTGCTCACAATAGTACATTCTTGCCATGACAAAGAGCATGTCTGGTTAGGTACGACCACAAACCTTCATTTTGACATGGTTATGGAGGGTTTCCATAAAAAGCTGTTTTGTTTTTGAGTGGCATGTCTGGTTGCCGCAAAAACTTGCTGGTCATCTTAGGATGAGATTTCTGGGTGGTGGTCTGGTTGGCGTTTTGCAGCCTCGTTTTGGGACGGCATGCGGCGCTATTCCAGTGAACGAGCTACTGTATGATAGCCCGCAACCTCAAGTTTTTTTTTTGAATAAAAAAATAAAACATAATAATTATTGAAATACAGGTATCATACCGCTATATTTCCCATGATGGTTGTTTTTTTTTTTTGAGTGACATTTTTTGAGTTGGTTTTTATGGAGGCCTGACGCATATCTTGGATGTTGAAAATGTTGAATTATGACAACTTGTGATTATTGCCGTCGCTAGTTGAAACTCTTTTACGATTATCGAGGTTTGAAAAGCCGGGGACGACCAGATGCACCCTTAGATTGTGTCGAGCGATACCTAGCAGCGGAGCTGCAAATCAGTGTATGACTATGAGTGGATCATGTACCCCACTTCATAGTATCGAATTGCTAAGACGAGACTACAATAAAACCCATCTTATTATTCCCCCAACCTGTGATGAGGTAGTAGATCAACTTCTACTATACTGTAACTTATAAAGCTATATCATATATAGTTACCTGTCTCTCCTACCAGGAAGCGAGAGGCCCTCGCCTATAAACTATATATGAAGCTAAAGGAATCTTTGGGCATGTTTAGAAAACTAATTTATGTTGCTAATTGTTTCAGGCTGTTAGTAAGTTACATGTTCATTTTCCTACTTAGAAGACAGCTATTCTTAAGGCGCTATTTCTTTCCCTTCTTTCCTAAAATGAGTGGGCACAATGAATACCTTTTCTTTCAAGTAGAGATGTTAGAACCAACTGACTCTTCCTAGACCCCATTTGATTGGTAGCTGTGTTTTGGAGAAAGTTAGGTTTTCTAGCTGACCTAGGCTTGTGTGTGTTTTTGGTTAGATTGTGTGGGCTAGAGTATCTTGAGGTCCTTATCAGAGAGTTTGCGTAAGGAGACCTAGGTGGTAGGAAAATAGGTTATTTTCTGTTAACCTAAAAGTCTTGGACACCTATGATAGGTGGGTAGCGAGACTTGGAAGAAGTGTAAAATAGGGCTTTTCGGACCTGAAGATATTCGGTCGCTGCAGAACATTGAATCAGTAGTAACACAGTGCTCTTTTTACATTTTATTAAAAGATTTTACCCATGATAATATTGGGCATTCAGTAGTAGATTATCACCTGTTCTATGGCAGTCAGTATGGGCAGTACTGTACCCAACTTGTGTAGCTGGGAATCCTGCAATGCGATATTACCATACCCAATCCCCATCTTCCAGCAGCCAAGCTACCTACACCTATTGCGCAAACTCATTCTTGGACCTAGGTCCATTTCCTATTAACCGCGATCTAGGTCCCCATGCGCAAACTCTCTATTGTTTACACGTCGCTAGGTGTCCTATATATACACAAACTTGACTTTGCAGAAAAGCTCTTCATCCTCAACATTGCCCACAGTCTCTCCCGTCTTCACTCAACCCCTCCACCCTCCAACACAACTTACACAACTTCGAATTTTGCCCAAACCATTATTCCCCTATTCCCCTTTTCTGGTTTGGTCCTCTTTCACTGTTTCCCTCATCTTCCCCAATCCTCTACAGCCCTGACACTGTCTTCTGTTCCCGAATCATCGTAATGCGACGTTAATCTGTCTTGACACCTAGCAAACCTTAATCCCTAACCTCCGATATTCCCTAGCGCTAATTCCTAAAACATCCGAAACATTCCTACTTCGTCTAACTCCTAAACCAAACACACCGTTACTCTTCTAATACTATACTCAATCCTGCAACATTCTTCCAACGAAAGCCTACTCAGTCATCTGCCATCTGTGTTTCAACTATATCCGAGATATAGGACCTTCATGAATTTTCAATAAGAACCTAGGTGTCTGTTGGGGCCAAAGTTGAGACGCCCTCGGCAGTTTGGGGGAGATCTCGATTAGTTATAGGCTCGCCTCAGGTTAGTGAGCCCAAACTGTTCGTCCTGTAGAAACTTTGCAATTGTCGTATGCTTATTCTGGGCGGCCCGCGAGGCAGGCGTTTGGCCATCGTTGTCAACCTTGTTGGGATTGACGTCCCTTTTCTCTAGCAGTGCCCTCACTATTCCTTCATGCCCACGCGCTGCGGCCCAAGAGAGTGGTGTTTGACCATGTTCGTCAGGTTTGTCGGGATTCACGCCGCCCTGTTCCAACAGTCTCCTAACGACAGCCTCAGGACCACACCAGGCAGCCCAGGAGAGGGGTGTTCGACCATCTTTGTCAGGTACGTCAGGATCGATGCCGCGCCGTTTGAGCAACATCTTCACTACCCCCATAGGCCCGCACCCCGCAGCCCAGGAGATCGGTGTTCGACCATCTTTGTCAGCTGTGTTGGGGTTGACATCCTTCCGTTCTAGTAGTATCCTCACGACCTCTTCATGCCCATACCAGGCACTCCAGGAGAGCGGTGTTCGGCTGTATTTGTCAAGTGTATCAGGGTTGATATCCTTCCGCTCCAGCAACATTCGCACGACCCCCTCATCCCCGTTGCAGGCAGCCCGCAAGAGTGGTGTTTGGCCGTGGCTGTCAGGTATATTGGGGTTGACGTTGGTCAGCTCTAGTAGTATTCCCACGATGGCCTGGTGTCCACATCCAGAAGCCCAGGAGATCGGCGTTCGGCCATCTTCGTCAGCTCTGTTAGGGTTGACTTTGTTCTGTTTCAGCAGTAACCTGGTGATCACTTCTTGCTTACTCCGGACAGCCAACAAGAGTGGCGACTGGCCATATTTGTCAAAAGTGTCGGGATTGACGCCGTCCCTTTCCAGAAGTATCTTCACTATCCCCTCATGCCCACGCCTAACAGCCCAGTGGAGAGGTGTTTGGCCAAATTTGTCGGGCCTGTCATGATCGACGCTGTCCCGTTCCAGAAATATCCTCACAACCTCCTCAGCCCCAAACCGGGCAGCCCAGGAGAGCGGTGTTCGGCCATATTGGTCAGGTGTGTCAGGGTTGACGTGGTTCTGTTCCAGCAATATCCTCACAACTCCCTCATGCCTACTCCCGGCACCCCAGTAGGGCGGTGCTCGGCGAGATTTGGCAGGTGTGTCAGGTTTGATGCTATACCGTTCCTGCAGTCTATTCTCGATACTCTGATGCCCACAGCCAGCAGCCCAGGAAATCGGTGTTAGGCCATATTTGTCAGCTGTGTCGGGGTTGACATCGTTCCGTTCTAGTAGTATCCTCACGGCCGCTTCATGCCCACACCCGGCAGCCCAGGAGAGCGGTGTTCGGCCATATTTGTCCGGTGTATCAGGGCTGACCTCATTCCGTTCAAGTAGTATCTTTATGATCTCCTCATGTCCATTCCCTGCAGCCCAGGAGAGCGGTGTTCGGCCTTCATCGTCAGCTCTGTCAAGATTGAGGTCATTCCTTTCCAGGAGAATTCTCATGATCCCTTGGTATCCAAACCTGGCAGCCCAGGAGATAGGTGTTCCACCATCCTGGTCAGCTATATTAGGGTTAACGTCGTTCCGTTCTAGCAGCATCCCCACGATCCCCTCACACCTACGCTCCACAGCCAACAAAAGTGATGTTCGGCCATATTTGTCAACTATGTCGGGGTTGACGCCGTTCCGCCCCAGAAGCATCCCTACGACCCTCTCATCCCCTTCGTATATAGCCAGCGAGAGTGGCGTTTGGCCACCATCGCCAGCAGTGTTGGGGTTGAGGTCCTTCCGTTCTAGTAGCATCCTCACGATCCCCTCTCGCCTATGCTGCACAGCCCACATAAGTGCTGTTTGGCCATATCTGTCAACTATGTCGGGGTTGACGTTATTCGGCTTCAGCAGCATCCTCACAGTCCCCTCCTGCCTATGCCGCACGGCCCATAAGAGTGTTGTTTGGCCATCTTGGTTAACTCTATTGGGATTGACGTCGTTCCGTTCCAGTAGTAGCCCCACAATACCTTTATGCCCTCTGCACGCGGCTCGCCAAAGCGGTGTTTTTCCATGCCTGTCAACTGGGTCGGGTTTGACGTGGTTCCTTTCAAGTAGTATCCTCGCGACCTCCTCATGGCCATTCCACGCAGCCCAAGAGAGCGGTGTTCGGCCATCTTCATCGGCTGTTTCAGGATTGACGTCGTTTCGTTCCAGCAGCATTCTCACGATCCCCTGGGACCCATACTCGGCAGCCTGGGAGATCGGTGTCCGTCCATAATTGCAGGGTGTATCAGGATCGACGTCGTTTCGTTCCAGCAGCATTCTCACGATCCCCTGGGACCCACATCCGGCAGCCCGGGAGATCGGTGTCCGTCCATAATTGCAGGGTGTATCAGGATTGACGTCTTCTCGTTGTAGTAGCATTCCCACGACCTCCTCGTGCCCACGCTTAGCAGCCCAGGAGAGCGGTGTTTGGCCATATTTGTCCGGTGTATCAGGGCTGACCTCGTTCCGTTCAAGTAGTATCTTTATGATCTCCTGATGCCCATTCCCTGCAGCCCGGGAGAGCGGTGTTCGGCCATTTTCGTCAGCTCTGTCGGGATCGACGTCGTTCAGTCCCAGCAGCATTCTCACTGTTCCCTTGTGCCCATACCCGGCAGCCCAGGAGAGCGGTGTTCGGCCATATTTGCTAGGTGTGTCGGGGCTGACTTCGTTCCGCTCAAGTAGTATCTTTATGATCTCCTTATGTCCATTCCCTGCAGCCCAGGAGAGCGGTGTTCGGCCATCTTCATCGGCTGTGTCAGGATTGACGTCGTTTCGTTCCAGCAGCACCCTCACGATCTCCTGGTACCCACACCCGGCAGCCCAGGAGAGCGGCGTTCGGCCATCTTCATCAGCTATGTCAGGATTGATGTCGTTTCGTTCCAGCAGCGTTCTCACTATCCCCTGGCGCCCGTTCTCAGCAGCCCCGGAGAGCGGTGTTCGGCCATCTCGGCCAGCTCTGTTCGAGCTAACACCGTTCCTTTTCAGCAGTATCTTCACGATCACCTCATGGCCCCACCTGGCAGCCCAGCATAGTGGTGTTGAGCCGTTTATGTCTGCGAGATCTACTTTGCTGTCGTTTTCTTCTAGTAGTATCATCATGACCTTATGTGGGCCCCACGTAGCCCAGGAGAGTGGTTCCCAGTCAGGCATGGTGTTAGCAGCGTTGAGATTTGTATCTCTTTGCGTCTCTTATGTCTTCACGGCCTAGAATGCGATCTGTTGTGATTCCTTGATTGTATTCTACTCTTCATCCGGCAATGGGGAGAAGCTACCTCTACTTATAGACACCGAATGCGCTATTGACATGACTCCCGACATACGTACTCTATTACATCATTGTTCATCACCATGATTCCCCTATTACCACACGACCTGCCCAACACAGAAAGCGTACTCCCAGTGACGCAGCACACCTAGGTGACCCTTCCCCCCCAGTCCATAAGACTGCTTCCTGTCCGCGGTTATCAGGAAGCTAGTGAGAACTCCCGGCGTAATACAACACGATCTACTTTGGGCCCTAGTAACTACTCAGTAATCTAGGGGATTAGTCACCTGCCTATCCTATTCAACCATGCCCAATAAAACATCTGCTATCTTCGCCCAGCAGCAGTACTACCAAGGGAGAGACATAGGGCGTAGGAGGAGAGAGGGGAAATTCTAGGTAGGCTTCACTTACCGGTAGCTACCAACAAGAAAGTTGGTCAATCGAGCCCTTGGTGTCAGATTAGATTTGCATTCAAGACTGCTTTTAGTTGAATATCCACGAGGAGAACGTATTCTCCCAAGTTTTTAAGGTTTACCTAGAAGAAAGAGCAAGAGGAATCAAAGATGAAAGGAAAAACAATTAAGGTTCTGCTCCTGTTCGTGTTGGTTGTCCTCTCTGTCGAGAAGGGTCACGTTGCTTTCTTGGTTGCCTGCCCTTGTCTGGTCGAGTCTCACTTTGACTCAGATGCTGGAAAACCACCTTTTTATACTATTCCCGAGGTCTTTCTCCCACAAGCACTCCCGAAGACAGTCACATAGGTTAATAAAATACTCCCACTGTCTAGCTCTGTAGCTCCCAGGGTTCCGAATAGTCCGACCGGTCAAGTCTTGGAGGCAGGACCAGACTTCTCAGTCCAGATTGATGTCAATGACCGGACCTGACTAACTCGGGTGGTCCGGTCCGGTCTGGACTGGTCCCAGACCGGTCTTTATAAAAGATTGCATAGTCATATAATATCACTCACTTTGCGGTCTGAAAAAAATTGATACCCGTGAATCTATTTTCGCTGCCCCGAATCTAAGTGAAGCTGTTGCGAATTGTATCACAGAAAGCGACGATGTTGTATTGTTAAGAGAGCGAGTAGGAAAGAAGTGAAAACAACATCGAAAGGCAAACACAGGAAACCATCCAACTGCAGAAAAGCGTACGCAGCACCACCACCACCCGGTACATGTTCAATGCCCATCTACTGTAACAGAAGCACTATCATCACTCAGATTCTCCTGAGATTCCACTGTATAATCGATGGAAACAATAAGTTTATTTAAGAAACATTTTATTTGAGTGTAATATCTTGTGAGAAAAGTAGCGAAATGCAAAACGGGATGCTAATTCTGTCAAACGGCCGTGCATATCCCATTGCTTGGCGGGGCTGGTCGGACCAATCCTGGCTAAGTCTGGTCT
>Ga0307509_10007166_pt1 | contig 14691 bp, 10 predicted proteins | sample 10_EM_MG_FD_202245 | JGI IMG/M metagenome (GOLD analysis project Ga0307509, IMG submission 202245) | Populus trichocarpa ectomycorrhiza microbial communities from riparian zone in the Pacific Northwest, United States - 10_EM | ecosystem: Host-associated > Plants > Roots > Unclassified | place... | reverse complement strand
ATTGCTAAGCTTTAAAACAATCAATACTCGGCCAAAACACGATCCTCTAATGGTTTCCTTGGATGACACTGGATACTAGTATACCAGGCATTGGAATATATCTAGCACCATGTTTAATATTTTCTTATGCGTTCTAATATGATTTCGCAAAATTACACGGCTAGTTCATTTGAGACTCATCAACATTGTAAATCAGGATCGGCTGGGACAGCTTGCGGGTCGGAAGTTTCGCTCGGGTGACGAAGTCCTGGTCAATAAAATCTCCGGTGGCACCGGTATCAACTATGGCTTCTGTGGACGTTTCTTCCATAGTGTCCGTCGTCTTTAGATGGATCGGGAGCATAATGCATTTCGCATCCAGCTCGAGAGAACAGATGACAAGCTTGTGCTTTATCCGTTTTTCCCATTTAGGCCGGCACGGCTTGCAGGGTTCAGTTGGCGGGAGTGCAGGTGTGTTGGGTTCTTGTGCTTCTTCATCAATTTCTGGTTCAGTAATTTCAAGAACGGAAAATCAATTATTACTTAGCAATGGGGGCGCACGGCTCACCTGCTGCAGGATACAAAATCCTCTACACTAACTGGAGGTTCCACTTCATCTGGTGTCTCCATAGACGCTATGTCCTTAGCGGCAAACTTATTCTCCAATTCCCTTTCTATCTTGTCTGTGTCCATGTATCGGACGTCGAAACGGAGGTTGCATTCCTTTGCCCAATGTCCGGTCTTTCTGCAGCACCGGCAGGTGTCAGGAGTGGCCTTGGTCTTCCGTGCCACGTCTATGTCCATCGGGACAGGGTTACCCAGGGACGGGTTGGAGTGGGCGAAGCATGCGGCGGGCGCAGCCAGGACGGGTCTGGATATTGCCAGAGGGCGGTTCGCAGTGGGAGTTGGAACATAGGGTTGTCGGTGAGAGACGTGGAACGCCTCGTCTGCCACGCGGTTTTGATCCATCCGGACTGCGAGACGGAACCAGGCTTCCGGGTCTGTATCCAAAGGTCTTCCGTATGTCATTCCCCTGAGGGCCGTCGAGATCCGACCATCAAGGCCTCAGCGGAATTTGACCACAATGGTTTTCAGGTTGGTGTATCCGGAATCATAAATCAGGTCCCGGAACTGGTCGAGGTAGTCATCAACCGTCCACTTGCCTTGAAAGTAGGCAGTCATCTCCAGGACGTTGATGGCAGCAGCTTCCGAGTTGAGCGGCATAAAGTCCTTTCGGAATTCTTCTTCGAAGTCCAGCCAGTCGATGAAGCGGAGGTGGCCGGTCTTCGCTTCTTGTTCAAATTCATGGATCGCCCAGCGGTTGGCACGTCCAGTCTTCATACATGCGTGGCACGCCAGCGCGGCACTAGTGGGAGGCGGGTCGGAAGAAATGGCGGGTCAGGAGCGGTATGTGTAACATCAAGGGGCGAACTGGGAGCGGGAGGCGGAAGCAGCAGCAGAAGGGGAAGTGGGAGGGGTTCCCCTTACACTCACCATGTTGGCCGTGAACACATTCAGATATACCATCGAACCTATGGCCATTAATGGTGAAAAAAAGAAGAATTGGGCTAGATCCACGTAATATTTGGGCATTATAACTGTACTCCTCACCCAACCAGACGACATGAGCAACGTTGGAGCCATTGGCATGTCCGTTAAGCTGGAGTTTCTTGTAGATATCAATTTCATGCCCTATAGTCCCGTGCACTATTTTCTGGAGTTTAATGATCAGGTCAGTATTGGACACACTTGTAGTTGCTTCAAAGACTTGAGCACCTGTAAAGTTCAGGAAAGTTGAAAAAGAACAAAGCAGCTCAGGGCTTACCCCTGTCCCCTTTCTCCCCAAGTGGCTTGCCCCTTAAATAAGTGCCTCCAAACAGTTTTGGCGCCATCCAGACCGATTCTAAAGACAATATGTATGGGGATGGCAAGGGGACCGTCGGGTATGTTCACATCACCCGCATGTAACTACAATAGCGGATTGCAAAAATTAGGTAATCATATTATATAATGTAGTAGTAAAAAAACTGATTTTCCATCGAATGGCCTAGCTTGTTGCAAGCAAGGAGGTGGGGGTCGGACAAAAGCATGTGTCAAATGCATACACTTGAGTCAAAAATGCACCTTCCCAAACTCGAGTGAACGCTGTACCTCCCAAAACACTAACCGAGCCATGCCCGGTAAGGCACTTGTAGTGGCTACCCTCATGTATCAGACTGGCCAGTAAGGAGGTGATCATGATGCATCCAGGCAGCCAATGGACTGGCAGCCAACTGGCTGTGACCCTACAGGCTGTTAGTGGACTAGTGAACTGTAACTTGTACAGCAGGACTACCAACTGGCACCAACTAGCATGCAGGCTACCAGTAGCCCTGTGTTGGGGCTTTCCATATCTGGTAAAATCATATGATTAGATGGTATAAATAGCAAGAAAAATGCAAAATACATTTTCAGAGCCGGTGGTTGGAGCTAAAAATAGAACACTTTTTGCCAGTGGATAGCCCCATATCAGGACTTTCCAGATCAGGTTAAATCATATGATTTGCTGCTTTTATTAATAGACAATTGGACTTAAAACATTTTTAATTGCTTGTCTTATTTAAATAAGGAGCTTATAACACAGAATAACATAGAGCTTCTAAATATAGCACACTGGCAAACATCATTATTTATTATTGTTTTTATTTGAGGCCAGAAAATCAAAGTTTCGAGGTCTCAGCATGTAAAAATAGACAAACAAAAAGTCACATGTTGTACTATTTTTAACTCCAATCCCTGTCAAAACAAGCCCCACTCATCTCTTGATAACTTGTACAGCCATTAGTTGGCTACCAGCCCATAAGCTGTCTGGATGCATCATGATCACCTGCTTACTGGCCACATATGATACATGAATCTAGCCACTATGGCTGAGTAAGGGGATTTCAATCAAGAATTCAGAAATCAGTGAGCATTCCCATGTATTCATGAGCCTAGTTCGCTCCTGTATCATTTTAAAGCGACCCTTCGCTCTGAGATGCGGAGGCTCGAAGCAAGAATTGCACTTCTCGAGCAACAGAAGGTTCCACCCACCACTCCCTGTAAATCACTTTCACTTCAACTGCCCGCCACTCCCCATAAGTCGTTGTCACCATGAGTACCAGTGACCCTGCCACCCGTAGGTTGTAGTATCACCCAATGGCCTCGCAATATGGTTCAGTCGCCACCTTTCTGGCTCCCCTCCAAAAATACACCCATCCCCGCCGCGGCGTTGTACCAACCCTCACTGTTGCATGTGCTTGCTTTCCCTGGTGTCCAGTGTTACAGGCTCCGAAAGTTCCCCAAAATGAAGGGTCAGCAAGTCGGTTACAGTTAGATTACTATTAGCTAGTAGTATTTAGCCTCATTTCATTTTCTCTCAATTCATCATTCATTCGTTCTGCCTCTCTCTCATTCTCTTTCAAAATCAAACTTGTATATTATATCGAACTCAATAACTTATTGCGGTACCTTTTCTGTCCCTTTTTTGAACTCACCAAAACAGCCATCTTTCACCTGAAGGCTTGGATATGTCTTCAACATGAGCTTACTGCCGTTTTTGTGCTGTTTGCATAATTTTGGGCTCGCATAACATAGGTGCCATGCATGCCCAGGCTCCTAGAAGCAGCCTCTTGTATCACTCATTGCCATGGTCATCATTAATCAGAATCTGAATCTGATTCATAGTGATGTGAAATGCTCGGCCTAAAGCTGCAAGCCAAGCCAAGCTGCAGTAGCCTGAGCCATGTAAGGCCATGAGAAAGGGCACAGACACATAGTGATTGTCAGGGGTTTGAAAACCCGCCAGAGTTGGGGGTAAGGATATAGAGGGTAGGGATAAGGGTTGGAAATTGTTGCATACCCTTAAAAAACCCCTACCCTTGACAAGGGTTCAAGAGTTTTTAGGGTTTGCTAAGGGTTTATATGGTGGAAAATTTCTATTAAAATTTCCACAATAAAGCCTTGATCTTTTGTACAGGCTTTCTATTACTACTAATTAGTGAATTGGTATAGTAAATTTAGGATAACTTCTTGTTACATTCTTATCGGGATGGATAAATTTGTAATTTGAGGCTACTATATAATATTTTCAACTTCTATAAATCATTTGGTATTGTATTACCAGGAATTATACATAATGAACTAAGCAAAATGATGGTTAAAAAATCTTATTGATTATCTATGGCTTTAAAATGATTTACCCTTGACCAAACCCTTGTACTCCTGTATCCTTCAAAACCCTTACCCTGACCCTCAAAAACCATTACCCCTGTTAAGGGTAAGGGTTTTTGGAGGGTAGGTAAGGGTTCAAAATTTTTACCCCAGGGTTACCCCTGACAATCACTAACCAATGGGCTGTTGAGTGAAATATCTCACAGAAGAGGAGCGTAAACAAGCCCGTAGAGAGAGGGCTCCTACTTATGCCAAAACTGACATGTATGCTCTGTAATTTATGTGGTATTGTATTCGTATTGATCTACCTGCTGAAGGGGAAAGGAACTGCATTCAGCTCAAAACCATTGTGTGTACAAGCAGTGTTGTGGCCCTCACAAATTGTCACTGAGACTTTGGGCTATTCCATCATCTATCACAAAGCTCGGTAATATTCCACTTCCCTCCGATTCCAAACTATTCCAGATTCATTTCAAAAGTACGGAACACATCACAGCTGGCGATGACTTTGCTCATTTGGACAACCTCCTTCCTACACTGTTTCCCCCATGTTGTTGCATTGCAGTTTGGAGGAAACGATAGCAGCACTGAATGGACATTGTCTGAGAATGCAAGCTGAATTTGAGAATGTGCGAGCAGATTGTTACACACAAGTCATGATGAGATATGGCGAGAAGTTCACCTCAACTTGTTTTGCCTATTGCATAAAGCAAAGCAGCTCAAGAAGCTTTTGGGTTGTCCCAGCTCAACTTTATGATGGAAAGGCATCTGTTAAGGTGGAAGGAAGGTTCATTGCATTGTCACATTGATTGAAGATTGGAAGGCCCTCAAAGCTGGTGGATCTGAGTTTCTTTGAGTACTTGTTCTTTGGCTCTTTGTACAGAACTGACAGACTCTTGGACTGGAGTCGAAAATCTGGATATACACAGATCACATGACTGTTTCCTCATATCAGGGTCATGGTTCAGCACCTCAGCACTCAGCCAGGATGTCGACATGGCACTTAGTAATAACTTGCAACCAAAGAAATAACTTGTAAAACAACAGCAGGCAACATATGTATCGAAAGCCTGCCAAGTGAAGAACGGAAAGAGGGGTCAAGAACTACTGGTTACAACTGACAAAAAATGTTTTCAACCCCCTAACCCAATTCCCCTAACTTCTAACTCCCTAACTAACCTCTAACTCTCTAATCTAACACCCTAACATCCTAACATATCCCCTAACCCCCTAACTTCCCTAATGAACTTAAGTCTATTTTTAGTTGGCTGTCAGTTCTATTTTTAGTTGGGAAAATCTATTTTTAGTTCTGAGATGAGGCAGCCCATATAGCCCATATAATAGGATAAGATATGAAGTTAAATATGAGGCTACATCAACTATACAGCTTATGTAAATTTAGCATATACTCAACACACATAACATGACCTTCCTAATGCATCTTCCCTTGAAGATGTTCACGCTTGCCTTGTTCCTCGTCTCCTTTTCTCTCTTTTTTCTCTGTCCCTCCCTTAATCTATGAACAGGGCCTCTTCTGACACAATGCCTGACAGATTGACCCCAGACATCAACCAGGATCAACCTGCTGACAACCAACCTGCTGAAAACAACCTTGCCCAACACATTGCTGCTCCTGCATGTGTGCGCAAGACACACGCAACGGACGCAATTTCGGCTCTCTCTTCCTACACGACTCAGACGCAACAAGGAGATTGAGGAACAAAACGAGGCCCATAACCTTCTGACCATCCTTCACACTCAGGACCCCGTTCTTCACCCCATTCCTGGTTCCGAGACTGCTTCTTTTATTACCATTGACTCTTCCGATTTGGAATTTTTGTCCTCCCCTACCGTGCCTGACTCTATGCGCGAGAATATGCCCTTTTACATTATTCGCAAACTTGCTGATATGAAATTAACTACTAATAAGAACCCCAAACGACGTGACACTGATGAGAGTCTGACAGACTCCAACGAAGACCCTGCATCCGCCAGGGTTGCCAAACGTTGCTGCATGTCAGCAAAGATGTTAGTTAGGCGTAACTTTCAACAACGTACCACCTTTAATTTCCCACAAATTATGTTTGATACCAAAGATCACATGCCCTTACTGTAAGGGGACTGCGAGTTCGGTCCAACCCTCGGCACGCTTAGCTCCACCCTAGTCACCCTTACCCTTTTTTTTTTTTTTTTTTTTTTGATGTTGGGTTTATAGTCCGTGAGGGCAGGGCCCTATGTTAGACTTTACACGTGTGTATCTATGCCTCAGGCCCATTTGCCCATTTGCTAAGAACTCCCAGGTTGCTCTGTGCATCCTTCGGGGTGCACCTCCAGTGCTTGTTCCCCGCCAGGATCTGACCAGGGGATACCCAGCTGTTTCAGGGCACACCTTTTAGGGCTCCAGGGGGTGGTAGATTGTATTTGGTCACTTTCGTATGTTGTCTTATCTTGGGGATGGCTTGTGCTTATCCGAACTCGTGTTGAGGGCTCGACTCGCCGGATGACTGATGGGTGGTTATTGCCTTGGTTATTGCGTGTACGTCATTATGGTTCGTTGTTCGTTGAGGTGCTGGTCGAGTGTCGTGCATCGGGGTTGTGGGGTTGTAGGGTTGGGTATAGTGGGTGGTTAGTGGTCGGCATTTGGCTGTTCGTCCGTTTTGAATCTACCTGTCCTGTGAATAAACTTGGTTAAAGCTTTCATGGTTTTCGTTTTGAGCATAATGTTCTTGAAGTTTAGGTTGTCACGTCCTGTCGCTTTGGTGAGGGATATTCGTTCTTGGCTATATGTGTCGCATTCGAATATGAAGTGGTTGACTGTTTCAGTTGGTGTTACTTCGCCTGGTTCTGCATGGCATTTTCTGCATTGCTTCATCTCGGATTTGCCTATTATGTAGAGGTATGAGTTTAGAGGAATGTGTCCGCTGCATACCTGGATTAGTAGGCTGGCTTGGTTTCGTTTGAGTTCGTCTTGTTGCCTTCGGTACTTGGAGAAGGGGAAGGTGTTGTTGATTTGCGTGAATCTTTGATGTCTTGGAGATTTGTGCCACATTGACTTCCATTTGCGTTTGAGGTGCGCGATGTGTTCTTGCTTGACTGCTGATGCACTGGCTGGTAGAGTCCTCCTGAGCATGGGTGGGAGTTGTTCTTGCAGGCTTGCGTTTCCTTCGGCTGCTTCCTTGGCTAGCTTGTCTGCATGTTCATTACCTTTGACGTTGCTGTGGCTTGAGATCCACTGTATCGTTAGCTTGGACCTCATGTTGTCTGCCTCTTGGATGAAGGCCTTTACCAGGTGCCGCCCCGGGGCCGCTTTGGGGTTAGTGGATGATGTCCGTATCGTCAATTGGTTGTCGATGTATAGTGAGATCCTTTTGAAGTCACTTCCGCTTCGTAGCACCCTTACCCTAGACTAGGGCTATGCTGCGCGCCTTCATCCTTCATCATCCCTTCCCCCCATGTAGCTGTACGCATCTCATGGACTGTCAGCGCCCATGTCGCTGTTTGTATTTCATCTATCAGACACTTGTATGTACCAGCCGCCGAGTAGCTCAGCGGCTGATGGACTATTCTTAGCTTAGCCCTGTGCCCTAGCCCTTAGCCCTAGCACAGCCTCCGCATGTAGTATATATGTGTGGATGCCCTATCAAAGATAGGCATCCTTGTTATCAACTTGGTTCCCGGGCTCTCTCCACTCCCCTAACACTTACCCCTTCCTTTTTTTACTCACAAATCTTTACGTTACATTATTGATCAACTCGCCATGCTCCCAGTTTGTAAGGTCAAGGCCGACGGCGTCCACAAGAAGGGTGCCATCCTCGATATTGAGAAGTTATCCAAGATCCTCAGAGAAGAACTTTCTCCCTCTTTCGGCCAATATACAGAAGCAGTGGCACAGATGTTCAACTTCCAGGCTCAACGCGACAAGGATTTGCCTAGTGATTGGGAAACCTGGACACAATTCTGGGAGTTACATTTCCTCTTCTTCAAGAATCAACATGACGCTGAGGAGTATTATGAAGAGTGGAAACACATTGAGCTAGACCTCCGCCAGGAACACTGGAGTTATGGCTACACTTATGACCCAGAATACTATGTCCAACACTACATGACCACAAAGAACAACATGATCCAACGCCTCCAACTCGATGAAGAAATGAACTGGGGCGAAGCCAAATTCTGTTCCCTGTTTGAATGGAAACCCCGTAGCCGGGATGCTCCCTATGGGGGCAACTCCTCACGTTTCAGCAGCAACAAGCCCTTTCCGGAGGCAGGCAGCAGGCCATCAGCACCTTCTTCCTGTGTCCTCTGTGCCAACCGCTCACACACACTCTTCAGCCACCCCTGTGAGAAGACAAAGTTCTTGGATGCAGGTAGTTCAATAACAGTGTAGTGTTGCAAACGGTATACAGAACGACTACATTGTAAGGTTTTGAACCATGCTACCGAATTCGGCTGTGGCTATATAATATATATGGGGATACATTTGTATTGTTCTAAACAAAAGTAGTGTGTTTGCTACATGACACATAAGGGTGCCAGTCCCACACCGGCAGTACTGCCAGAAGACACCGGGAAGGACATCCATGGAACAAATGCTTACCAGAAGGTGCCAGACTATGCATTGGAGATTTCTGGGAAGGTTTTTAAACAGATAAGTATATAAAACAACATCTGGAATGAATTCTTTGCCAGATTTTGTGCCGATTTTTCGGCATTTTGGGCAGTGCCAAAGGCAATCCGGGTGTGGGGAAATCTTCTGAAACACTGCCGACAGATGCTGGATAATATTCCGGCAAGGATTAAAAACACTTCCAGCACGATTTCTTGACTGATTATTTTTGTGGCCGATGTATTGCCATTTTGGGCCGTGCCGGATGCAATCCGGAGGTAGGAAAACATTTTGAATCACTGCCGGCGCATTGCGGATAATTTTCCGGCAAGCCTATCTTCAAAATATATTTCCGGCAGCAATTTCATGATGTCTTGACCCATGATTTTTGTGGCTGATGTATTGCCATTTTGGGCCGTGCCGGATGCAATCCGGAAGTGGGAAAACGTTCTGGAACACTGCCGACCCATTTTGGATCAATTTCCGGCAAGCATTGTTGCAAAATACACTTCCGGCAGGAATTTCACGATCTCTTGACACATTATTTTTGTGGCCGATGTATTGCCATTTTGGGCTGTGCCGGAGGCAATCCGAAAGTCGGAGCACGTTCTGAATGACTGCCGACGCATTTGGGATAATTTTCCGGCAAGCCTATCTTCAAAATATAGTTCCGGCAGGAATTTCATGATTTCTTGACCCATTATTTTTGTGGCCGATGTATTGCCATTTTGGGCTGTGCCGAACGCAATCTGGAGGTGGGAAAACATTGTGGAAGACTGCCGACGCATTTTGGATAAATCTCCGGCAAGCATTGTTGCAAAATACACTTCTGGCAGAAATTTCACGATTTCTTGACACATTATTTTTGTGGCCGATGTATTGCCATTTTGGGCCATGCCCAACGCAATCCGGAAGTGGGAAAACGTTTTTGAACACTGCCGACGCATCTTGGATCAATTTCTGGCCAGCATTGTTGTAAAATACACTTCCGGCAGCAATTTCACGATTTCTTGACACATTATTTTTGTGGCCGTTGTATTGCCATTTTGGGCCGTGCCGGATGCAATCCGGAAGTGGGAGAACGTTTTGAATGACTGCCGACGCATTTGGGATAAATTTCCGGCAAGCCTATCTTCGAAATATATTTCCGGCAGCAATTTCATTATTTCTTGACCCATTATTTTATTGGCCGATGTATTGCCATTTTGGGCCGTGCCCGATGCAATCCGGAAGTGGGACAACATTCTGAAGGACTGCCGACGCATTTGGGATAATTTTCTGGCAAGCCTATCTTCAAAATATAGTTCCGGCAGGAATTTCATGATTTTTTGACCCATTATTTTAGTGGCTGATGTATTGCAATTTTGGGCCGTGCCGGAAGCAATCCGGAGGTGGGCAAACATCCTGAAACACTGCCGATGCATTTTGGCTAATTTTCCAGCAAGCATTGTTTCAAAGTACACTTCTGGCAGCAATTTCACGATTTCTTGACACATTATTTTTGTGGCCGATGTATTGCCATTTTGGGCCCTGCCGGATGCAATCCGGAAGTGGGAAAACGTTCTGGAACACTGCCGACCCATTTTGGATCAATTTCCGGCAAGCATTGTTGCAAAATACACTTCCGGCAGGAATTTCACGATCTCTTGACACATTATTTTTGTGGCAATGTATTGCCATTTTGGGCAGTGCCCGATGCAATCCGGAAGTGGGACAACATTCTGAAGGACTGCTGACGCATTTTGGATAAATCTCCGGCAAGCATTGTTGCAAAATACACTTCTGGCAGAAATTTCACGATCTCTTGACACATTATTTTTGTGGCCGACGTATTGCCATTTTGGGCCTTGCCGAAGGCAATCCGGAAGTCGGAGCACGTTCTGAATGACTGCCGACGCATTTGGGATAATTTTCTGGCAAGCCTATCTTCAAAATATATTTCCGGCAGCAATTTCATGATTTCTTGACCCATTATTTTTGTGGCTGATATATTGCCATTTTGGGCTGTGCCGGACGCAATCTGGAGATGGGAAAACATTCTGAAGGACTGCCGACGCATTTTGGATAAATCTCCGGCAAGCATTGTTGCAAAATACACTTCCGGTACAAATTTCACGATTTCTTGACCTATTATTTTGTGGCCGATGTATTGCCATTTTGGGCCGTGCCCGACGCAATCCGGAAGTGGGAAAATGTTCTCGAACACTGCCGACGGATTTTGGATCAATTTAAAGCCAGCATTGTTGTAAAATACACTTCCGGTAGCAATTTCACGATTTCTTGACCCATTATTTTTGTGGCCGATGTATTGCCATTTTGGGCTGTGCCGGACGCAATCTGGGCGGTCCCAATGGCAATCCGGGTGTGGGGAAACTTTCGAAACCACTTCCGATCCATTTTGGATGATTTTCTGGCAAACATATCTGTAAAATACATTTCTGGGAACAATTTCACTGTTTATTCGGCTGTTATGTTTGTTGCCTATGTGTAGCCATTTTGGGCAGTGCCAAAGGCAATCCTGATGTGGGGAAACATTTGGAACCACTTCTGACGCATTTTGGATAATTTTCTTTTCCTGCAAATTGATCCCTACACTCGAACTCATTTCAGAATAGAATTGCAGCCATGTACAGCAATACTGGAAGAATGCTTTTACCAAACCTACAGCAGTTATATGAGGTCTTCATATGATTATCCATTAAATAGTCTGAAAATGGTAATTGTCAGACATTTTATCTCACATTCTGTAGCTTTGGGTGGGTCTAGAATTCAGGAAAAATGTGTATTGGACACCACTAGTATACTAGTTAAATGGCATATATTGTACCTGAGAAGAAAAAGTCAAAATATGAATTATTCAGAGACCATTTGTTCCTGACCGACTTGAAACAACATATTGATGTACATTTCGGTAAATCTCAGAGTATTTAATAGATTTTACTTCGTATTTTGAATTATTCTTCTCAGGTACAATATATGCCATTTAACTAGTATACTAGTGGTGTCCAATACACATTTTTCCTGAATTCTAGACCCATCCAAAGCTACAGAATTTGAGATAGAATGTCTGACAATTACCATTTTCGGACTATTTGAAGGGAAAACTTCATATATCCACTGTAGGTTTGATATAAGCATTCTTCTAGTATTGCTGTACATGGCTGCATATCTATTCTGAAACGAGTTCAAGTGTAGGGATTGGTATTTGAGTGCGCTTTTTTTAGATTTTGGGTGGAGAAGTATTTGGTCAATAAAACAACAGAAAATGTGTATAACTGGCTGGAATTTGGAATTTGTGAAGATATAGTGAAATTGTATTCAGCTATGGATGCGCTTTTTGCACACTAAGGGCATTGCAGTAGATATTTAAGTGCGCTTTTTGCCTGTTTTGGGCATACAGCTACAATTTTGGAAATAGTACCACAATATTGGCAGGCATGTAGTTCAGGTAGTGTTTCACTGAACTGCTCACTAGTTCTGACCATAATTGTGCTGTGGGAAGGTGAATTTGAGTGCGCTTTTTCTGCTTTTGGATATAGTGATACCATATTGGGAATAGCTATAAATAAACCAGGTAAAAGTGCGTACAAATTTATCCACAAATACAGGTGTTTCTGGTACTTGGATTGTTTCAGAATGGTTTCCCACACTCGGATTGCCTTTGGCAAGTGCCCAAAATGGCAATACATCGGCAGCAAAAATAATGGGTCAAGAAATCGTGAAATTGCTGCCGGAAAAGTAATTTGCAGATAGGCTTGCCGAAAAATTATCCGAAATGTGTCGGCAGTGTTTCAGAATGTTTTTCCACATGCAGATTGCCTTCGGCACAGCCCAAAATGGCAATACATCAGCAACAAAAATAATGTGTCAAGAAATCATGAAATTGCTGCAGCAAGTGTATTTTGCAGATGTGCTTGCCGGAAACTTATCCAAAAGGCGTCGGCAGTGTTCCAGGATGTTCCCCCACCTCCGGATTGCTTCCGGCACAGCCCAAAATGGCAATACATCGGCCACTAAAATAATGGGTCAAGAAATTGTGAAATTGCTGCCGGAAGTGTATTTTGCAACAATGCTTGCCGGAAATTTATCTAAAATGCATCGGCAGTCTTTCAGAATGTTTTCCCACCTCCGGATTGCATCCGGCACGGCCCAAAATGGCAATACATCGTCCAATAAAATAATGGGTCAAGAAATCGTGAAATTGCTGCCAGAAATATATTTCGAAGATAGGCTTGCCGGAAATTTATCCCAAATGCGTCGGCAGTCATTCAGAATATTCTCCCACTTCCGGAGGGCATCCGGCACGGCCCAAAATGGCAATACAACGGCCACAAAAATAATGTGTCAAGAAATTGTGAAATTGCTGCCGGAGGTGTATTTTACAACAATGCTGGCCGGAAATTGATCCAAAATCCGTCGGCAGCATTTCAAAACGTTTTCCCACTTCCGGATTGCGTCGGGCAAGGCCCGAAATGGCAATACATCTGCCACAAAAATAATAGGTCATGAAATTGTGAAATTTCTGCCGGAAGTGTATTTTGCAACAATGCTTGCCGGAGATTGATCCAAAATGCATCGGCAGTCTTCCACAATGTTTTCCAACCTCCAGATTGCCCCCGGCACAGCCAAAAATGGCAATAAATCGGCCACAAAAATAATGGGTCAAGATATCATGAAATTGCTGCCGGAAATATATTTTGAAGATAGGCTTGCCAGAAGATTATCCCGAGTGTGTCGGCAGTGATTCAGGACGTGCTCTCACTTCCGGATTGCATCCGGCACGGCCCAAAATGGCAATACATCGGCTACAAAAATAATGTGTCAAGAAATCATGAAATTGCTGCTGGAAGTGTATTTTGCAACAATGCTTGTCGGAAATTTATCCAAAATGCGTCGGCAGTTTTTCAGAATGTTTTTCCACCTCCGGATTGCCTCCGGCAAGGCCCAAAATGGCAATACATCGGCCACAAAAATAATAGGTCAAGAAATCGTGAAATTGCTGCCGGAAGTGTATTTTGCCCCAATGCTTGCCGGAAATTTATCCAAAATGCGTCGGCAGTCTCTGAGAATGTTTTCCCACCTCCGGATTGCCTCCGGCAAGGCCCAAAATGGCAATACATCGACCACAAAAATAATGTTTCAAAAAATCATAAAATTGCCACCGGAAGTGTATTTTGCCACAATGCTTGCCGGAAATTGATCCCAAAGGCGTCGGCAGTGTTCCAGAACGTTTTCCCCCTTCCGGATAGCGTCGGGCACGGCCCAAAATGGCAATACATCGGCCACAAAAATAATGTGTCAAGAGATCGTGAAATTGCTGCCAGAAGTGTATTTTGCCACAACGCTTGCCGGAAATTGATCCAAAATCTGTCGGCAGTGTTTCAGAACGGTTTCCCACCTCCAGATTGCATCCAGCATGGCTACAAAAATAATAGGTCAAGAAATTGTGAAATTGCTGCCAGAATTGTCTTTAGCAACAATGCTTGCCGGAAATTTATCCAAAATGCGTCGGCAGTCTTTCAGAATGTTTTCCCACCTCCAGATTGCATCCGGCACAGCCCAAAATGGCAATACACCGGCTACAAAAATAATAGGTCAAGAAATTGTGAAATTGCTGCCGGAAGTGTATTTAGCAACAATGCTTGCCGGAAATTTATCCAAAATGCGTTGGCAGTCTTTCAGAATGTTTTCCCACCTCCGGATTGCCTCCGGCACAGCCCAAAATGGCAATACATTGGCCACAAAAATAATGGGTCAAGAAATCGTGCTGGAAGTGTTTTTAATGCTCGCCAGAATATTATCCAGTATCTGTCGGCAGTGTTTCAGAATGTTTCCCCACACTCGGATTGCCTTTGGCACTGCCCAAAATGCCGAAAAATCGGCACAAAATCCGGCAAAGAATTCATTCCAGATGT
>Ga0307509_10007165_pt1 | contig 14691 bp, 11 predicted proteins | sample 10_EM_MG_FD_202245 | JGI IMG/M metagenome (GOLD analysis project Ga0307509, IMG submission 202245) | Populus trichocarpa ectomycorrhiza microbial communities from riparian zone in the Pacific Northwest, United States - 10_EM | ecosystem: Host-associated > Plants > Roots > Unclassified | place... | reverse complement strand
TTTTTCTATGAATTGGCCTGTATATTAGAACAATAGAAGACTACTAGTAGTAAATTTAACGGTTTGACGGTATGAAACTTGAATCTATTGTGACCCAGGTCAGAAAAAAGTAAAGGGGGGACCCTTCACTTATCTCTGGAAGATGTGGTCTCGCGTCTGGTGCGTTCTGAGGATTAGGTGCTGCGTCAGGTTACGTCAGACGCGTGGTGTGGTAGGGTGGTTGCGTCCTGGTTCGCGATTTGCGTTCCAGCGTCAGGTGGGTCAGATGCACAGAATGCACAGAACGCAAGGTATTATTTTTGCTGATGTCAGCTCTCATTTTCCACTAGGTCTTTCAACATTTGCCTCAGACTCGGAGACATAGCCCCCTAGGGCAGCATCTTCAGAAACCCAACCCGGGAAAGAATGTCTCTCTGGAGCACGGTAGTATGGTGGGACTTTAAAGCGGTACGGTCAAAAGGCTCAGCTTGTTAAACACATTTCTTCAGTACCGCTGGCGGAGGGTTGGTAAGTTGGAACCTGGAGTCTGGAGACCTGTACGCGAGTGTAAGCAAGCAGAAATATCACGAGAAAGGATAGTGATACATGACTGTATCAGAACCTTACACTCTTCAGAGCATTAGATGGGTGGAGTACTTCAATACATGGGTGTTTAGTCAACCTGAGGGTGAGCTTCTGTGATGTGGTCTTGCAGTTGAGCTGGCGATGGTGATGAATACTGTAGGTGTTGTCACGTTTTGCTGTGCAATTAAGACTTTCGCTTATGTGATGTGGCTTCTGTTTCAGTGCCACTACCCGACACAATCCTTGCTAGCGTATTCTGGGTTTTCCCAATTTTTACCGTATTCAGAATCGGTGGCCCTATCTCGGCTGTTAGGCGTGGCGCAGTTCGGAGGCTCAAGTGAGGCTCCTATCTCTGCAAGGCATCATTGACGCACGCTCCACTGCCAAGTTATCCTCTTGCGTGGCGCAGTTCGGAGGCTCAAGTGGGGTTCCTATCTCTGCAAGGCATCATTGACGCACGCTCCACTGCTAAGTTATCCTCTTGCGTGGCGTCTCATAAATCGAGAGAGACAATAAGATACCGGTATCATAGAAACAAGCAAACCACAGCCACAGCAGGAGGAAGGGAAGTAAATGTGGGGAAATTTTCAAGCTGCACTACCTTATGTCAATATACTGTATTCGAAGGCAGCAAGGAGCGCTATTCCACATAGAAATTTCCAGCAGCCAACCTGAGTGATGTTTGGCCACGCTCATGAGGCTTACTGGGGTTGAAGTACCGTAGACCGTCCAACTATCATTTCCACCTCTCCCCCGTGCCAATCCCTAGCAGCCCATACGAGAAGTGTATTGCCCACGCAGTCTCTTCAGTTGATATCAACCTCCCGCCGCCCTCCGAACTAGCTGCAATCTCATCAATTCCGGAGATGGATGCATAGTGTAAGCCATTGGGCCGGGAAGACTTATAGCAGCCAATGCGGTAGGCATGCTGTTTGAGTGCTTTTAGGAGGATTTCAGTTGGGATGCGGTTATTGTAGTCCTCGGAGAACTCCAGCTTATGCAATTTTGCGCGATATGAAAGGTCACCTTTTGCTAACAAGAATGTTCTAGCCGAGGTGCGCTTTTGAGATAGGGCTAGGACTACGGTAGTCGAAAGGGCTTTAGCCTATTGAATATTTTAGATAACTTAGTTAGGTTTCTGCCATTGCCGAGTGAGCTGTACAGTACCAAAAAGCTCAGGATGAGGCCGGAGGACCAACGCTCGGCGAGACTAGCACAAATCTGGATATATATCACTAAATAGCTTGAGGTAGCCTCCTGAATGCGATTCCTTCTGCGCATATTTCAACGGAAGTTTTCTTCAGGATTTCTATCTCTACGCTATGGTCCATCGCATCCAGCTTTGTGTCCCTACCAAGCCTAGTACCAAGATGTCTATGATATAACCCCTCTTGGGGGTGATGCGTAAACTCTGGGTTGCGCTATCCCCCCCGGCACCCCCCCCCCCTAAGATTTAGCTGGCACATACCCCATTTGAGCATTGAGCCCAGCATACTCATCACTGACTACTACTTTTTAAGCGGCAAAGCCAAAATAGAATCATACAACAGTGGCATTTTATCCACTGACCCGATTGCAGAAACTGTCTATCATTAATGTGTTATCACGGTTTTTTTCGCAATTTGCCCTTTTCCTTCCATCCCTCAAACTTCGTTCTTGTTACCGAATAGAAGCCCGGCCGCCCCCGAATCTCTATAGCAAAAACAAAACCCATTATGGGATTCCCTTCTCCCGCTACCGGCCCACCAGCTCCTAAATTCCCTAGCCTACAAGAGCCATTGTCCTGCATATTCAACTTTGTAGTCTTGAATGTTCTGGTGCCTTAGCCCTGGCTCTACTAGGGACAGTCAAGCCAAAACTTGAGATTACTTATCAGCAACATTAGGGTTGCTCGCTCGACACGCCATTATAGGAGTTGGTAGTATTGAAGGAGTCAGTATGAAACATCTTTATTATTCGGAAAGTGGCGGAGGATAGTGTTAGAATCGGTGGAGAGGGGAAGTTGTGAGAGTTGACGAAGGCAGATCGTGTGTTGTGATCGTAGAAATTAGAAGAATAGGTGAGCCGTTACCTTTGTTCCGGGGTGGGAATGATTTACGGAGATGGTTTTGCGATTATGTCTTTCCTTTGTGATCACGTGAGTAAGCAGAGAAACGAGGACATGCATGGAGGAAAATGGAGAGGTATGGGAAGGGATGGAGGGATTCAGATGATCTCATTACATTTCATATATACTCCTGTTCGTACTAGTTAGATTTAGGATGATGCGGAACAAGAGAACGATGTTTATGATTATGCCTTTATCATAGTTTAAGTTAACTTACACTCCCGCCTTTACCCTTAGTTTGGTTTCAGTAGGCTGCAGACTGCGAATTAAGTTGTGGAAGCTTTTGTGCCTCTCCTGCTCGTGGGATTAGTAGGTCTTCTCTATAAGTTATACAAGCACCTTAGGGTATACAAATGAATCTATGGAAAATCTACAAATTACCTAACTGAAAGCCTCACAGTAGAGTCCTACCTGGTGTCAGTAAAGGCGGGGAGGGTTTTCGTGGAACCTTGCGCCAGGCTTTCAAATTTTGGGAGCGTGCTTTATGATATTTGTCACAAGAATTAAGGCAGGGTGGTGTTCGTATATAACACGATGCTATCAGTGCCACAGTAGGACGCTACTTTTTCCGGAAGCAGTTTCATCTCTCCGAACATTCAGGAGTTTGTCAAAACCAAATTCTCCTTCCGCTGCTAACTAGCCTTGTAGTAATTCAAGGAGCTATTGACCATGTTGATCAATAGTTCATGGGAGTCTGGGATAATTCGGGGTCCAATATTTACCGCTGGCCTAATTAACCGCGGGAGTAAAACGCTCCCCAGCGTTACTATTAGCATGCTAAATCTGGAACGGGGGTAAAACTATTATGGTTATTACGCACAGTATTTATAATAATAATATACATCATGATTCTATATATTGCAGTACAGCTAAACCCTATCCATGGCCACCCCTATCTGTACAATTTACACTACCGGTAAGCAAACATCGTGAAGGAAACATAGCAATATCTCTAGCATATGCCCGATAGGAAATCCTATAGCCATTCTTAGTTTTTTCTTGTCCGTTTTCCCGACAGCCGTGGAACAGGTTCTGCGATAATCTGCCTACGCTTACGCAGCGAAGAGGTTCTGGGTGGTGTTTGGTCTCGGCTATCCGGCCGGTCGAGAGTGATATCGCCCCGTGCGACTGCTGGCTTCATCACCGGCTCGTGCCGGTTGCTGGAAGCGCACTGGAGTGGTATCGGACTATCGTCGTCTGGCTCGCCGGGATTGGCATTGCCCCGTGCGAGCAGTAGTTTCACCACCCTCTCATGCCCCCATCTAGCAGCCCTCCGGAGTGGTGTTTCACCATAATTGTCTGGCTTGTCGGGATTTACATCGTTTCGTGCGAGTAGTAGTCTCACCACCCCTTCATGCCCCCATCTAGAAGCGCCCCAGAGTGGTGTTTTTCGCTCGTTGTCTGGCTTGTCGGGGTTGACATCGTTTCGTGCGAGTAGTAGTCTCACCACCCCCTCATGTCCCCATCTAGAAGCGACCCAGAGTGGTGTTTCACCATCGTTGTCTGGCTTGTCGGGGTTGACATCGTTTCGTGCGAGCAGTAGTCTCACCACCACCTCATGTCCCCATCTAGAAGCGCCCCAGAGTGGTGTTTTTCCCTCGTTGTCTGGCTTGTCGGGGTTGGCATTGCCCCGTGCGAGCAGTAGTTTCACCACCCCCTCATGCCCATTGCTAGAAGCGACCCAGAGTGGTGTTTCACCATCGTTGTCTGGCTTGTCGGGGTTGGCATTGCCCCGTGCGAGCAGTAGTTTCACCACCCCCTCATGCCCTCCGTAAGAAGCGACCCAGAGTGGTGTTTCACCATCGTTGTCTGGCTTGTCAGGGTTGACATCGTTTCGTGCGAGTAGTAGTCTCACCACCCCCTCATGTCCCCATCTAGAAGCGACCCAGAGTGGTGTTTCACCATCGTTGTCTGGCTTGTCGGGGTTGGCATTGCCCCGTGCGAGCAGTAGTTTCACCACCCCCTCATGCCCTCCGTAAGAAGCGCCCCAGAGTGGTGTTTCACCATCGTTGTCTGGCTTGTCGGGGTTGACATCGTTTCGTGCGAGTAGTAGTCTCACCACCCCCTCCTGTCCCCATCTAGAAGCGCCCCAGAGTGGTGTTTTTCCCTCGTTGTCTGGCTTGTCGGGGTTGGCATCGTTTCGTGCGAGCAGTAGTCTCACCACCCCCTCATGCCCATTGCTAGAAGCGGCCCAGAGTGGTGTTTCACCATCGTTGTTTGGCTTGTCGGGGTTGACATCGTTTCGTGCGAGCAGTAGTCTCACCACCCCCTCATGTCCCCATCTAGAAGCGCCCCAGAGTGGTGTTTTTCCCTCGTTGTCTGGCTTGTCGGGGTTGGCATTGCCCCGTGCGAGCAGTAGTCTCACCACCCCCTCATGCCCATTGCTAGAAGCGGCCCAGAGTGGTGTTACAACAATATTGTCTGGCTCCCCGGGATTGACATTGCCCCGTGCGAGTAGTAATTTCGCCACCCCCTCATGCCCATTTCTAGAAGCGGCCCAGAGTGGTGTTTGACCATAATTGTCTGGCTTGTCGGGGTTGACATCGTTTCGTGTGAGTAGTAGACTCACCACCCCCTCATGCCCATTACTAGAAGCCCACCAGAGAGGTGTTCGACCACGGTTGCACACCTTGTCAGGATCGGTGTCCTCCCGTGTGAGCAGTATCGTCACTGCCCCTTGGCTCCCCTGCCGGGCAGCCCACATGAGCGGTGTAAACCCCAGACGATCTCCTTGATTGATGTCACAGCCTTCAATCTCTACTAAAGCAGCCATGACCTCATCGATTCCGAAGTAGGATGCATAATGTAAACCAGTGAATAGGCCATGGCTGGGTGGGGGGTAAAAGGAATTGCGGATTTCGTTGAAAAGTAAGAGCGAAGATACATGGCGCTCATATCGGCTTAGTAGCTCAAGCGCAAGCGATTTTGCGTAGTCCGAGAGCTCAATTTTTGCGTGCCTCCCCCAATGCAAAGATGCATATTCGAGAAATGGCATGTCTGCGAGGCTTGGAATATACCTAGCTTGAAGACCTTTGACCTGGTCATAATTCAGATACGCCAAGCATGTTTGCCCAAGTGTCCTGTGGGCATCAGGAAATACGCTAGGCTGGGAAAGATATTCCTGAAGTGTATAATGGATTAGTCGGACTGTTGATGTCTCTTTGTCAACCACCGCAAGCCCTAAGCACGACCCTAGCACTGTATCTTGCGGTGAGATGTTCTCAGTGTCTAGATCTGTCGACCCTATTTCCACCGCCAGAGCATGGCAGAGTTCATCAATCCGCAATGGCCGCTCCGCGTGGGATACCCACATTAGCACCTCCATCCCAAGTCTTGATCGGCTACCCTTCTGGTCCCTTATCCGCTGTAGTGTTTGGGCGTAGACAGAGTCCAGGTTTACACCCATCGTGGCCACTTTCTGCAACATTTTCCTTCTCTTTGTTAAAGAGATCTCACCCAAGATTGCATCGATATTTAATGCAACCAGCAGAAACCTTACCGGAATATCAATTAGTGACCCAAATCTGGAATAGGGTTTCTCCTACTTACATCTCTGAAGTCTTTTCCAACATTGTTTTCATAATATCATTTTTCAGATTTTCCGTCATCAGGTCCGGATCTCGGGTGTCATCATCGTCCATCTTCCGACTTAGGTATTTGGCGATATCCCCTTTGTCGGGCACGATATGGATGAGACAGGCTTCTCCCGCGAGACGCCTGTCAAGTTCGCCGCGAATATGTGGCCTCCCAGTGAGAAATAGTCGCGTATTTGGCGCTTCTTGAATAATCTGTCGTAGCGCGCGGAGGAGCTCTGATCGATGTTGTGGCAGTAACTCATCCATTGCGTCGACACAGATATATACTCGCTCGAAGGAGCCAATTGTTTTGACCAATAATCCCAGCATCTCTGGTAATCGAAGACCTTTTCCTCCTCCCTGCCTTGACTTCTCAAAAGCATCCCGAATCTCGCCCACCATCCCCACTGCTCCTAGGGCAACCTGCCTGACTAGGCTCCCTATCATATTCACCGCCGATTGATCCTTCTGCGCCTGGTAATCGCAGTAGAGGGACAAAATGGCAATATTCTGCCCACAAGCTTGCTCGCATAGGGTATCTATTACTAATGAACTAATACAGTTCCTTGTTAGCATCGCCTATCGTCCCCGGAAAATACCCCCACCTTATATATGTCTTTCCGGCTCCTTGATCCCCATAACATAGAACAGTACGATTTACCGAGCCATCCTGACTCTTGCGCCATGATTCGAACTCATCCTTCTCCAGAACCCAGTCCCCGACACCATCCAGCCGCCCGTGCCTCACATTTTCGTGCCTTGCATGGGGTTCGAGTGGCGACAGCCACGTTTGAATCCTTAAAGACTCTTCACTTGTTCCCACGTTGATGGTGTGATTATAGCTGTTTAACACGTTTCCGATGTTCTGATTCGAGTGACCGTGAATACTATTGTTGGTGTTATTGTCGTTACCGGTGTTGGATATGCCATACTGGTAGGGATCACGAGTGAGACTTGGTCCTCCATTCCCGCTAGGTAGTGTATTCATATTGGATAAGGTTCGGTGATAAGTGTGATGATACGGCAGCGTACCGTGCTAGTATGGGGGTGTATCGTGGAGGCTGGTGGACCTCGCCTCTCCCCGAGGTAACAAAGGCGGGGAATGGTTTCTTAGATTGGGACAGGCTAATTGTTTCAGATGGGAGTATCGTATTGTCACATATCAAAAATAACTGAACGCGCCCGGGTAGCAACCGGAAAAACTTTTACTATGCTCATTCCACTAATATTTCGTATACCAACCATTCGCCTCTATTACAGCCTACGGTACTCGAGTATACTCGATCCACCATACTCTCAACTAAACTTTAAAAAAATAGGCGATTTTAAAAGCTCCCAGCGACACACCATAGCCTCCTCCGATTCCGCCTTAACTATGTGTACGGTCGTATGTGCGGTTGCCAACGGTACACAGGGGGTTTTTTTTTTGAAATGTCCCTGTATGAAAGACCACTCTTTCGGGTAGTGGTACTAATACATAGCCGGTCTTCTGGCGTAGGCATTTTCACAGTCGCTCGCACGGTACTGGTGGAGGCAGTAGGAGAAGCTTCGTGATGCAATGCTCGTTGTGTGAGTTCAGAAAAAGCAACTAGTTATCTAATTCTAATAGTTACCCGGGCGCGTTCAGTTATTTTTGATCTGTGACACTAGCGAATCATTCCACGCCAAGGTTACCAGCGAGCCCACACTTATCTCCAGGAGCCGACTCCCGATGGGGCATGTTTTTATAGACTATCACTATTTTAGAACAGCTTCACCACATTGTATTTAATATCACCAGAATACCGTCTTAATGAACTAGCTTCTGCAAGAGACTTGATTACTTTCTGTCCACATTGATATGAAATACTAGTCACCTATTATTGGGTCGACAGAACGCATAGTCGTGCCAAGGTTGCGGCGTGCGGCCGCAACCCCCGCATGTTCGCGGGCTCACAACCGGGGGCACTCTAAAGAGTGCCTGCCGGCTCAACACAACTTTGCGGCTCAACACAACTTTGTGGCTTACCATAGAAACTCTGTGGCTCAACACCACTTTATGATGCAACACAACTTAGTGACCAAGCATAAATTTGCTATTTAGCATAACTTTGAGGCTAAATATAATATTATTTAATGAAAGAGTATATAGGCATATTATCCATTGGAGGATAACACTGCCAGACTTGTAGCCTGGCCAGTACATAGCCTTTTGAGCAACTTGATTGGAGGAGAAGCAGCAATAAAGTGACTTTGTGATGGAAAATTGTCTCAAATGATTTCTCGTCACAAACAGAGGAGAATGTGCCCCTACCAGGCTACAGGTTTGACTGTGTCATTCATCCAAGGCATAATATACCTGTATACTCTTTCATGTTAAATAAAATTATATTTAACCTCTAAGCTATGCTGAGTAACAAATTTATGCTGGGTCACTAAGTTGCGTTGCATCATAAAGTGGTGTTGAGCCACAGAGTTTCTATGGTAAGCCACAAAGTTGTGTTGAGCCGCAAAGTTGTGTTGAGCTGGCAGGCACTCTTTAGAGTCGCCCTGGTTGTAAGCCCGGGAACATGCGGGGGTTGTGGCCGCACGCCGCAACCTTGGCACGACTATGATACCGGTACTGGCACTCTACTTTCCCGGCTTCTGAGCAATAAACACTCGCACATCTGGGTTCAAGGTACGATAGAAACTCGCATCAGAGTTCCTGCTATTTTTGCTTACTAAGACATTAAAGAACTCCCCCCTTCAATCCCCATTTTCAGAAGCCCCGATTCAAACCCCTCCCCTTCTAACCCCCCGGGTTCGATCATCAAAGGCCTTCTTTGCAACACTGCCAGCAACAACAAGACGAGGCCTGGCAAATCTTTGTTTCCCTACCGTAAAAGCTTAGTAAATCCACCATCCGGCAATCACTGTACTAAACCGCAATGGGGGCTTAACAAACCATGTTGGCGAAATTGCGAATACCAGTTAATGAGAGCCAGCGGGCTCAACTTGAGTAGGCTATACCCTCCTGGAAAATTAGATTCCCTCTCGGAGTGTTTCATCTTAAATTCCGGGGGCTATGGGCCCGACCGGCGATGGTGGATTTACTGAGTTTTTATGGTACCGCACTTGCTGGGCGATTAAATGGGCGCAAGCAGCAACCGCGAGCTACTAACTCAACCGCACAAAAAATGACAGATTTTAGACATGGATCGACGGCACAGGAAGGAAACGGTGCCATCAGCAGCGGGGAAGTTCATTTTATTCAACTACAACTCTCTCACTAACTAACAGCAAAGGCAGGAGTATATATCAACCACAGAGATACCCTATCCCCCCATGAGCCACCAGACATGCCCATGCTACTCCATGTAAGTTTCCCCTTCTCCTTGCGCATACTCCCGGGCTAACTAAGGAAAACAAACTCCCACAGCCCATAGCCTCCGGGCTCTCCCACTCTTTCACGCTGGCCTTACAGCGTCTCCTCTTTTTTCTCCGCTCTTCCCTCTGGCTGCACTGTTCCAAAAACTCTTGTGCATTCCTACATTCGAAATGCTTTCCCATAAGTCCAAACACACACCCGAGGCCACAAACAAGCGCGTTCCCGGAAGCTCTCCGAACAGCAAAGGAAGTATCATGAGAGCATGCCGAGCAGCATGTCACGGTTTCCACCATCTGAAGATACTAAAACATAATGATATAGCGGTTCCTGGGAGTAAAGGTGTAAACAACACTCAGCAGAAAAAGTTTTTACAGTTTTTATTCCTGTGGTTGGACCGCTATTACCGGCCCCGCTGTCGGTTGCTGGTTCCGAGCATTTATTCTCACCTCGTGTTGCCGAGCTCCGCGGTTTGTGAAGTGTTCTGATGCGCTTTCTTTCTGCTCTCAAATGCTTCCCTCAGTCCTCTACGTCTTTTCGAGTCAGGTGCTAGTTAGGACTGATCGGTGTTCTCTTTTATTATTCTTTTGTTCTTCCCAAGTGGTTTCTTGAAGGTATTTGTTTTCTCGATTCCATGTTGTGGGAATTGAGGGATCCCGGTGGTGATGGCAGGACTGAGCCACCTCACTACACAGCCGAACTACATCTTCTTGCTATTTAGGAGGATATCGTTTTCCAATCAGCAATCCTGGTCGTTAACTACTACCACTTCTCTATCCAAACGGTCGCGCATTTCTCCATGAAGTAATTCACAGTACTGAGTGACGTCCCGTGACCCTGGTTAGCGAAAGTGTTCCATACGTGGGGAATCATACCGGGAATTACAAAACCTCCTACTCTATAACATCTTATCACACCTCTTCCTCACATCCCGCTCCTCGGATATGCCCTATGGGCTGGGGCCTTATGCAAGGTCTCATAGCTAGGCCTTAATACGCCCCCCCGCCTTCGCCAGTCGATTCAGCTCTTCATTCATGTCACGCAAAATTCTCAGGACTCATGGGCCCCTCGCAATTTATGAGACCCCCCCCACATCAGGCAATCCTAAAGGTGTGTTAAAGTAAAACAGAGATATAAAATTAGGACTCGGTTGGCCAGGGAACTTTTGTCGCATATTTTTCCGCAAATTCCAGTTTTTGAATCAGTGTGTTGCAAACTAGGATGTTTTGTGTTTTCTTATTGTGTTTCTAATAAGATAAATCTTTATTCTACTGTTCGTAAGGAAAAACTTTAACTCTGCGTGAATCTAAACAGAATCTGCTGTAATTGAGCGCGATTATCATCCCCAAGTAGGTAACCCAATTATCATGCATATTCCTCTAGCTTTATATTACGACGTCACCAACCGTCACTCGGCCAAACTTAGTGTTACATTTCTAATGGCCATAGCACCATACGACTGAATAAGATACAGTATGGTAACTTAGCAAACCCGCTAGGAGCTATTGGCTTAGGCCATCACAAAAAAACATCTTTGAGCGGAAACATGTGAGGAGGGGGATGAGCGCTGCTCAACTCATAGAAGTGGAAAATAAAGCCCAATTTAAGCTTTTAAATACGCCATTAGCCTCCGGAAATGTGGATAAGACCTTCCCAGACCAAGCCTCGCTCCGCAGTGGTGCCCCCCTGAGCGAAGTTCCCCTCATACGCTATCATATCATACTAGAACCTCATATTTGTCTTTTACCTAACCATCATCGAACCTCTGTAGGTCTACAATCTAAAATCCAGTTCTTGTGAGGAAACTCGATTTATCAGCACTTGCTGTAAAACGAACACTTCCGGTGAAAGACACTATTACCCGGCACCCGATTCTTCGGCTCGTGGCATCGTTTTCCGGTATCTTGCCTCACAGCTGTAACTCACGGTACTTTATGAATTATTTGGAATACTGTCATGGGCCGGGTTATCCGAGCACTGCTGTCCCAGGTTATGGTAAATATTTTCCATCCGGCCTAGGAGACCATATAGGTTCGTGATGCCCAACCTAAGGATAGGCAGAAATCCGTGGGAAGGAGAGGGAAAAAAAAATTGCAGTAGGTAAAAGGCGATTCGGGGTGGATGGAATATCCTGATAATAATATGCACCTAACTTAACATTAGGTAGCACCGCGGTTTTGACTAAAAGATACAGAGATTACGACACCAGTTGTTGAGCCCTGTTCAAAAAACCAGCCCTGGTAACGCGCTCGGGAGACCAACTTGAGTGCAGGCATATTGGAGAAGGTATACCAGTGTATGATGGGTACTATACTGCTCTCGGAAATCGCACATCAAACAGGTCCGAAACCATGCGGAAGGATTCGGCTACCCAGAAAGCCTCTGGAATTTATACGGCGCTTGTAGAATTGGGGTGAATCAAGAGATTTCTTACTAGATTAATTACTTCTAATGAATAAGACTAAATAGTGAAGAGAGTCTTCCAACCTGACCTTAGGCGCACCGATAGAGGACATACTACTGTAGATAGACAGGCATTTTATTAAGCCATGGCTATAATGGAGACCAATCCCCATCATAGCTTAGTTAACAACTAGCTTTTATACCTCTTTGTAGAAGCGTCAGATATAGTTGCACAGCATATTTTTCCCACTGCACCTAAACAAGCGCCGCGTCTACGCTTCAGAGAGGAGAGGGGGAAACCGCATGTTGGGGGGGAAAAATAAATGACCAACCAAAAGAAAAAAACGTGAGAATTAAATGGGATGATGCAAATTTCAAACCACACTAATTTATCTCAATACAGTGGAAATAACCCTCCGCTAACGCTAAACTCGAGATTTCAAACAGGAGCTCACAAATCCTAACTTGACTCCATAAAAAAAACCCCAGATAGAAGGTGGGACGGGATGTGATGGACATCTGCACTCCCATTATGGATGATTTCCTCCCACCAGGAAAAGGACTTAAGCTATGCTTCAGTGGCAGGGTTACGCGGGAAGGAAAGGTAAGAGCAATTCCCACAAGGTAGTATTTTAGGCTGTAGAGTGAAGTTGGGGGAGGTGAGAGGGGGAGGGCATGGCAACTACAAGCGCATTCATGGAGCTGACGCGGCCCTGGCGGGGGCGGCATGTGGATTACCGGTATGGTGTTCGGAGGTAGTAAGGAGGACGATGCTCTCTGCGGCCTAGGCCTGACCGTGGGTGGGAGATGTTGGAGGCTGCAGGAGAGCTACCACTCCCGCCTGGCGAAGCAGACCAGCCGCCAAGAGTGGTGTTTGGCCATCGTTAGTTGGCCTATCGGGGTTGACGTCGGACCGTTTGAGTAGTAATTTCACCACTCTCTCGTGCCCATTGCTGGCGTTCAATAAGAGTGGTGTTTGGCCGCGGTTATCTTGACAGTCGGGGTCCATATCGTCCCGTCCGAGCAACATTTCCACCATTTCCTCGCACCCACACGAACCAGCATGATGGAGTGGTGTTTGGTCGTCCTCATCTGGGAAGCCGAGTTCGACGTCATCCCGTCTGAGTGGTGTTTCAACTACTCCCCCGTGTCCATAGAAGACAGCCTGCTTGAGTGGTGTTCGGCTGCACCCATCTGGTCTGTTGGGGTTGATGTCGTCCCGTCCAAGTAGTATTTCGGCCACTCCCTCATACCCCCCACATCGAGCAGCCCGCCAGAGTGGTGTTTGGCCGTACTCATCTCGTTCGTTGGGGCTGACGTCGTCCCGTGCAAGTAGGATCTTCACCACTTCCTCGTGCCCGTTGCAGGTAGCCCACCAAAGTGGGGTTCTGCCGCCCTCATCCAGCTAGTCAGGATTGACGTCGTCTCGTCTGAGTAATGTTTCCACCACCCCCACGTGCCCATATTCAGCAGCACGGCCGAGTGGTGTTTGACCCCAGTTATCTAACCCGTCGGGGTTGACGTCGTCTCGTCCGAGTAGCATTTTCGCAATTCCCTCATGCTCATTGCGGGCAGCCTGAAACAGTGGTGTTTGGCCGTCTTCACCAAGCTTATCGGGGTTGATGTCGGCCCGGCCGAGCAATGTTTTCACAACTATCTCGTGCCCATTCCTAGCAGCCCATGCGAGAGATGTATCACCTATGCTGCGATTTTGGTCGATGCCGCAACCTTTTTCCTCTACCAAATGCGCTACAACCCCATTAATCAAAAGGATGGGTCCGTGGTGTAGACTTGAATACTTACAGAAATAAATATGATAGACGCTTGGTGTCTGTGCTTTCAAGGGGGTTTTGGTGAATATGCCGTTATTGCAGTTATCAAATGACTTTCGCGCAACCTGAAAGATCCTGTTTTGCGTGGATTCCCTAATCCAGAAAAGAAGATTCGAGAAACTGTGCGCGCCGAGAAGTCCACCATAGCAGCAGTCGTGGGAAAATGTGGAGTTCACGCTTACGGCGTGGCACTTAGCGAAATGTACGGCAGTAATACCCCTGCTTTCGCCAAAATGCCTTCTCTGATATGGCAGAAGACGAGAGTTAGCCACTCCGGAGAGTATGTAAACATATATTGGAATAAGTTTCATAGGTATTGTGAGGTTTAGAGGACTATGAGTTTTGTCACTAGCGGTTGGGCTATTATTTTTTATGATGCATAGCATAAATGATAGGTTAGTTAGCTAGAGCGGTAGAGGTTTAGGTCATGTTCGTTGCTACGGCATGGGATTGATTTGTCATAGCTAGCAGGAACGGTGGAAGGGCCAGGAAACATCAAGCCACTCCCGTTCGGATTGGGGTTGAGTAGTGGAGCACGGGAACACCATGCACTGTCCTGATGCTCGCGCATCATAGGGTGGAAAGTGTCTAAAGGCGGGTCCTCCGGTGAAACGGGAATCCCGTGGCAACTGATCCGAGTTGAGCTAATGATTGCCAAGACACCCTGAGCAAAGTGTACACCTCCAGACACCAAACAGTATCGCAGTTGAGGCAGAAATCATTACGATTATCTTCTTTATGGAGAAAACCTTTTAAATACCATGCATTTTTGTGCATACCTTTCGGATACCATCCTTGGCCGAGACATACCATCCAAAAGGTTTCACATTACAACAAAAAGTAAACCATTCTCAGAGTTTCAGC
>Ga0307509_10007164_pt1 | contig 14692 bp, 15 predicted proteins | sample 10_EM_MG_FD_202245 | JGI IMG/M metagenome (GOLD analysis project Ga0307509, IMG submission 202245) | Populus trichocarpa ectomycorrhiza microbial communities from riparian zone in the Pacific Northwest, United States - 10_EM | ecosystem: Host-associated > Plants > Roots > Unclassified | place... | reverse complement strand
ACATGCCGTGAATCTCGAGTTCAACCTGGTTCGGCCAATCATAACAAAATAACAATTAATTTAGTACATTTGCACCAGTCGTAGTGCATGGTCCAAGCCAGTGTGGATCAAAACAAAACAATTTCTTGGCTTTTGAGCCCCCCCCTTTTTTTTTTGGCCCAAAGGACAGTAAATCTTGTTTTTGAAAGAACAATTTATATAAACAACAGCATCACGTTCACCATTTAAAAAATATGAGGAAATAATTGGAAGAGATTTTTATATGGTAAATTCGTCAAAATTTGCAGTGAAGAAAGAAACTGCGGGGTATTTCAAAAACCCTGTACCTGCCAGAACCTGTAGACGGTTGACTCAAAAAACCACAGGGTTACCTGTGACGCTCCCCACCAGTCCAGCCCAGTGTGTCATGGTGTGATTGCCTAGACTGGTGTCTTGAGGATCTAAACCAAACACATAAAATGCCTAATCGACAGACAACTTTCGGGTCTGCTCGGCAATAGCAAAGGCGTAAGGGTTTCCTATGAATACGCTTTGTCAATTAGCCAAGCAATCAATTGCTGCTTATGTGAGGACTTACTGCTTCCCCATTCTGCTGGCCGGACTCCAGGCCGTTCCATGAATGGTGATGGAATGCCTATAGGAACAAAAGGTTGCAACTGATGTGATTGAGTCAAAGGGGGTGGTGGTAATGGTTTATCTACATGGCTCGGCTCGTCGTGGGAAGGACCAACATCAGGTGTTGGGAATGGTGGTGAACTAGGCGATGATATTGGACCGGTGATGGCATCATAGCTTGGTGGTGGGGGGTGCTGAGCTGCGTAGCTTTCGAATGTTGCCCGCCTGAAGTTGTCTAACTCTTTCCTGCGATTATTTAACACCTTCGATAGTTGGATGACTTGGGCGCCTGCCACATCTTGACGCCGCCGTGCAGATTCGCGTTCGTTTTTAAGCTGTGAGAATTACTTCAGTAAAATCCTTGCTTCGACTCATTGGGATATCCTCACCCTCTCAGTTGCAAGAAGAACTTGTGCCGTGGATTGCTTGATTTTGTCTGTCAAACCAAATATTAGTGTAGGCCCAACCTAATGGTGAAAATGGTGAATATTACTATGAAAGGCGATATCCGTGTATATATTATCGAAGAAAACATCGCTCACAATGGACCTAAAAATGACTATGAGAGCGAAAAAAAAAGGATTACTTGAATGACAAACCCTTCAGCAATACTCACTCGCCCCACTGGTTGGACGGCAGGAGAGAATTTCCTGGCCTGATCTACTAGGAATTCCGCTTGCGATGCGTTCGCCTGAGCATTTCGTAAAGCGTTACGTTCCATCATATCTGCCATTCTGCATGAACCATCAGGATTTATGTAAGTGCTGAAGCGGTCCCTGGTGACATACGTTCCTCCCCCCCACATATCTGGGAAATGATCAGCGAAATGATCGTAAAAGGAGGAACATGAATGACGCGAACCATAACGAGAATACCCAAGGGCTTCCTGCATGGCTTTCTGTGTGAATTCCATCGCCTTTACCGCCCTTGCAAGGAGCTCCGCCGCTTTACTTTCCGAGTTCAGGATGGCTTGGATTTTTTCATGTCGTCTCACAGCGTCCATGACTTCATATTCCAACCGATCATCTTCCGGGAAGGCTGCGTATAGTTTCACGATGAGTTAGTCTATCCTGGAGCCTAAATCCATGAGATAAGTGCTAGATATTCACCTTCTGTTGGACCATCAAAGATCTGATGGTACAGAGCATCTAGTTCGGTACGGGCAGATTCATATTTCATTTCCTTGTCCGTAAGATCGGCGAGCTGGAAGAAAGGAATTGAAACCAAGTTCCGTCAGAGAAGCTGGTCTGCCTTACCACAGTTTTCGCCTCATCCAGTAGCAGCTGAGTGACGCGTTCATTATCTCGCTCCGTCATCTCTCGTTCTAGAGCCTCTACATACTCCCTGGAGACCAAGGTTTCGCAATTAATGATGGAAGAAACGACGGTATTCTGTAGCTAATGACATACCTCTCCTCCTTGCTCTCCTTCGCTATATATTCCTGCTTCTTCCCGATGAGCTTGTGCGCAAACCGTCTGCTCGTCGAGTCTCGCAGTGTTTCGTGGTCCTTCCGTTCCTTCTTCGTCTTGGCTGCCAGCAGGGTGATGTTCTTCTTCAACGCCGATATCTGCGACTCCAGATCTTTGATATAGGTAGTCTGCTGTTTCCTGGCCTGTGGCACATACTCGAGATCAGCTATGACGCCGAGGAGTTCGCTGTGATGGCGGGAATTGGCAACGATAGCTTCAGTGGCATCCATAGTAGCCTATCGCGGTCGTAGACGAGGGTGGCCTGAGGATTGGCTGTGTAACACATTTATATGTCTCAGGTCAGGTGTTATCACACTGCCTTGACGTGTTGAGATTCCGGTGTCCACCATCAGTTAGTGGTCGTTATCAAGTCGCGAGTTCCACATTTACCGAGTCCTCAACTCATATGGTCAGCTAATAATAATTTCAATGCATGTTTTGCTAGATTCATCCGGTTGTCCACCGGTTTTCACAAACATCTACTACCTACCCCTAAATTTGGGCCGGGGCTGTGTCTTGGTAAATGAAAGAAACGGAAAGCAGGAGGAAACAATATAGCATTTATACATATAAGTACAAGAAGATAGTTATATGGGCGCATACTAATAATACAACCAAAGAGCGGAATATCGACAACAAAACAGATAACACCTAACCGTCACATCAAGTTGAACGTTAGCACTTCACCCAATCGCCCAGCGAGCCTACACATAACCCAAAGGCAATCATCGCCTGCGACTCATGCCAAAACAGCCTTCATAACCTGGAACATCAGCGGGGCTAAGGGTATCTCTCCAGCGACCAGCAAAGTTCCCATTTTCGTTCCCCACAAGGAAGCCTCGATAAAGCCATTTTCCTCGATCACCGTCCACCTGTTCAAAAGTATTAGCCACCTGCAAGTTACGAAAAGTTTTAAAAACGTACATAATCCTTCGAAAGACTGATGAAACCATCACAGGGCCGAATTCGACCAACAAGGTTAAACTGGCCCCAGGCAGAATGCCCCTACGATAAGAGATGAGGTTTCGGAGAACGGAAGATGCAGGGTTAAAACGGACCTCCCCTGTGATGATGATATCTTTGACAAGCGGTTCAGCTCCGTCTTCTTGTTTACAACCCTCTTGTATTGACGTCCTTTGATATCGGTATATTTGTCCGCCATCAGAATCCTGGACAGTCAGTCCGTCTTTATGCTCCCTGATTTGCGTTCCTGTGGGGAAGTAGGAACGAAGGGGATCACCGGCACGTAAGGGCGGAACATGGTCGATATCCATGTCAATACCAGAGTCTGACCCGGAAGGATAAGCAGCAACTAAATGGTGTTCCCGAAGTTTCCATGTTTGCTGATGTCGTCCAACGAGGCACTTTTGGATGATAGTTGGGGGTGCGCCACCAAGTAAAGCAGCGTAGACTGTAAATTCCGTATACTAACGGCATGGATTACGAAAATGTTGGTGGCTGAAAGGTTGTGTAGCTTACGGTAAAGAAACCTTCCCACACCCCTTCAATGCTAGTGTTGAAATGGTTTGGTAAATTCTTTGTGGCAGGGTGAAATTTAAATGGCATTCACCTGCCGGGTCTAAAACATTCCCTAAGGTTTCGCTTGACCTTCGTAAAACATCTCCCCCATTCAGAATCCCATTCACGGAAAGGTTCTCCAGGCAAAGGTGCATCAGAAGGTGGTAAGGGTATTGATCGCTTCTTATTGACCAGAGCGAGGTACGAAAGAATCGCAGGTGTGGCAAGCGGAGGCGGAGTGATGTCCATGGAATCTGAATAAAGTGTGGTACACTCTACTGGTTTCGCGAATTTGGGGTCAAACTCCGCCCATTCACTGGAAGTGACATGATACTGCAATGGCCATGAAATGGACGGTGAATAACATAATAAGCAATAACGCACTACATGAGCTCCGAGGGCCATTGCTTTGAGGATATTCAGTGGTGATTCAACGCCATCGTTAACGGGGGTGTTATAATCCTCTTCGAAGCCGGTTGTCAGACCCCCAAATCAACGAAAGTCATTGCTCAACTCACCAGTTTTAAGCAAGAACCAGAACAACCACATTCCCAATGCGGTTTCTGGACAATTCAGAGGCCATTGACCTGTCCGAATATTGTATATTGCCAACGACGACCCATGAGGGTTAAACCAAAACTCCCGGATCCAAGGTACTATGTGCCCGTAATCCACCAGTTGCCGCTTGTTCTTTCCCTCGTTCTCCAGCATCATGATATAAGCGGTGAACAGAACATCGTATACAGACATCCTGTTGTCTGCGCCATCTGCGTGCCGTGCGTGTGTCGTGGAATCAAGCCTATCTCGAAGTCTTTGGAGCACAACACATCGTCGTCGCAGTTCGTCGGCGAGGGCCCACGAGGTCAGCCGATCCAATCCCAAACGTGCCATAGGTGCTGTGGTGTCAAATTTGTGGCAGAAGATGTCTGCATAGAGATGATGATTTGCAGTAATCGATAAACTCGCATTAATTGGCCGGCTTGTCAGAAGCAAAGGAAGGAGTGAAGACGGGGGACCAAGAAAAGTGTCTGTGGCGGTGAAGAAGGCAATGTGCTCCAGAACCTCCTGAGGAACTGAGCTCAATGATAAAAATCCGTTCATGAAGCCTGTTGGGAAAATGATTAGGCTGGGTTCTGAACACTAGTTCTCCTTTCCAACATCTGCGGCCTCCACTTTTGTCACCGGCACTCGGCTTCAGTCCTTCCGACCTGACATGTTCAGTAAATGCTCATCAAGAGCAAGGATTTAAATTCCAAGGCTGCGGCGAGTAATTATAATACAATGGATAGAGCACATTACAACGCAAATAGATACGTCGTGAAAGGACATTTACATGTTATAACCCATATGAGCCGGACTGCTAAAGCCTGTGTGATTCTTGCTCAAACCAAATATGCCCATCAAAAATACACCAGCTGCGGACAGCTTGCCGACAAAGTTTTGTGAAGAGGTCACTGTTCGTTGAAAATTAAACAGGGGAGAACAATCAGGTTAACAAAACGAATACCATAGCCTTGAAGGAACTGATGTTGAGGATTTTCCGGCCCCTCCTACAAGATTCATCAGCTAGTATCGGTTCCAAGCACCAAAAGATAACCTACAGGCAGTTTCCTCATAAAAACAATCAGTCCATCATGCATACGGACACGTCCGAAAACCTTGTTGGGCTGGCCCCAGGCCGCATATTGATCTTCCGTCTGTTCTCGATATCAGTAGATGCAGAGGAGACAAACACATAGCGAACTCAAACCTTTCCCGTTATGATGACATCTATAACTTGCCTTGATGAGCTATGGAGGGGGGTCTGGCCAGGCCGAAAGGTTTTGTAGGTCGTCTGGAAAGTGCCACTGGCATCGGAAAAATGCATCCCAACCTAATTGAAAAATAGTGTGACGATGAGGAAGTTCGTCCGAAATTAGAATTGGACGTACGGGTGTTTCAATGGATTGAAGGTCGTGAGGCAACCACGCATTCTTCACCCCACTGTCAGACAGATCGCAAGGAACGACATCGTTCACATCACAGCAATAGTGTTCTTGCAAGGTGAGGTACATTGGCTTGCGCATACCGATATCGAAGTGTTTATTTTGGAAGGGTTCATCAGATATCCAACTCTCGTAGAGTTCTTTCACTAGGATCTAAACGCCCCAAGATCAGAATCATTTATTTTCTCAAGGATGAACAAAGCGAAGGCACATACCGTTGATGATCCTTGCCATTGGCCGCTCACTGTACCAAGTTGGTACGAGGAAGGCTGGCAGAGGGTAGCGTCAGGCGAAGTGGCCATAGATGACGACTGAATTCCGATATCGATTCCAGGGAAATCGGCAAAGCGTGTCTTACAGTGGTCATAAAAGTGTCGTATATCGGCCCTGGTAAGGCCTGTATACCCCGGTGACGCATCCTCCCGAGATTCGTATATGATGTGGGCTGGGATCGCCGTGGGCGTCAGTCTATCCTGGCGTGCAAGGAATAGGAGGGAGGCAAAAAGGACTGGTGAAGGAATGCGCGCTTTCCGCTTTACTGAGCCTATATAGTTGATTTCCTGAGGTGGAAGGACTGGAATCGGATACAAGGGGGTATCCGGTGCTGTCGATGGGGCCGGAAATTCGCAAGCGGGCCCAAAGCCAAACTGATCTTCAGGAGTACTTGAGATCGAATACTACAATGAGAAATAATCTCAGAAATAACCCAACTATCAAGCAGAAAGGCGTACGCGAAAGGGAGCAAATGCAATTCGCCTGAGGAGATACATCATTTCCCTGCAATCCTGGAGATCTTCGTAACTCATCACCCCTACGAAAAGCAATTAGATTACTCTAATGCAACGATAGCACCAGGAACCCCTTACTTTGTGATGCTAGGGTCCACGACAGAGCAATCGCCAAAGAGTTTTCCGCGGTCAGTGTTGGCCATATACCGGAGCTTCCATCATACAGCCGCTGTCGCAGATAGAGGGAAAGAAACGTGGGCAGGGATACATATAGGAGCTGCTTGATGTTGGTCTGACTCGTGTCCGAGTCCTCGACCATCAGATACGCTATCCACAACGCCTCCGTGAGTTCAGGGTGATCAAGTAAACGCCGTTTGAAAATTTGGAGTGCCGAAAAACGACGTCGCATCTCCAATGCAGCATTTTCTCTTACCACCGAAGGACCAAGGCGGTATATTGGACCTCGAGCGTCGAACTTCTTGGTGAAGAGGACGAAATAAAGCTCGCCAGCGTTTTGAGGACAGAGATCGTCTCGAAAGGCTCGACAAGTCAACAAGCAGTTGTACAGCTCATTGGGTGGGCCGAGAGGGGATCCCAAGGTCGCATAAAGAACAATTTTTTGCAAGATTTCTGGGGGGAAATCGACGATAAAGGGCATTGTGAAAAGCAGCAAAAGAATGGGTGCTGGAAACGGGTAGGTGCCATCGTCTCTTTCTTTTAAAGCGTTGGATCTTGGGGTCAAGATTCAAATACCGACTTTCCATGTGGTTTAACGGCATTCATTAACGTGCCACAAATTTCCCACGCACCTATCAGAGTACTCACAAACAATATCGAATGTTAAGCGTCTCCGGCATCCCTTTTGCGAAACGGTGAAGTCAAAAGGTTAGGCCACCAGATGGTCGGTAGTATGCGGGGATAACAATCCACAGCCGATCTGTGGGATCAAATTCTGCGACCCTTATAATCTTGATGTACATACCATCCAAAAATAATCGCTTGATCGCGGGAGGCTTGAATTGAGACCTGTCCCAATGAAACCTAGAAGGAGATGTCAGGATGGCTCGCTTTCGGATAAATGATGGAGACTGACTTTACAAGATCATTCTTGATTCGTGCCAGTTCCATGGAAAGGATGAAACGGAACCCGTCTTCGACGACCAGTGAGGACCATCTACATTTTTTGGACGAAGAGCAATGCAGTCATTAATGACCACTGATCGTGACATGCATCAGAATCAGGTTCTCCAGCAGCGGAAAGCGCCGGAGAGTAATTGCAGAAAAGCATCCAATGAGAAATCATAGGAAAATAGGTGGGAACGTGGCATGAGAAAGTAGCTAGGTGGCTTAGTTCGTCTTCGGGCTGTCTAACAAGGGGTGTAGTCGAGGGTCCCTTCCATTGTTGCATCACAGGCAGGGCAGTCTACCAAGAAAAAAGGGTCACTATCAGGCTAGAACGAGTTGACCGTCAACGATGTGAAAGAGATAAGACGGAAGAACCCAACGACAAACAAGACAGGAGACGAGAGTTGCTTGGCCCATGGAGCAGACGCAACGTTGGCGAGACATGCCTTAGGAACGAGGTGCACCCAATGCTCAGAGATGACTTTCGTCCAAATGAGCGGAGTTTTGAACCGGCAAATCGGGAGTGCAATAAAGATCCCCGCGTCTTCTCTGGCAAGACCCAGGGCAAAATCTATATGTGGTACTTACTGAACCAAACCGTATACTACGGTATAGTGGCAACCTCCACGGAAAGGCGGAGATAGTTTTTTGATGGCCACCAGTTCTCCGAACCGATAGAAATTTGCCTTGTATGGAAGGTTCCGGCTGGGCAAAAAATTGAGAGCGTTATGAAGCTCGAATAGGCAAAAACGCCTGTGTTATACGATGGTTGTCACCATACAGTCGGGTTTAGTAGTTGACCACAACTTCCACAACGAGTTGATGACTGTCACCAAAAAACGATGACACAGCCGACGCAAACCTTGGCGAAGGTTTCTTTAGGGTAGTAGGGGGTTTCAAGTTTCGCCGTGCCGCACTGAACAAAGCAGAGGTTGTTCAGGCTGAACGGCACCTGTTACCCAAACGAGTTCAGAGCCACAAACCAGCTGCAGCCTGTTCACACACAAAGATTGTGGGCAGGAGGCATGCAAGAATACGAGCCACGACCCAAAAGGCAAAGATCAAAGGCTGGTGGAAAGTCACAATCAATAATTCTTGCCCCAAAAAGCTGACCTGCAAAAAAATTCATTCCATCCATTCCGATGCGCAAAAAGGGCCTACAGACCATACATATAACTTGCATATGGATGAGGCCGGACGATTGCGGAGAGAATAAGACGAGATTATCATAGATCGACAATCGATGTCTCTCTAAAGTTATTTAAACACGATGGCATGGTTGACACGAGTTCGGAATGAAATTGTTTACCATGAGAAATGGAGTGCGAGAGGGCAGGTGTGAATACACGCAGAAGCAGACCCGCCGTGGGCATGATCAGAGCAAGGACTGTTGAAAGAAAATGAGGTCAATCCATTTATTCAACAACGAAGGCTACCTGTCTGGGTTCATTATCAGTTGGGATCTTAGCGTGAGGCGAAGGGTCTCCATTATCTTCCAGCAATGGCGGATTCATGAGGCAGGGAGCACTTAGCGGAGATTGTTTCCATCCATTAATCAGGCATGCCCTTAAGAACAAACGGAGTTGAAAACACTAAATAGGTGGAACAAAGGTCATCGGAGAGAGCAAGTCATGATCAGATAAATCAAAATCTTGAAAATGAGGAGATCAGCAAACGAGGTTCATCTGCCGAGTTTTAAACAAAGGTAATCGAGAGATTTCATTTGTTCGATGTAAGACCACGTGGATCGATGATCAGATTATCTGTCTCGCCGGCCCTGATGTCGTCGCGATCTCCCAAATAATTTTTCCAGATCCTTCATCTTCACCACCATAACCATCACTAGAATGTCTGCAAATCTCGAAAAACTCGAACAACACCTTGCCACAAGGTCTTACGTTGAAGGGTAGGTCATCATTCAACCTGAGAGATCCATTGCGCGCGGCTTCACGGGCTTCTTCGGCTTTCATTGAATCGGATAACAATGAAGTCAACGGAAGACTGACTTTAAAATGTAGATATATCCCTTCGCAAGCCGATGTAACCGTATTCAAGGCCATCGCTGCTGCGCCTGACGCCGCTGCCAATCCACATGTAGCCAGGTGGTACACGCACATCAAGTCATACGCTGCTGAGCACGCTTCTTTGCCTGGATCCAGCACCGCTGGTCAAGCTTTTATTAGCGAGGGATCTGCTGCTGCCCCTGCTGCTGATGACGATGATGAAATTGATTTGTTCGGATCTGACGAAGAGGAGGATGCAGAAGCCGAAAAAATCAAGGCTGAGCGTGTAGCTGCTTACAATGCGAAGAAGGCTGCCAGTGGTAAAGCCAAACCCGTCGCCAAGGTGTGTTGTTTCATTGCTTATTCGTACTTCTTCGTGTTAAAAGCTATTCTTTTTCGAAAGTCCGTCGTGACCATGGACGTAAAACCCTGGGATGATGAGACAGACATGGTCGCCCTCGAGGCGGCTGTACGTTCCATCGAACAAGATGGCCTCGTCTGGGGTGCCAGCAAACTCGTCGCCATTGGCTATGGCATTAAGAAGCTCCAGATTACCCTGGTCGTTGGTACGTCAATTCCCTGTAGCGTTCTTGGGACATAAATAACCAGGAATTTCAGAGGACGAGAAGGTCTCGACCGACGAGTTGCAGGAAAAGATTGCCGAGTTCGAGGACTACGTCCAGAGCACCGATATTGCTGCCATGCAGAGTACGTCAGCATTGTCCCTGTCCCCCTGTCAACTTCTCACTCTTTCCTATTAGAACTCTAAACTCTTAATGGATACTGAACTGTACGATATCGCAAAACATTGATATGGGTCTCATAATCTGAATGACATGTCTACAAAAAGAATGGCCATCTCTCGGCATCTGTTTGATTTCCTCATGATATCCGAAGTCGAATAGCGTTCATCTCCAGCAAGTGTCAAATCCTGCCTTTCGGCTTTCATTTCAGCAGTATGTTCCATTATCCTTTCGCCATTCTGAACCTCGTAAGTCGTTGAGCAATTTCTCAATGCTCCGTGAACCTTCGAACCCCGAACGCGTGTCAGAGCGCACCGCTGCTGCTCCCGACTTTCGTTCCAAAAATAGTCACAAATTAAAGCCACGTCGTCTCCCAAACTCATTTGAGGAGATGAGTCCTGACCTCGTTCCTGTGGAAAAACCAACTATTTCCTCTGTGGGTCTGGCGACTGGGCTTATTATAATTAGTCGCCGTACGCCCAACACATACCAATGAACTGCGCCGACGTTTCGCGGACACCAATCTGCCGTTCTCAGGTAAGTTTTTTAGACCCATTTTAAATATCACCGATGGAATGTCATGATCGTAGTCTTTTTTTTCCATTCGCACCAATCCTAGGTCTGGCCCTCAAGCGCTGGAGAGCCTCAATGGTAAAATTCATTTTCGTTCACATTGGAATCCTGAAGGAAAGGTTAACAGGGCAGTGACCACATTTCTACATATGACCTCGGTCTAGATCCTGAACCAAAGAAATGATTGCGGCCCAACCGCTTCAGCGCACCTTGGCATTTTATCTCTTTGGATCCTACAATCGGAGTTGCTGGGCACAAGTTGATCGAGATTTTTTCCACAGCACGTTTGCCCCTGCAGCTGGCGCTCATGTAAAGTTTGGACAAGATGGGAATTATGGATGACATTGACATGTCGCTTTCCTACTAAGTACGACGCGCAGCGAGCTGTGATTAGCTCCCTGTGGAAGCTTTAAAACAGATCATACGTGATGGCTTCCCTCACAGAAAATGTCTTCCCGCTTTGAAACTCTCCCCCGCGACATACTCCAGACGATCGCCTTCTTGTCTGCATCTACTTCCGTGTTTGAACCCCCCCTCGAAATTTTACACCTGCTTCTCACACATCCCTTGATTTACCAATCACTTCGCGTCACGTCCGCGCCTGATCTCTACGCTCACATCTTCTTCACAAAATTTGACACAAAGGCTCCCATTCGAAGGTTTTCTGGACAACTACCCGACTCTGCATACGCCGCCGAACTTTTGGCTAGATGCCGACTTCTCCGTCGCGTCCATCGTCTCGATTTTTCGTCTGCTGGTTTGAAGCAGGATCTATGGACAGCGTTGTGGATGTTCCTAGAAAGCGACGGCTTGAACGAAAACCAGCTCTCGCAAGTCAAATTTCCGGACTTCATTCTCGGCCTCGCCCGTTCAGAGCTCGCCCACGAACCAATATCTCATGGTCGACTGGATGGTATCAGCAGCTTGAAGCCTATTATTGTTTGGTTGCTTTGTCTAGCGCTTCGTAGACGTACGTATGCCCTGTTCTATTTTATGTTGATCCTTCCGTGAAGGTTACCTGACTTTTACCTTTTCTAGGGGTAATTCTGGACATGTCTACACGGGATCGGGAAGTATTATATAGCATGATCTTTCCTTTTATATTTGTGTCGAAAAAGGTGAGGTCTCCTTTTGTAATCATCTGGCGCCGGATTGATATACTTCCCCATTTAAGTCACTTGCATCTACGTCGAGGCCTACAGCGTGCCCGAGCTCTCCCAGTCGCATGGTTTCTCGTGTTGGGGTCCCTGAGGAACCAACCGATGTTTCAGCGTACCTTCAAAATTCTAAGCCATTGGTCCCCGACCCTTCAACTGCAGCGATCAATCTGGCCTTTGCAAATTTCGAACTCAACCGTCCAAAAATGCCGCATCATGTCCCAAAAACTCGGGCGATAGCGATTGCTACTCAGCGCTTTGGTCCGACACAAGAGGACTACCAGGCTTTGGCCTCCTACCTCACTCCTCTTTTCGCCGACTCGAATCCTATCAATGCAGAAAACAATCAATCGAGCTCGCCGCGCTCAATTGGTATTGTCAACTCCAATGCCTCGAGGAGCATCATGCATGACATTCAGTTTAGCGACATCTGGAAAAACTTAAAAGGCAGTATGAAGACTTATGTGCCGATATCCACTTATGTTCCTGGGAGCTTGACGGGTGTGTGGGAAGGAGTGTACAGAGTATCTTTCTTTTCTTTAAGTTCACCGTCCAACCCAATCGCCCTGACCCGTGTATGCAGACAGTTGATAGTCCGTTGACAGCCGCGGCTTCTAACCCTGTGAATCCCCTTCTTACGATGGTCATGATCAAGCCAATGCACCTTTCCCTCACAGAGTACATCTCTTATGATGTGGCCGTCAATTCGGACAAAGGATCTAGCCACGCGTCCGATATCAAGGTGTGCTATGCTTTTCGAACAGTCATTAGTCTTCTGTTTATCGTTGTATTTTCAGCGTGGGTGTCCTGAAATATACATCGGCGGTCGCACTTACCGGAAATATCAACCACTGAATTCAAAGGAAGGGACAAGCAACGCCACACTATCTGACGTTGTCCTCTTCGCCGAGGTTTGTGAAGGCGTTTCCAATCTGTCCATTCACATCTTGATGGTCAAGATCACTAGACTACAATAGTCCACGATCATGCCTGGGGTTCACACAAGTTCACCGGACGGATTCACAAAGATGGGCTCATTGAACTCGAACGAGAACGGGTGCATATGTTTTTTTTTCGAGATCACATTCACAGCATGCTTACTCTCAGAATGGTTTTTTCAGAAGCACGAGGACGGGGATGACCAAGGTCGGTGGGTGTTCGAGGGACGCTTACACCTCGAAAACGTTATTCTTGGACGATGGCGAATCACCGGCGCCCCAGACAACGCCCACCACGGGATCTTCAGTCTGGGAAAGTCCCATGATAGCAAAGAGTGAGAAGGAGTTCGAAAGAGGTTGTTTTTCTTCACGGAGTCCATCCTTCTACTTACAGTTTTCTTAACAAATATTACCCAATTTTGACTAGCCGTTCTCAGCATAAAGGGCTTATCTTCACACATAACTATGGTTCTGTTCTGAAGGACAGTGAGAAGACTATTCGGTACAACAATAACGGGATTGAATTTCCTGGAGATGTGCGTGGCTTGAAGGAAAATTCCATCACACTTTCTACTTGAGCCCTGCATCTCCGTTCCGATCTAAAAAGAAAGTTTTTGCATACCCAAAGGTGACCACCACGGATGCAATCCGGTGAGCTGCAACATCTGGCAGATGAGAGTCCGCAGATCTCCTGAGACTCGCCGCTCGTAAGTCAGAAAGTGACAGCGGGGAACTTAGTGCAACGAATCGGGACTGTTGCTCGTGCTCCGACAGATTCGTCATATGCGAGGACAATGGCCATTGGTTGGGTTGTTGGTCGATTTATTCAGGAGAGGCACGGTGATGGTGAGAGGAATCTTTAGTGTTTTTGGCGAGGAATTTCCGAAGCATATAACTGCACGTTTTTTCAAATTTGCAGGAGTCTTTCACTGACGTCACCCAAGTTCGTGGCCTGAAGAAGATAGCGAAGGTGAGCACTTCGCTCCTTTTGAAGAAGTGGTCTCACATAAATTTCCCTGGGCATCGTTTCGTGTTACAGTAAACCGCGGGCATTGAAATAACCAGAATATTGAATTGAGTTATGTATAGCCCTGCGGAAAGAGGAACTCGGACTCACGAGTCGCTGGTTACATATTCCAGGGTCACAAGGACTTGGAAAAGTCCATTCGAATCAGTACAAAACGACCCAACATCTCTTCGAGGAATCACTCCGTCACTTCGTCGGATTCCGGGGAGTTAGTATTAGTATCCAGTTAGGTCCCGATCGTCGGAACCCATGGAATGTGCGTCAGATAAAGAAAGTCCCCCGTTTTAAGATTTCAGGACGCAAATTCTTTGAACACGCAGAGAACGCAGCTGGTTATCTACGCAGGTCTCAGGCTAGTCTCAGGCTAGTCGAAGGGCTAGCCTTTATCTTTTTCTCTTCAGGGTGTGGCTTGGAGGTTAAACGACTAGCGGAGCAGACGAGTTTGAACCCCACTTTCCTCTCGAACAATGCCCATCATCCCAAGAGCTTGGTGAACGTCCCCGCTTTACTGCGCTGGAACTCAAGCTCCACATGTAACCGAGGAATTTGTCGACGAATCAGAGATCGAGGGCTTCTGAACCTCAAGGTCCAACAAACTGATATTTTCAGGGTGTGTACAAAGGTCGAGAGGGAAAAAAGCCACAGCCAGTACAACAGTCCAATCGGGCTTCACCTCGTGGTTGACCATGGTGGAAGAAAATGGCGCTCCTAGTGCGTCTAGACTCTTCTAGAGGTCCTGTCTAGGCGCCGTCAATCTGAACCCCGATGCAAGCTCCTGGGTTGAACAAATCCACTCTCGAAGTATTCTCAA
>Ga0307509_10007163_pt1 | contig 14693 bp, 12 predicted proteins | sample 10_EM_MG_FD_202245 | JGI IMG/M metagenome (GOLD analysis project Ga0307509, IMG submission 202245) | Populus trichocarpa ectomycorrhiza microbial communities from riparian zone in the Pacific Northwest, United States - 10_EM | ecosystem: Host-associated > Plants > Roots > Unclassified | place... | reverse complement strand
CTCCTCGCCGACGGTGGTCCTCAGTCACATCGCCGCGCTGACCCGCCGCATCCGCCTCTTCACGGCGGTCACCACCCTGAGCCTCCTCGACCCGGTCCGGGCCTACGAGGACTACGCCACGCTGGACCATCTCTCCGGCGGACGCCTGGACCTGATCATCGGCAAGGGCAACGGCACCGCCCAGCGCGAGCTGTTCCACGTCACGCCCGAGGATCAGTGGGAGCGCAACGCCGAGAGCTACGAGGTGTTCCGGCAACTCTGGCGCCAGGACAAGGTGACGGCGAGGACGCAGTTCCGCCCGGAGCTGAAGGACGCGGAGGTGTGGCCGCGGCCGTACCAACAACCCATCCGGGTCTGGCACGGCAGCGCGACCAGCAAGGAGAGCGTCGACCTCGCCGCCCGCTACGGCGACCCGCTGTTCTCCGCGAACGTCACCAACCCCATAGAGCCGTATGCCGAGTTGATCCGCTACTACCGTGAACGCTGGGAGCACTACAACCACGACCCGGCGGACATCGCGGTGGGCGCGGGCACGGCCGGCCTCTACGTCGCTCCCACGACCCAGGAGGCGCTGGCCGTCTACCGGCCGATCTTCGAGAGCAACCTCGCCTTTCAGGAACAGGTGGGCCTGCCCATCGTCTTCGAGACCCTGGAGGACTACGTCGAGCGCAGCTCCGCACTGATCGGCAGCCCGCAGCAGGTCATCGACAAAGTGCACCGCTACCACGAGCAGTTCGGCCACACGGTGCTCCATCTCCACGCGGACGCAAGCGGCTTGACGGACCATCAGCACCGGGACTCGCTGGAGTTGTTCCAGTCGGCGGTGACTCCCGTGTTGCGCAAGGACATCCCGGACCCGCCGTTCGACTGGGGGCCGGTCCTGTCCGAGCCCGTCCCCGCGGACCACTGAGGAAGGAGTGAGCACATGTCCATCCCTCTCGGCGTCCTCGACCTGGTCCCGATCTCCTCCGGCTCCACCGCGCCCGAGGCCCTGCGCAACTCCATCGAACTCGCGCGCCGGGCCGAGGAGTTCGGCTACACCCGCTACTGGTTCGCCGAGCACCACCTCAACCCGGGTGTCGCGGGCACGTCCCCGGCGGTCGTCCTGGCGCTGACCGCCGCCGCGACCTCCACGATCCGGCTCGGCTCCGGAGCCGTGCAACTCGGCCACCGCACCGCCCTGTCCACGGTCGAGGAGTTCGGCCTGATCGACGCGCTGCACCCCGGCCGCTTCGACCTGGGCCTGGGTCGCTCCGGCGGCCGTCCGTCGCCCCCGCTGCCCTCGGCGACCCCGATCGTCGAAGGCAAGGCCCCCAACGGCCTGCGCATCCCGCCCCGTTTCTCCTTCGAACGCCTCCTCGGCTCACCCCGAGTCGCCCTCCAGCGCAAGCTGCTCCTGCTGCCCGACGCCAAGTCCCAGGACTACGCCGAGCAGATCGACGACGTCCTCGCCCTGCTGGCCGGCACCTACCGCTCCCCGGAGGGCATCGAGGCACACGTCGTACCGGGCGAGGGCGCCGACGTCGAGGTGTGGATCCTGGGCAGCAGTGGCGGCACGAGCGCCGAGGTCGCGGGCCGCAACGGCCTGCGCTTCGCGGCGAATTACCACGTCAGCCCCGCCACCGTCCTTGAGGCGGCGGACGGTTACCGTGCCGCGTTCCAGCCCTCCGACGCCCTCGACAAGCCGTACGTCACCGTCTCCGCCGACGTGGTCGTCGCCGAGGACGACGAAACGGCACGCGAACTCGCCACCGGCTACGGCCTCTGGGTGCGGTCCATCCGTACGGCCGAGGGCGCCATCCAGTTCCCGACGCCGCAGGAGGCTCGCGCCCACGTCTGGACCGACGAGGACCGCGAACTGGTCCAGGACCGCATCGACACCCAGTTCGTCGGTTCACCCGGCCGGGTCGCCGACCAGCTCGAACAACTCCAAGAGGCCACCGGCGCCGACGAGTTGCTCATCACCACCATCACCCACGGCCACGCGGACCGGGTGCGGTCGTACGAGTTGCTCGCACAGGAATGGAGCCGCCGGGGTCACTCCGCCCAGTCGAGTTGATGCTCCGGAGTCCCCACCGACCGTCCGTACGCGACCGCTTCGGCGCGGCCGACCACGTCACCGCGCCGATAGCGGAACACCTTCTGGGCAAAGACAACCACCCGCTCCTCGCCGACAATGAAGTCGGCGTACCAGCCGTTGGCCGGCTCCAACGCGGCGGCGAGCGCGTCCGCGATCGAACCTGCGGCACCGTCGTCGTCGGTCTCCCACTCGATGAACGTCCAGGCGTCGGGCTGACCGGCCGTCGCACTGGCCGAGTTGTCGACCCGCTCGACCTTCCGGATGCGCAGGCCGTGCGGCGCGAACACGGCACCGGGGCGCAGGCTTTCACCGAGAACGTAGCCCGTGATCATGACCTGTCTCCTTCTCGACTCCGTATGGCTCTCTGCCATGATCGATGCCATGGACGTCCGTATCGAACCCGCCGATGTCACCGACCTCCACCAGGTCCTGGAGGACCACGCACGTTACTGGGGAGAGCGTGACCTGCGCGCCCTCCATCTCGCCGCGCTGGTCCAGGAGTTCGGGTCCACCTGTCTGGTCGCCCGCGCCGACGACGGCATCCGGGGATACCTCTTCGGGTTCGTCACTCCGGACCGCACCGGCTATGTGCACCTGGTGGCGACCCGGGACGACGCGCGCGGCACCGGTCTCGGCCGCAGCCTGTACACGGCGTTCATCGAAGCCGCCGCACGGCAGGGCGCGGTCCGCCTCAAGGCCATCACCTCGGTCACCAACGAGGGTTCGATCGCCTTCCACCGCACCCTCGGTTTCGACGCGTGTGTGGTCGAGGACTACGACGGGCCGGGCCGACCCCGCGTCGTCTTCACCCGCGAGATGCCGCCCCGCTAGCGCCGCACAGGTCCAGCAGACGCCGTCCGCCTTCCCCGGCGAACCACTCCGCGTGGCCCACGTAGTACTCGTATGCCAGCCGGGTGTTCTCTGCCGACCGCGTGACGCCGTGGAAGTAGCCCAGCTCGGAGAGCGCGAACTCGGCGTGGACCAGGGGGAGTAGCGCGGGGAGCGCCTTCGACTCGGTGAGGCTGAGCGGGCGTACGGACATGTAGCCGTCCAGGAGCGCGATCGCGTCCTGCTCGCGGACCGGGAAGCCGGGCTGGAGCCACTGCACCGTGTTGCGTTCGATCGCGGTGGCCAGGTCGTGCACGGCCGTCGTGCGGTCGCTCATGCCGAAGTCCAGCGCCGTGGCGACCGAACCGTCCTCGTTCCAGAGGAGGTTGGAGGCATGCCAGTCGTTGTGGGTCCAGAGCGGGGTGAGGCCCGGGAGGTGCGGGGCAAGTTCCTCATGCAGGGGGAGCAGGACCCGTCGGGTGTCCTCGCGCCACGGGAACTCCGCCAGCCCCTTGGCCAGTTGGGGGCGCTCCTCCACGTATCGCTCCAGCTCCGTCTGCGGGTCGGCCGAGGCGAACACCGTGAACGACGCGACCAGCGGCTGCACTTGGCGGCGCGGTGCGTCGAAACCCTCCGCAGCCAGATGCAGGCGGGCAAGAGCCTCGCCGGCCGCCCTCGCGTGGGCGGAAGAGCGGAACGGGGACCACGACAGCGCGTCGCGGTAGAGGTCCGTGCCGGTGCCGGTCGAGTGCACTTCGTAGGTCCACTCGCCGCGCGTCGCCGCGTCCAGGACCTCGACCACGGGTGCGCCGCGCCGCCGTAGATGCCGTAGGAAGGTGTGTTCCTCGGTCAGGCCCTCCAGCGTGCGTACGGAGGTGTGGTGCCGTTTCACGAACAGGCGGCGTCCGTCCTGTTCCACCACGGCCGCCGCCGACAGGGGACGGGGGCTGCGCCAGACCACCCGGGCCGATCCCACGATGTCGGTCACCTCGGTGTCCGTCAGGGGTGGCCAGTCGGGGGCGACCGGGTCGGTGCCCAGGCCGTGGGCGAGGTGTGAACTCACGCTGTTTTCACCGCCGTTGTTCCCCGCAGGGCGCCCAGGACGCGGCGCTCGGTCGCGGCGAAGTCCGGGTTGGTGAAGTCGTCGGCGCCGCGCGGGCGGGCGAGCGGGACCTCGACGTGGTCGACGATCGTGGCCGGGCGGGGGGACAGGACGTGCACGGTGTCCGCGAGCAGGACCGCCTCGCGGATGTCGTGGGTGACCAGGACGACCGTCCAGCGGTGGCGCTGCCACATGCCCGCCAGCCACAGCTGCATCTCGGTGCGGGTGAGGGAGTCGAGCGCGCCGAAGGGTTCGTCGAGCAGGAGGACCGGTCGCTCCAGCACCACCGTGCGCAGCAGGGCCGCGCGTTGCCGCATACCGCCGCTGAGTTGGGAGGGGTAGGCCTTCTGGAAGCCGTCGAGGCCGAAGTCCGCGAACAGGCTGTCGGCCCGGTGCCGTGCTTCTTTCTTCCCGACTCCCTGCGCTTCAAGGCCCAGTGCCGTGTTGTCGAGCACGGTCCGCCAGGGGAAGAGGAGGTCCTTCTGCGGCATGTAGGCGACCTTGCCGGACTCCACTCCGGCCGGTTCGTCTTCCACCAGTACCTGGCCGGACGTGGGACGGTCGAGGCCGGAGACGAGATTGAAAAGGGTGCTCTTGCCGCTGCCGCTCGGACCGATGACGGCCGCGAACTCGCCCTGGTCCACGGTGAGTTCGAGATCCCGCAGGACTTCCAGCGGGCCGAAGGACTTGCCGACGCCCTCGATGCGCAGACTGCTCATGACGACTTGTCCTCCTTCAGAGCCCGTTCCCACGGGAGTACCAGCCGTTGCAGCAGGTAGGTCGCGCCGAACAGGGCGATGCTCAGCGCGGCCGTCACCGCGACCGCTGCGAAGACCAGGTCCGTGCGGAACGCGCTCTTCTGGGCCTGCATATAGATCCCGAGGCCCGCCTCCGCGCCCGCGTACTCGGCGAACACGGCGCCGACGACGGCGTAGGTGATGCTCACACGCAGCCCGGCGAAGAAGTACGGCATCGCGCTCGGCACCCGGACCAGCCGGAACGTTCGCCACCGACCCGCGCCGAGCGAGCGCAGCAGCCGCATCGCCTCGCGGTCCGTCGCCGCGAAGCCCGCCGCGAGGTTCGCGGCGAGCGGGAAGAACGTCGTCAGGGTCACTACCAGCATCTTCGGCAGCAGCCCGAAGCCGAACCAGATGATCAGCAGTGGTGCCACGGCCACGATCGGGATGGTCTGCGAGGCGACGAGCAGTGGGTACAGGCCCCGGCGGGCGGCGGAGGAGAAGTCGAGGAGCACGGCGACCAGCCAGGCCGCCGCGAACGACAGCGCGAAGCCGAGCAGCGTCTCCTGGAGGGTGGGCAGTGTCTGGTCCCAGAGGTCCTGGCGGTTCAGCCAGCCCTGTTCCACGACCCGGGCGGGGGAGGGGAGCGTCGTCGGATCGACTCCGGCGGCGCTGACGTAGAGCTGCCAGCCGCCGAGGAGTACGGCGAGGACGAGGAGCGGCGGCCACAACGACCGCAGGAGCGGCCTCACTTGGCGTCCGGGAGGTAGGCGTTGGTGAAGAACGTCGACGCCTTCGGGGCGGAGGTGAGCTTCTTGCCGTTGGCGTCGACCAGTAGGCCCGCCTTGTACTCGAAGTCCGCGAACGCCTGCCAGCGCTCCGCGCTCTGCGTGCCGATCGAACCGTCCGTGCCCTTGTAGTACTCCTTGGCGAGCAGCGCCTCGCTCTCCTTGACCAGCTTGGTGTCGGTGAGGACGCTCTTGTTCGCCGCGATCAGCAAGTCGGCTGCCTGGGAAGGGTGTTCGGCGGCGTAGCGATAGCCCTTGTCGACGGCCGTGAGGAACTTCTTCGCGAGCTCGGGGTTCTTCTTCAGGAACTGGTCCGAGGACGCGACGAGGGTCGAGTAGATGGCCGGGAAGCCGTAGTCGGAGAGCTGGAAGTTCTTCAGCGGCTTGCCGTTCAGCTCCGCCTCCAGGCCCTCCCAGGTCGGCATCGGCATCGCGAAGTCCGCCTTGCCCGCGTAAAGCGCCTGGTACGCCGAGGTGTTGAGGGTGACCTGCTTGAAGTCGCCCTTGCCACCCGCGTTCTGGATCACCTTCTGCAGCAGCGGCTTCTCGTACGGCGCGCCGAAACCGGCGTACGTCCTGCCGTCCAGGTCCTTCGGCGTGGTGATGTCGCTGCGGTCGGCGCGCACGGCGATCGTCACGTCCGTCTTCTGCGTCACCGCGTAGACGGAGGTGATGTCCTGGCCGGCCGCCCGAGCCGTGGTGATGCCCTCCTGGTAAGAAATCCCGAAGTCCGCCTTGTGGTTGGCGATCAGGGTCTCGGGCGCGGTCGAGCCGTACGGCACGATCTTCAGGTTGATCCCGGCGGCTTTGAACCAGCCCTTGGCCTGGGCGACGTAGATGCCGGTGTGGTTGGTGTTGGGCGTCCAGTCCAGCGCGAGGGTGACGGTCGTGGTGCCGTCCTCGGCGGCGGCCGTGGAGTCGGCGGAGCAGCCGGTGACGGCGAGGAGGGCGGTCGCGGCCATGACGGACAGGGCGGTACGGCGATGCATGTCGGGTCCTTCGAGGGGTGGGAGGGCTGTCGGGTCGGTCCGGTCAGGGCCGACACAGCGCGCTGTCCACCCGCATGAAGTCGACGGCCAGACGCCGGGTAAGCGTCCGCGCCTGGCAGGCCAGGGCTCTCATGTGGCCACGTCCAGCAGGCCGTTGGTGAAGGACTTCGCCCAGTCCCGGTCGTCCGGGATCGCGCCGTTCTCGGCGAGCCAGTGCGCGTACGGGCCCATCCGGCCCTCGTCGATCACACCCCAACGGCCGTCCCCGTCCGTCCAGGTGGGCGCTATCAGGGCCAAGGAGCGGGCGATAAGCGGGCGCGGGAAGTACGGGATGACGTGCTCCAACAACTCCAGCGTGGCGTCGGGTTCTTGGGCCGCCGCCGCGTAGCCGCGAGCTGTGACGGCCAGGAAGTCCCGTACCAGGGAGGGGCGTTCGGCGAGCAGCGTCTCGTTCGTGCCGAGCAGATAGCTGTGGTAGCGCGGGGCGCCGATCTCGTCCACCGGCCAGGTCAGCCGCTGCTCCTCGGGCAGATCGCCGCGCAGCGCGTCCCAGGACCAGTAGTTCCCGAAGGTCGCGTCCGCCTCGCCCGCCGCGATGTCGTCCACGGTCAGTTCGCGCGCACCGGCGTCGATCCCGATCACGGCGTCCGGGTCGCCGCCGTCGGCCGCCACCAGGTGGCGCACCATGGCCCGGCCGCGCGGGGTCGGGTTGTAGGCGATGCGGCGCCCGGCGAGGTCGCGGGGGCGGGTGACGCCGGTCGAGGTGGTGGTCTGGATCGCCTCCAGGCCCCGGTGGTTGATCGCGGCCACGGCGATCAGCGGCTGGCCGCGCTCCGCGCGCCGGGCCAGCAGCCGGTTCGGCGGGAAGATGCCGAAGTCCACCTCGCCCCGCGCCAGGTATTCGAGGGTGTCACCGCGTCCCGGATCCTGGACCACCAGCTCGACGTCCAGACCGGCCTCGGCGTACCAGCCGCGGGCGCGGGCGACGTACAGACCGGCCGAATTCGGCCACGGGTGAAAATAGTCCAGCATGACCCGTATGTGCGGCATGGGGGTACTCCGAAACGTGCGCAGGCGTGACGGCGCCTGAAGGGAGGGGGAGGGGTGCGCGGAGGCGGTGGATCAGTGCATGCGACAACAACAGGAGCGGCGCGCCGGGGAGTTGACCACCGGGTGCTGGGGCTCGACTGCTGGGGACACGTGAACTCCTACGCGGGCGCTGAGGCGCGAGTGGTGCGGTCGGCGTCCCCATGGGGGCCGGACTCTTGACGAGCCGGTCCCAGACGCCCTCTCAGCCCAACCGGGTAGGGGCTCCCGCGTAGATGGCCGAACGATAACCGCACCACCCGGATTCTGTGCAAGCCTCGTCCGGAATACGGGACGGCCATGCCCGATGGGTGAGACGCCCAGGTCGCGGGCGTACGATCGGCCGCCATGACCACCTCCCTGCTGCCCGGCCCCCTGGTCGACGACACCTGGCTCGCCGTGTATCTCGACGACCCCCGGCTGGTCGTCCTGGACGCCACCGCGCTGCTGCCCTCACCCCGTGAGGACGGCGACCACCGCTCCGCGAGCGGGCGCGCGACCTGGGCCGAGCGGCACCTGCCCGGATCACGACACGCCGACCTGACCGGCGATCTCTCCGACCACGAGGCGCCGTACCACTTCGCCGTGCCGTCCCCCGGCATGCTCGTCGCCGTGCTGGCCAGGCTGGGCGTGGGGGAGGGCGTCGAGGTCGTCACGTACGACAGCGGCGGTGGCATCTGGGCGGCCCGCCTGTGGTGGATGCTCCGGGCGATCGGCGTACCGGCGGCGGTGCTGGACGGCGGTCTCGAAGCGTGGGAGGCGGCCGGGCGTCCGCTCCTCTCCGGCGACGACACCGGCCCCGTTCCGGTCGTCCGTCCCGTGACACCCGTCGTACGACCGGATCTGTGGTCCGGGATCGAGGACGTGGCCGCCATCAGCCGCGGCGAACGCCCCGGCACCCTGGTCTGCGCGCTGCCCCCGGGCGGCTACGACGGCTCCGCGCCCACCCGCTACAGCCGCCGCGGACACATCCCCGGCAGCCGCAGCCTCCCGGGGCGGGGGCTGCAGGACGCCACCGGGCACATACTGCCCGAGCCCGAACTCGCCGCCAGGATCGGAGCCGTCCTCGACACCGACGACTCGCCGGTCGTCCTGTACTGCGGTGGCGGGATCTCGGCCGCGGGCGCCGCACTCGCGCTCACCCTGCTCGGCCGAACAGACGTGTCCGTCTACGACGGTTCACTGGAGGAGTGGTCCAAGGACCCTGCCCGGCCACTGGAGTCGGGGAGCTGAGCGGCTGCGCCGACAACGGCGTGGCCGCGGATGTCTCCCTCCCCCGAAGGTGACATCCGCGGCCATTCCCCCGGCGCCGGACCTGTGGTCCGTCCGCCCGCGTGCGGCTGTACTCATGCTGTTACCAGCACATCACCGCGGTGTCCCCCGACCTCCACGTGGAGTACAGGCGCACACGGACGAAGTAGCGGCGGCCCTTGACGAGCCTGACCTTGAGCGTTGCGTTGTGCGGGGTGCCGCCGTCGTCCTGACCGGCGAGGAAGCGTGGTTCGCCGTCCCGTTCCTCGAAGACCACGACGACCGTGTCGCTGTCCCCGAAGGTGCCGACGGCGTACTCGCGCGTCTGGGTCGGCTCGATCGTGAAGTCGGCCTGCTCACCCGGTCCCAGTCGCAGCGGCGCCGAGCGGAACGGCACCAGCTCGGCCGGCCGGGGAGGGCCGACGGGCGGGTACCAGCGCAGCACGAACTCCCTGTCCGAGGAGGAGAGTCCGCCGTGCGGGTGCAGACCCGTGCGGTACTCCTCCGGCTCCAGGATCAGGCCCGACGTGAACGGATACTCCATGATCGACTGCGGGTCCCAGACGGAGCCGTTGACCTCGTCGGGGTCGAGCTTGCGCAGGATGTTGATGAGCGTCCTGTCCCGGCTCCAGAAGTTCGGCGGGCCCGCCAGCTCGGCGTACACGGCCTCGTCGTCCCAGTGGATCCCGGCGAACGGGCTCTGGTGCTCGTGCAGCATGCCCAGGGCGTGCCCGATCTCATGCAGCGCCGTGCCGCGCTGCCCGGGCGCGGTCAGGTCCCAGCCGAAGTTCATGGTGCGGTCGCCCAGACCGACCGTGAGCGCGTCGCGTCCCACCGCCGACCAGGAGCCGTCACCGGCCTGGAACCCGATGCGGAGTTCTGCCTCCGAACGGTCGCTCACCTCGGCGAAGTCGACACCGATGCCGAGCCCCCGCCACTCACGGAAGCACTCGCGTACGACGTCCTGCTGCTCCTTGGCACCGGCCCACGGCACCCGCCGCAGCTCGCCGGTCCCGGGGACCGGGATGACGGAGGTGTCGGCGGCGGCAGTGTTGTCGGGGTTGTCGACGTCGAAGAAGTAGTAGTGCAGGACCGTGCCGTTGACCCACATCCGGCTGCCGCCGATGAGCGCACCGCGCCGCTCCACGGCCAGTCCCGGTCCGAACTCCGGGGCCGGCTGCTGCGCGAGGGAGCAGTAGCGAGCGGTCATGCGACCAGAGTGCCGGTGACCGTACCCGGGCGCGTGAGTCGAGGGCTACTCAAGTCACCCTGTATCAGGCATGAGTAGCCCGACTCATATCTGCGTGATGACTTTCGAACAGGACGCGAAGACCCTTGAACTGCCCTGGCCGTTCACCGGCCGGGAGGACGAACTCGAACTGATCCGCAGGTCGTTGACGGCAGGACGGCACGGCATCGTGGTCACCGGCCCGGCCGGCCGGGGCAAGACCCGGCTGGTCACCGAGGCCGTCCGGGGCGGCGACTGCGCCCGGATCACCGGGACGCCCGAGACCCGCACACTGCCCTTCGCCGCCTTCGCCCACCTGCTGCCCGAGAGCGTCTCCCTGCACCGAGCGGTCCAACTCCTGTCCGGCACACGGCTGTTGCTCATCGACGACGCCCACCTCCTCGACGACTCCTCGGCCGCCCTCGTCCACCAGCTCGCCGTCCACGGCCGGACCCGCCTGATCGTCGTGGTGGCCGACGGCGACCCGGTACCCGGCGCGGTGTCCCGCCTGTGGACGGGCGAACTGCTGCCGCGCCTCGCGCTGGAGCCGCTCCCCGCCGAGGAGATCGCCCAGCTGCTCGCGGCGGGCGCGGGCGGCCCGCTGGAACCCCTCACCGCGAAGCGCCTCCACCACCTCAGCCAAGGCGATCTGCGTCTGCTGCGCGACCTGTTCGGCGCGGTGCGCGAGCGCGGGCTGCTGACCCGGGCCACGGACACCGACGAGTGGACCTGGCGCGGCCCGGTACCGGTCACCGCGACGGTCCGCGAACGCACCGCGCAGGTCCTCGCCCGCGGCAGCCTCGACGAGCGCGAGAGCCTCGAACGCCTGGCCTTCGCCGAGCCGTTGGCGTCCTCCCTGGACGACTTCGACCTCGACATCCTCGAACGCCTGGAGGCCGAGGACCTGATCCACGTCGACGACCGGGGCGCCGTCCACCTCACCCACCCCCTGCACGGCCCCGCGCTGCGCGCCGCCGCCGGCCGGCTCCGGGCCCGCCGCCTGGCCCGCACCCCCGAGCAGTGCGCCCCGGCCCTCGCGGCCGAACGGGCCGCGCTCACCGACCGCATCGACCGGACCGACGTGCGGCCGCTGCCGACGCCGGTGGGGGAGTGGCTGGTGGCCGAGGGCGCATCGGTACCGGCCGGGTACGCGGCCGTACGCGCCCGGTTCGCGAGGCTGCGCGGCGAACTGCGCGAGGCCGCGGCCTGGGCACGGGAGGGATTGCGGGAGACCCTGGCGGACCGGGCCTGCGGGGTCGAACTCGCCCTGGCCGCCGCCCAGTCGGGCGATGTGCCGGACACCGACCAGACCCTCGCCCACCGCCCCGCGACCGGCTGGCTGGCGGCGGCCCGGGGCGATGTGGAGACTGCCCGCGAGACCGTGACCGAGGCCCTGACACCGAACCGGCGCGGCGGGCCCGCAGAGGACGGCAGGCCCGCCGCGTACGCCCTCTACGACGCCGTACGCCTCGGCGCTCCCGAACGGGTGGCGGGCCGGCTCGCCCGGCTGCCCGGCGACGGACCGGCCGTGCTCGCCCGGCACGCCGAGGCGCTGGTCGACGGCGACGGGCCCGCGCTGGACCGGGTGGCGGGGGAGCTGGAGCAGCGCGGGTTCCTGCTGTTCGCGGCCGAGGCGCACGCACAGGCCGTACGGGCGCACCGCGACCCGCGCGCCGCCCGCATGTCCCGCACCCGCGCGGTCGCACTGGCCCGTCGCTGCCAGGGCGCCCGCACCCCGGCACTGTCCGGTCTGGTGCTCGGTGAACTCACCGTCCGCCAGCGGCAGATCGTCACCCTCGCCGCCGCCGGCCTCAGCAACCGGCAGATCGCCGAGCGCCTCACCCTCTCGGTCCGCACCGTCGGCAACCACCTCTACAGCGCCTACGCCCGCCTCGGCGCCAGCGACCGCGGCGCGCTGCCGTGGCTGGTGGAACTGCCGACGGCGCAGTCGGCGTGACCGATGCCTCGGCGGGTTCGCCGGTCACGCCGCTCCGAACGCCGTGAACGCCCAGCCCGTCGCCTGGTGGACCGCGTCCCCCGGCAGCGCGGCCCGGGCGTCGCGCAGCGCCTCCGCCAGGGAGAGGCCCGTGCTGAGGCCCTTGTGCAGGGCGAGCATCAGCGGGACCACGGCGGCGTCGTTGACGGGGGCGCTGCTCGCCACCACTCCCGCCGTGCCCAGCGGGAGCAACGCCGTTACCAGCCCGAGGAGTTCGTCCGCGCCCACCGAGGCGAGGCGGGCCGTGTCACAGCTGGAGAGGATGATCCGATACGGGCTGCGGGCGAGACGTTCGAAGTCATGAACGATGAGCGGGCCGTCGGCCATGCCGAGGGACGAGAACAGGGGGCTGTCCGCGCGGAACGTGCCGTGCGCGGCGATATGGGCCAGGGCCGCGCCGTCCAACTCGGCCAGTACCCGGGGGACTTCGGCGTCGTCGTGCTCCAGCACGGTCGGCCTGCCGTAGCGGCCGGCCAGGTCCGGGACTTCGGCACCGCCGGTCGCGAGGCCGGGCCCGCGCACCAGGACATGCCGTCCGCCGGGCGGTGGCCGGGTGTCCAGGGCGCGCAGCCAACTGCCCGCCGACGGCGACACACTGAGCACCCGCTCGCGCAGCGAGGGCAGCAACGCCCAGGGAACACGGTGCAGTCGGCCCGGCGGGACCACCACCACCGGCCCGGAGCCCAGGTGTTGAGCTGCTTCGCCCAGAAGGAGTTCCTCCAGCCGCCGGCCCGCCGCCTCCACCACCGGCAGCCTGGCCTCCGCGCCGGGGTGCGCCAGCCGCCGCAGCCCCGCCTGCACGTGTTCCGCCTCGGCCATCGCCTCCGAGAGCAGGCCCGCCGCAAACCGCCGGACCCGCCCCTGGCCGCACAGCAGGGCGTGCACCCGCCCGTCGACCACGGCGAGTTCCACCAGCCGCCCCTCACCGAGCCGTGCCAGCAACCGAGTGGGATCGAAGCGCTCGCCCTCGCCGGGCGCGTTGCCCCGCATGTGGAGGGTCCGGGAGCGGATCTCCCGTTCCAGTCGCCGCTGTTCGCGCTCCAGGGCCGGCACCGGACGGCCCTCCATCCGGGCCTCCTCCGCGCGGGCGGCGATCTCACGGAACGCCGTCAGACCGCTGAGCAGGACCGGGTCGGCGGGCGGCCGGGCCGGCGGGGTGGACAGCGCGGTCGCCCGCCAGCGCTCGCTCCACGCCAACAGCCGTCGCGGGCCACCGGAGTCGAGGCTCGCCCGCTGCGCGAGCGCCGCCAGCTCCGCGCCCTGCGCGGTGGCCCGGGCCCGCAACTCCGAGGCGCCCAGGGTCGTACGGTGGTCGTCCAGGACGTCGAGCCCGCGCCGGCAGGCCTCCAGCACCCCGCGTCCCGAACCGGCGGCCTCGGCGCGCAGCGCCTGCGCCGCCCAGCCGGTCATCCGGGCCAGCGGCGGCCCGGCGCGCCTGCTGCGGGCAGCCACCGCCAAGTGCCGTTCCGCGTCCGCCGTCCAGCCCAGCGCCAGCGCTATCCGGCCCGCGAGCAGCGCGGCCTCCGGCGCCGACGGGGAGCCGAACGCGGCCAGCCGGCCGGCCACCGCGGCGGCGTCCGCGACCAGCCGGCCCGAGGGCCGCCCGGCCGCCAACCTCGCCTCGATCAGCACCAGTTGGGCATGCGTCTGCCACCAGGTGCGGCGCTGCGCGGCGAACAGCCGTACCGCCACGGCCGCGCGCGCGATCGCCGTGTGCGGATCGTCCGCGAGCCGTGCCGCCCGGGCGGCCACGAGCAGCAGTTCCGCCTTGCGGGTGGACTGCCCGCCGATGCCGTCCAGCAGCCCGACCGCCGTGTCCGCCTGGGCCAGCGCCTCCGCGGCCAGGCCCGCGCTCAGCAGCACCTCGCAGCGGCGGATGGTGAGCATGAACGTCGGGGTGGTCAGCTTGGCGTACATCTCCTCGGCCTCGTCGAGGAGCCGGAGCGCGACCGGGATGTCGCCCGACCGGAACGCGGCCAGGCCCCGGCTCTCCACCGCGTCGGCCTTGTCGTGCTCCTGGCCGGTGGTCTCCCACAGCCGCTCGGCCGCCGTGAAGTCGGCGTCGGCCCGGTCCACCGCGCCGAGCGCCAGATGCACGGTCGCGCGCAGGGTCAGCGCCCGCGCCGTCCAGATCACGTCGTCCGTCTGCCGCAGCACGGGGATCGCCCGCCGTACGTCGTCCAGCGCCTCCTTGTGCCGGCCCAGCACCCACCAGACGTAGGCCCGCAGGAACAGGACGCGCGCCCTGGACTGTCTGCTGCCGCGGGCGATGCCCCGCTCGAAGGCCACAAGCCCCTGCCGGGTGCGGCCCGCGTGCACCAGAGCCACCCCGAGCGTGCCGAGGACGTCCGCCTCCCGGTCCGCCGACTCCGCGCGCGCCGCCAGGTCCCGGGCGCGCCGCAGATGCTTCAGGGCGAGCCGGAGATCGCCGAAGTCCCGCTGCCAGATGCCGATCACATGGTGGGCCACGGAGGCCTGGAACGGCGTCGGATCGCCGTCGAGGACCTCCCGCGCACCGGCCAGCGCCTCGCTCGGAGCCGCGAACACCATCGGCAGCAGTTCGAGAACCGGGTCGCCATCCGCTGTCACTCCTCGGATGGTAGTGGCC
>Ga0307509_10007162_pt1 | contig 14695 bp, 25 predicted proteins | sample 10_EM_MG_FD_202245 | JGI IMG/M metagenome (GOLD analysis project Ga0307509, IMG submission 202245) | Populus trichocarpa ectomycorrhiza microbial communities from riparian zone in the Pacific Northwest, United States - 10_EM | ecosystem: Host-associated > Plants > Roots > Unclassified | place... | reverse complement strand
GAATAGGGTATAGGGCCTCGTCCGCAAGAATAGCATCATAAATTTCATCTTCGTCTTCTCCGCGGAAGGGAGATTGTTGAAGAAGCATCTGGTATATCAACACACCAAACGCCCACCAGTCGACAGCACGGCCATAGCGTTTATCCATAAGGATCTAGCCCCAAAAGTCAGCAAACAAGACACCGTCAAAACGGAAGGCAGTGATATCACCTCCGGGGCCATAAACTCAGGAGTACCACAAAAGGTGCTTGTGGTAGATCCATACCACATCTCTTCCTTGCAAAGACCATAATCGGCGATCTTAATGTGCCCATCAAGTGTGAGTAGAATGTTATCGAGCTTCAAGTCACGATAGATCACTCCGTTCTCGTGGAAGTACTTCAATGCCAAGCAAACCTCTGCAGCATAAAACCTTCTGCATGTCAGCATTGACCCCTATTAAGTTTCGAGGTGTAACCTACTGCGCTCTCCTAGATCCGAAAGGCCCCCTCTGAATGTGCAACATCAAATCCCCTCCGCTAATATACTCCATGACAAAGTAAACACGAGTCTCCGTCTGGAAACAAGCGTGAAGGTTCAGTAAGAAGGGGTGGCGTTCCTTATTGGCAATTAAGAACACCCTCTTTTCCGACCTCGTACTCTCAACTTCATCATTCTCAATAATGAACTCCTTCTTCAGAACCTTGATAGCATACAGCTTCTTAGAGGCTTTTGTCTCTGCCAGCATGACTTTCCCAAAATTACCTTTTCCAAGAACGGCAAGGAAATTGAAATGATCCAATCCAATCTTCGTAGGTCTGCTAACCGCGTGTTGTGGCTCAGGAGCGGGTGGCGGCGGTTGTTTTTCAGCAGCAGAGGTATGAGCAGGAGGTACGACCTTCGCCGGGGCCGGGGGGGGTTGGCCATACGACTGCCTCTGATCGTACTGAGTGGTTTGTGCCTGTCCATAGCCGGAGGGAGCGGGCGGCACTTTCGATGGCGCCGCAGGGGGCTGCTGCGGTATGGAAGCACGATGCTGTTGGTAGGGATTGTCGTAGCCCTGCCCTTGTTGGTATGGAGACGGAGAATTTGGCAATTCACTGGCATGATGTTTGGGTTGGGTTGGCGACATTGGGGCTCCCTGGTAAAAATCAGCAGACTGTCTTGGAGGATAGCCGGCTTGGCTCTGGACCGTGGAAGGGGGGCGTTGGCCAGCATGAGCTGCTGCTGCTACCGCGGTTGGGTCCGGAACACGATTTGGTCGCTGTTCGGGGGAGTAAGGTGCAGGCTGTTGTGGGCGGGCTGGTGACGGCGCCGTTCCATACGCGGCGTTAGCGGCATTTACAGCAGTCGGAGACGAAGGAGTATAAGAGTGAGTTCGCTGTGACAGTTGAGCTGGCTCCCCCTGCACGGAGTTCCGGGGGTCTAGAGGAGATACGTAAGAGTCGCTAGTGGGTCCCGACAAAGGCGATGAAGGAACCGGCGGGACGTTAGTTCTCAGATTACGATCTGCCATACTTGGTCTCTGTCTTTTGGTCTTCTTTATCTCTCCCAGAATCTGATTGGCAACCTCCATAGACATTCCGCAGAAGTCAGGAACCAAGTGAGCACACTGCGAGTGACAAGTAAGACCACATTCTGTCTAATATTAGCTAGGGCAGTCCCCCAAACCCCCAAAGTGGATATTACCTGTACACTTCCTTGCATTCTTCTTGCCAACCGGCAGCATGTAACCGCAGTGGCAACACCAGTTTGCCCCCATATTGGTCATTGGTTCGAACCTGTGCGGGATACGATGATTGAGCTTCTCTTCCTCGGGATCTGTTTCGGCGTTTGACTTTGAAATACACTTCGTGACCACTTTTGAGTAGCACTTCTTATGACAAGTATACTTGCAGTCTGAGCACTGCATCCCGGCGGAATACTTAAGGAAGTCGGTACAAAGGGCACAGCGCATGATGTTGTAAAACTGCTGCTGCACGAACTTATGGCCATACATTTCATGCACCTCTTCCTTGCGAGCACGAACAGCTCCCTTACGACCCAGTCCAAGATCGAGCGGTCGCTTGTTCCTGTTATATTTGACTGAAAAGAGTTAGCGACGGAATCGCCTTAGACAACATGAGAAGCTTACCAAAGTTGAGATTGAGGTGAATTTGCCCGACCGGCTCCAGAGCGAACCATGCATCGATACCCGCAGACCCACCCTGTGCTTGTGCTTGTCCGCTATTATTGACGTACATTCCAGTATTACCTCCCCCAGCGGCGGCCGGCCCACCGAATCCTTGACTGTAGTTGTAGGCACCCTCTCCAGGTCGGCCAGTCCCACTGTGTGCCATTTTGTCCGCACTCACCCACCCAGAGCTCGAGATCTCCTGCTCAATCTTCTTCTTTCTTAGCTCTTCAGCAATATCAGAAATCCTTATCCACAATAAACCTATTGGCATATGATTATCCCCAGGTTTATCGTAGACTGTCATTTCAATTTCGTTGGCTTTATCAACGTCGATATCGTGAGCTTCATCTAGCCACTTGTCGTTCCTAGTAGACTTGGTGCGAACACGGGCAACATCCTCAACCTTGATAATGACAAACGTTTCTGGGCCTCGAGCGAAGCGTGATGTGGTGGCATGGTCTACATCTTTTACCGCCAAAACACGAATAGCGAGGCGGCCGGTCAACGGGCGTCGAATATTAGGGGAGTTTATGCTGTCATCTATTAAAGTCAGGCCCCGCTCATTCCAATCCGAAGAAGAAAAAACAGCTTAAAGCCTACCGTCCGCCTCATCCCCAAAGTCCATATCGACGTGGAGATCCTCATATCTCTTCAGGGCCTGTTTCAACAATTGGATTTTTTGCCCACTGTCTGTATGTTTGCTCTCTGCGTCCTGTCTACTCTTGCGATCCCCTTCCATTTGGTACAGTTTAATCATCTTCTCGATACCCTCCTTATACTGTTTTTCAACACTGAGCTTAAACTCGAGCTGCGACAGCATCAACTGAATTCTCGGACCAAGATGTGGGGTATCATATTTGATTAAATCTAAAACAAACCATCAATAAACCAAAGCGCCCAATGGGCCAAAATGAATATCATACCAAGTTTAGAGTAATTTGGTTTCGTCTTTGGCTGCGCAGATCCCCCCGGGCCCTGGGCAAACGGCTTATTGGGAGGTAGCATCTGGGGGTTTTGGTATCCCCCTCCATACCCACCTTCATCTATTGATAAGCATTACTCCCTAAACTCTAAAGGAAAGCTTGCGCACCTCCGTCATTAACGTGCATATCGCCCACCCCACTAGTGATCACCATATTTTGTAATTCACCGTACCGTCCCTCCAGATAACTCAAGTTTCGCTGCGATTCCCGTATCTGATTGTCCAGCCTCTGCTGGACAGCAGCGTTGTCGGTGGATTGACGCATAGCCCGAGCGCCGTTTATGAGGACCTTCTCCCTCTCTATCTTACGATAGACATCTTGAAGAAGTTTATCGGCCATGTCTGTGAAAACAAAGGATTGGCGATTCTGAAGTTCCCGAGTTAGTTGTGATCAAGCTCGAGTGGGTCGACCAGGGATGTTCCAACGTCGAGCGTAGGGATGCCAAAGCGTCACAGAGTGTATTTTGTGAGAAAGGGTGCCAGCCTAATGACGAATTCCGCTCCCCGCTTAACTACAGGAATTCGTTGTTGCGACTCTACCTCTTGCTCAAACAAAGAAAGGTGAAGAGGAAAAGTTCTCGAGAACAGAAGGGGAAGAAAAAAACAGTTGGTGAAAAGAAGGACCCCACCAAAATAAACGTAACCACGAAGAAAGCTTCCGTCGATGAGGACGAGAGACGCAGGGTACAGGCGTCGCCGTTGAGGAGGAAAAAGAGGAGGGGTATCAGGTCTCAGGGTGGCTTCTAGTGGGGGTGTTGACGACTGGAGGCGGAGTTGGGGTCAAGTTGTTGCTCAGATCCCTTGGGCTCATAAACAAGCAACCTCCAGTCGATAAGTAACTTGTGTATACCTTCCCCTATTTTCCGCCCGACTCCACCTAGCAACAACTCATTCTCCACAGACATCAGGAACGCACATCCAATCCTATTGGTGGGAAGACAATTTCCTGTAAGAGCCAACTTCCCATGGCTAAAAATACCATAGCGCAGTACCGGTACTGAATATTCTATAATTTGGCCCAAACAGGTCATTCGGGATTCCGCCCGTGACCAATTTTTCTGATATGACAAAAAACAAAACCCCTTTCACAGCCACCATATAGGATGGCTTATACCCCAATATACCAGTACCATTTCTCAAATTTTCCTATGTATCCCCCATTTATTATCGCTTGTGATATCAGATATATGCCAATTTTGTTGGGCCCACCTGCAGCACCCATCCGCTGGTACCGTGGAACTGATCGTCAGTTACCCGGCTATGAGGCACATTATCATAATAATTTATTATCATAGTATGAAAATTCTGTCAATAGTTTGACGTCCCCAGCTCTCTGCCCAAGGCTCAACTGGGTTTGATAGGGCCATTTTTCCCTTTAGCGATCTCTAACGAGTCGGTAGGGCTAGCATGATATGACAGTAATCCGAAACTAAACTCAAACGGAGCCAGTATCAGCAGCAGTCGGATCATACAAGCCGTAACTGAGCCGGAGGCATTCCCTCCTGAAAGTGCAGTTATCCCAGCAGTAGAGGGCAGGTTAATGCAGTTGAGTATGATACAAAAAAGTCCTATCGTTCGTGTTTCATTTCAAGCTCTTCTCCCATCAAACACAGCTTCAGGTATAATCATCAGAAGTCACTCGAAGACCAAACCCCGACAAGAAATTAGAGACACTGGAGAATATCCGATTTATAAAATGTCTCATTGGGGTTTGCCGAGAATCACTGAGGAATTTTGAGATGGAAATAGGGCTCGAGAGAAAATTGCCAAAGAAGCGGGGGCAAGATTGGTAGGGAATGCAGTATGCCGTAAGAACGCGACCATTCGTCCTTCAGAGTAGGCCTTTGGGCGCATCTCGCGGCCCCTTCAGAGGAGGAAATTTTGGACTATCTGGCGTAACTCATGGTCCAATTATTCAAGCTCTTATGGCATTGTGGCATTATGGAACAAACTCCAACGTATGTAACCTACATGCAAGATATGCTCAACCAGCCGGCTCGTATCACCCCCAGTATTCCAAAACCCCCATACCTAGATTACTTTTATCACAAGAGGCATTCAACTATGGGCGGCTGCTCTAGGAGCTACATACACAACGATTAAGCGGCCATCTTCACAACATAAGTGTGACCGCACAAGCAAGCACAGGTACCAGACATGACCCGCGTCTAAGGCCGAAGGAAACACACGAGTGACGACGGATGATCAAGATATGCGCTTCCAGGACATATCATTTCAAAGACTAATCGAGCCACTGAGCATTGCTGAAACCCAGAACCGAACAGTGACGACATTGCTTCGCTACCATTTCCCTTAAACAAGCCAACCTGTAGAGTATCACAATTACCTATACACTCTCACCGTTATGGCATGATTAGTAACTCTCTATCGAATTAAATTGTACGCAGCGCTATAGTCTAAATAATTATGAAGGTTCGCTCGTAAACACCAAGAGCGGCACCAACGACTCCAACAAATTAATCATATGCCATCACTCGGCAACTAATACTAATGGCAAAGTATCATATTGTGCCCAACAGAGCACAGAATCATAACACTCGTTGCTCCTTGACAAAAAGCTAGTTGAGACAGCCAGTCTTCAATTCCCAAAACCCATCCCAATGAAAGAAAAAACGAAACATCGCATGCACACCGCCAAACCCCATAAAATGCAGAGCCCACGAAAGAAAGAAATACATAACAATAGAGGGAGATGTGGCGAAGAGAATCCCTAAACAGTAAACAGAGATCTAAAGTTTCACCCTGTCATTTGATGACGGATCTGCTATTCCTTGTTATCTTTCAAGTCCTCTAGCGACTATATGCGATAACTAAACTCACCAGTCATGCGCCTAATATTAGGAAGGGCACCACCACCACCGCTCAGGTTACCGCCCTGAGCAGATGAGCTTTGTGGGCCACTGGAGCTTGAAGCTCCCCCAACAGGGCGTTGATCAACTACCTGATGACGGGTGTTCATCAACCAGTGAATTTGCATGCGGATGCCCCCAATCGCAGCTCTTAAACCAGCAACCTCTTCTTTTATCCTCAAACTCTCATTCATCAGCAGCATTCCCTGTTGTATTTCCATCTCTCCCAGGGATGCAGTCAGCCGCTCAAGATCAGAGCGAAGATGCTCCTGTTCGGCAAGGAGCTGGATTGTATGGTCGTCAAAAGATGGCGTAGGTACCTCTGTGGGTGGTCTTGGGGGAAGAAGGATATCAATTTTCCTGCGAAGCGCTTTGTTCTCCAGCTCTAGCGCCGCGAGGCGATCCGCATGCGCATGAAGGACCGGTCGAAGAAGAGTAAATGCACAAACTCTCGTATGCTCTGATAGCTCCCTCCGAGCCCCCTTCCATGGACATCCCACACCTGATGAATCGCATAGTATGATTGCTTCGTCGCAGGTAGCTTCATGAGCTCTGATGTTGGAGCGAGCAAAATCTCCCGAGCAGTGACTGCATACGGCGGTGATCCGCGGACACTCGGCCTCGTGACTCTAGATAACAAACCGCGCCATGAGTCACAACCTATCTTCCCCAACTACCAGCCCCCAATTGTAAGGAGGTTCGGGGGGAGTAGGGAATGATAGCTAACCTCCATATCAAGCCTGCGACAGCTAGAAGAGCAAAACGAGCACTCCACCAACTGGTGTAAACACTCCGACCCAGCATCTTTCCTCATTGTCGTACCATCACATCCTGAACACTTTACTGCGACGAAAGCACAATCTTCCCTAAGATGTCCGCCTAGTAGGTGCCGTGCGCAGGTCATAGGACAACCAAGTTCAGAATTGGGACATAAAACCACCAAGTCATTAACCAGATTAGCAATCATGATGGGAGCTGCAGAAACATCCTCTAGCTTCAGTGGTTTCCGGTCGACCGGACATGTCTTTGAAGTCTCAAGGGCCTCGGTGATACAGCCAGAGCAAAAGGTGTGGCGACATTTTGTGTGAACAGGGTCTATCAGCGGCGAATGACAGATAGGGCAGCAAAGGTTATCATCGACTTCTGTGAGGTATGAGAGGTTCCCCAGGTCCAGCGTATCTTCTGACGCCAAATCAAGGGGCATTGCGCCGTATTTTTTCTTTCTACCCTAATCTTGGAGGTGTGTGCGCGGTAGCGGGGGAGAAGAACGCCAAGGGATGCTGAGGCGGTTGAATTCGAAAGAGTTTGTGTGATGATTCTTCTGTGGAGGTGCTTGTAGTTGTGATGGTGATGGTGGCAGTGCTAGTATAGGTTAAGTTGCAGGTGCGAGCAGTGACGACAGAGATTGTGGACAGAACAGCGGGGCCGGCAGGGGTGGAGAAAGGTGTGGAGGATGGCGTGGAAGATGGTGAGGTCTCGAGGCGTGCTGTTACTGCAAGACATGAGGTTTCTGCGGTCTCTTTTATCGACAACTTTTTACTGGTGGTGTCTGACACCCTGTTTTCTGCGGAGACCCTGGAACTCGGGAGAGAAAAAGTAAAGGGATTTACCTCCGACTGATAAATGGCAGTTTTCCATGTGTCCAGCCCATAAAATTCTCTACGTAGCTTCCTCTTTTCCTAAAACTGCTCAATTCTGATGGTCTGTAGAGTATGATATATCATTCAAAACCAGTCCAACATTTGTATATGGAGAACAGCAAACTAGTCTGTGAAACATCGCTGAAATGCGGAGAAGAGGGCACCAACGGACAATACATATTTTGAAGGAAAACCCGGTTAACATAAGACCTATCACGTCAAGTTCGTTACAGCGTCATTTATAACTGGCTTCAGAAATTACCTCCATACATCCTCCTACGATTCCAGTGATGCCTTCTAAAGCCCGAGTGAAACAACGATAGCCCGAATCTTTTGTATCGATTGAGACTGCCGGTCCCGGTATGCCAGTAAAGTTTTTGCCGTCGCGGCTCTTACTCGCTCACGTTCACGCAGGGCATTCGCTGCAACGGCGGCAGGCGTCTAATCCCCGTCCCGCACTGGTATTCCCTCGCAGAAAAACATCTCATCCTGTCCCCTCCACCTCCTGCCCTTGAGAGAATACTGGTATCCTACCAAATACTTTCGGCTCGAGCTCCAGACCCAGCAGCGGCAAAAAAAAAAAAAAAGGATCAACTTCTCTACCTCTCGTTTACCCCCGCACACATTTCAGTAGCCTATCCCCTCATCGCCCCTGTCCGCCCAGTCTCGATTCCCCTTTCTCCCAGCTTGCATCTCTCATGACGAGCACCACGGCCGATCGTCTCCAGCTCCTCCAAGAACATATCCAACTCTCTCTCATAGAACGCAAACGTGCTCTCTCCCTCAGGGCAGAGCCAGATACCCGAAATACACATGAAATATCACGTAGTCTCGATACTTTGCATCAAGGTATCGAACAGTTAGAGAAGGAACAACAGCAGCTTGAAGTTGCCGGAGATTTGTTCGTCCGACCTTATTCCACTATAGCCCAGCCCCCCCCCCCTTTTCGCATACCTTGCTCTTGTGCTACCGAAGCACCATGATCGCTAATATCAAAAATATTTTTTCGCCTTTAGATCATCCCAAGGCTTGAGGGAAAGGGAAGATGTTCTCATCAGGCTCCGTTCACAATACGATGATCTACACGCGCAATTCACGTCTACAGACACCGCACCCCCGGGTCCCTTAGACCTATCCTTCCGATCCTCCTCGTCAGTGATAACCCCTGGACGACGCAGCGAGAACCCTATAGATGAACACGAAGCTCGAGAGGCCCTTATGGGAAGCCGTGAAACACCTAGCGCCCTGCGAAAGGGTAACAAAACTGTTCGGTTTTCCGATACATTAGTGAACACGGATGGGTCGGACAATCACCAAGTGTTGCAACTGCACCGAAGGGTTCTAGACGAACAGGACGAGAGCTTGGACCGATTGTCAGAGAGCATACGAAACCAGCGGGAGCTCAGCATTCAGATAGGCGATGAACTTGACAGTCACGTGCAATTGTTGGACGAGGTGGATGTATTAGTTGATAGACATCAGGATAGATTAAGTGGAGCGAAGAAGAGGCTCAACAGTGTGGCCCAGACGGCAAAGGACCATGGTACGTGTTCTATATATACCCCTGCTCGGGCCGAAACAAGCTTCAGCCTAGCTTTAGATCTTGCGGATGCTAAACATGAATACAGGAAGTCTGGTCGTCATTGCTATCCTCATTATTACCTTGATCCTACTCATTGTTGCTATCAAATAGTTTGATGCCCCCTTCCTTCATCAAAGTCCAGACGCTAATCCCGTCACCAGATATAACCCCACAATCAATTTTTTATTATTTTTCCTATTTACTGGAGTTTTGGGTGGGTGGTCTATCATCGGGATTACGGGAACCAACTCGAAAAGAACAAAATAAATCTGAGGATGTCCAATCATTTTATTCGCTCGTTAGCGGTGTTTTCATAATTTTAACTTTTTTCTTCCTCTTATTCCCCACTTATTTCTACTCTTCTCCGCCTTTTCTTTCTTCCCCTTCTCCTTCCAGCCTACTGCCAGTATAAATCTTTCCTTCGTCTTCCTCCATAGTCTGTAGATTCCGGCCAAACTTAAAGCTCAAACACGTCATAGGTGTCAAACAAAGAAGTCATTCTCCAGAAACGCAAACCTTACTCAATGTGACCCCCAATAAAAAAGACTCCGCACGATAATGATTCACGACACGACACATCCGTCGGTCCCCAGCAAGGTACCGAGCTACGCAAGCAAGCAGGCAGCAGACCGACCAGCGGTGCTGCACGGCAATCTGCTGTCCCTCCCAACTGCGCGGTACAGTACAGTAGTAACCGAGCCTTGTTTTTGTTTTTTATTTGTTTTTTTATCACCAAACCTTCTTCTCCTGGTCACGGCAAGCGTCAAATCATATCATCATCCCGCGTTACGTTGCTTCGCATACAGTACCGTTCGAGTACCGTAAACAATACTGGCACAGCACGCGCACGCACACTCCCGACCCAACCTCGTACTCCCACCTCTCTGCGCAGTGCAGCCTGTACAATACGTACCTGACTCACGATCATTGGCGCGCACAACGTAGACTATAGTACTGTATCATGCCAGCACCACAGGCAAACCTCCCAGCCTCCCAACCTCCTCCTCCTCCTCCTCCTCCTCCTCCTCCTCCTCCTCCTCCTCCTCCTCCTCCTCCTCCTCCTCCTCCTCCTCCTCCTCCTCCTCCTCCTCCTCTGCAGGCAAACGCCTCCCCTGCCTCATCCCGGAAGAGGAGAGGAGGAAGGAAGAAGAAAGAACCTTAAACATAGTGCAATCATTCACTATTTTATTCACCTATCTATTCATTCCGTTTCTGTCTGTTTCTATTTTGTTTTATTCTGACTGTGGCGGTGAGCTGAGAAGGATTTTCGCAGGCGTACTGTACGAGTACTGCATTTGCATTTGCATTGCAGTAGTTCTAGTCTATTAGTGCTTCAATAAATTAGTGTGTGGGTGGGTGCGGGTGGTGACATTTCGAGTGATTCTTTGTGATTCTGGGGTTGGATTAGCGAGGTCGGATACCGTACTGGGTGGGTGGGTGTGGGGTGGAGGGAGTGTCAGACGTGCCTGTGGTGGTGGTGGTGGTGGTGAGAAGGCACTTGTTGCTATTATGGTATGGTGTTTGTGTTGCACGAATGGCGAACGAAGGGGGCGGCGAAGGTGGGAGGGGGCTGGTGCTTAGTTTCTTTGCGGTGGTGTTGTGTTATCATGTGGTTTAGTTTTGTTTTGTTTTTTGGGGGGGGTGACGATAAGGTTGAGGTGAGTGAGAATTTGTGTATTGTATCCAATTGTGTTGTTAGGATTGTAGATCTATATTATGCTTGAGTCTGGGGGGTGAGGCAGATTTTATGCGTTTATTTTGGCGATTGGATTATGCTTTGTGGGGTGTTATTCTTTTATGCATGCCACGAGGTTGTATGGTTGATGGTTGGGCGAACACATTTAATGCGACGTTTTCTAAATACAGGCTATTGGGTATGTTAACTTACAATACGCTTTCTTTCTCAGCTAGAAGTTAAAGCGAGTAAGCTACCGGATAGTTTCCCCAGGGTAATTAATTTTGTTTAATTTATCGCAGGACTCGCACTCGTGTGATGAGTGCAATGTCGCTTGATGCACCCTAACCAGTAACCATAATATTATGCATTTTCCCACTCAATCCGCACTACGCGTACCGGATATCTGACAACCACATCCTTCCCTCTTTCCTTCCTTCCTTCATCCTCAATCTCAAAGGAGAAAAAAGTAAGAAACCGGTTTTCACTCACTCACTCACTCGCTTCCTTTCCTTTCCTTTTCGCCTCTACTCCTCAACATTGGCCTTAGTGTCAAGTATCTTCTTCGTCGTTTGCTGAATCTTCGTTATCTCGCCCTCTGAAGCGTCGATTTCTCCACGGTAGGATTTGACCTGTGGGATATGCCCCATCGTTGTCAATTACCTCATTTCCATCTCCTACATGATAGCAATAGGGGCAGCGCATACAAAAGCCTCAGCATCAGAAGCAAGTTCCTCGTGCCAGTGCGGGTATTCGGTTGAGCCCTTTGCGTGCTTTCGTAGGATGCTCTGTTTGTTCTTTTCGATGACCTGATGTCGCATTTAGCATTATGTAGGAGGGAGAGATGAGGTGACAAACCTCTGGGTCGTTCTCATGTCTCGTCGCAGTCCCCATGAACCTTCCACTACTACTACTGCTACTACCAACCACAGCTGCGGCCGATCGTGCAGAAACAATTGCCCGCCCCAGAATTCCCGGTGGTCGGAAGAGCGCGGACATGTCGTGATGTGGCGAAGTAGGCTGAGTAAGGAATGATATACGGTGCCTTTTTTCAAGTCCGGTCTGGTATATAAAAAATAGATTGTGAAAGATACGGTGGATAGACGGATCGGACAGGTTGGTTTGAAGAAGAAGAAGAGGAAGAAGAAGGACAACTTTTCATTCCTCCCCGAGCAATTTGAACAAAGATCCAAAAGATCCTTTTAAATTTACAAGACAAAAGATCAAGTTGATCAACGACGTCATACCTCACCACTTTGTGCGGGCATCATTATGTCATAGCCCAAAGTCTCCGCCAGGCCTTCGATTCCTTCCATCCTTCCATCCTTCCTTCTACGTACCAAGCCCATTTCCCGACCGGGATGGGTAGACGGTCCGGTAGGAAGATTATGGAACAGTTATCTGAGGCTAATCGGCCGAATGTATCCCTGTCGGTTGTTCCTGTTAACTGGTCCTTACCGTTGAATGATGCATAGCGCAGTGCTTCTCCACGCGCATGCATTTGTTCAGCTCCCTTCGAATAACTTAAACCCCTTCCATAACTCCTTCTTCTTGCGAGACCTTACGGTATCCCTTTGTCTGCCTGAAACGGTTCGGATTCTTCTTCATACACGCATAGGAGCTACTATAGACGCCGCTACCGTACCGTACTCGTACAGTAACCCCTTCCCGGAACACTTTCGAGCCTTGTGGAGAATATGATACCTATCGAAACCAATATCCAAGAAATTGCTGAGTCATCCGAGAAAGAAAGAAAAATCCCCTTCTTTCTTTTTTTTTATACCCTTTTCTCCCCAACCGAGTCCGGCCAACTATTGCCAAATCCAACCTTAGCGTATGATATTATATCATACCTGGCGACGAATTTCGAACCGTTTGAGGCAGACCAAGGGAAATTCAAAACCGGCCCGATGAACGGAAGAAAAGTGAAGTGAAAAAAAAAAGAAAGTGAAAAGAAAATAGAGAAGGAAGAAATGCAAAGTTAAATTTGGATGAGGGAGGCTTTTTTATTATTATTATTATTATTATTATTTTATTTTCATTTTTATTTTTGGGAACGGCGGATTGGCGCTTTTGCTTATCGTTGTCTGCATGTCCGGTAGGCGCTTGTCTTGGTTTTTTGCAGGTCGTGGGTGTTGAGTGTGTGTGTGTGTGTGAAAGGGAAGGGAGGGGGTTTTTCTTTTTCTTCTTTCTTTCTCTCTCTTTTTTTTCTTTTTTTCGATTTGTTGTTGTTGATGGATGGATGGATCAGGATTGGGATTGGTTCGAGACATGCATGAATTTGGTGGGTTAGACCAGCGCACGGTAGCGATCGAATCTGTATGGAGGAGGGAAGGGAAGGGAAGGGAGGGAATGATGATTACTATTTTGCTTTTTCTTATGATACCTTCTTTTTTGTTTTTTTTTGCAGGATGGGTACCGGGCTCTCTCTACTCGAGTACCTGTGGAGAACAGGAAGGGACGGTCAGCACTGTCTTGTAGATGTAAGGGTTCGTTTGTTATGTAGTTTACAGCACGAGTACAGTAACTGTACTCACGGTATTCATACATGATATTGCAGTTAGACATGCTCTCCATCTCTGCAACCGGCTGTGTGTGTGTGTGTGTGTGTGTGTGTGTGATCGGTGGGTGGAGGGTGAAGTGAAATGGGTTCCTGCGATTTTCTTTCTTTCTTTCCTTCCTCCTTTCTTTCGAGTTTCTGCGCCTGTGTATGTAAGAGCACGATACTTCACCGCAGGCTTCCTACCTACTTGCCCATCCCATCCGTCCCTCCATCGCAAGCCAGGCGTCAAGAAAGGTGCAACAAAAAAGAAAAACAACCTTCCTGACTGTAACTTACTGTGACATGAAAAACCTAAAGCTTCACTTCACTTCACTTCACTATTACTCCCACACTTACATACGGTATCACACTGAAGAAAAAAAAAAAGACATCGTGAGATCCCTCCCATACAACCACTTCCTGTACTTGATCGGATCGCGAAGGGGAATATATCATACCGTACATAGCATAGATTACCATATCATGCATGAACAAAATTCCTACAATATCATACTCGTACAGCGACTCGGACATGGTCTCATAAAACTGCCCACACCCACACCCACACCCATCCCAGCATATCGGAGCGGTAAAAAGGGAAATTTTTTTAAAAATGTAAAAATCCAATGAATGAATGAATAAAGACGACCGGTACCGGTGGTACCATAACATGTCCCTTCCCTTCCGTGCTCCCATGCCAAAAAAACGCGAATGCAGAACGTGAGGACGTATGATACATTGGATGTAGGCTGACTGACTGACTGAATGACTGACTGACTGACTGGCAGGCTCATCCTAAAAAAATAAAAAAAAAGGTTTAAACATAGTACGGTATGGTGGAAGTAGTGAACTTCATGCCATACACATCGATTCAAATGGGATGTACCCAAGTATGATATCAAGGCTCGGAAAAATAAATAAATAAATAGATAAATAGCATCATAGTGGAGAGATTAGTTACGATGGAATTAACTACATAGCAGGAGGAAATATAATAACGAGGCAGGGCAAATCACTCCACTGCAACTACTACTGCACTGCCGAGAAGAAGAACAGCCAAACAGGCGAGCATACAGACAAACGGGCGAACATACAGACAAACAGGCGAAAACCCTCAAAGTTGAAGAAACCCCCCCCCCCCAACGATAATTCCCCATATTATCATACAGTTAACTTACCACAAAGCAAAAACCATCCCGATTCCAAACAAAGGCATACAAAAGGAAAAACCCTTCTCCGCAACTTCCCT
>Ga0307509_10007161_pt1 | contig 14696 bp, 4 predicted proteins | sample 10_EM_MG_FD_202245 | JGI IMG/M metagenome (GOLD analysis project Ga0307509, IMG submission 202245) | Populus trichocarpa ectomycorrhiza microbial communities from riparian zone in the Pacific Northwest, United States - 10_EM | ecosystem: Host-associated > Plants > Roots > Unclassified | place... | reverse complement strand
GTATTCGTCCTGCGTGTTGGTGTAGCCGCTGAGGTAGCGGCGGCCGGTCAGCGTGAGCACCTGGTCGTTGATGAGCTGCTGTTCCTCGAAGCCGTCGCCGTAGCGCGTGAGCGTGCGTTCGGGGTCGAGGTTGAGCTGCGCGAGGAAGTAGTCGCTGCTCAGGAAGGTCTGCCCGTTGGTGAAGCGCGGGTCGGTCTCGACGAGGTACTTCGCACCCGGGGCGGTGTGGATCGTGAACAGGCTGCTGGTGGGCAGGCTCAGCCGCGGCACCACCGTCAGGATCACGTCGCGCGCGCGTTCGCCCGAGCCGCTGGCGCTGACGCGCTGCACGACCGGGGCCGCGAGCCGGGGTGCCGCGGCTGCCGCGGCCACGGCACTGCTGGGATGCACGACGGTGCCGATGCTGACGCGGCCGGTGCCGGCGTTGACGGCTTGCTCGGCCTGCGGCGTGCCCGCGTTGGCACCGCCCGCGCTGCCGGCTTGCACGCTGGCGGTGTCGGCGGTCTGTGCGGCCACGGCATGGGTGCCGGCGCTGCTGCCTTGCACGCTGCTGCCGCCACCCGCGCCGCTGCTGCCGCGGCCGGCCTGGCTGGCGCTTTGCGTGCTGCCGGTGGCGGCGTTGAGGACCGCGCCGGCCAGGCTGCCGCCGGTGGCGCTGGCGGCGTTGCCGGCACTGCGTCTGTCGGCGCTGACGCTGCTGCCGGTCAGGCCTGGCGTGCCAATGGGGTTGGCCGCGTTGGCGAGGTAGACGACGGTTGCCAGATCGGGGTGGGTGATCGTGGGGGCGGGGTTGTAGGCGACCGCGCCGTCGTAGTTGCGCACGTGGTCGCAACCGAAGATGTCGCAGTCATTGTCCAGGTGCGAGAACTGCGCCGTGCCGCTGACGGCGGTGGTGCTCGTGCCGGTGCTCGCGACGTTGTTGACGGTCGCACCGCTGACGAACAGGTTGCGGCCGGCGACGATCTGGCTGTCGAGGTTGCTGACGCTGCCGCCAACGAAGCTCAGGTCGCGTCCCGCGAGCAGCTTGGCCGGCGTGCTGGTGACGATCTGCGTGCTGGTAGTCGTGCTGCTCAGGTTGTAGAGCGTGTAGTCCTCGAACGCGATGGTGCTGTTGTCGTGGTTGACGCTGACGTTGTAGGCGTTGATCTGCACGCCGAGCGCGCTCAACGCGGTGCTGAAGGCGCTGTTCCAGTTGGCGGTGTCGCTGCGCCACTGGTTGCAGGCGGGGCTGTTGACGTCGCTGGTCGTGGGATCGCCGGAGTCGCCGCCGCCGAAGCTGATCACGGTGCAACCGTTACCGGGCTCAGAGGGTGGCGGGCCGGAGACCGGCGTCACGCCGAACTGGGCGAAGGCCGGGCTGTTCCAGGCGTAGTTGATGGTGACAGAGGCCGGCGTGCACTCCCCGGAGTCACCGCCACTGCAGCTCATGGGCACATCGGTGGTGGCGGGCAACATCGTGCTGCGCTTGCCGTACACATCGGGGTAGACGATGAACTGCACCGTCTCGCCGCCGACGCCGATGAAGCGCGCCAGCGGGTAGCTGGTGGTCCAGCCGCTGGGCATCAGCATCACCGGCTGCGCGGTCGCGCCGCCGCTGACCTGGGTCGTGGTCAGGCCGTCGTTGCGGTTGGTGAGCGTGGCCGCGCTGATGCTCAGATCGCGCCCGGCCTCGATGGTGCTCGAGGCGTTGAGCAGGCCCTGCATCGAGCCCAGCAGCCCACCTTGGGCGTCGAGCGCGCCGCCGATCGCGATGTCGTTGATCGCGTAGATCAGGCCGCCGGCGGTGTTGTTGAGCGCGGTGGCGCCGAGGCTGAGGCTGTCGCGCGCGGCGATCACGCCGCTGCCGCTGTTGTTGACGCTGCCGCCGCCGACCGCGAGCGTGTCGCCGTAGATGCGGCCGGTGTTGTTGAGCGTGCCGGCGGTCACGAGCGTGCCGGTGCCGTCGATCAGACCGCTGTTGGTGAGCGTGCCGCTGGCGTTGACGGTGGTGCTCTGCGCACTGATCTCGCCGCTGTTCGACACGTTGCCCGCGCTCAGGCTCAGCGCCTGGTCAGAGTGGAGCGTGCCCGAGTTGGTGATGTCGGTGGCGTTGATGCTCAGGCTGTTGCGCGCCGAGAGCAGGCCGGTGTTGGTGTAGCTGCCGGCGATGTTGAGCGTGACGCTGTTGGCGCTGGCGATGCTGCCGCCCGGCGCGCTCGACGACGTGCTCACGGTCACGCCGCCGTCACCGACGATCTGGCCGTTGGTGTTGGCCAGCGTGGTGGCGCTGACGCTGAGCCGGCCCTTCGCGCTGAGGCTGCCGCCGCTGTTGTTCAAGCTTGCGGCGCTGATGCTGGCGTCGTTCTGCGCACTGACGCTGCCGCCGGCGCTGTTGTCGATGCTGCCGGCGTTGAGGACGATGTTCGCGGCCGAGATGCCGCTGCCTGCGCCGCTGTTGTTCAGCGTCGTCGCGGTGAGCGTGAGGTCGCCGTTGGCGACGATGCTGCCGCTGCGGTTGTCGACCGCCTGCGCAGCGCCGATGCCCAGCGCGCCCACGCTGGTGATTTGACCGCCGCCGTTGAGCACGTTGGCCGCGCTGATGTTGGCGTTGCCGTTGCTGCTGACGAGGCCGCTGCGATTGTCGAGGTCGCCGCTGAGCGTGAGGCTCAGCGCCGCACCCGATTGCAGCAAGCCGGAACGGTTGCTGACCGATTGCGCAGCGATGCCGAGCGCGCTCTTGGCGACGATGGCGCCGTTGTCGTTGTTCAGGCCGGCGGTGGCCAGAGTCACGTTCTGGCCGCTGACCACGCCGGCCTGGTTGCTGAGCGCGCCGGTGGTCAGCGTCGTGTTGCCGAAGGCTTGCAGCGCGCCGCCGTCGTTGATGAGGCTTTGGCCGTGCGTGTTCACGGCCAGCAGGCCTTGCGTGGACGCGATCGTGCCGGCGCTGTTGTCGAGCGCGCCGCTCGCGAGTTGCACGCTGTTGGCGGCGACGAGGGTGCCGCCCGCGTTGTTGAGCGCACCACTGGCGGTATCGATGCTCAGAGCTTGCGCGGCACTGACCAGGCCTTGCGCATTGCCGCTCAAGCTGGCCGCGTTGATGCTGGCGCTGCTGCCGGCCGTGATGCGGCCTTGGCTGTTGGCGAGCACGCCGCTGGCACTGAGGCCGAGCTGCGTACCGGCGCTGACGGTGCCGCCGGTGTTGTCGACGCTGCTGGCCGTGAGCGTGAGCGCCTGATTGGCCAGGATGCGCCCGCCACTCGTGTTGTTGACTGCCGCGGCGCTCAGACCCAGGTCGCCCTGGGCTTGCAAGGTGCCGCCGGTGTTCGTGAAGGCCTGGGTGCTCAGGCTCAGCGCCGCCTGGCTGCCGATCACGCCCGCGCTGTTGTCGAGCGCCTGGGTGCTCGCAACGAGGCCGCTGCCGCCGACGATCTGGCCGAGCCGGTTGCTCGTGCTGCCGGCCGCGAGGGCCAAGGCCTGCGCCGAGGCGATCGTGCCGCCGTCGTTGTCGAGGCTGCCGCTGCCGAGCGCGAGCGTGGTGTCGCCGCTGCCGACGAACTGGCCGCCGCGGTTGTCGAGGCTGGTGGCACTGAGGCTCAGGCCAGCGGCGGCCTGCACGCTGCCGCCCCGGTTGCTGGCCGCACCGGTGGCGATGCCGACGGCGCCGTTGGCCGCCAGCAGACCCGCGTCGTTGGTCAGGCTGGCCGACTGCAGGCCGAGGTTGCGCTGTGCGCTGAGGCTGCCGCTGTTGACCACGCTGCCGCTGGCCGCGAGGCCCAGGTCGCGCCCGGCCTGCACGCTGCCGCTGTTGGCGAGGCTGGCCACGCTGAGCGTCGCATCGCGGTTGGCGGCGATCAGGCCGCCTGGCGCGTTGACCAGCGCACCGGCGCTCACTGCGAGGTCGGTGTTGGCAGTGATGCGGCCGGTGTCGTTGACGAGGCCTTGGCCCTGGGTCGTGATGCTGGCGCTGCCGCCGCTGGCGATCTCGCCGGCGGTGTTGGTCAGGGCCAGCGTCGTGAGCGTGAGCAATTGGCCGGCGAGCACATGGCCGCTGCTGTTGCCGGTCTGGCCAGCCTGGAGGTCGACACTGGCGATCGCCTGGATCGTGCCGCCGCTGTTGTTCAGGTTCTGGCCGTGGGTGTTCAGCGCGAGCGTGGTGTTGCTGGCGATCAGGCCGGCCGCGTTGCTGAGCGCGCCGCTGTTCACGGCCAGCGCATTCGCTTGCACCGAACCGGCGTCGTTGTTGAGCGTGCCGCTGACGCTCATCGACGCGGTCTGCGTCGCGCCGATCTGGCCGGCGCGATTGCTGAGGCTCGCAGCCGTCAGCGTCAGGTCGGTGTTGGTGGCGATGCGGCCCTGGTCGTTGACGAGTGCACCGGTCGTTGCCAGCACACTCGCGCCGCCCGCGACGAGCTGGCCCTGGGTATTGTCCAGGCTCGCGAGCGTGGCTTGCAGCGCGCCCTGTGCCGAGATCACGCCGCCGGCGTTCGCCGCGGCGGTGTTGGTGGCGGCACCAGCGTTCAGCGTGAGCCTGCCCGCGGTCGTCAGCGTGCCGCCGGTGTTGTCGAGCGCGCCGGCACCGAGCGCGATGTCGGCGTCGCCCACACTGGCGATGCTGGCGCCGCGGTTGCTCAGGCTGCTCGCCCGCAGGCTGAGCGTACCGTTGCCGGCGATCAGGCTCGCCTGGCTGCCCGAGGCATCGTTGACGATCGCGCCGGCCTGCAGATCGAACGCGGCTTGCGCAGTGATGCGCCCGCCGCTGTTGGTGAGGCTCTGCCCGTTCGTGTCCAGGCTCAGCGCGGCGCCGCTCGAGATCTCACCGCCGCTGTTGTTCAAGGCCTGGCTGCTGATGCGGCTCGCGGTCGCGCTGCTGAGCACGCCACCCTGGTTGCTGAGCGCGCCGGCATCGAGCGCCAAACTTTGTGCCGACGAGATCAAGCCGGCGTCGTTGACGAGCGAGCCACCCTGCGTGTTGAGGGTCAAGGCCTGGCTGCTGACGATGCGGCCGCCGCGGTTGTCCAGGCTCTGGCTCAGCAGGCTGGCGGTGCTGGCGCTGCTGAACGTGCCGCCGGCATTGACCAGGCGGCCCGCACTGACGCTCAGGGGGCCGACGGCCTGCACCGTGCCGCCGGTGTTGTCGAGGTCCTGACCGGCGGTGTCGAGCGCGAGCGCAGCGCCCGTGGCCAGCACGCCTCCGGTGTTGTCGATCGCGCCGCTTTGCAGCGCCAGCGCTTGCACGCCGACGAGCGTGCCCTGGCGGTTGCTCAGCGCACCGCTGCCGAGCTGCACGCTCGTACTCTGCGCGCTGATCGTGCCCTGCGCGTTGGTCAGGCTCGTGGCCGTGAGGCCGACCGTGCCGTTGCTGGTGACCCGGCCCAGTGTGTTGTCGATGCTGCCGGCACTCGCGACCGCGACAACGTTTGCAGCCGAGATCGTGCCGCCGGTGTTGTCCAGGCGCGCGAGCGCCGCCGTGACGCTCTGGCTCGCGACGATCTGCCCAGCCTGGTTGCCGAGCACGCCGGCCCCGAGGCCGAGGGTGCTGCCGGCCGTGATGCTGCCGTTGGCGTTGTCCAGCGCACCGCTGCCGAGCTCGATGCTGCCCGCGCCCTGGCTGGCGATGCTGGCGCCGCGGTTGCTCAAGGCGCTCGCCTGGATGCTCAGCATGGTGTCGCTGGCGATCGCCGCGCCCGCCTCGCTGCGCACTGCGCCGGCATGCAGGTCGAGCGCGCCTTGCGAGGCGATGCGGCCGGCGGTGTTGTCCAGTGCCTGGCCTTGCGTGTCGACGGCCAGCGTGGCTCCGCTCGACAGCTCGCCGCCCTGGTTGTTCAGCGCCAGGCTGTCGATGCGGGTGCTGCCGTTGCCGCTGATCCTGCCGGACTGGTTGCTGAGCTGGCCGGCACGCAGGCTGAGCGCCTGCGCCGACGTGATGGCGCCGCCGTCGTTGGTCAGCGTGCCATTGTTCTGCTGCCCATTCCCCAGCTGCAGGTCGAGCGCGTTCGCGGTGATCGCACCGCGCGTGTTATCGAGCCGTGCCGCTGCGATGCTCAAGGCGCCGCCGACCTGCAGCGTGCCGCCGACGTTGCTGAAGTCTTGGCCCGCCGTGTCGATCGCCAGCCCGCCGCCGGTGGCCAGCACGCCGCCGGCATTGCCGATCGCGCCGCTTTGCAGTGCGAGGATTTGAGTGCCGACGATCTGGCCCTGCGCGTTGAGCAGGCTGCCAGTGCCGAGCCGCAGCTCGGTCGTGCTGGCGCTCACGCTGCCCCGCGAGTTGTCGAGGCTGCTCGCGGCCACGCGCACGCTGCCGTTGCTGCTCAGCTGGCCGTCGGCATTGACGACCGCGCCCGCGCTGTCGACGCTGACCGTGTCGGCGGCCGATACCACGCCGCCGGTGTTGTCGAGCGCGGCGGCATTGACCGTGACGCTCTGGTTCGCAACGATCCGGCCCGCCTGGTTGCCCACCGCGCCCGCGTTCACGCTGAGCTGCGTGGCCGCAGCGATGTTGCCGCCGCGGTTGTCGAGCGCACCTGTGCCCAGATCGAGGTGGGTGTCGCCCGCGCTGCTGAGGGTCGAGTCGCGGTTGCTCAGGCTGCTGGCCTGAATGGCCAACGTGCCGTTGGCGGCGATCGAACCGCCCGCCTCGTTGCTCAGCGCGCCGGCTCGCAGGTCGAGTGCGCCTTGTGCGGCGATGCGCCCGGCGCTGTTGTTCAGCGCCTGGCCGTTGGTGCTCAAGGTCACGGCCGAAGCACTGCCGATCTCACCGCCCGTGTTGTTCAGCGCCTGGCTGCTGACGCTCGTGCCAGTGGCGCTGGCGATCAACCCGCCCTGGTTGCTCAGCGCAGCCGATTGCACCGTGGTCGACGCGGCGATTGATGCGATCACGCCGCGCGCATCGTTGACGAGGCTGCCGGTGCCGAGCACGAGCGCATCGCGGCTCAGCACTTGCCCGGCGCTGTTGTCGAGGCTGGCCGATTGCAGGACCAGCCCACCCTGCCCGGCGGCGCTGCTTGCATTGGTACCGCCCTGGATCGTGCCGCCCTGGTTCTGCACCGCGCCTGCGCTGCCGATCTGCAACGCCGCACCTGCGTCGATCAACCCCTGGCGGTTGTCGACGCTGGCGGCGCCGATGTTGAGCACCGCACTCGTGTCCTGCAAGGCCCGGCTGACGATCTGGCCACCGGTGTTGTTGACATCGCCGCTGGTGATGCGCAGCGCGTTGTCGGAGACCAGCGTGCCGCCGGTGTTGTCGAGCGAGCGGCCGCCGGTGGCAACGACGAGCTCGGTCTTGCCCGACAGCACGCCGCCGCGGTTGCTGATCCCCCCCGATCCGATAGTCGTGATGCGCGTGCCTTGGTCGCTGGCAATCAAGGCCTGACTCGTGCTGCTGGCGTCGTTGACGAGGCTCGCGGCACTCAGGTCGACGGCCGTGCTGCCCATCAGCTTGCCGCCAGTGTTGTCGATCGCGCCGGATGCGCTCACGCGCAGCGCGCCGCTGGCGAGCACGGTGCCGGCGCGGTTGGCGACCGAGCCGGCCTGCACCGCAATGCTGCCGCCCGACTGCACGAAGCCGCCGCTGTTGGCGACGCTGCCCGACGCGCTGGCTGCGATGTCGCCGCCGGCGTAGACCTGCGCGTTCGCGAGCGACACGTCACCTGCACTCGCCGCGAGCGTGAGCTTCGCATCGGTGCTGAGCTGGGTGCCGCTGAGCGCCATGCCTTGCGCCGCAATGGTCAGATCGCCGGCCGAGATCAGCTTGCCGTTGGTATCGTTGACCTGCGCGGCAGCGATGTTCAGCGTGCCGGCGCTGTAGAGCGTGCCGGTGTTGTTCAGGCCGGCAGCGGTGATGCCCAGCAGCCCACCGCTCGCGATCACGCCCTGCTGCGTCAGCGTGCCGATGGTTTGGATCTGCGTGCCGCCCTCGCTCTGCGTCACGCCGCTGAGCGTGGTGTTGCCGGTGCTGGCGAGCCGGAGGTCTTGCTTGGCGTAGCTGTCCTTGAGGCTGAGATCGCCGTTGGCGCTCAGGCTCAGGTTGCCTTGCAGCGCCGCGATGCGGCCGGTGCTGTTGACGCCCAGGCCTTGCTCGGTCGCCACCATGTAGATCTGGTTGGCGTACATGCCGCCGAGCTCTTTGATGTCGATGGCAAAGCTCGGGGCCGCACCGGCGCCGGCCTGCGGGGTCGCGTTCAGCGTGCCGTACAACACCTGGTTCGCGCCGGCGACCACCTGCAGGTTCTTGGCCCAGACCTCGCCCTCGATGACGAGGCCGCGCGCGATCAGGTCGAGCTGCTCGAGGTTGGTAGCGTTGAGGCCGCCGCTGCCGATGTTGATCTGGCCCTGGCCGACGTTGAAGCCGGTCAGCTCGCCTTGCGCGCCGAATTGCGGAACCCCGGTGGTGAGCGTGGCACGGCCGTTGGTGTTCAGGAAGCCGCAGCCATCGCAGCTGACGCCGTTCGGGTTGGCGATGACGATGTCGGCGCGCTGGCCTGCGACCTCGATGAAGCCCTTGAGCTGGCTGGGGTTGGCAGAGACGACCTCGTTCAGGATGATGCGGGCCGGCGTCGGGCCGAGCTGCATGTTGCCGCTGATCCAGCCACCGAGCTGGGTCTGCACGTTGGCGCTGCTGTTGTTCAGGATCAGGCCGTTGCTGCCGACGTTGAACTGCGAATACTGGTTGCGGCTGACGCCGCCTGCCGACGGCGGCGCGATGTGCACGATGGGCACGCCGTTCTGCGCCGCGTCGATGATCGGGCGCTGTCCGGCCGGCGCATTGGTGCTCGGGGTCAGGGCCTGCGCATGGGCGGGTGCGATGCCGGCGAGCGGGTACATCACCTGCGCGAGCACGAGCAGCTTGGCGATGCGGCGCAGCCATGGCCGTTGAGCCGCTGGCGTGGATTGGCTTGCGGTCATCTCGACACTCCCTCGAAAGATCGTTGTGCTCATGCGCATGCTCATGTCTAGAAGCCGCAGCTCACGCTGACATACGGCGCCACCGACGACGTGACGAAGCCGTCCGGCGAATGAATCGGCGCGCCGAGTGCGGCGTCGAACTGCAGGTTCTTGTGTCGCCCACGCAAGCCCACCGCGGCGCCAACCAGCGCATGGCCGACCAGGTTCACATCGCTCGGCCCCCAGACCCTGCCGGCGTCGAGCGCCGCATAGGTCGAGACCTCGAACTCGCCGACACGCTGCAGCGAAACACTCAGTTCGTTGCGCAGGACCCAGCCACTCTCGGCCAGCAGCACGCGGTCGCCATCGAAGCCGCGCACGCTGCTGCGGCCGCCGATCGCGATCTGATCGACGGACAAGGTGTTGTCATGGGTACGCTGCGCCCGCAGCGTGCTGGACCATTGAAGGTCGCGGCCGCCGGCCTTCCAGGGCCAGGTCACGTTGGCGTTCAGCGTCCAGAGGTGGGGCCGCAAGGTGAGACCCCCATCGCTGGCGGTCGGCAGATCGTCTTGTGCGTCGCGCCACGGCATGCCGCGGCGATGCGCGATGTCGAAGTCGATGGCCGCATCGCCGATCAGCTGCCGGTGCGTGAGGCCGGTCTCGAGGTTCGTCGTGCGGCGCTTCTGCACGATGAGCTCGACATCGTCCAGGTAGCTGTTGGCGCGCCGCGTCGAGACCTCGGCGTAGAGCGCGGTCTTGGTCGATGCGGTGCGCAGCGCCATCTGCTGCCAGCGCAGGCTGTTGCTTTCGCTGCGGCCGCTGGAAAGAAACTGCACCGTCGTGCCTTGCACGATCTGCGCGAATTCGCTGTGGCTCGTGTTGATCGACAACGTGCCGTAGCCCCACGGGATGCTGTAGCCGGCCGACAAGCTCTGGCTGCGATGGTCGTGATCGGGGCTCTCGGCATTGATGTTGAAGCCGAGGTTCAGCACGTCGTTCAGCCCGAGCGGGTTATCGAATGCGAGGTTGGCCGACAGCTGCGTGCGGCCCAGGCTCTCGCTGCCCGAGTTGTCCAGCGTGAGGCCGCCGCGGAAGCGATCCTTCAGGCCACCGGTCTCGCGCTCGATCAACACCACGCTGGTATCGGGCTGCGCGCCCGGCTCAAGCCGCGTGCTGACGCTCTGGCTCGGCAGGCGCTTCATCTGCTCCACGCCCTGCTCCAGCGCGCGGATGTCGAGGACGTCGCCCTCACCGACAGGGAACGCGTTCTTCCAGGTGCCCCAGCGTTGATCGAGAACCGGCTTGCCGGCCTCGCTGCGAACCATGCGAATCTCGCCGACCCGACCGACGTGCAGGAACAGCTTCAAACGACCCTCGCGCAGGTTCTGCGCCGGCAGCACCACGCGCGTGGTCGCGTAGCCCTGCTCGATCAGGACCTGGTCCAGCGCAGAAGCGATGCGCTGCAGGCCTTGCACGCCGATGCAGCGGTTCAAGTACGGCGCCGTCTCGTTCAGCAACCATCGAAAGCGCGGCCAACCCGGGCCCTCGAGCGCAATGTCGTCGATCACGAAGCACGGCGCCTCGCTCGGCAAGTCGGCGAGCGTCGACTTGGGCTGCGGCTTGCTCAGCACGTCGGCTTGCGGCTGCTGCGCGCGCTGCTGCTGAAGCTCGCGCTCTTGCTGTCTGCGCAGGCCTTCTTCAATGACCTGCGAGGGCGTCGGCGACGCTTGGGCGAACGCGACCAGAGGCGAGCACGCCATCATCATCGCGACGACCGCAACCGAGCCGATGCACGGCAATAGCCGAGGTTGTCGCGACAACGGCGAACGCCGCGACACGCGGCACTGACTCAACATGACGACCCACTCCCTGGATGCTTCTTACTGCGGCATTCACGACGGGGTCGCGGTTGCTCATCTGTGTGTGAACAGAGTTTAAGAAGAGGGTTTGCTTGCCGGATGCCCAGTGGAAACGATGCAACGAAATGTTTCGTGCACATCCTCACAGCCGCTGCGCAAACGTGAACATCACCGCCGCGCCAGAGTCACATGCAGGCGATGACGCAGGCGTGCTCCAATCACCCATGGCCACGATCAAACTGAAGAAACCCAGCACCGATGCCGCGCCCCGGCACGACGCGGCACGCCCACCAGTGCGCGGCAGCGGCGCCGGCGTGAAGACACGCCCGACACTCGCGCAGGCACAGGCGCAACGCGCCGAGCGCGAAGCGCGCTACCAGGAGCAATTGCGCCAGCGCTTCGGCGACCGGCCGCCCGAGGGCTTCACGCGCCGCACCGAGAACCCAGCGCAGCCGCCGCGCCGGTCGCAGCAGCAGCACCCACCGGCGGCACCCGATCGCGCGCCGCGATCCGCACCTCGCGCCGATCCGAGGTCCGCACCGCGTGCGGGCCCGCGCACCGCGCCCACTGCCACGCCGCGGCCGCAGTCAGCGCCGCGCCCATCGCCGCCGCAGCCACCGCGCTATGAGCCGCGCCCGAACCCGCGCCAGGCGTCGCGCCCATCGCGACACCGCGACGATGACGACGACGATCGCATGCCGCCCGAGCACGCGCCGGGCAGCATGCGCTTGTCCAAGCGCATGAGCGAGCTCGGCATCGCGTCGCGCCGCGAGGCCGACGAATGGATCGCGAAGGGCTATGTGCGCGTCGACGACCAGATCGTCAGCGAGCTCGGCTCGCGCGTGCAGCCGCACCAGCGCATCACGATCGACGCGAAGGCCAAGTTCCAGCAGGCGCAGCGCGTCACCGTGCTCGTCAACAAGCCGGTCGGCTATGTCAGCGGCCAGGCCGAAGACGGCTACGAGCCGGCGCTCGTGCTCGTCACGCCGGCCAATCAGTGGCGCGACGACCGCTCCGGCACGCGCTTTCTGCGCGAACACCTGAAGAGCCTGGTGCCCGCCGGGCGGCTCGACATCGACTCGGTCGGCCTGCTCGTGCTGACGCAGGACGGCCGCATTGCGAAGCAGCTGATCGGCGAAGACAGCGAGGTCGAAAAAGAGTACCTCGTTCGCGTCGCGATGGCCGACCGCCAACGCCTGCCCGACTCGGGCCTCGCGCTGCTGCGCCACGGCCTCGAGCTCGACGGCGAGGCGCTGCGCCCGGCGCAGGTCGAGTGGGTCAACGACGATCAGCTGCGCTTCGTGCTGACCCAGGGCAAGAAGCGCCAGATCCGCCGCATGTGCGAAGCGGTCGGCCTGCAGGTGCTGGGGTTGAAACGCGTGCGCATCGGCAAGGTCATGCTCGGCGACTTGCCCGCGGGCCAATGGCGTTACCTGCGCGCGGACGAGAGCTTCGGCTGAACCAACGCCCGCTGAGCGCGACCGATACCAGCACGACGCCGGCGGCGCGCATCATGCGGTCTGCGAACACGGCGGAGGATTGCGTTGACCGACCGCACGCGACACTTCGAAACGGCGGCGCTGCCCCATCTGGCCGCGGCCTACAACCTCGCACGCTGGCTGCTGCGCGACGAGCAGCATGCGCACGACGTGGTGCAGGAGGCCTATCTGCGCGCGTTCCGTTTTTTCGACGGCCTGCGCGGCGACAGCGCGCGGCCATGGCTGCTGGGCATCGTGCGCAACACGTGCTACGACTGGCTGCGGCAGTACCGCTCGCTTGCCGAGCCGCTCGGGTTCGACGATGAGCACGCGAGCAGCGTCGCGGCGCCGCCGGCGGTTGCCGACCCGGCCGTGCTGTGGGAACAACGCGCACAGCGCGGCCGCGTCAACGCCGCGATCGAGGCGCTGGCACCGCCGTTTCGCGAGGTGATCGTGCTGCGTGAACTGGAAGACATGTCGTACGACGAGATCGCCCAGGTGGCCGGCATCCCGATCGGCACCGTGATGTCGCGCTTGTCGCGTGCGCGCGCTGCGCTGCGCATCACGCTGCAGGACGAAGCCGCGAACTCGACGCTCGGAGGTCAACGCGATGTCAACGCCTGACGACGACAGCTTGAGCGCCTTGATCCGACGCGAGGCAACGCGCCATGCGCCGCCCGCCGGCCTGGCCGAGCGCATCGCGGCCGCCCTGCGCGCGGCCACGCCGAGCGCAGCCGCGACGACACCGCCGCCGCGCACGCGCGCAGGGCGGCGCTGGTTCGACGCCGCGCTCGTGTTCGGCGCCGGCGCGGCGACCGCGTGGCTGCTGCTCGCAGGCGTCGCGCTGCCCGGCGCGGCCGATCGCCTCGGCGACGAGATCGCCGGCAGCCACGTGCGCTCGCTGATGGCCGCGCACCTGACCGACGTGGCCTCGACCGATCGCCACACCGTCAAGCCCTGGTTCGCCGGCAAGCTAGCCTTCTCGCCGCCGGTGCACGACCTCGCCGCGCAAGGCTATGCGCTGACCGGCGGCCGGCTCGACGTGATCGACGGGCGGCCGGTCGCGGCGCTGGTCTACCGCGAGCGCGAGCACGTCATCAACCTGTTCGTGTGGCCCGCACCGGCCGGCGCGCCGAGTGCGCAAACGCGCCAGGGCTTCAGCCTGGCCGCGTGGACGCAGGGCGACATGCAGTTCTGGGCCGTGTCGGACGCGAGCCCGCAAGACCTGCAAGGCTTCGCGCAGGCGCTGCGCGCGCGCATCGACGCAGCAGCCGGCACACCCTGACGCGCCAGCGTGACGCGCGTCCCTGCTACCCTCGCGGGATGCCTTCTTCTCCCGCCAGCGAACCCTCGCGCATGAGCCCAGCCGTGGTGGTGTTGACCATCACGCTGCTGCTCGGCATCCAGCCGATCTCGACCGACCTCTACCTGCCCGCGCTGCCGACGCTGCAACGCGAGCTCGGCGCGAGCCTCGGTGCCACGCAGCTGACCTTGTCCGCGCTGATCATCTGCTTCGGCCTCGGCCAGCTCGTCTGCGGCCCGCTCGCCGACCGCTTCGGCCGGCGCCCGGTGCTGCTCACCGGCATGGCGCTGTACAGCGTGGCGAGCGTGCTCGGCGCGGTCGCGCAAGACATCGATGCGCTGATCGTCTGGCGCGCGCTGCAAGGCGCGGCGATGGCCGCGGCCGTGACCTGCGGGCGCTCCATCGTGCGCGACCTGTTCCAGCCCTACGAGGGCGCACGCGTGATGTCGCGCGGGCTCGGCGGCCTGGGCCTGATCGCGATGCTCGCACCGGTGCTCGGCGGCGTGCTCGTGCAGGCGCTGAACTGGCACGCCGTGCTGCTGATGACCGCGCTCTTCGGCGCCGGCACCTTGGCGTTCATCGCGCTGACGTTCCGCGAGACGCTGGCCAGCCGCAACCCGCTGGCCACCCGGCCATCACGCGTGTTGCGCAACTGGGGCGAGCTGCTCGCGCACCCGACGTTCCGGGCCTGGACCGCGCTGCTGTGCTGCAGCTGGGGCGGGTTGTTCTTCCTGCTCGCGGGTTCGTCGTTCGTGTTCATCAACGTGCTCGGCACCTCGCGCATCGAGTACGGCCTGATCCTCGCGACCAGCTCGGTGGCCTACATCGCCGGCACCATGCTGTGCCGGCGCCTGCTGCTGCGCCACGGCCTGCGCGGCGCGGTCAAGCGCGGCGCGCTGTTCTCGCTCGCCGGCGGCGTCGGCATGGCCGCGCTCAGCCTCGCGGGCGTGCAGGCGGTCTGGGCCATCGTGCTGCCGCAGCTGCTGTTCGCGCTCGGCCACGGCATTCACCAACCCTGCGGCCAGGCCGGCGTCGTCGGTCCCTTCCCCGACAAGGCCGGCACCGCGGCCTCGGTGTCGGGCTTCGCGATGATGGCCACCGCGTTCGCGATCGGCCTCTGGCTGGGCCGCGCCCCGGCGCACACGGTGTTCCCGGTCACGCTCGGCGTCGGCGCGTGCAGCGTCGTGCTCGCGCTGG
>Ga0307509_10007160_pt1 | contig 14697 bp, 11 predicted proteins | sample 10_EM_MG_FD_202245 | JGI IMG/M metagenome (GOLD analysis project Ga0307509, IMG submission 202245) | Populus trichocarpa ectomycorrhiza microbial communities from riparian zone in the Pacific Northwest, United States - 10_EM | ecosystem: Host-associated > Plants > Roots > Unclassified | place... | reverse complement strand
ACCGTGGCCTGTTGAAAGGTTTTCTCTTACTGCAAACCGTGTACCCGGCCGTCTGTAACATGGGCGGTGAGGAGAGTGTTGCCGACCGTGCTAATGCTCTAAGCGAGGTAGAGCAAAAGCGGGGTAGAAAGAGGAAACATCATCAAAAGAAGACGAAATCCATCAATCCAGAGTGAAGAAAGCCCAAAGGGATAAACCTAAGGGCAGGAGAAGATCAGGGAAGATGCACTCCACCCCCTAGGGCGAACCCATACCGCGGGGTGGAGTTGGGAACAGTGGTGATAATCTCGTGGTGTTGAGATTTCAATCGCCGGGTGTGTAGAGGAGACGGAGGATGGCTGTCTTTGTACCTTAAACAAATGCATATGATTTAAAAAAAAAAAAGAAAAAACAACGGTCACAGTAGTTCGCACGAACCATCTCCCCTACCCCTCCGGCAATTGAAATCTCAAGACCAGGGAAATCATCGTGTGATCCACCACCCCCCCCTCTGCTCCCCCTTGATGGCTTCTGCCTAGGGGAGTGATGCTATCACCCCTCCTCTCCCTTTGGGGTCTACCCCCCTCCTCCATGGGGTTCTTGTTCCCATTCATCGTTGACTCCGCTCATGAAGTTCGGTCCTCCCCCTATTACCCCGCACTTCCTTTGCACCTCGCTTACGTTTTGCACTGTCGGCATTTCGCTCTCTTCGTTCATGGTCGGCGCTGAGCTCTCCAAGCCCATTGCGAAGTACCTTTTCCGTCTCGGCTACGTGGTCCTGTCGGGAAACACTTCGGTTAGTAACTTCAGCATCTCGTCTTCGTTTCGCATTTGGAAAAGCATCGGCCGCGGTTACTCTAGTCGATTGTCTCAAGCGTTTGGATTCCCTTCCCCATCCCCTCCTTCCTCCACTTCCCTCTTGCTCTTCGTCCCGTTGCTCAGTTACAGCTACTCCCATCCACCCTCTTCCCACCCCCTCAGCTGGCACCTTACTGCTCCCCCTGCGGTCGAGCTTCGGTCGCTATACAAAAACCCGCCTCCGTTACGCCCGTCCTCCTGGCCGTCGCTAATGCCGCTTTGGCACACCCTCCGGCGACCCCTCCCCGAGTCGCCTCCGTACACCGTCCTATCCTGCTATCGGGCACCGCTTCGTCCCCCGGCACTGCTCCGGTGTGCAGGTCTATACTCTCACTTCCTAGCTCAGGCTAATACACGTCACTTATCGGACCTAAATTTCCTTTGTCAAGGGTTCATTCATCTCTTATGTTTTTATACTCTCTGTAGTAGATGTCGCTAAGGGTTCTCCTCTCCTTCCTGCTTGCTTCTTTCCTTTCAACTTTCTTCGAGTGTGCGAGTATGTTCGTAGGATTCGGTTGGGCGATAGGCGAGAGGTGCGGTTGTTCTCATACCAGAGGGACTTGGGGGTTTGGATGTTTCCTGGGGTGAGGAGGGTACGGTTTTTGTTGGCCATAGCGTTAAAGCTGAATGCTGTCTTTGTACCTTAAACAAATACATATGATTCAAAAAAAAAGAAAAAAAAAGAAAAAAAGAAAAAACCATGGTCATAGTAGTTAGACACGAACCATCTCCTCTACACCTTCGGCGAGTGAAATCTCAACACCAGGGAAATGATCGTCGTCCACCCTCTACCCATGTAACGGGGGCACCCTATAGAGAGCTGAACTCTAAGGTTGCGACCGCACCAAATACTCAAAGTAGAAGCTAAAGATGAGGTTAAATTCAAAGAATCAAAGGGTAAAACTTAATATAGTTAAGCTCGAAGCTTGACTCAATTTACTTCTTGCAGGGAAAAGTTGGTTGTCGAAGTAGAATGCCAAACGCTTAAACATAAGTAGATATCTGATTTAAGCCTTTGACATTCACCACTACTCTGACCTTGTACGAGCACCCAGTTCTGCTCAGGGTTGTCCGAGGTCTATCCTCTATCGGGAATTATCCTGCCTGATGTATCGGACCAACTCGGGTACACTTAACTCCGTCATTAGGATATCAGTTTCTGCAATGCATTTCCAATACAACTGCCGGTGGAAAAACTCTTCCTATTGAAGTCATACCAGTGGCTAACTGTTATGACAACAACCAGAGTCAATACCTAGGTGGTGGACTCACTGGCCCAGTGGTAGTTTCGTCTATACAAGCTATGCACTCCATCATTTAATCTACACGACTACTTAATGTCATAATTTGACATGCAAGCTCACCCGGTGAGATGTAGCCCATGGTTGGCTAAATGGGCGCTACCCATAGCTAGCCTCTCCGGACATACTCTACCGTAATAAGACTCATACCTCTTAGTCGATCGACAACCCATTGTAATGCTACAAATCCAGGGGAGAAGGTCCGGGCTGGTTACTAAGGCATTTGTCTCGAAAGCACCCTGGCCTCCTTGAACTTCCTTAAGTATCACTAGGAAGACTACCCTACTACCGGTAGGCTAAGATAAACTCCAAGGTGCCGGAGGGACTATATAGGAGTTACCCCCATTTTGGCCGTGACCCATACTCCTCTTATATATCTTGTGAAGGACATTCAGTCGGACGGACGGCGATGACTTATACAGTGTTACGGCAGCTGCTTCAATGACCTCTTTTTACAAACAAAAAGCAACTACACCGCCGTCTGCCTATGACGCCCCGTTCCAACTCTGGGGCCAGACGGGGGTGTTGGCTAAACCCGCCCAAGTTCAATAGTATGTTCGGGCCACCCGTCCTCAGGGTGTCAGACCTCACCGCTCCCATGCGTGTTCACCTATGAACATCTAAGAGACCGTAGAATCTGATGCAATCGACCTCTAAGTTCTTTGATGACTTTGCTGGTGAAGGTAGGGTAACTTGGACTCCTCAGTAGGGTAACTGGGGTCCATGGGCATAATGATCAAATTGCCAAAGTAGGGTAACTTTGCCCCCTTATGTCTTTTACCGCTACGGAAGTCCTCCTAGTAACACTTAATGTTGTCTCAGAGGCCTGTGTAATGTTCACATAACTTCCTTGACTTTATGCAAACCTACTTCAGAAAGGTTACCCTGCCCAGTAGAGTACCAAAGGCCACTCAACTATTTCCTTGGCTGTGTCCAGGTTTACTGGCTATTTGTATATTAAGTATACGAGACCATACCACCTCTGGTTACCTCTTCGTATACCATTTGGGCTAAGGTGATAGTCATTCTAGCTACCTATCATAGGGTCGTTACAACACATCTTCTCCCCCTTAATGGCCTCTGCCTAGGAGGGTGACACTACCTCTTCTATTCTTTCTTCTGGCCCCATAGGCCCCCTCTCCTTAGGGTTTGTGCCTTCATTCATTATTGAACTCCACTCATGATGTTCGTTGCTCCCCCTTTTTCCCGCATCACCTTTGCTCCTCGCTTAGGTTTTGCTTGGTCGGAAACCCATCTCACTTCGTTTCAGTTCGGCGCTACTCTCTTCCATGCCTCTTGCGAAGTACTCCACAGTTTCGATTATGTGTGCCCTGTCAGGGAACATTTCGCTTAGTAACGTCTCGGCCTCATCTTTCGCCTCGCTGTCGGAAAAGCAACAGCCACTGTTGCTCTAGTCGGTCATTTCTAGTATTTGGGTCTACCCCTCCGCTCTCCTCCCCGGTTTTGGTCCCGTTGCTCGTTTACAGCAACTGTCCGCTTCCTCAGCTGGAACTTTACTACTTGGTGGCTTCTCTCGCCCCCGCGGCTGCCACTGTCGCATTCTCGGTTACGCTCTTCTATGGTATTCTACTACTTCCTTGATCCCCAAAACCATCACGATAGATGTTCCTCTATAACGATAGACTAAGTAGACTACGTAGACTATATAAATACTCTACAATAGTCATTTCCCCTCGCGAAACACCTTACGGAAGGGGGTTTGTTGCATCGTGAAACATTTGAAGGAGAAGAATAATTTCGGTATCTATTAAATCATCTAGTCGATTACAGTAATTTAATCAATAGCTAGTGTCCCTTGGGTCAGACTTCGTCGGGGGAAATTAGATTCTAGTTTCCTGCACTGCGTACCACAAGACCCTAGAGTTATAATACCTCTCTTCTCATACCAAGATCTCCCGTGCAGTATCTCACTATCTATCACGCGGGAGATGTACTGTCCGCCCAGAGCCCTCTGACCTGATAGGGAAACTACAGTGGTTTTTACAGCTTATCAGGTCAAGAGGGGTTTTTCAGTGAGGCAGGGATCAACATAACATAAGGGAGATATGCTTTGGGTCGGACCACTGCCAGACCTTCGGGAATGCTCTCTTTAGTTTCCCAGATCATGAAGCCCATCATTTGTTGTGTTGTAATGAAAGTCATATTGTGTGTTTCCATATCAAATGCCCTCCCGATTCATCTTATTGTTGAATTTTATGTTATTCTTTCCTATCTGGTCAGATCACCAAGTCAGTTGACTCTGTCATGTGACCAAGTATACCATTGTATTCTAGTAGTTTGTAGAGATTTCCTTCATATGGGCTGTACTTTGTGTAATGGTGGAAGTGTAGTAGCCATGTTCAAAAGTATCTGGATGTCTTGGAGGCAAAAAGATTTGGGGGGGAATCATGCAGAATGCTCCTGGGTAAGAGTATGGAATTAAAACTAAACTACTTGAGGTGAGAAAAGGTATTGGGGCTGGACAAGCCAAGACCGGATTAGAATATTGCAAGTAGTCCACATATCAGTTGCAATGAGCAAATACCAGAAAACGTGACTATCATCACCACTATTCCCACTATGACAGGCAACATCCAGAATATGCTATTGACAAAGCTACAGACTGACAAACAGTGGTCAAAAGGAAAAGAGCTAAATTGTGGAAGCAGAGAGGCTATTTAGTATTTGCAAAATCAGGGATGGGTCTTGGCTTGTCTTGTCCCAATACCTTTTCTCACCCCAATTATGCATTAAATTTATTCCCACCTTTCTGATTAATACATTGCCCTAGAATACTAGGAAGTTTAGATACTTCCCTACATCAGCAAAAAATTACCCTGCATCAGATATAGCACCATTGCGTCCTGTGCATTCTGAGTTGCATCTCCTGCATCCTGTCCATCTGGCTACAAGCTATTATACCACATTCTGTCCTGACACATGCAACTAAGTAGCTCTGGCTCCTATGAATCTCTAGACTCATTCCTCAACACCATCACCTATCATGATTTACCACTAACAGATGCTTACTTCAGGAGCACCCCTAAGTATTTCTTGGCACAGTTCATGGTTGTTTCTCCGCACTTAGCCTCAAACCCGATACGACATATTGTTCTTCCACCATCATCACACACAACATCCAGATTCCCAGGCACTCAGTACAATACTCGACTCCTAGTACTGAACTAATCCAGGATCTAACACAGGGAGCTTGTTGGCCTTGACGCCGGCTACACACCAGTATAAGGTATGTCTCTGGCGGACCAGTATTCATCGAGTTCACTCTCCTTCTCAGAGATGTCTTTTGTCTATATCTAATCCTAAACACGATGGCAGATTCTTCCACAACCGTTGTACGGATTTTTGATCTGTCATCTGGACATCATTGGGCTCGACGCCAGCTACTCACTGGTATACAGGATATAACTGTCTCATCAATGCTCATGAAATCGCTACCTACCCTGGGGGGAGGAGGGTCTTCAGAAGGGTATGAGGGGATACTGGTGATCACAGAACTCGATGGCATGTTCCTCCACAACCAGTTAACCGATCTTGAATCTGTCACCTGGACGTCGTTGGGCTCTATGCCAGCTCTACGACGGTATAAGGGTCATCTCGAGTGCACTGGTATTCATTGAGTTCGCCCTCCTGCTGAAAGGGGTCTTTTGTCTCTACCAATCCTCTACTCGATAGCAGATTCCTCCACAAACGCTCAACCAATTTTGAATCTGTTACTTGGACGTCGCTGGGCTCGACGCCAGCTACATGCCAGTATAAAGAGAGTGCCAAGGTGCCAATTTTCCATGGAGATATATGGTCCCGGTAGGGTTAAGAGCCGAGGCGGAAGGGGGCTGGGAAGGGAGGGGGGAAGGGGGTGACTAATAAAATGTATATTTGAAGAATAGATGACTATTAGTAGTAAATTTAATACATTTTCATGATGTGAAATATATTGTGACCCAGGGTACCAAGGTCAGAAACAGGTAAAGGGGGGACCCTTTGCTTATTTCAGTTATTTCAGGGAGAGTAGGTAATGCAGATTGTATCCTGAGCAAGAATTAACCTTTCTGCACACCCTCTCTTTTTGCAGCACTTTGGCCATCTGCCCCGCGATTTCCTCCTTCGCCAACCAATTCTTCAGCAAATTTCTCCCTCTTATGCTCTGCTAATCCAAGTCAGGCTTTCGTAAGCACAACGAACTTAAGGGTGAGTGATCCAACACGATCGCGATTACCGCAGTATAATCGAGTATCGTCGGCTATGATCGAGGGAGCCCTATAATCACCGTTCGCAGGCGGCCAGGTCGGAATTCAGATTGCCGGCCGGCTTACATTCCGGCCAGGCCAGGCCAAAGCGAGACTGACATGGGCTTTGTAGGCCAGGGTTTGGGAAAGCCTGCCAGGTTCGTGAGTGTCTAGCGGTGGCGGCAGGCTCTGGGTATATTCCATATGAAATGTCAGTATTTTGTTAATGGGTGGCTGACATCTGCAGATATCTAAAGATACCGGCAGATATCCGAAGATGCCTGCGGATACCAGCTAGCTCTTATCATAAACAGCGATTGGATAGGTTCCGGCTTCCTCTTATCACTCGATTTATTGCTAATATTCTCCGTGGACAAAATTAACCCCCCGCCAACAATCGACCGCAATTCAACTCCCCTCATCACTCGGCACTTTCAACCTCACCTAAAGAGCTTTATCTAACTCAATTGCCAATTATCTACTATGTATTCAACCCTTTACCTACCTTTTTGAATTTTTCCCCCCGGGTTTTTACACTCGTAGAGTTGGTCGGGAAGTGCAGTTTCCATGCCCAAAGTATCACCCTTTCCGTTGATGCGCAGTTAATTTTCTTCCTGCCAGATGTTAGTTTATATGAGGTCAAGGGTGAATAGGAAAAAAATTTCCTCCTCAATTGCGCGTTGATGATTCCAGTGGTTTGTGGCTGTGACTCTGGGGTTTCATCTGCTTATCTTATCTTAATCACATCGTATCACTCGAAAGCACGACCGGACTGGCTGCCGACGAACGCTGCCTATAATCGAGGTGATCCACGACACATACCGTAGTCCAGCAAAATTCGATCATGACCTGATCGTAGCCATCACGATTGGTGATCTTAGCATAGATTTTAATTTTGCACCTCAAGGCTCGGAGCATCATGCTTTACCGAAACAATTCCTACCGAGAGGTTTACAATCCTCTGTAGATCTTTGGAATAAACTCAGTCAAAAAATGATAAGTTACTCTTTCTTCCCGGTAAATTAGTAGGTATAAGGGGTTAGCGCCCCTCATGGTAAACAAGGGGGTGTTATGCATTTCTTTTATTGCTAGGACCGTACTATGATATTATTATTATTCGTCAACCAAAGCCAGACCTACGGAGGTACAGCGCCTACGTTTTGTATGTTCCACAAGCGAGGTTTGCTGCTCTTACATCCTGCGGAACATACAATACTTAGGAGCTGTACCTCCGTATGCCGGGGTCGCCCGCAGGGTTCGGATCACGAGCGATAGGGTGTTTCAACCGCGACCCTAACATACAGAAATGGCTTTCCGCATAATAGGGTCAGGGTTAACTCACGCTATCACTCGTAATCCTCTGTTGACGTTGACTTTACGCGCACTGGAAGGATATCTGGATTTCAATTCAACCCTCGCATGTGTGGGGAGACGGGCATCCTTATATTAAAATACTAGACCCAAAGTCGGGGGAGATATAAATCTGGTTAGGAGGAGGCTGAAGCAAGTGTAATACCTCGGCTAATATTAATCTACTAGAAGAGGTGGATCATCAAATGGATTGTGCAAAGTGACTAGAGGTAGGATCGTGGTCGTGCAGTATGAATGTGAAGATCATGGTTGTTGATAAATTGACCACTAAGGTGTTTAAGCGAATTCCACTATAAGGTATGATAAACGCAAACTACTTTTTTGAATTCTCATTCTGAAGTGATTAGTCATGAGAAGCTTTCAGGTGGTGCACAGATATCTGCGGGACCGGGTGACTTTGCCGGGGTATCTGGAGGCTCTGAGGGCTTTGGCGCCAGTTTGCAGTTTCCACAGGACTGATCTAGGCTTTTTAAAACCACGACCGGACTGGCAGGACTGGCCACTTGGGATCACTGTGCATGATGCCTACCATGCTATGTATGATACTCGAGTATCTACAAGGAGACATGACCAAACCTACAGTGCATTCTCCACACCCCCGCCACACCCACCGAACCATTTGATTGTCAGGACAAATCAAGCCCGGATCAACCAACAACACTGCACAAAATTCATCCCCTCAAAGTTCACCGGAACCTCCATGTGTGCGATCAAGAACTCTTACGGCAACCTTGTATTCTCCTTATCCCTATTTAAGAAAACTAATTATCGGGGGGGTGTAGTAGGGGATTCGGCGCACCCTGTTTCCGGAAATGTTTCAGCTCAGAGCTGAAGCTCTGTAGTCATGGGGTGTTGCCTAGGCTCGACCTATTTGGCTATACCATAAAAACAAGGAACAATTGGACATTTTGCTAGGGCATTAGACTTGCCTTGAGCAGTGATCTCTTCAGTTCATTCCATTTTTGTTTATTTTGGGGAGTGGATTTTTTGTCCGTTTTTTTCGGCTCTTTTGCAGAGGAGGAGGAAATTTTGCAACGACGGACGCAAGGGCCCAATTATTGGAGTTCTTGCGGTACAATATTTGCAGGGGCCCAGTGCTGCTATACCGGTACCCTGGGACTTAGTATTCAGATCGCGCCATATCTCCCGCATTTGTACCACACAGAGGGACTTTATGCAAATATTACCTACAGGAGAATCCGGTCAGATAATCCAATATAAAAACTAAGGCTCCTTGGGCAAGCTAGTCACTGTGGGAGACTTTGCAGGACGGCCGAGACAGCTAGCGCATTGACTGGTCAAATTCTAACCCCATAAGTGACAGCTAATCTGTGTCAGGTTAGTAGTGCCTGATCCGATCATCTTCAGGGTTAGGGTAAAGTACTCGAGTATGGGAACAAACTGGGTTTCACCATGCACAATGCAAAAATTCCTTTATTCAAATCCAAGATATACCTAAAATGAAAATAAAAGCTCTTTTTCTTTCTTTACACAGCCATTTACCCCCCCCCCCCCCTTTGGTTCCAATACATAACAACTTAACCTCCATCACAAGTGGTTCGTAAAAAAAAATATATTATGCACTGCTGGCAAGAAATAGATGCAAGCTCAAGTTTAAGCATGAATGAAAAAGAATATGAGTAATGAAGAAAGAGAAACGGGAAACAAGATATCAAATGGCGGAGTCCTCTCCAAGATCAATACGAGTATCGAAATCGTCTACTTCCTCAGATCCCCAATCTCTCTCTTCTCATATGACTGAACCCTATTTAAACCAATCCTAGCTTAGATACCATCCTTATTCTGAACTAGATACCCCTAATAGCGGGTCGAATTTGACCAGTAAATGCGGTAAAATGAGACATTTCCCCATAAACAGAGTGGGGCCTTAGTCCTTGAGGGTGTTTTTGCTGGGAATGTTTTGACAAGGACCGGACGGGACGACACAATATTATCCACCGTAGTCTACCTTCACGACGGACGAACCGATCCGCTTTGAAAACTGCTCAAGCCAGTGATTCCCCCTCTAACAAGACACCTTGAATATATAGAGCCACACCAAATGTCAGCATGGTGAATGTAAAGATCTAGGGATTCATTGTCAGCCTGAAATACTAAATGGATCAAAACATGGAGAACAACCTTCAAGCTTCGCACCTTGCCGTCTTGCAAATCTATTATTAACGCAACAAAGCAGTACAAGGTTAAAGCTAGAAGATACAATGTTATAGCTAGCATAAGCAAAGAAAAGGGCAACCAAAGTAGGAATGTGGCCTTATAAGATGGGATCCTTCTCCCACCCCCTCCTTGCACCCGCTCTGCGATTCCTTCCTCCCTCGTCATACCTCCCGCCCCTGTCCCCCCTCGTCCCTCGCGACCCCCCTCCTCCGCCCACCTCCCAAGTTTCCACTCTCCAGCTCTGCATCTCCATTGCCCCCACCAGTCTCAATACAGGTCCCCTGTGTATTTACGGTGCGCAAGCGCTTTCCACATGTATGCTTGACCATGGCATAATGCAGTAGGAAGGAATAGTACAGACAGAGCAATCCAATAATGAGGCTGCTGGTACGTAGTGTCCGGACAATCCAGTGTATTGTCGGCATATATTGCAGCTTGAGGGATGCATTTGCTACCTGGGCTACTAGTGCTGCAGCGACACCCGTCATGCTGCACTGTGCCATCTGAGTGGAGCCGTGGTCCAGGGCAGCCGCGGGATCCTTGAGGATATTAGATTCAACATCTTCTAGGAGTTCAGCGATGCGCGTGAAGAAGAGTGAAAAGAGAACTATTCGGTTGAGCTTGTACGGCTCAAATGACTAGTTTTTATTTTGGTCAGTTTGTATTGCGTCTGAGCAGCGAAAGAGCGGGTAGATACTTTGGCGTGACGCTTCCAACGATCCTGGAGCTCACTCTTTACCCCCATGTTCCCTCTCAGAATGGTATATACTGTTTCAACAGAACTAGCAGCGATTTCTGGGTGCTAGCTGGCCTGTAGTTATAATTTTTTGCTGGAGGCTCCCTGCGAAACGAATAGTGCGGCTGATTAGGCAAGAAGCGGGGACGAGGCGGAAACACAAACTAAATATTCGAGTTTAGCCGGCTGGGGCCTTGAAAGTCGTGATTCGCCAATTATTATCTTTAAAGTGTGTAGCTGATTCCCCCCCTTTAACAATTATACCACCGCACGTGGATATCGCCTATAACCTCCATCCCCACCCCTCCAAAATACTATTCAAGGACCAACCCTGGTATCCTGGATGGGCAAAGTATGTAGTTGAATGAAGACATTGAAACCCTGGCATCCAAGTGTGTCTCCCCTCCAGAAGTAGATTGCCGCAAGATCGTCCGCAGATAGCTGTCAGCAAAAAAAAAGGCTCACAAACTCGACAATTATTGACCAAGTTCGCTCCGCTCATGTTGAGCTCATCTTTGTCGGAGAAATATCAGCTGTGTCCGCACCGTCACACCAAGCTGCTAAATAAGTTTTCCATCGGTTAAATGTCTGCCCGGAATCCTCCCATGGAGGACCTTTTGGTAATCTTCCCAGAAGCCGACTCAATCCTTTATGCCATACTTTTAGAGGGTTGTTCATGTTGAATATTTACATCCTCGATCTTCCTGTCTTGTCTTGAAGCACGCGATTAAATGATATCTGGTGGAGTAACGTAAGAACTCGAATAATCGGACCATGTGCTACATAGGACGTTGGAGTTGCCTTTCTTAGTATAGTCTAGTGTTCTTTTTCTTTTTTGCTCTGTCCGGGGCGGCAGATTTTTGCTAGGATTTCCCCGACTTTGCGAGAGGAGGAAATTTCGGACTGCATAGCACACGGTCTGATTATTCGAGTTCTTACGGTAGTGCTACCAGAGATTACCGTGTAGTAGAGAGAGGACAAGGTGGCGAGACAGGGGAGTCTGGAAGCACACAAGGGCTCAGTACATCTCCTGCTCTAGCAGCTACAATTTCATAACGAGAAACGAGGGGGTGGCTATTACAGTACGGGGCGAAATACGCCCCGAATGCTTACTGAGCGGTCATCTGGAGGAATACACGATAGTGGCTCGAAGAGGTTGGAGCAAGGGTTAGGTGCCCTCCGGGTTGTACAGTACGGTACCACCTACTAATACGAGAAGTGTTCAATTCACAACGCCGACATCCACACGTTATCTATAATATATTGGAGATTTGGGACATGTTACAAAACAGGATAAGTGAAGGTACAGTTTTTTTCCCCCTTCAACAGGCACCCGATAATCTAGCGTGTTCCAAGGTTGGGGAATTGCCAATTTCTTTGTAGTCTGAAGAGTCTAATTGTTTTTATGGTTTATTTTCTCTGCTTCCCACTGTGCTAGAACCTCGCAATGCTGGAATACTCAAGATGGTACATTCAGGAATTTCCAGCACACTTGCATCCAGTGGCTGATGGTAAACCAGCTCCATCCCTTCTATGAATACCGGAAGTCTAGAATCGGTACCCGGAGAGACCAAAATCTCCGATGGCAACTACCGGTAACGGTATCGTGAACTCTGGATAAATCCACCATCGAGGAATGGGACCTTGGGCACAAGGAGGGGGGTATGCACGATATGCCGAGAGGACGGGTGATCGACAATAGTGGTGAAATTAGTCCCTGTTCGGCTGCGACCGAAAATGGAAATCTTACTTGTTGCTGACAGGTCGAAAAATGCCATCCTAGGATGTGACAAGGCAAATGAGATTTTTGATTACTTGATTGTTTCGCAAATATGTAATCCGACTCTAAAGACTTGGCGAAGTCAAATTCATTCTTCCTTACTCTCAACAAGAAGAGACTATATCCATTTTCCAGCATCTCAGCTGATAAACATTGTGCCGGTTAAAAGTGAGCAATGGGATAAAAGACTTTGCTGTCATATATTATAGGCTATAGTTGATGTTGATAGTGTTGTCCCTTCGAAACCAAACATTATAGGTGACACCAAACACGGTCATGATTTTTCATGTAATTTTTAGCAACAATGACATCCCATGCTCCGAAATCCCCATATCTAGTTGCGACCGTACAGGCCCTTAAGTATTTAAGTGTCATTTTGAATATCAAAATAATTCTGATTTTGAAAATATTAGGAGGAGGGAGTAACGTATTTCACTGGGAAACCGCCCATCACGGGGAAGGCGCCCATTTTACCTACCGAACCCAAAACTCAAAATGTACATGAAATAAACAAAGAAAAAATAAAAAAAGCGAAGGCCCCCCATCCTAGATCAATTAAGAAGTCCCTTGATGCTGGCTGCAGGTGATTCGCCATGGTTGTGGTTGAGTAACACACTCTCTTGCTCTCTGATACCTGGTATCTGAGCGACTATCAACCCATTCAGGCTCAGAATCTGAGTCCAAATTTAGAGTCTCCAGAGCTGTAACCTCCGGGCTTAGGTTAATGGTAACCAGTTTTCGCTTGGGTGTAGGAGGGTTTGCTGGGCCGGCTTTCGCAGCTTTGGTCGCCCGTCATTGTGCAGTTCTTGATTTTCACTCCGCAAGTATGCGACCCTTTTCCTCCACCACCTGCCGTAGCCGGAGAACATCCTCAACAGAGATAACCCGCGCTTTAGTCATCTCCTTTCTGCTCTTTGTCTTCACCCTATCAGCTGCACTGGTGGCTTTTTCTCTTAGGTTTGCATTCTCAATTGCAAGAATAACATTATCGGCAGTAGCTCGAGCAGCAGCATTAAGCGGCTTAGTAACTAAGGCATGGTTATACTTACTTTTAGATGTAGAGTTTGGAAGGGCATTGAGAGTTGTCCTGCCATCGATTAGTATACTTCTACCATAGCTAGGGGTAACAGGAACTCAGAACTCTGGCTTGGTTGCTTAATGTTTAAACTAAAGGTGGATTTTTTGGGGCTTAACACAAGGCGCTCATTCACAGGAACAATTCCTGTGGCTTGAAAAGCGCTCTGAATATTCTTCTTGGTATATGTCATTTTTCTCGCCTTAATCAGTAGTCTATTGTATATCAGCATAAATAACTTGTATTAAAACAAATTAAGATTTTTCAATTCATGGTTGACAAACAGATACAAGTCTCATCCTCCGTCTCCTCTACACACCCGGCAATTGAAATCTCAACACCACGAGATTATTACCACTTTTCTTTTCTCCACCCCCCGCCATGAGCTCGCTCTAGGGGGTGGAGTCATACCTCCTCCACACCTCCCTTCCCTTAGGCTTATCCCTTTGGGCTTTCTTCACTTTGGGTGATGGATTTCGTCTTCTTTGATGATGCTTCCTCTCCCTACCCCGCACTTGCTCTGCCTCGCTTAGAGCATTTGCACGGTCGGCAACCCCCTTACCTCGTCAACAGGTCGGTCGCAGTCTCGGGCTATCGGTGAAGTAGTGGCCCCGGTGGCTCTACTCTCTGGTATTGCACTATCTCCTGAGAGTCCTGCCTGGTACGGTCGGCATCGTCGAAAAGTCGTGATCTCGCTTCGGTCGCCTTCTCTCGCACTTCTTGGTTTGGGTCTACCCCTCCTTCTCTTCTTCTCCTCACTGTCGGATCGGCTAGCACCCTACTGCTTCGCTCTCTGGCTGGCACCCTACTGCTTCTACACCCTGGGCCTCTGTTCCCTTCTGATCTCAGGGCTTGGGTGATTGTCATGGCTACGTGCGTGGCTTTTGCCTGTGTTTGGGGTAGGGGTTTCATGCCTGCCACCTCTGTTGCCTCCGGGTGACATGCACTCCCTTCCGGTCTCATTTCCGGTGGGCCTACGGTCGCTACTTCGCCCTACCACACACTTCCGTTTGTGTTGGTTTCGGTTACCGATCTTTCTCTTGGTGGCCTTGTCTGCCCTTTGGTCCGGGACGTAAGAGCCCGAGGTATATATATATTTACCTCTTAATATTTGTGATCGTTGGCCTACGGCGTCGTCCTGCGGCTCCTTGGTCCCTCCCCTGCTGCGGCAGAAT
>Ga0307509_10007159_pt1 | contig 14700 bp, 15 predicted proteins | sample 10_EM_MG_FD_202245 | JGI IMG/M metagenome (GOLD analysis project Ga0307509, IMG submission 202245) | Populus trichocarpa ectomycorrhiza microbial communities from riparian zone in the Pacific Northwest, United States - 10_EM | ecosystem: Host-associated > Plants > Roots > Unclassified | place... | reverse complement strand
TGCTATCTCGAAATGCTACGTGTTGACAGGGCACCGGGACCCTGGAGAGAATTGAGAGAAAGAGGGGGGGACAATCGACGGTCCAGGAACTCATCGAAAGCGATCATCGAATAGGACTGAATACGCCTTTCGGGGGCCGGAATCATCCCACCTACATCATACTTACAGCTCCCTTAGGCCTTCACTCCGCAAACGCCGCTTTGGACCGTTCGTAACCAATATCACCGGTCACCGACGATGACCGAGATCTGTCCAATTTGTATACAGTATATCCCACAGAGAGGCTCCCAATCAAAAATCGTGTTGTGTGTGTGTGTGGCACCGGGAGGTATAACCCTCGCACCCAATCCCCGGGTCCAAACCGAGTGGAAAACACCGAGATCAAAGGGAGTCGGGAGGGGGTGGGAGCGAGTTGGGGAACAGAAAGCGAGCGGTGAATCAATATTCAATATCCAACTCGGATTCGCACATCCCACACGTCACGAGAACGAGTGGTATTGGATTAGAATTAACGCCGTAGTTCCATTTCCAGTATCCTTGAATTGCCTGGTATACAAAATTAAAAGATGCGTACGTACGAGAATAAAAACCGAATTTGGAATGCCTAGCGAAGCGAAGTGAAAAGAGACCCCCCCTACAAGTGACATGGATGAGTGGTGCGTGGTGTATGTGGGTGGGAAGGGAGATGAATGAAATATACTTATGGGGTAATGGTTACACGGGGAGATGATCCGATCTAGTGTACGCGCGGGGGTTATATAGAATGAAGTATAGTGCACGAAAGGGGAAGAGAAACGAAGAGTAGATACCGAGCATAGTCGTAAAGGCGTGGGGAAAATATACACGATGCAAAGCAAACAAAAGAAAGAATATTAACGTTTGAGAATAGGATACCTGGAATCGATGTCGCGCAATTCAGCAATTCAGAGTAACTGGGCTTTCACCAAGTGACGACGCAGGATGCTATCTTCCACCGCGGTCAGTGTAACCATTGTGCCCTTGGTATCCTGTATTCGAACGGGTGAGCTCGAGATCCAACCAGTCCCCCCGGGAGGATAAAAGCCTGCCACTCACCACAACGGAAGTGACGTGAACAAAGAAGGAGCGGTCCGAACGCGCCTGCTTCCTGTGGACCTCCTTGAAATGCGTCTCGAAGTCTAGAAAACGCGCGCACGTCGGCACCCAACACGGGAAACAGTGGGAAGCGGACACATACATTTGACCGCAACCTCCGGGGTATTCTCCCTGTCCCCGTAACTGGAGATATAATCTCTCACTTTTACGCCCCTGTTGAGCTTCTTCACAAACAAATCGTACTTGTTCAAGAACAATATGATCTGAGTTTTGGCAAGGACTTTGTTCGACGTGACCTGTTTCCAAAGCTCGTACGAGTCCTGGAGGCGGTTGACGCGGTTATCCTCGAGGAGCTTCTCGTCAAAGACGCTGAGTGGGGCGAGGAAGATGATCGCGTCCATATCGTCGAAGAACGGGGCCCAAGAGGCTCGCGATGACTTGGATCCTCCAACGTCGTAGATCTGCCACTCAGTACCCGTGTGTTTCCCTACATCCAGAGCTCAGCCACGCGCACGATACGTAACCACAAATCTAAACGCACCTTCTTCAAAGACGAATCGGTGTTCCTGGACGCCCAGAGTACGCAAGCGAGCTCGGACAACGTCATCATCGGACGGTCTGTAGTTCTTGGTGGCGATCCGATCGACGTCGTCCAAGAAGCTGTGCACCGAAATAAGACGACACAAAACATACCGAAGGAAGCGTGGGTCCCAACGACGTAGAAGAGTGTCAACCCCACGTCGGCGAAGTTAAAATTCGATCAAGGGGAAGGAAAAAAAGGGGGGGTCCAAGTCAGTCCTCGGTTCTGAAACGATGATGGAGACGAAGGACGCACAACCCAGAAGACTCGTCGACCCGATATTTCCTCCTGGTCAGAACTTTCTGAACGAGTTCATCCTCCCAAAGGGCTTTGATATCTTCTTTGCATCCAGCGATGACACCTGTTATCTCCTCGAAATCTGCGCAGGCCTTCCCCCGCCCTAGCGGGGAAGGCTCCTTCTCGCTAGGTCCGAGCGTTGACCCACCCGAGTAAGGTCGACCAGCGTTCCTCAACCCGTTCTTCAACCTGTCTTTCCACGAATTGTTCGAGCGGATGTAGAACTCCTTTGGGAGCCGCCGTGACTGCAGGTCGTCTTCGTCGGTTGGGGAGGACTCGGAGGAGGAGGGCTGGATGCGTCCTCGACCGTTGTTATTTAACTGTCCCTGATCCTCAAACGCTCCGCTTCCGAGCTTCCGTTCGAGGTCGGTCTGGACGCCACGCAACGGGGCGAGACGGAGCCTCAGAATCTTGTGTTTCTCAGTGAATTGATCATCCATCAAAGAAAGGGAACCACCAGCGATCGAGTCGACCCTGGTGGCGGTCTGAATGGCCATTTCATGATTGAGAACATCAACAATATTGTTCACGTTCTTGATGAGGTTGAGTTGTACGACGGTGGTCCAGACCAAACGCTCTTGCTTCCAGGCTCGAGGTGCGTATTTCAATTGGAAGTCTGCAAAGTCCCACAACGTACGTCCATACACCATCACGAGATTCCGGGTCGGAACACGTAGCGTGGGCGATACGGAGTGAAGTGGGGTTGAAACGGCTGATCGTCAGCACTGTATCACGAATTTCCAGGAGACCGCAGGCGACGAAACAAGGTGGGGGGGACAGTGATCATAGTCCCCGATCGCCCTCGTCGCCAATGACGACTGACAGCCGGAACATGTAGCACCGGACGAATCGGCAGAAGGGCGGGGGCGAAAGGCCAGAGATGGGAGGGAGGGGAGGAAGGACTCACTCTTGACCGTTGTCGACTTGCCTAGATGCATCACAGAACCATTGCAACGGAGCGTAAGCGCACGGGGGGTTTCAATTCAGTCAATGAGAAAAAATAATGGAGACAGGGGTAAAAGACGCAAACGCCGCCGAAGGGGTGGGGGGGGGGGGACAACGAAATCGGAATGGGGCGGGAACAATCCGAGCGCAAATTTTGAAATTCGCGTAGCGGAAGGCGGAGGAAGCAACGGCGTCGCATGGATGACCGACCATGGATAACGGTAACTTGGCAATAGGAAATTCGACGCACCGCTCTCGCTCTGACCAAGGAGGAGGACCTTGAGACGATTCTTTCGTTTCGCTTTTCCCTCTTCTCGCTCTGCCTTGAGAGCTTCGTCGATCTGTTCGCTGACCTTCCTGGCATTCGCCTCCTCATGCTCTCGAACCCGACGTTGCTCGGGGGTTTCGTTCACGGGCGGAGCGGTTATTTGAGCCAAAGGGTCCACATTTACGTCGAACGAACGACCCATCTGGATGTATGGTGGCGGGGTTGCGGTATGGGCGTGACGCTGGTAGCAGACCTCGTCTTTGGTGGGTAAACAGTCTGGGAGTGAGTCCCGAGGATGGACGAGATGGAATGGGGAGAATGGGTGAGAGAGAAACGGAGATGGGACGGGGAAGGGAAGGGATCCGGGAGGGAAGGCGTCCGAGTTTATATAGAATGTGGAAATCGGTATTCGAAACGTTTTGCCCACAGAGAATTGGTAGATACATAGATTTGTACATACACAGTTCAGGTACGAATCAGGTCAAACGAAGGAGATAAGCGACCCATACATTTCTCAGTCAGCACGGCAACCCTGGAGGGGATCGAGTTGAGGCCGGACATCAGATCACAGCTTATTTTCAACGAATCCTGTGGTCGTCCGGAACAATCTTGCGCTTGCCGCTTGATCCTTCTAGGCGGTAAATCAACTCGCGTATTGGCCACCAAATCGAATACACAGAACGCCCCAGTACGGTAAAAATACAATACAGGCAAGAAAGAGGGAGAAGAGAGAGACAGAGAAAGAGGGGTCGGAAAGAAAGCAAGAGAACACAAGTGTAGAACGTCCCAGTCATCCACCTTTTTACACAACGACGAGGAGAGGCGAAAACGAAATTCATTCCGTTCGTTTCCTCTTTCCTCCCCGATCCCCATCTTCCTCCGTTCCGCCCGTGTTGGCATTTGATGTGGTCGCCGCCGCAGCGTTGGTCTTATCGGACCTAAGGGTCGTGACCTCCGACTCGAGCCTCTGCCTCGCTTCTCTCTCCTGCTCCCACATCCTCCTCATCTCGTCCAACTGCGCCTGGAGGTCCCCCATGGCCTGGTCCATCAATAACTTCTCCAACGTCCACTTTTCAATGTTCCTCGCTTCGTTCTCCTTGAGGTGATGTATGTACTGCACCGCACGCTGAAGAATGGCGCCCTTCGCCTTTTCCCCCGAGCCGTTTGGCACGATTCGCCCGAGCTCATTGATGCCTTCGTTGATGTTTCCGCGTCTTCGGCGTTCTACTTCTTTCTGTTGGATCCGAAACGAAACAATAGATCAGCGACCCGGGATCGGGGTAAACGAGGAAACGAGATGATCGACATGTTGCCACTATACACCAACGAGCGCGATGATAGGGGGTCCAAGCAAGCAAGAAATGAAAGACGCCGCCAATGAATCGTGTGGACTCACATGATTATCCTTCCGCTGTCTTGCCCATTCGTCATTCGACATCCCAGCGGCGCGCCCCCCTCTGGTCCTCCCACCGGGCACGGCATCGTGCGGACTGGGAGGACCCATGCCATCACCATCCAGACCGGCGCCATCCCCAACATCACCGGGTGATTCGTCACTTCCCGGTGTTCGGTGCGCCGGCGGAGTGCGCAGCCTCCTCTGTCCACCCGGCACAGGATTCTGAGGGAGGCCCTGGGGAGGTGGTACGACTGGAATCTGATTGAGATTCGGTGGTCCACGGGGGTGTGTAGATGGTCCAGGATCGTTCCCTGGAATCGGCCCAACCTGGTGTTGGGACAGGTGGTGGTACCCAGGTTGTTGGGCCAACCCAGAAAGGATCTGTATTGCATCGCCTTCAGGTGAAGGCTATCGAAATGAGGTCATTAGCACAGGAACCATGGCGGAGGAGAGAAACTCTGCCGGAGTGCAATGTCAGAGTGTGGGGAAGATCGGAGCGGGTGCACGATCCACGAGCGATCACATGAGACTCGAGTGATCGGATTGTCATTCCACACAACCACCTGCGAATACACAACAACGGGACCCAGACTCGCAAATCGCGCTGGTCGGCCGCGTCGCCAACGACAAGACGTAGCACGGCGGATCATCGGGGGATATTGGCTCACCTTGAGCAGCGAGGGGAGATTGCGTATGAGCTGGCTGAGTTGACTCCCGTCCAAGGTGCCGAATTGGTTGATAGTTTCGGTGGGTAAGTTGCCTTGCTGGGGAACAGAGGTGGACGCCATATCGTCTCAATATCGTGTGGTAAACGGTGTTACTCTGGTCTGGGCGGTGCCGATTTTGGGTCTAGATTACAGGTCTCGTTCAGAACCCCCTGGACAACGGAGCAAAAACAAAAAAAGACCCACGTATACCCTTGCAGCGTTGTGCGGTCGTGAGAGCCTTCGATGTTAAGAAAGTGAGAGGAAATGTTAGGTGTTGTCGTCGTTGAGGATGAGCCAAGCGTTGCTCTCGAGAGACAGAGGACAGAGGCACGGGGTGTAAAACAGATCACGGGGAGAAAAGAGTTGGTCACGGGGGAGGTCACTCGCTATAAGTCACGGGTTATCCCTTTTTGTTTGGCTTTGTTTGCACGCCACACTTGCCATATTCGGCAAGGCGGCATGTCACATGGTGGCTGACCAATGGATCCCGGCCCGGCGTGCGAACTGCGATGGTGATCCCCAGTGGGAGAGATCAAAGTTCTCCCCGATAACGTTCTTATCATCCGAACTTTTAAGGTTCTAGTCTGACTCCAGATTCTCTTCTTTGGAGCCCCCGGAGTCCATGCGGATTCACCGATTCAAAAGTTAATCATTATCGGCTGAGCGATAAGCCATAAACCTCCGATTGACTGGCCAGCGTTCGTAAACGAAAGCCCGGAGTAGAAATACACCAACCTGTGCATGTGAGCACCTGACTTTGATTGCTAGCCCTCCGACGGACCGTCCCTATGCAATTGGCGGCACTGGGTGGCACTAGTCGGAGATTCTCACGATCGCTCTCATCCCTGATCCAGTTTGGAGGCGCCCGCCTTACTTACTTCCGTGCACTTACCGGATTCTGACACCACGAGGTAGTGATGACATCATTGCCGGTCGACTCAACTCCGATATCAGCGGATGGATTATTTAACGAGTTCGGTTTCCTGTCAGGGTGTTGTAAAGGCATGGATCATGGATATCGTCACCTCGAGGGAACAGTACAACAAATACGCGCATAATAGTTATAGAAAATGTTGAGGCGGAGAAATCCCACTCTCAATAACCATCGAACGGAGTGCGTTACACCTGACTGACAGGTTCATAACCACTCCTCCCCCTTCCGAACGAACCCAACCCCCAACTCATCGTCAACTTCTTCCGCAGAGACCCCACGCCAGAACTTCCGCTCCCGTACCCAGAACCTAAAGTGGAATCCTCCTCGACCTCTCTCCTCCTTTTCGCCTCTACGAATCCTTCCCTCGGCACGTCATATACCCTCTCATATTCCACACCCAACTCTCTACCTCTCGTCCAGAAGTCCTTGCAGTTCCCAATGAATCCCAAATCAAATGGATTGTGGGCCTTCCTGGAGCGTGCAAGACCTTCCGTAGCCTTGCCCTTGGTAAACCGATCCAACCCCAGGAGGTGCATGAGGAATCCAGAACCGCAGCATCCCTTGTGGTTATGGTGTTTGTGTCCAACCTCGCCTTCTGCGTCGGGGGTATCTATCCCACTGACACCACCCACCTGTTGCATGGCACCCATTTGGGTACTCATCGAGGCTCCCCGCCCTCCCATGAAACCATATCGGCCAAGATTGGAGACTTCGAGGGTGGTCATCTGTCGAGAGACCTGCCAGAGTTGCGAGGCGAGCAGGATTATGGTCCATGAGAGCTGGAGGGTAGCCCAGAGGACGACAACGAACAGGAAGGTATCGTAGGAGATGGTGTAACACAGCGAGGAAGGGAACATGCACGAAGGGGATATGTCCGCCGGGTTCGATGAGACCGTGATCGCTGAGAAGTCTACGGCATAGAATGTGAGAAGGGACTCGGAAAGCGGTTGGGGCAAGGACATACATGCGTATGAGAGGTAATCGAAGAGGCCGATACCAAGAACGAGGGTAGTCACGAACACCACGAACTGCCGATGGTTGTTCGCGCCCACTGATGCCAACGACACGTGAATCAAGAAGTCAAGATCGTCAATTCTAGTTGTGCTCACCGCAGTTCCATACCCACGGACAATGACTGCCCAACGGTAAATCTCCGTTCTAACACGGGTCTGATGGAAAGGGTACTCACTGGTCATGTCGGGCTACACATTTATCACAGATCCTACAGTGCTTCGACCTCAGTGGACGCTTCGCCATACAGGTCACACAGAAAGTCTGGCCGTTCAACCTCCCCTCAGAAGCCAGGTCCTCAATAATCTGTTGTGTGCAATGAATTAGATCAGAGTATAGAGAAACACTGTTGATAGCAGTGAAAAGAACCTACAGATTTAAGCTCGGCGTCGCTGCCTGGTTTTGGGGCGGTGCCTGGATCCAGGGTTATCGCCCGGAAGAAGTTGTACACGCACAGTCCCAGGGAGAGTGCAAACAGCAGGTGAGAGAAGGGGTGTGATTCGGATTCTGAATTGCCCGATCAGACACGGGGCATTTGTAGTCCGATTCCAGGGACATACGATGTAGGAGACGGGTGGCCCAACAGTAACCAACCCAAGTGAAGGAGGCGAAGATGATCCCGCAGAAGTATGGGCTTTGGGTCACGCTGTCGGTGTAACTGTAGGCATTGAGTAGCACGCGGGTAACGATCTGGCCAGGGTCGCTCGTCAACGAAGCCAACCCGAGAAAAGCGAGAGCGTACGTGGTGCATGCCAAAGAACAAAGCCATTGCCAGGATGGCGCCCGTATACCACGGTAAGATCGTGAGGGTCATAAATATCAAAAATAAGAACACCGTCGGTAGGATAAAAATCAGAAACTTGGTATTTCTCTGATCCTCGTGTTAGCGCATACACATACTGACCGGACCCTGAACTCACGTCGGACAATGGTTTCTTCCGCTTAAGACCATCTTCTGTGAAATCTCCCTCCTCCAGAGCCCGCTTCCAGGCGCCCAAGCTCTTGAGCTCGAGTGCCATATCCCGTGCCGTCCGACCTTCGTTGTCCTTGGCGTTGATTTCAGCACCGTGTTCGAGCAGTCGTCGTATGCACACTTGGTTTCCTCGCACGACCGCCCAATGTAGAGGAGTTAGCCCAACGTCATCCTTGACGTTTACGTTCGCTCCGTGTTTCAGCAGGATGTCCACACTCAACGCATCCCCTTGGTACGCAGCCCACATTAAGGACGTATGTCCTGCCGAATCTCGTGAATCGACGCTGATGGGTTGGTGGAGGATGTACAACAGAGGCATGACGCTGCTGGAATGGGTCACGAGATGTAGAGTGTTGTATCCCTGCGAATCGGTGATATTGGGATCTGCGCCGTGCGCGATGAGGAGTTGAATGATGTAAATGTATCCGTTACGAGCGGCCCATTGCATGGGAGTAGCAACGAGGTCACCACCAAGAGCGTCGACCTCCGCGCCCTGTTCGAGGAGGTGGCGGCACGCCGCCAGCTGCGCGTTGATGGCTGCCCAATGGAGGGGGGTGATGTTCTGGGGGTCTCTGTCGGTCGCCGAGGCTGCGCCAGACTGGATGAGGTCTCGGATGATGTCCACTTCTCCACGCTGAGAGGCAACGAAGATGTCTATCTGGAGAAATACGTCAGACGGCGATCCATAGTCGATGAATGAGCGGGAAGACCCACCTCGGGATCATGGGTCGTCTGGGTCGGGGTCTTGAAGCTTGTTGTCGCCGCTGTTGCCGAATCAGTGGACAACGCCGAGGCAGAAGGGGCAGCTTTTGCGGAGACGAGGGTCGTCGGTGAGTCCGCCTCCATGGTTGTAACTTGCTAGGCTTGATGTCGATCAATCAGGCCGAACTGACCAACCATGGCCACAACCACCACGGCCAAAGAAGATGACGACGACAAGCAAATGACTTCGACAACCTCACTACCACAGACGATGACCCCCGCCACGACCACCGCCACGACCACCGCCACGACTCTTACACCCCCGACGCAGCCCACAACGACCCCAAACAAGCTCAAGGATCTTCCCCCCATCCTAGATCGCCAATCCTCCGGCGGCGATGAATCCGTAGTCTCTTCTTCATCCTTCAACCCCGCCGAACCGTCTACCAGCACGTTTTTCTTGCCCCTTCCGAATCCCTCAACGAACAGATCCCGTTCCAGCTTCGTTCTCTCCGAGGATGAACTGCCTCCAGAGATAGCAAATGCCGATATATCCATTGCCAGTGAGTCACCGCTCTTATCGTTCCCCGAGGCGTGTCCCATCTGGGGAACCAAAGCCTCAACCTGCGTGCGCGTTTTCCCACCTGGCGGAGGAAACCTACGCGTACTACGACTGGGTGACTTGCCCGTCCCCACCGTCCCTCAGGTACCCCCTGCAACGTGCACGGATCCTAGCTCTCCGGTCCCAGTCATGCGGGCTGCAAATTCCTTTTCCATATGTCACGGAGGCTTCAGGCCGACGGGGATCTATTGTTTTTTTTTCCCGGCTCACGCGAATTACTGACTCCGAGCGCCTAATTTCTGACAATTACCTGCGGATTTCCATTGTAGGGGACGGCAGCTTCGTCGAGACCTCATCGGGCGCGGCTGCGCGTGAGTTGAAGAAACGATACGACGAAAGGCTGGGAGTGGGAAGTTCAGCAAAGGGATCCTATGCCATCTCCCCGTACGCCATCACTGCCTTTGTTAACCAGCATGGGAAGCAGATGTACCGCGTCGGGTGAGTCCGCCTCCTGATTACCCTGTCCCGCTGATGGCGGTGTACGAATGACACGTTCTCACTCTCCCAATGCAGACACCGAGAACTCTCCCCACCAGCACTCTCCAGCGAGGATGTCGATCGACGAGCGTTTATGCCACCCCGATCATCCCAAAGCACCGGGACCACCAAGTCCAATGGTTCTCCCGGTCCTACCAAGCGTCGGTCTCGCATGAGCATGCAAACCTTCTTACCACAGTCAATGTTCAAGAGCTCCCACGCCAGCACCAGCGTATCGCCTAAGCCCCCTGCGCCCAATATTATCCCTCCTCCTCCCCTCCCCCTCCCACAACACTACCAACAACCGGCCATATCCCCCATACCAGTACCCTCCCCTCAACCGGCAAGCGAACCGCCAAATTCACCTCCAAACCGTAGACTGAGGAAAACACGATCACTGTCGAACGTGTTCGGAATGGCGAATCCACAGAATCCACACGCCGGAGCCACCCCGTCGAACCCACCCCCCCAGCTCGTGCAGGGTCCAACCATCCCCGATCTTGCCGCCGGGAGACCTCATGCCCACAGTGTCACGGGGGCAGACATCCCTCGATCGACCCTCCAATATTCCGACGCCGTTACGACGACAAATACTGGGTTAGCGAGTATGGGCTCGATTTCCTCAAGAATTCAGCAACGCCTCCCCCCTCCGCCACCAACGAAAGACGTGTTCAGCGATGTCATGGGATGGAACGCGGAAACTTTATCGGAAACGGGCTCCTTTGACGATTCATCTAACTACGGCTCCGGATCCGGTGCAGGGTACGGAGGATTTGGTTGGCGGCCAGACGTAAATGTCTCTGGGAGCGGAGCGAGTTCAAGTTCGCATCAAGGTTTTGGGGTAAAGAATCCGTTTGGGAGGGGTGTGTATTTTGACCCGCCCGTGATACGAGAGAGGGGTAGAGATAGGAGAAGGAGCCAGAGTGGAAACAATGGGAGAGGTCTGGAGATAGACGTGGACGGTCAGGGCAGTTTGGGATTGGACATGGGCGGGGGGACTGGCGAAGTATGGGATGCGGACGAGGAGAAGGGTTACAGGTACACCGACTACCTCAAAATCGACAATGGGCACGTCCTCCGCGAGATGCAAAGCTTCGAATCCGGTCTCACAGCCCGGGCGTATCCTGTACCTCATTCGACAGGCACAAAGGAGCGGGAGAAGTTGTCCATCAGGACTTCAATGGCAATCTCAGAGTCCGAGCCTGACGCCGCTGTCGTGGGCGCTACTGTGGATGGATACGAATCTTCTGGATCTTCTGGCCCCGGGTCGGCATTCCCTCCTTCCACTCCCGTTCCAACCAAGCAGACTTTACCGATCCACACCCGTCGCACTTCGATGTCTACCCCAGTCCCAGTGTTCTCCCAAGAGACGCAATCGCCCAGCTTGGAGACTTCCTCACACTCAAGGTACTCCACGCAGGTGTTTGATGTGCTTCAGTCATACCGTGGCATACCCCTGCTCGACAAGTTGTCCGAGGACGCCGAATGTCCGGAAACCACCGTGATTCGGTTGAGCGCTCGAAACGAGTTGAACGCGGCACCGAAGGACGATCCGAGGTTTGTCATGTGGGGTGAGGTGTGGAGTGGGTTTGGCCCGAGCGAGGAAGATGGAGCTAGTATGGACGTGAATGCGAGCATCGGAGGCTTGTCGAGGCTCACAGGCTCTGCAGCAGGTGCCGAAACAACCTCGAACCCCGGATCGATGATCGTACAGGGTCCCACTGACCAGACACTTGGTTCGAAGAAGGCCAAGAAGGGCTCGATGTCGCTCGCCGGACCGGGGACTCAACAAGGCCCGACGGTGATTACCACTTCGATCATGACGTTGTCTTCAGCGAGTCTAGCATTGTCCAGCCACAGTATTCCGGGTCGGCTGGCCACCTCGAACACGGACGGCTCCCCTCCTGTATCTCGGGTTCAACTCCCCGCTTCGTCCCGCCTGGGTCCTCCTTTGAACGGAGAGGCTCCGAAGAAGGCGCTGATCGCGGCTACAATCGAACGATGGATTGCCCAATTAACCTCGGAGCTGAACTACGACGAGTTACTCATCTTCTTCCTCACATATCGGACCTACGTTAGCGCTGTAGACCTATGTCATCTCCTGATCTGTCGGTTCCATTGGGCTCTCGAATCTTCGTCTTCCTCCCCTCCCTCCGCCGCTGGGTCAGCTCGGAGCTCGTACCGCCTTTCCTCGAACCCAGGGTTAGGGAATGGGCTTGGGTTCGGGAATAACCTCACCGTCAAGGACAACCTGAGTAATGATGACATGGTCAAACGCATCGTTCGAGTTCGGACCTTCATCGCGATCAGGTACTGGTTGTTGACTTTCTTCACGATCGACTTTGTGCCGAACAAGGAGCTGAGGGTCTTGTTTGGAAATTGGCTGAATACGCTCGCCAAGGATCCGACGCTGTATGGGAAGAAGGATATCATGGTGCGTCATTGTTTCCCTCGCGATATCCACCAACCAAGATGGAGACTCATTTCTTGTTTTAGGACATTGTGAAGAAGTTGAAGAAAGTAGCCAAGGATTGTATCGATCTTCAGACGTCCAAGCCTCGTTCTTCTGGGCTCCCCAATTCACGGAACCCGAATGGTCGACGAACTTCAAACCACCAGTCCCGCAAGTCCGATCCATCTGGTGGTGCTGACGTGGACTCAGACGTGGATCTGGACTTCCTGCCAGATTCCGGAGCCACCTCGGTAAACCACCCTCAAGCGTTCGGTGTTGCGGGGAAGGGCCCGGGGATCCCCCCTACATCGACTACAGATACTCCCATCCTTCAACAACCACTGCACCTAGCGATCCTGTCTCACGCTCAGCCGGCCGAACTGACAAGTTCGCCTTCATCAGCGACTTTACGACAACACGGTGGGGTTTTTGTTCCTGGCCCTTCTACGTTACCCTTCCACCACAAACCGCTCTCCCGAGCGTTTGTGAACACGATGGGGAGGCTTGGAAGGTGGAAGCGCGTGCTAAACCCTCGAAATACCGCCGGCACGGGCGGGAACCCTCGGACACCAACGACTACAGCGGATCCTCTCGACGTTTCTCCGTTCAACCTTGAGCCAAACGCGACCGGCGATTTGTTGATGGTCAGGGGAGGGGTTGAACAGTACCTCAAGATGATCGATCATCAGTCGACGACCAACCCTCCTTCACTGGCTTCATCTCTCGCATCGTCTGCCGCATCATCGATTAACTCGGGCTCCGTTAGGAGTTTGAGTCATCCGTCGAGCCCTAACATGATCTCTCCCGCGATATCATTACCTGGAACGCCCGGAATCAGTACGAAGGATATAGGAAGCGTGCATGGCGGAGGAGTGATTACAAGCATTCCTCCAACAATCCCAGTCTCCCCTAGCACGTCGAGTACGGGTGATAGGGATGTTGGCGAGAGACTCGGTGTTGTCTCCGAGGAGCCCGAGGATCAGGATGACGCTGAAGTTCCCCCTCCCGTTGGTGTGGACGAAGGCCCGAACCCCACGCCCTTGGACGGTACCCAGGGCGCCTCTTCCCTCGTTCTGGATGCTGGTAGCGGTATCGAGGCAGAAGGCCAGGGAGTCGCTGATGCTGACGTTGAGATAGAGGAGGGCCTACTCGTTGAAGAGGAAAATGTCCTGGATCATGAGGCGGACTTGACCTCACGCCCTCTCGGTTTCCGTACAGACGAGGAAAGTTCCCTCCAGTCGGACTCTAGACCTGCTTCGCCGGAATCCTACGATTCAGAGAAATCGAGGAGACAGGCTCATGAATCCATGATGGGTAGCCAATCGGCTGGACCTCCCGCTTCCTTACCGCCTCCGAGTACTCCCAACCACTCTGCCGGTCGTACTCTTACGAAGGGTGGATACCAGCATCGGTTCCAGCACGACGCTTATTGGGACCCTCCGGGTGGTGGACAGGTACCTGACGGTGACTGGCAGATTGACGTTGTGTCAATCGATGAGCTTGACTTATCCGATATGTCTTCGTCGGAAGGCGAGGGCGGTACCGGAAAGTACGGTATGGGCACCTCGGACCCCCCACCTCCCCACGGTTTGAAGAGACTCCCGAGGAAGTTACCACTGAGGAGAGAGTTCGAGTTTGTCCGGCCCGAAAGTGTTTCTTCGCTCAGCGCTGCTGGGGCCCATACGAGCATCACCTCTGCCGCATCGAGCTCTGTCGCTTCTTCGAACGCTACGGGTGACGCAGAAGATGACGAGCAGCCGCAATTGGGTCGCGGTATTCAGCAGTGGCAAGTTAACGCGATCGTCGATTCGCTGAGTGATGATGAAGAAACGGGTGACGTGGACGCGGCATTGAACAGGCTTGAGGGGAGGATCAACCAACCGCAGCGGGTGCTGAAGCAAAGCAAGGTCGATACGTGGGTCAAGTCCATCCGGGAGAGGATGGTCAATGGGTTGTATGGAGACGAGAAATCGAGGTTCCCGGTGGATGATTCCGATGAGGACGAGGGCTCTGGCGAGAACGAGGTGGACGAGTTCGGAGTCGTCAGACCGTCCCAGCCTGTCGACACCGTGGAGCCAGATCTGGCGCAAGGAGAATTCGCGGACGCCGAAAGGGCTTCTCAGTCCTCGTCTGCGGACGACGGGCCATCTCCGGACACAGATACCCCCACGGCCCAGACCCACCCGTCGTCGGCCATGTCCGATCCCACACGATCTGGTCATGGGTCGCCGATGATGGGTACGGGTTCCATGCCGCCCATCG
>Ga0307509_10007158_pt1 | contig 14700 bp, 11 predicted proteins | sample 10_EM_MG_FD_202245 | JGI IMG/M metagenome (GOLD analysis project Ga0307509, IMG submission 202245) | Populus trichocarpa ectomycorrhiza microbial communities from riparian zone in the Pacific Northwest, United States - 10_EM | ecosystem: Host-associated > Plants > Roots > Unclassified | place... | reverse complement strand
AAAAAAATTATTTTTTAGATCAGCGTAACGAAACGATTCAAAACACAAAAATAAATTAATTTTTAGTAAAAACAAATTAAATTTTTTAGGAACGCGGTTTGCACCGCGTTCCCAAATGAAGTCTTAGTTTGCAGCTTTATATAATTAAACAATTCACAATATTATTGGAAAGAAATATTTGACTATATAAGAGTTAAGAACTTGAAGTTTTCATAGATTTAAGATGTAAATGCAAATTATGTTGCTGGTTTTATAGACCATACAACCTATGGATAATTTTTTTTTCCCTCGCTTTTTCTACTTTCTCACACCAAATTTGCTTTAGCATTTTATATTACAAAATCCTCTTGACAAAAGAAGATAGAATAACTACACTTTTATCATGAAGAAGAAGCTTTCTTTCGCCATGACTATCAATTTGATCTTTTTGTTGGTTTTTTTTTTTCATGAGTCCTGAAATTAATAATTATATAAGCCTTCAATGATCATAAAATTTATAAAACTCGAACCGGTGATTTCTAAAAAATAAATCTAGAACATGACTAGTTGTAGCAGCTTTTTAGTTAAAGAGCTCTTCCAGCTCAACTTTCTCAACATGTCAAAATGCTTTCAACCCTTTAAAATCCCTAAATTACCCTTTTCAAATGCCAGTTTAATCTTGCATATAAATCTTCTACCTAGTAAGTAAAATTAAAAATCTTAATTGCAAATGAAGCACATTTTAGACAAGTAATTTAATTATAATGAAAACCAACACCAAGCAACAAGTTATAATCAAATATACAACATGGGTATTAATATTAGGTTTTTTAAAATAAACGGTTTAACTAATTATTTCATTAGAAAAACAATGGTAAAATAATAATTGAGTCCAAATATAATTAGTGAAACGCTTCCTTTTATTTAAAAAATCTTTTCTAAAGGCATTATCCCTAAAATCATACTATTGAAATAGTGCAACCCACCGATGAAACTCGTTATTGATTTTGGAGAAAAAGAAGGAATTTTTCAATCAGATTGCCATTATTCTCTATACTAACAGTTGTGTCTTTATGCCCTGATCAATCAGTACAGGGATTTCTAGGCTCCATGCATAAGCAGTTAATTATATATCTAGTATTATTTACAAAATTAAAGCTATTAAAAAACATAGATTGTGCTAAAGAAAGTAATTAGACTACACAAATAGAAACCAGCCGGCTGCTTTGGAGAGGATTTGACTGTGTGAAAATAATTGTTTTTTAAAATATTTTTTTTCTTATAAATATAACAAGATAATATATTTTATTTTTTAAAATATTTTTAATATCAACACATTAAAAACACTTCAAAAACATACAAAAAAAATATAATTTTAAACAAAAATAATTAATTTTTTTTTAGAAACACCAACTTTAAAGGTGTTTCTGATTGCGGATGGCCTAAGATTTTGAAAATTTTTGATTTTTTTTAACTTTAAATTTTGAATTTTTTATTTTTAGATTGATGTGAAAAATAAATTTAAAAAAATAAAAAAAAATTTAATACATTCCAAATAAAAAACACATTGAAAAAAGAACCTTCAAACATGCACCTAATTTTCTGCATGCTTACAGCATTAATGCAGCTAAATATTGCAAGAAATTCCATTCCAAACTTCTGCCATTTCTTGAGATCACCATCTCCCATTACATCATATAATCAGATCACAATCTAATTCCTGATCAAACATAGCAAATCTGCAACAGTAAAATTTTGAAAGTAATTTCTCAAGGAGGTTATGGATACCGCCGGAGCTCTACTATGTTGGAAAAATGGAACTATGTAAAAAAATTAATTTAATTTCCTATCAAAGCATGCGGTACAACTATTCCACTCCCAATGCTGTATGACGCACTCTATTGAAAATGTTATTGCCACCCTATTCATTTACAATTTTGCAGACATCCTCCACGAGTTAAAGGTAGATGATGGAGAAAATAGGTTAGGACACTGGTAAATTATTGTCAACTCACGCTTTCCACAACCTGACTAGATATCAAGATGATGTTTGAATATCACTTTCGCAGAACCTCCATGAACCATCATCTTGCCTTTTTAGAACATAAAGGGTTTTATAGGAGCTGCAATACATCAGAGACACATGTATAAAACAGAAATTATCAGAACAATACGCTTCTGGATTCAGGTTTTTACATGCTCTGTACTATTTTTTTTTTGTTGTTATTTTTTATGAGAAAGTCAATTCATCGAAGTTGTGATTCATAAGTACTTCACAGCTGATGTGGGACAAGGTTCGATGAAACAAATAATATAGTAACAAGAAAAAATCTGGAAATACTGACCTGTAATAGTTTGGGTTTTTCTGCTGAGATTCATCAACAAGCTCTGCTGCTTCCTCAAGGAGAACTTCAATTTCAGCAATCTCCAAGCCATATCCATCTGAGAAAATGTCAGCTCGCAGAATGGACAGTTGCAGCAAAACAAATCTCCAATAACAAGACTGTGCTTTCGCTGCTTCAGCTAAATCTTGCCACTGTAAATAAAAAATGCAACAAAGCAAGCAATCACAACACTTTAAATCTTTAGAAAGGAACAGAATTTGATAATTTGTATTCGTTGTTAAAATGTATTTCCATCCATTCACGCACCTAAAAATATACAGGGGCTGTAAAAATGTCATTTGAACTAAGAAAAGTTATTAGTGGCCTAATTCATTAAATCCAAATTAAATTTTCTCAAACTCATCAATAAACTGTTTTGCAAATGATATCCCCAGAATCCTAAAAAAAAAGAAATTATATCCAAGAACAATGACTAAATTTCAATAGTTTTCATTCTGCACTGGAATTAATGTTCAAACCAAATTTGAAATATGTGATTTGGACCACAAGAATGTAATAGAATATCCATATCACAATCCACCACAATAGTGTATAAGTTGACTAATGAGACTCTTATAGAACAAGTGAATTATATTTTCACGATTTAAATTGTCATTTATGATTGGGTAACTTACTGCAATCCAATGACCCAAAAAATTCATTGCATCTTCGAAGTCACTTGTTCAACTTTACAAGATCATTAGATTGGCAGCTCAATGGTTGAATATCTTATCACAACAAATATATTTTACCTGGGCAAGCATGGACTCGTCAAGGACTTCAGAGAGGCTGTGAACTTGGTACCAAGGACCCAGAGCTTCAGCTTTAATTGCCTGCCAATGATTAACAAGAGCTTCAGCTTCTTCCACAGGCATTTGCTTCCTAGATACAGTTTCCATAGAAGGTGATATACTAGCAGCAAGCCTTGAACTTTGCAATTTTTTAGTATCGAGCTGGTTTCCATACTGCATTTTAAGCATGGACAACAGCTTTCTCATTCTTCCAGTAATACCACTTCCTCTAATATAAACAGGGTGAACATTGCGATCAAGAGAAGAATCTGTTTTCCAGGCAAGGGAACTTGTGCCAATACTAGTTCTATCAGAGATCAGATTAGATGCAACTCTTATCCTTCTTAAACCCATGCCTGACATTTTAAAAGTAATAAACACAATGCACCCCAATACTGCAACAAAACTTATCTTTCTAACTACATCTGCATGTTGTAACCAACTTTCCCAAGTTCTTCTATTGTGAGCACCAATCTCTCTCTTCAATTGAACTGATGGCTCATTACTGTTGCTTCCACTGCCATTCTCGGTCAAGATCAATGAGCTGTGCAAATCAGTTGGAGACAACTGCTTTACAGCAGACCTGAAATGTTGGGAAGAGTTCATATATGGACGTGATTCCCCAGAATCCATTCGTTTCATAGCAATATCAGACAGTGGTCGATGGGACATAGTAGGAGTGGCTTGTGCAGGTACTCTACTTTTCTTGCTTCCAATAACTCTCTTTTCACCACCAAAATAATTCACCTGTAGAAACGTACATTTGTAACAGAAGTTCCTGCTAATGCTAGAGATTATCATTCTTTTTATGGTTCATAGATATGATTCTCACCAAAGAAGGAGAGCAGTCTCTAGTATCCGAAAAGACAAGAAGCACAGAGTCCTTCAGCCATGTTTCCTGGCAAAGTTCAGCAGGCATTCTGACATGAGAAAGTATCAACACTTAAGAATCGTCTAGTGCATGAACTTAATAAATCATGTCACTTGCCCTGAAACCATGAAGGGGAAAAGACCACAAAGGGAATGAACATACAAGAGAAATGTCTTCAATAGTGGGATTTTCTATAATGAAGATAAACATAAAAAGGATAACATGGCCCACTAAAAGGGACTTTAATATATCAACTTTGCTTGACACTGTACTCTCCCTGAATTTATTCATCAATACTCATTCTAGTTTGGAAACGACCATTAGTGGAAGAAAAATCAAGCAGGATCTATTCAACAAGATTGTGTGGATATTGAAAGTGAGCTTGCACGTATCTAGTTCAATCATAGTGAAAGAAACTTTTACTAGAACAAGTAACTTCATGATGAAACAGTAGCAACTAAATTGTACAGCATCCAAAATAAAAGTATAGGCTACTGGAAGAGGCTCATTAACTCAGGAGCTAACATTAAGGTCCCTTCCTCACCCCATGTAACTTGTCCTCTAATACCCCCTCCCATGCATAAGTGCAGCACGAACAGACTTAATCGGCCGCTAAGCAGCCGAAATAACAAAAAGACAACAGGCATATATTGTAGAGGCTGAAGCACAACCAAAGTGTGTCTAATATCATATAAGAACATCCAACCTAAAAGCTTCAACATTGTTACATGGAGAGGGGCACTACATGAGGATACAAGAAATCTCATACGTGCCCAATATCAGATCATTGAGAAATTTCCTGAATGTAAACAACATGAATAAAATAAATCAGAAGATGGTGGTTATTTAAAAGAGCAGCATGTAGGGCAACAATAATAATAAAAAAAAAGCAGAACATAATAGGCAAGCTGTGATACCGTGTTAAAGCATATGCTATTGGGTTGGAGGTGCTCAATATCCCATATAGCACAGGAAGGCCATTGTGAATGAGGGACTCAAAAGCCCTCTTCTCCGCTCTATCATTGAGCAACCAGAGCATGAGCAAATATAGATGGTAAAAAATACCATACCATCTTAACATTCAATAAATTGATTTGAAATAAGTAAGGCCCATAGCAGTAAAAATGTGACGACGCCTAAGTCTATATTTCACTTGGAGCCTTCCTAACTGTGCTCTCCACTTGTTTTTTCAGATGCATGCATGTGGTGATGTTCAACTCACAAGGCCAGAATAAAAAGGCATACCAATGATGGTTTTACACCAGAGACATCTTTTATCTCCTTTCCTGGGACTAAATTCTGTGCAGCAGGATTTGAATTTGATTGTAGCTGCTGAAGCTTTTCAACTGCCTGGTCTTGATTGCCCTGAAAATCAAAGATGAAAAGTTCCCAAAGAGTTAAAAAAAGAAGTGCCAGAGAGAAAGGCATTGGACTGGGGATCAAAAAAGGAGTATGGATATAAATTGACCAGTAAAAACCAAGATATGCAATCCAAACATGCTAATGGAACTGTATCTGAGAAAAAAGGGAGCTCAAAAATACACCTGTCCAAGCAGAAACAAGCAGAAAGCTTCTTCAAATTTTAGATCAATACTCTCCGATGCTATCAAACACTCACATATAGTTTTTGCTTTGTTGATCTAGCAAACAGCAGAAAAATCGAGATAAGCAAGACAGAACCCACAGCTGTTTGACCACAATAAATGGTGCAATTTAGTATTTATACCAATTCTGTTTGCTTGCTAGAAAAACCAAGAGCAATATGAGCTAAAAGCACCACGTAAAAACAATTGAAATCGATCACAACCCTTTGATTCTGTGACTCAAGTGATTTCTTATTCTTGCGAATGAGGACTAAATCATCCCAAGGAAGAAGATCAACTATTTCTGTAGCCATGAGTCTGTTAAGTGCTTGGCTCAGAAAAGATGGCCAGTCTTGGACTCTGCATGATGTTTCCAAATCAAGGCCCTGCCTGAGCAATTCACGCAAGGCTGCAATTGCTCCTCGTCTCCGTTCTGCATTTTCAGGAGAGTGAGGCGTGCCTAATAATTCCAATGTGCAAGCAGGTGCAAGCTCCTCCAGGGATTCTTCTATCTAAAAACAAAATGCAACAAGTTTACATCAGACAGTGTATATGGAAACATACAGAACATGAGAAATGTGGGAAATAAAAGTTATGTCGGATGCACTTTGTAAATTTCAAGCACCATCATGTGTTGATAACATGTCCTTCTAAAACTTCTATTCACGTGTAAATATTTATTTGCTCTGCTTCATGAAGAATGAGAAAATTCAGATTGACTTAATTGCAAGCACAATCTCAGGCACAAGCAATAGGAGGTACCATATTAAGCAGAAATGATAAAAAAAATCATCATATAGATCCTTAAATGGCAGGGGGGGAAAGAGCCACTGAATCACAATTACCTGAGATAGTAATGCCATCTTGCCAAGTGAGATTTTACTCCTCAGAAGACACTGAGCACGAGCAAGAGCTTCAAATCCAAATGACACTTTGTTCCTCTCAAAACCAATCTTTGCAATTGCACACTTCAAGAAAGGTGCGTGATAAGAAAAGGGGGCATAACAAGCCTGCTACTACAAAATTACTCTAATTTGACCCCCTCATTGATTTCCTTACCTCGGCCAATGCCATGGATAGAAGCACATCGTGAACATATGGCTTGGCATCTGGATGCTGGAGCGCTGCTCGGCCAATATCCAGCACCAACTTATCTTCTCCAACCTGTATCAGAGAAATGAATATCCCACAATGTTAGCTTAAGACCAAATCCTTCTGCTAGAAAATCTTCCACATTCAACCACTGCTAACAAAAAGACACCAATCGTTCAATAACAAGATTGTTCAAAGGATGATAACATGCAGCAGAAAATGATGAAGAGAAACAAGTGCAACTATTAGTGAATGGAAAGTCTATGAAAAATGGCAATCTGTTCTCTGCTTAAAGACAACCCTCACATAAGAACTACAAGCTCATGGAATCTGGAATAATTACTAGAAAGGATTTAAGTAAGACATTACTGACTCATACCTCTTGAAGTAGGCAAAGAGCACCAGGCAACCAAGCCAATGGAATACGTAGAGAGGATTTAGGAGGGATCTTGTCCCTCACATTCCCAGCATATTCTGGTTCAAAAAGAAGCTTATCCCTTACATCCATTAGAAGATCCTGGGATCAAAACAGCATAAGATAATACAAAATCCAAAATTGTCTTTCCATGTCATAACATTTTTTTGCAAGTCAGAAAAACTACAAGTTTCAATCTTGAGTCTCCACCTGCCGAGACATAACAGCATCCATGGTATAACCCTCTTCTACTTCAGCATTTTTCAATTGCATCACTGACCTAACAATCTCATCTTTCTCTGCTTTATCAGGAACACCAACAAGCTGCAAAATTGTTCAACTGCAGAACGTGAATAACTAAAAAAAGAAACTAGGAACCAAATCAACTAGGTAAAAACTGAAACAGGGCATTGAAGAAAATGCCCAAGGAGAAGAGGGAAACACACTCTAGACCCTAAAAATGGGGCTAAAAATATCTATTATTGATATGCAAATGTAAAATTCTTGAATAAAAGTTAGAAAAATGGTGGGAAAAGCAGGAAAATTTATCAAGTCGGTAATTACACTGCATTCGATCAATATGGGTAGTAGCGAACATATGTTATTCTCTGTACTTATCAGCACAACAAGTATACAAGTATCTTGACTAAATATCCATCTAGCAAAGAGCAAGAACCTCCACTCCAAAACACACAAATAAACATCTAAAATGTCAGCCTTATAATTTACTCGAAAACTTAATTCTAAAGCATCTCTTGTACCCATGTTCACAAGCCATACATCTTTTCTACTAAGAAAAAGAAGGCAGAAATACTTCAAAGACATACATTATTTACACCACTAAGTAGACAGTGCAAACTTTCCTACTTGATATATACACACCAAAACAACCGCTACAGAGAAAGACTGAAATCAACTAACTTAAGACGCCGTCTTCTTTCTCATTTCTGTTATTTTCAAGATCTAAGAGCTCACTAAACCCAAATTTTAATACCGTGTCGTTCTCTGATTAACAAGTCAATAAATTGATTAATATAACTTCTGCTAATTTAATATTGGATTGTTATTAAGACCATGATTTCTCAGCTATTTTCAATATCTAGTGTATGAAATCTCTGCTATATATAAAGAGAGAGTGTTAGTGTGTTTATGTAACCTGATAACAAGTGACAGGGATTTCAACAGTGGCGGTGGATGTGGCCTTCGTCGTAGCGGCGACATTGTGAAGGATGCGAGTATCAGTAGTGGCATTGAAAATCAACTTGTTGCTAGATTCAAAATCAGGCTTCCTCAAAACCCTAGAAACAGAAATTGTTTTCTTAACAAAACCTAAACAAAGAAGAGAGCAATCACTTTTCTGGTTAAAATGACAATAACAGCAACGACACGAAGAAGATGAAAGAATGGTCGGCGTCAGATTCAAATTCGACACTGCCATTTTTCTTTTTCTTTTTCTTTTTTGTTAAATCATGAAAAAAGGCTTCTACATTGGAGATGATGATAAAAATGCTTGAATTGTGAGGGTTTTTTTAGTTATTTACTTATTTATCGAAGGGGTGGAGAGATTAAGGACTTCGATTTTTGTCAATTTCAAAAATAAAAAATAATTTGCTCGATAAAAATTAGAGAGAGAGATTTGTTTTTCTTTCTTTAAGGGGGTGATCTAGAGAACCGTTGCTTTTGTTAAAGTTGTTGAGGCTTTTTGTGCAATTTTGTCCTCTTTCTATTATAGAAAAGCAACGGTTCTCTAGATCACCCATTAAAGAAAGAAAAACAAATCTCTTTCTCTCTAATTTTTAGCGAGCAAATTATATATTAAATTGAAAAAAAATCAAAGCCCATAATATCTCCACTCCTTCAATAAATAAACTATACAATATACTAAAAAAATTGGTAAAATACTATAAAAAATAATTTTTTTAAGTTTAAATCATAACAACCGCAAAATTATTATTTTTTTATTTTTTTACCGTGTCAGTACTATACCGGCAATAAATTTATATATATTTTTATTTTAAAAAAATCTTATTTTATTTTTTTATCTACACTTAAAATATTTATCACTTTACACTTATTATATTTATCATCAATCTTCCTGTTCTTATTTTTATTTTTATTTTTTTTTCCTTTTTTTTCTTAATTTTTTTTTTAAATTATTTTTATTTTTAACACTTAAAGTATTTACTGTTCACCCTTATTTCTTGAGCAATTCTTTTTTTGTACAACCCATCATAATCAAAAAAATTTATTTATTCAATTCTTTTACTACAATCTCTTATTTTTTTGTATTACATAATTAAATAAAAAATAATTTTTGAAAAAAGAACTTATTAAACTTTGTCGGTTTCATGACCCTGGTTGCAGGTTTGTTAGATTAACCTGAATTGATTTGATATATCTTCATCTCAATATTAAAAAAATTGTCATGTTTAATTTTTTTTAAAATCAAACTATGTTTTTTTATTAACGTGAGTATCCGAGCCAGCTTGCGCGCACCTCGACTAATCTCATAGGCCTTGAAGTTAACGACCATGTAAGTTTTTCGTGGCCCTAAAGTTTATGAGACTCGAACTGATGATCTCTAGGGAGCAAACTCAGGGCTTGACCAATTGAGCTACACCTCTCAGGGTTAATCAAACTATGTTTTTATCAATCTTTCGAGTTATTTTTGGACCCGTTAAATTAATTTTAATTTGAAACATAGGCAGACAAAGATTCTGGTTTGAAGGTTTCCAGGATGACTAATCAATAAGGGTTTAATAATATTTCCAAATAGATCTCCACAATAACACACAAGTATTTTATCATTGTTATATTTTTAATACGCTCGCATTAAAATTACTAGGGTGTTATTTTTTCTTAGAGTTTAAACTTGTTTTTGGAGTAATGATAAAATATTGTATAAGAAACAAATGATATGATGAGAGTTTTTGGAAAAAGAAACCGAGCATGTTAATGAGACGAAGACGTTCTAGTTAGAGATGAAAATTTTTTATCCTTATTTTTATTTATTCTAGTTTTTTTTTAGTATGTCTTCTTAATGTTTTTGGTTTTTATTAAATAAACAACACAAAAAATATTATATTTTTTTAATTAAAAATTTTGACAAGGAAAAAAAAGACCTCTACTAGCAAATTATTTTATTTTAATAAAATTTAAATTATTACTCTTCTTATAAAAAATATTAGTGCCAAATAATTAAAATAAAGAAATTAAAAGGCTTATTGTGGTATTTTTATCTGCAATGATTTTATTTTTAGTTATCATTAATAATTTTTTTTTCAAGATTTTGAGTTAATGATTAAAAAAAAATTATGTTAGAAAACACTTTAGTAAGGTATGCATATTTATTTTTTTGTTAAAAAAATTGGTCTAATAAACGACATAGCATGAAACAATTATATAACTAAATCAAAATCAAAAGATTAATACAAAACTTAACCCGAAAAAGAAGATCCTTAACGTATTAAATACCACATATCTCACCTAGATAACCTCCAAAAAATCATTTGATTTCTCTAAAATCAACTCTTTAATGTTTTTTCATCATATAAAATACCTCGTATTGACTTGATATTCAGATAGTCCCCCTGACAACACCTCTAAAGGGTCTCTAAGAGATTTAATTTGTGCAGGCATTCGTTCAAGAAAAGATTTACAACCTCTGAAGGTATCCATTAAGAAGGAGGTCGATATTGTCTAAATATAAAAATAATAAAACACACTGTGAATGATCTACAAGGATTTTTAGAAATAATTCCTTCCAGAATATTTCTTATGATTTTTGAAGCCTCATCACTCTGTATGTTCTTTTTGTATCAATCTTATTTATATAATTTTTAGATGAAATGAATAGTTCAAATAAATATTCATTGGATATAATTATTCTTTAAGAGTTTTCCATCAATGATTCTGATTCTTCTTCTTCTTTTTATACAAAATCTCATTGTTTTTCGGAGCATAAATATTCATTTGGATATAATTATTTAATTAATGGGTGTATATAGACAGGGGAATCAGTTGATAAGTTTTTTAATGTTTAAAGACCTAGAATGAGATAAAGAACAAATAAATAAATAAATAAATAAATTGTTTGAGGTTATAGCAGTGGTTGTGGTGGTGATAAAAAGTATAGAAAAAGTTAGGAGAGGTTTTAATCATGAATATTAGCTATATAATACGATGTCGTTGTTTTGACTTTTGAGACCCGTATGCTCATACCATATATGTAGCTAAACAACCAGTAAAAAAAAACAAGAAGAACATTTGCATAATCATAAGATTATTACACACGAATAAAACAAGGAGAAGAGTTTCATTTATAACAAATGTAAAATTTATGTAAAACATTTTTCCATGAAATTCTGGATATATTCCCCATTCCTAATGGTACGGAGAATAAATTAATTCAAGAACAAGTGTTCAGCAGATGAATCCTTGCCACACTTTCTTTATTCATGATAGAATCAATGAAGGCTAAAATTAACCCTTTTAACCCTTGACGGGAGGATCATAGCATGTAACTGGAATTAAGACAATATCGTTTTTTCTTGTGACTGACGCACTAACAATCTCGCTCATGTCAAAATCTTCAGGCTTGATTCCATTAGGAATTTTCCAGTCAAAATGTAATAACAATCTTGCTAGCGGCAACTCGACAGTAGCAATACCAAACGCCATTCCTGGGCAAATCCTTTTTCCAGAACCAAATGGGAGAAACTCGAAATTAGCACCTTTGTAATCAGTTGAACAATCTAAGAATCTCTCTGGGTAGAATTTCTCAGGTTCAGTCCAGTACTTGGGATCCCTCCCTATCATCCAGGCATTGATGAGAACTCTAGTTTTAGCTTCTAAGTCATATCCAGCAACCTTGCAGTTCACCTTACATTCTCTTGGATATACGCACAAGGGTGGGTGTAATCTTAGAGTTTCCTTGAGAGTTAAGTTCAAGAACTGTAATTCATGAACGTTTGATTCATCAATGTACCCGACATCATTGAAAAGTGCTCTCACTTCTTTTTGTGCTTTTTCCCTGACTCTTGGATTTTTCATGAGTTCTGACATTGCCCATTCTAGAACTGTTAACGTTGTATCACCTCCACCAGCGAACATATCCTGAAAACACACGCACAATAACATGCAATGCTTATTCCCAAGACAAGAACAATTATTTTGTTTGATTTTCATATTAGTTTGAGACACGTAAATGTGTTAGTAAGATATTGAGACCTTGAATGCATACACGGAAAATTATTTCTCTCGGGAAGGGATGCATGCCGTTTTATGTTCAAAAACGTATCTCAAATTTAGTGATAGATGGCTATGAAAAAGTCTTGATGTTTTAACTTACCAATTTAAGTATAGTATATATATAACTTTTAAATCCATTTTAAATATTCATAATTATCTTATCTCCTATTGAGTGGCCCTTCAAATTAAAAAAGAAAAAATATAAAAAATTAACAAGTTAATCTTGGTTAATGCGTAAATTAATATAAAACTATTTTTAGTAGTCAAATTAAAAAAAAATCAAGATTTAGTCTCTATTTAGATTTTTTTTTTCAATTTAATGTTTAACATAATAATATAACCAACTTGGGAAGTAAAATTAACATGGTTTGTCCTAGTGTTATTCAAAATGAAAAAAATACTTAAATATAATTAAAGATTTACTGTCTACACTAATTACAAAACTTTTATATCTCAGCTTTTGTTTTTAAATATAATAAGAAATTTACTTTATACATAAATATGAGTTTTTCTTTATGAACAAATAAATAGCTGCACGCAGACATGACCATAGGACGAATGTAGTCGGTTCATGATTTGATTATATTTAAATATTTTCATTGTTATTTTTTTCTTCTTGGATAGTGCCTAAATTTATCCTCTTAGCTTAGACATTATGTGTTGGCTCTTCTAGTAAAAAACAAAATTCGAATTTTGCAGTACTAGATATTGATTTGAGAAACTTCATGTGTGTGTTCATATCCGGGGGGCAAAAAAGACATGCAAGGATTTGTGCTTAGAAATGTCAGCGTACTAACCAGGAGGAGTGCTTTGACGCATTCATCAGTTAAGGGGGAGTCCAAGCCTACAGTGAGTTGGAGATTTAAGAGAACATCAAGAAGATCCTCCACTTCATTTTCAGCAATCTCTTTGTCTCTCTTGCTGGCTTTGCGCTCCTTTATCAGCCTTTCAAGAATTTTATTTGCTTTTTTATGCTCCCTCCCGAGCCTAAACTTCCTCCAACTAAACATGTGAAGGAGCTTTTGGGATGGGTACAAATCTACCACATTGGCACCTCCTGCTGCTAGGGACAATTCTTTGGAAATTGTTGAGAAATCTTTGACGATGGTTGCGAATTCTTTTTGGTTTTTGCTATTCCTTCCAACGCTTATCCTTGAAATTATGCTATATGTGAAAGAAAACAATATCTGACTGAGGTTAATGGCCGATCCTTGCTGGGAAGAAATGGTTCTTATAAGACTCGCTACCTCTTCTTCCCTTGTTGCTCTGAAAGTACGCACACGTATAGGACTAAGAACCTCCATCGTGACAATTTTTCGCAGCTGTTTCCAATAATCTCCGTATGGTGCAAATATAAGGTCTCGATTGCCGTAAAAGTAGACATTTCCAGCAAAGAAAGGAGGCCTTTCATCAAAACAGCTCTCATGGGTTTTCATCACTTCTTGTGCTAATTCTGGTGATGATATAATAATGGTGGGCACTTCACCAACCTGGAGCAGCATGATCGGTCCATACCTCTCGGCCAACTCTCTGAGGCGAATAAGGAGTGAAGGTCCACCCCCCAGCTGGTGAAGGTTTCCAATGATGCGCAATGCCTTTGGTCCGGGAGGAGGATTTCTACCTGAGTTGTGATTTGTTTTCGGTTCCTTGAAAATTTTAAGTAGAAGAAAGGTCATGAAGAGTAGGAAGGTTGAAAGGGCACTGAAGGAGGGGAGTTGCCACTCCATAGTCGTCAAAACGTAAAGGATTGGTAGAGGTTGATAGGTGATGCTGAGCCCTTGAAGAGAAAAGGGCCCAAGATAATCTTATATAAGAGGATTGATTCAATTAGCTCTCAAAAATATATATAAATGAGCATATATGGATTTGGTCTTTCCTATTATGTAAATTATAGATTAGCACAATCTTATTTCGTCTTGTCTATTCTGTGAATATCAGATTCGCATAATCTTGTACCCATTTCCTTACTGGTACACGTCTGTTTAGGAAAGATATAGTCATTTCTAAATTATCTTATTAAAAATTGAGTAAAAGGGGTTGGTGGCCGGCACTTCTGTCACTTTCCGCTTTCCAGGCTAGGTTCATCAAAACAATCTTCAAGGGCTGGCTCGTCTGCTCAGGCCTTAATTTTAGATTGTAATTGATCCTCGAGTAAACAAAATCACATGAAAAATGTTCCTCCACATGCCAATCATGAATGCAGTCCCTTGATCCTTGCTTCTTGTATCTATAAAAGGGGGGTTTTGGCATTTGAGAAAAGAAAAAAATGAGAGTAGCCTCTGCCAGTATCTGAAATCTTCTTCCTATAAATTACACTGGTGTTTGTTTCTTGTTA
>Ga0307509_10007157_pt1 | contig 14700 bp, 13 predicted proteins | sample 10_EM_MG_FD_202245 | JGI IMG/M metagenome (GOLD analysis project Ga0307509, IMG submission 202245) | Populus trichocarpa ectomycorrhiza microbial communities from riparian zone in the Pacific Northwest, United States - 10_EM | ecosystem: Host-associated > Plants > Roots > Unclassified | place... | reverse complement strand
GCAGTCAGGTTTAGAAGCTTAGTATAGCCAAGTAGATTTGCCGATGGACTGCGTAGCTTGTATAGACGAAACCACCGCTGGGCCAGTGAGTCCCAATGGATATTATCTCTACGGTGGGCATGTCGGTCGGCCACTGATATGCTACCGATAGGAAAGGGTTTTCGCTCATGCAGATGTAGTTGGAGAGATATCACCGGAAGCGCTTCCTATTTGTGGAGATAGTTAATATCCGAGCGGTGCGACTGCCTCCGAGTGTTAGCTCACTCTAGGCAGGTGAGTTGGACAGCCCTGAGCTGAGCAGGGTGCGTGCGAAAGGTCAGCATGGTTGACGGGTGTCCTCTGGCTTTACATTATTCTACTTAACTAAAGTGAGAGACACCCTATTCTGATAACCAACGATCCTCGAGAGAACTTATTGAGTGAAGCTTTCAGGCTTAACGATATTAAGTTTTACCGCCTGATTCTACTTTGAATTATCTTTATCTTTATTTTGATCCTTACTTCTACTTTGAGTCTTCGGTGCGGTCACAATCTTAGGATCCGTCTTCCTACAGAGTGCCCCCGTTACAGTACATCGTTAAGCGCACTCGCTTAACTCTCTTCTGACAATTGTTGATTGCAGACGCCTACTGTTGACATTGTTTGAATACGAGTCGCTTGTCTAGTACAAGAAGCATCGGGTGGAAAGAACAATGTCTACCTCAGTGGCTATGCGCCGTTCCGGTTCCAATCAAACCGCTACGCAGGTGTTCGAAGACCTCTCCATGTTCAATGCTCGTGCAGACTTGATGGGATTGGGATGGACACCGGTGGCAGGTTTGTTGGAATACGAACCCCCTCCTATTGAAGCGGAGTTAGTGGGCATGGTGATCGAGGACCCGTGTGGTCTCTTGGCTACCCTGACCCAAGATAACACTGTGAGGCAGAGAGTGCCACAACAGAATAGGAACAACGTTATGTTTCAGTCCTTCGTCCGCGATATATTCGAGCCCTATCTTCTAAAGGAAGTGGGCAAGCGGTTCCAATAGGAGGTAATAGAGGAGCACCAGACACAGTCAGCACGTACGGGACGTAGGGGTCAGTGTCCGGATGGCGTCAGGACGCATGGTGCTAGGTGACGCAAAGTCAGGACTCGACGTCGATCCAACGTTATATCCTGATTTACGATTAGCATTCCGACGTCCCGGGTGTCAGACGCACGGGGCACACAGGACGCAAGGTATTATTTTCACTGATAAACTGACAAACGGGCCATAGAAAGGGCTTTTGGGACGACGAAGAAACCGAGCTAGACCGTGATGTTACTAACCGAACTTTCCCCATCAGAGGTACAAGCCCGGCAAGCCGAGGCCTACTTCGACCGAGAGTCTGACACCGTAATGCCGACCGTGAATGAAGCCAGAAGCTTTCTGACAATGCAAAATGCTAAGCGAGATGCAAAGCAAGTGCGGGGTAAGGGGGAGAACCAAACTTCATGAGCGGGTGTCAACGAAGGACGAGAACGAGAACCCCAAGGAGGCGAGGCGGACAGGCCACTGGAGAGGTGGGAAGAGGGCTTAACGTCAACTCCTAGGCAGTAGCCATCGTGGGAGAAGAGAGGTGGGTGGGGGACAGTGAGGATGATTTCCCGTGGTGTTGAGATTTCAATTACGGGAGGTGGACAAGAGATGGTTTGTGTCCTATCTCTTGGTCGTTTCTTTTTTTCTTTTTTTCTTTTTTTCTTTTTCTTTTTTTTCTTTTTTTTCTGTTTTTCTTGTTTTTTTTTTTAATCATGCGTTATTTGTTTCTAGGTACAAAAAGCCTTATGCAGCGCGAGCTAAGAAGAGAAAAAAACCTATAAATGCAAACCCACCGCCCGCTTCACATCTTCACGGGAAAAATCAAACACCCCGAGTCCATAGGAAAAGTCTCCCCCGCCTAGCACCTAAGATAATATACCCCAGACACCTAAGGAAACAATACATAGAAATGTACAGGTAGAGAGACCCAAACCCTTCAGCGGGCTCCCCAAAACAAAAGAAACCGCCTGTTCGAAGATCAGAAACGCTGGCCAGAGGGGGGTGGATAGGTGATCGGCGACATAGGAAAACTCCAGTGGAGGGCCCACCGAAACCTTATTGTACGGTCAGGCAGGTCATTACATCGATCCAAGGCGTTGGACAATAGTCACGAAGGCAGTGCTATACCACGACTAGGCGTAACCGAGGAGGGGCCAACCAATCGGAAGGGTAGATGGCGAGCGGAGCCACCGGGCAGAGGGGATGCCAGCCAACAACCATTAGCAGTAGGGTGCCAGCCCGTGAGTAGCAGTAGGGTGCCGGCCGGTGACTAGCAGCAGGGTGCCAGCCGGTGATGAGCAGTAGGGTGCCAGCCGGTGAGAGGATGGTAGCAGTACTTTGCAAGCGGACAGAACCGGGAGGAGGAGAGAGGAAGGATCGTGAACAAGGTAGCCGCAGCCGACAAACGGGCCATAGCAAGGGCTTTTGGGACGACGACGAGACCGAGCGAGACAGGGATGTTACTAACCGAGGCTTTCCCCATCAGAGGTACAAGCCCAGCAAGTCGAGACCTACTTCGACCGAGAGTCCGGTACTGTGACGCCGACCGTGAACGAAGCGAGAAGCTTTCCGACCGCGGAAAATGCTAAGCGAGGTGCGAAGCAAGTGCGGGGTAAGGTGGAGAACCGAACTTCATGAGCGGGTGTCAACGATGGATGAGAACGAGAACCCCAAGGAGGCGAGGCTGTGAGGCCACAGGAGAGCAGGGGCGATGGCTTAATGTCAACCCCTAGGCAGTAGCCATCGTTGGAGAAGAGAGGTGGGTGGGGGAAAGCCGCGATGATTTCTCGTCGTGTTGAGATTTCAATCGCTGGAGGTGTTGTTGTGATGGTTCGTGTCCTATCCCTTGGTCGGTTTTTCTTTTTTTTTTTCCTTTTTTCTTTTTTTTTCTTTTTTTTTCCCTTTTAATATTTGTTTTAAGGTACAACGGTCACGTCAGCGCTAGCTATGTAGACAAAAAACCTCCAACTACAGTCCATCCCGCTTCTCCTGGCTAAAACCCTCTGACCCTGCCCAGCCCGTTAACCACTTTGAGTAGAGGTGGAAACAACACTCGGTACTATGGGTAGAAACTATAAGGAAACCACAGGCCTGAATCCAACGAACCAAATAACCTCCGCAGACATGCAACCCAAAGAAAGAAACCCCTGACAGTGAACTAACAAGCTCGGAAAACAAGGAAAACCTCAAGCCCATCTAGAAAGGAAATACACCTAAAACCAAAACCTGTAGTCAACCCACCCTTAGCCCAACGACGAATCCCATTCCTAAAAAGGGGGAGGGATCCAGAAGCCAGCAGGACAAAGACATAGGACGGCACCACACACAAGAGGTAAATGTACCTGGGTCGTATATGACCGGGAAGCCGAGGCAAGCGCAATCCCCACAGGGAGATCGGTAACCGAGCCAGCACTTATGCGAGTGTGTGGCAGGATGAAGTCGATCCCCGAGTCCACCGGAAAAACGGCGGGGGGCGATGCAAGTACACAAGTGTACAGAGACTGAAGGCATGAAACCGCTACGGACAAGCGAAGACAACCGCGCACGCAGCCATGATCATCAAGCCAGGGGATCAGCAGGGCACAGAGGCCAGGAGGAAGGGCGGCAGGAGGCGTAGCCGCAGTGTTGAAGCAGTAGGATGCTAGCCGACGTAACCAAGAGGTTGAAGAGCGGAAGGGACAGTAACGACGAGAAGTGCGGACGCGACCGACCGAGACAGGATCACTATTTTTCGAATGCCCACCGTACCGAAACGTTTCCCAGGATGTGGTGCAATACCAGGGAGCAGGGCCACCGGGGCACCTACTTCACCAATAACCCGAAACTAGCAGCCACGCGCTGATGAGTTGCGACCGTACCCGACCGTTGCAAGAGCTAAGCGAGGGGCCACAAAGCAGGTGCGGGGAAGAGGATGAGGAGAGTAACCGTAGCCCCCTAGACAAAGGCTGCCCATAGACAGTGCCATCAGAAGGAGCCAGAGGGGAGAGGCAGATGGGAGGAGCTTCACCCTTCTAGGCAACAAGGCCATCAGAAAAGGGGAGAGGGATACCACCCGACGATGATTTCTCGTGGTGTTGAGATTTCAATCGCCGGAGGTGTAGGAGAGATGGTTCGTGCCGATCCCTTGGTCGGTTTTTTTTTTCTTTCTTTTTTGGTAATCATACGTTCATTGTTTTTAGGTACAAAAAGCCTCATGCAGCGCTAGCTATGGAGAGAACAAAACCTATAAATCAAAAACATAAACATAAGAAAGTCACGGCACCAATAAGTATCTACTATCGCGCAGGTTTCTCCTCCACCGGGCCATCGGCCACATGTAACAAGGAAAGTACAAACTAACAACTTAGTCGTCTAGAAAGGAAAGCCAACGTAAGAAAAAGGAAAGAAATCCCAATGACCCTATACCTCAGCCAACGAAAAAACACGAAAGACCGGGGGGGGCACTCTGGGGGGTGAGAGAGAGAAGGGGGGGGAAGAGGGGGGAGTGGTGGGTGGGAATATCGTGGGGGGAAATCCCATGGAGGTGACGCCTATGAAGGTGGCAAGTCTTTTTAGCAGCGGGAGGGATGACCAGAGTGGGGCTTCGGGACCGACATCAGTAATGCCGTGGAGGAGGCGCGACCTGCTGTGCTGTCTCCAGGGGCAGGCTAGGATGGCGTGCACGAAGGTTTCAGGTTCCAAGCCGCAGCGGGGGCAGGAGGTATCGGCATCGGGGGACCTCCAGGTTGGGTGGGTGGCCAGGTAACTCTTTCCGGATCTCATCTGGTGGATTCTCCTGGCCACGAACTTGCCCAAGCCCATGAAAGGCCTCGGGTTCAGTGCGGGAGGGTGCGGGTAGTACCCCGGGGTCGGGAAAAGGGGGGCCCACTCCTCGAGGAGTGTCTCTCTTACCCTCTTCTTCAGGGCGGAGTAAGTGCTGTCCATCAGGGACTGGGGCGGGAGGACGAGGGTATGGAACATCAGGTAGGAGTTGATCATGGGCATCCTAGATAGCCCAAGGGTGAAGGGTATTGTTCGGTGAGCCACCGCGTTCACTGGCAGGTGGTTCCATATCGGTGGGACAGGACAGGGCGTTTTCCTGTGTAGGGGGAGGTATACGGACGATAGGCCTCTGGTTATGGCCCGCGAGGAGTCAAGTGCCCGATAGTCCGAGAGCGAAGGGAACGAGGGGTGAAGGCGGGCTGTTGCTGGGTTCAAGCTAGGCGGGGAGCAGACCACCCTGAGCGCCGCCAGCCTTTGCCCGTGGGCGACCAGGAGGGAGACGGGTGGGAGGCAGGACTCCACTGAGAGTATCCTAGTGGGCGTAGCTGAGAAGCAGTTTGTGGTCCACCTTTGGACCTTGCGCCAGAAAGTCTCTTGGCGGGTCGTTGTTCCTACGCTGGGTGTGAACAGATCCGCGCCATAGAGTAGGATGGGGGCAATCAATGATGTTGCCAATCTGTGGCATAGGTAGGGGGGGAGGCCCGCACCGGGCGGACTGAGGCGACGAATTAGGGCGTACGCAACTTGGGCAAGGGCCAGGCGCCGCGAAAAATGTGCAGCGGGGTCAAGGGCTGGAGTGAACCAGTACCAGAGCCATCGAACGGAGTTGCCGGGGTGAAACAGTTCCCCCTTGATTTGAATAGGTGAGACGCACTTAGGAGAGTGTCTCGGGCTGGGGGTCCTCCAATGTATCAATTCCGTTTTTGTGACCGGAAGGAGACGCCTAGGTGGGACGCCTTTCTTTCAAGCCTGTCGAATAGATCCTGGAGCCGGCGGATGTTGCCACGGTAGGAAAGGGAGGCCATTGTAAGGGCGAAGTCGTCCACATACGAGATCATCAGACCCCGAGGGATCCCGAAATGTAGTGGCGCAACGTAGAGAAGAAAGAGGAGTGGAGGAGTGGGGAGATCGGAGAACCCTGGGGGGAGCCAACTTGACGGGGGCTGGGGTCCCGGGGGCCCCTTGGAAAATTAGGGTCCAGCTTCGTTCACCCAGAAAGGACGAGACCCAGGAAACCAGGTAGGGGGGTATCCCGCCTTCCCTAAGGATCCGGGCAAGTGTTTTGTTGTCGACGTTGTCGAAACCTGCTTTAATGTCGAGAAACAGGGAGGAAACCTTGAGACGGGGCCTCTGGAGGGTTTTGACGTCGTTGGTGAGGGTGAGGCACGCGTCGTAGGTGCTGAGCCCAGGCAGCGAACTGCATTGGTTGGGGTGCAACAGCCCTATGAGTCGGGCTGCCGCAAGTAGGCGGGCTGCTATGATCGTCTCGAGGACCTTCGAGATTGTGTGGATCTGGACGATTATCCTGAAGGAGGAGGGCGACTCGTAGGAGGGCTTCCCCGGCTTGTCAAGTACCACGCCGTTTGACCCTTTCAGCGACGCGGGGTGGTACCCCAGGAGGACCAGCGGGGCAAGTATATGGAGGAGGATTGAGGGGTTGATTTTGTTGACCTGTTTCCAGGTAGAGTAGGGTAGCCCGTCCGGGCCCGGGCCGAAGTCGGGGAGCACTTGGAGGGAGCCGCGGCTATCTCGTCGGTCGTGAGGGGGGGTGCCGACTTGTTTGGCCTAAGCCTAGGTGGCGGGGAGAAGAGTTCCTCAAGGGGGAAGAAGTGTTCCAGAAGGACATTGTTCATTTGTAGTGGGGTCTCTGCCCCTGGGAGGGAGGGGAAGCGCGGCTTGGCACGTCCGTAGGCGAACCTCTTAGCCGTCCAAAGGCTCTGGGGGGTGGCGGCCAGCAGAAAAGAGGACCCCTGTTTGTTCTTAGCGGCCTTGATTGCCTTGAAATACCCCGCCTTGGAGGTGCCGGCAACTTCCCCCATGTGTAGGGTGTCGTGCTTTCTGGCCGCCCTAGCGGCCTTGTGATACTCACGACGGAGGACAGACAGGTGGGGGGTCCATCAAGGCTTGGAGTGATGGGATGGCCTGGATACTGGCGTGTGCACTTTGAGGAGAGCTACCAGACGGTTGAGTGATTCTGACATCCATTCGTCCAGTTGCGGGGGGGTGGGACACGACGGTGCGGCCAGGACCTTGAAACCCTTAACAATCGGGTCCAGGGTTACCCAGTCGGTGTCTGCACAATGCGGGCGCAGGGGTTTCTGGTACAGAGAGGGCGAGGCTAGGGTAATCGTTATGGGTACGTGGTCGGAACCCGTCGAGGGGAGGGAGGCTTCCCAACTTTTAACCAGGGGAAGCAGGCGAGGGTTCGCAAAGGCTCGATCTATGACCGAAGGGCGAGCTTTGCCCACTAAGGAAAACCTTGTGTACTCGCCTGGGGGGTTAAGGAGGGCGAAGCCGGATTCTGCCGCTTTCTCGAAATAGGGAGTCGAGGACGAGATCTCCTGATGTGAGAAGTGCCGTAGGGGGTCCGAGAGGGGGTTGTGGATGTTGAGGTCTCCCAAGACTAGGAGGGGAAACCCAAGATCGGGGAAAAGGACTTCTGGCGAAACGGAGTGAACTCTGTGGTTGGCAGTGTTGGTGGAGTAAGGATTAATAATTCTGAATGACTGGAAGGCGGTGCCGAAAAGAGGCTCATTGGAGGAGATGTCAAGGGCGATCACATTGTCCACCCCCGTAAACCTGGGGAGCACCGTGAAATTGGAAAGAAAAGTCATATGAACGTAGGCAGCCACTCGCAGCTTCCTAACCGGGGGAAAGAAGGACTTGAAACCATTAAAGGAAGGAAGGTGAGCCTTATTGACAGGTGGATCCTGCAAAAGGACTATCGAGGGGTAGGTGGTCGCCTCTCTGAACGACTCAAACAAGGAAAGAAAAACATTCCAGCTCCCAAGGCAGTTATCTTGAATGATGGAAAGAAACGCAGGTGGAGGGGCCGGCCCTTCACCTAGGGGGGGGGGCATGGGTTGATTATTCATTTCCGGGACGAACCCGACGAGTAAAAAGGGCAGGGGAAGGGCTTGGCTCCTCCAGGGGGAGAGGACCACCGAAGCCTTGAGTAGTGCCAGGACGCGTGGAGAGTCCAGCTGGAGGAAGTTGCCTGAGAGGTACGAGGTCCACCTCAAGGGGACCCGCCCTGGTCGGGGGAGTAGTGGGTGCTGGGTTGCCATCGACCGCCAAATCCATGGGGGCTTGACTGTTTGAGGCGGGGGCTGGCGAGCTGGTTCTGGTGGGGACAGGCGGAGGAGGTCGAGCCGCACATTCCCTGAATGTGGCAGTGTGGTCACCACGGCAGTTAGAGCAATGGGGGGGCGAGGTCGGACAACAGGATGGGACTGGGTTATTGTTCCCGCTCCTGGGGCAGGTGGGATTCTGGCATCTGTGAGCCGCGCAAGTATGCTGAAGCGCACAAATGGGGCACGTGGGGTGGGTGGCGGGGCATCGTTGATGGGCGTGTTGTATCTCCAGCAATTCTTACACTGTGATGTTCTGGAGGAGGAGAAGGCAAGTTCGACCTTGCGTTTCTGTGAGAGGATGACGACCCCTGAAGTGAGGGCCGATACGTTCTGGGGGTCGACGGTGATAACCACCGAAGTGGCCTGCTTGGTCTCCCTAGAATCTCGGCTAGGGTTAAGGTACCTGGCTGAGAGAATCTGGGTCGCTTTGTCGTTGAGGATTGCTTGCCGGATATATCGGAAGAGTTCCTCTTCATCGTGGGGGAGGAAACGTAGGGGGAGGCCGTGGATGGCTAGTTGAACGGCAGTGGGGGCGAGGACAAGGGTGCACCAGGGGTTGTCACCTACTCGGTAGGACTGGTTGAGTGCCCTGGTGAGGGAGTCGAAGTAGGGGGCGTACGAGGCGGCGGGAGTGGCTTTGTCTGTGACGGTCAGAGAGACGGAGCCACGAGGGTTGACAGTAGTGGAGAAGCCAAAGGGGAGGAGGCAGTTTGATTCGCGGAGGACGCGAGCGGCGATGTCGGGAAAAGTGGCAGCAATGGTAAGAGCGTCTGGGTGAGGGGAAGGGGACTGGCGAGGGGCAACAAAGCGTCGTTGGGCACCTGGAAGGGAGGGCGGCCCCTTTTTAACAGGAGGGGCCGTCGCACTTGCAACAAGTTGGGGGGAAGGAGGCTTCCCAGCTTTGCCTTTGCCCTTGCCGCCCGAGCCTGAGCCAGAGGCAGCTTGCGCGTAGGAGGGGGAGGGGTGTACGTCAGGGTGGAGGTGGCCTGGGGTGAAGGAGGCGACGTCATATGCCCCCCTCCGGTATTCCCGGGCTTCGTATGAGTGTGTGTAGAGCCTGGCGTACTTCTCGGGGTCACCGAACGCCTTGCCAAGTCTCGTATCGTAGAATGATATGAGGGATGTAGGGTCGTCAGCCGCGGCTAAGGGAGGTGTGGGTGGTGCCCGGGCCTTTTCTTTTCCCTTCCTTGAAGGGGGGGGGGCCGGCAGTTGGGGGGGGTTGGGGTTTTCTCTGTGGGGGGGGGGGCCGGTGCCATGGGGGCAGGGGTCGGGGCTGACACACGATGTGACAGGTCACGTATGGATGCTTGAAGGTCGGCGATCCCCGGGGCGGTTTGTTGTTCTAGGGTGTGGGGGAGGTTCGCGAGTTGGGAGGAGATGTCATGGAGCTCCTCCCTGAGGTTCTCGTTTTCCTCGGAGATGGTTGCGACCGCCTGGGTTATCCCGCTCAGCTCATGTGAGACAGTCACCAGGCCCGGAACAAGTTGGGAGAGGAGAACGATCGTGATGGATTCGATGGGGAGAGTGCCGGCCTGCGCACCTGGGCTGAGGTCCGGGAAGTCTTGGTTGCTGAGCCGGAGAGCACTTCTCGCCTGAGCGAGTTGCCTTATCATGAACTCGATGGGGTGATCGGTCGAGGGGGTTCCTGAACGCGAGGGGAGGGTGGAGCGGAGGGCAGAGAGCCTACCAGTGGCTGCGCTCCCTGGAGGGAGGTTGTAGGGGTTCGCCATCGCGACGACCAAGTGAGGAAAAGTGGGAGAGGGGTTTGGTCCAGACGCAAAGCGGGGTAGAGTTGAGGTTGTATGTGAAATGTAGGGGGGGGGAAAGAGTTTGCCAGAAGCGTGTGCCTATCCCTTGGTCGTTTTTTCTTTTTTTTTTTTTTTTTGTAATCATGAGTGATTTGTTTTGAGGTACGAACAGCCTCATGCAGCGCTAGCTATGGAGAGAAAAAAACCTATAAATCAAACGTCTTCCCGGCCGCTTCACCTCGTCATAGGAAAAATCAAACCCCCCGAAACCGTAGGAAAAGCCCTCCTCGCCTAGCACCTAAGACAAAACCTCAGACACGTAGGGAAACAATTTATAGAAAGGTACAGGAGAGAGACCCAAACCCTTCAGCAGGCACCCAGGTAACACTAAGAAAAGAATCAAAGAAACGCCTAGATACAACTACTATTGGCAATATGCCAAATCCAAAAACCCGTACGGTGAAATCCGGTTGGGGCGGCAGCTCAACGGTTGGGAGTGACCGGAAGGTGGCGACGCGTCGGCGTTTAGGAGAGACCAAGGAGGTAGTGCAATACCATGATCAACCGTAACCCAAGCGAGGATTGCGACCGTAGAGTAAATCGCAGGAGGGAGAGAGGCAGGTAGGCGAGCGGAGCCACCGGGCAGAGGGGATGCCAGCCAACGACGATGAGCAGTAGGGTGCCAGCCGGTGAGTAGCAGTAGGGTGCCAGCCAGAGGGGAGCAGTAGGGTGCCAGCCAGGGGAGGAGTTTTAGCAGTAAGGTGCCAGCTTATAGGGCAGTACGGTACCAGCGGACAGAACCGGGAGGGGGGTGGAGGAAGGATCGCCAGCGGACTAGCCACAACCGACAAACGGGCCATAGCAAGGGCTTTTGGGACGCCGGCGAGACCGGGACGAGACCGTGATGTTACTAACCGAGGCTTTCCCCATCAGAGGTACAAGCCCCGCAAGCCGAGGCCTACTTTGACTGAGAGTCCGACACCGTAACGCCGACCGTGAGCGTAGCGAGAAGCTTTACGACCGTGCAAAATGTTAAGCGGGGTGCGAAGGAAGTGCGAGGTAAGGGGGAGAACCGAACATCATGAGCCGTGTCAACGATGAACAGGAACAAGAACCCCAAGGAGGGGAGGCAGGCGTGCCTCAGGAGAGGAGGGTAGATGGCTTAACGTCAACCTCTAGGCAGTAGCCATGATGGGGGAAGAGAGGTGGGTGGGGGAAAGTGACGATGATTTCCCGTGGTGTTGAGATTTCAATCGCCGGAGGTGGAGGAGAGATGGTTCGTGGCCTATCCCTTGGTCGGTTTTTTTTTTCTTCTTCTTTTTTTTTGTAATCATGCGTTCATTATCTTTAGGTACAAAAAGCCTCATGCAGCGCTAGCTATGGAGAGATCAAAACCTATAAATCAAAAACACAAACATAAGAAAGTCACGGTACCAGTTAAGTATCCACTATCGCCCAGGTTTCTCCTCCGCCGGGCCGTGGGCCAAATATAGCAAGGAAAGTACAAACTAACAACCTAGTCGTCTAGAAAGGAAAGCTCACATAAGCCGAAGGAAAGAAAACCCAAAAACCCTATACCTCCGCCAACGAGAAGACACGAAAAACTGGGGGGGGCACTCTGGGCGGTGAGAGAGAAAACGGGGGGGAAGAGGGGGGGGTGGCGGGCGGGAACATCGTGGGGGGAAATCCCGTGGAGGTGACGCCTATGAAGGTGGCAAGTCTTTTAAGCAGGGGGAGGGAGGACCAGAGCGGGGCTTCGGGACCGACATCAGTAACGCCGTGGAGGAGGCGCGACCTGCTGTGCTGTCTCGAGGGGCAGGATATGATGGCATGCTCGAAGGTTTCAGGTTCCAAGCCGCAGCGGGGGCAGGATGTGTCGGCATCGGAGGACCTCCAGGTTGGGTGGGCGGCCAGGTAACTCTTCCCGGCTCTTATCTGGTGGATTCTCCCGGCCACGAACTTGCCCAAGCCCATGAAAGGCCTCGGGTGCAGTGCGGGAGGGTGCAGGTAGTACCCTGGGGTTGGGAAAAGGGAGGCCCACTCTTCGAGGAGTGCCGATTTTACTCTTTTCTTCAGGGCGGAGTAGGTGCTGTCCATGAGGGACTGGGGTGGTAGGACGGGGGCGGGGGACACCAGGTGGGAGTTGATCATAGGCATCCTGGACAGCCCGAGGGTGAAGGGTATTGTCCAGTGAGCCACCGCGTCTACAGGCAGGTGGTTCCTTATCGGTGGGACCGGTCGGGGCGTTCTCCAGTGTAGGGGTAGGTAAACGGACGACAGGCCCCGGGTTATGGCCCTCGAGGAATCAGGTGCTCGGTGGGCCGAAAGCGAAGGGAACGAGGGGTAAAGGCGGGCCGTCGCTGGGTTCAAGCTGGGGGGGGAGCAGACCACCCTGAGAGCTGCCAGCCTTTGCCGGTGGGTGATCAGCAGGGAGACAGGAGGGAGGCAGGACTCCACCGAGAGTATCCCGGTGGGCGTAGCTGAGAAGCAGTTCGTGGTCCCCCTTTGGACCTTCCGCCAGAACCTATCGAGGCGGGTCGTCCTGCCCACACTAGGTGTGAACAGGTCCGCGCGGTAGAGTAGGATAGGGGCAATCAGTGATGTCGCCACTCTGTGGCATGGGTAGGGGGGGAGGCCCGCACCGGGCGGACTGAGGCGACAAATGAGGGCGAACGCACCCTGTGCAAGGGCTCAGCGCCGCGAGAAATGTGCAGCGGGGTCAAGGGCCGGAGTAAACCAGTACCCGAGCCAGCGGACAGAGTTGCCGGGGCGAAGACCTATCCCTTGGTCGTTTTTTTTTTTTTTGTAATCATGCGTTCATTGTTTCTAGGTACAAAAAGCCTCATGCAGCGCTAGCTATGGAGAGAACAAAACCTATAAATCAAAAACATAAACAAAGGAAAGTCACGGCACCGGTAAATATCCACTATCGCGCAGGTTTCTCCTCCGCCGGGCCATTGGCCACATATAACAAGGAAAGTACAACCAACAACTTTGTCGTCTAGCAAGGAAAGCCTACACAAAGCAAAGAATGGAAAGATTTACCCAACGACCCTAAACGTCAGCCAACGAAAAAACACGAAAGACCGGGGGGGGCACCCTGGGGGGTGAGAGAGAAAACTGCGGGGAGGAGGGGGGAGTGGCTGGCGGGAACATCGAGGGGGGAAATCCCGTGGAGGTGACGCCTATGAAGGTGGCGAATCCTTTCAGCAGTGGGAGGGATGACCAGAGTGGGGCTTCGGGACCAATGTCAGTTACGCCGTGGAGGAGGCGCGACCTGCTGTGGTGTCTCGAGGGGCAGGAGAGGATGGCGTGCTCAAAGGTTTCAGGCTCTAAGCCACAGCGGGGGCAGGAGGTGTCGGCGTCGGGGGACCTCCAGGTTGGGTGGGCGGCCAGATAACCTTTTCCGGCACTCGTCTGGTGGATTCTCCCTGCGACGAATTTGCCCAAGCCCATGAAAGGCCTTGGCTCTAGTGCGGGAGGGTGCAGGTAATACCCCGGGGTTGGGAAAAGGGAGGACCACTCCTCGAGGAGCTTTTCTCTTACCCTCTTCTTCAGGGCGGAGTAGGTGTTGTCCATCAAAGACTGGGGCGGGAGGGTGGGTGTGGGGCACACGAGGTGGGAGTTTATCATACGCATCCTTGATAGCCCGAGAGTGAAAGGTATTGTCTTGTGGGCCACCGCGTCAATCGGCAAGTGGTTCCTTATTGGTGGGGTGGGCCGGGGCGTCTTCCAGTGCAGGGGGAGGTAGACGGATGACAGGCCCCTGGTAAGGGCCCTTGAGGAGTCAGGCGCCCGATGGGCTGAGAGCGACGGGAAAGAGGGGTGAAGTCGGGCCGTTGCGAGGTTCACGCTAGGAGGGGAGCAGACCACCCTAAGTACCGCCAGCCTCTGCCGGTGCTTGATCAGGAGGGATACGGGTGGGAGGCAGGACTCAACCGAGAGTATCCCTATGGGTGTAGCCGAGAAGCAGTTTGTGGTCCATCTCTGGACATTCCGCCAGAAAGTGTCGAGGTGGGTTGTCTTACCCACACTAGGTGTAAACAGATCCGCGCCGTAGAGCAGGATAGGAGCGATTAACGATGTAGCCAGCCTGTGGCATAAGTAGGGGGGGAGGCCTGCGCCGGGCGGGCTGAGTCGACGAATGAGGGCGAACGCCCCCTGGGCAAGGCCCAGGCGGCGCGAAAAATGTGCAGCGGGGTCAAGGGCTGGAGTGAACCAATACCCGAGCCACCGGACGGAATTGCCTGGGTGAAATAACTCCCCCTTGATCTGAATAGGTGAGGTGCACTTCGGTGAGTGCCTTTGACTGGGGGTTCTCCAGTGTATCAGTTCCGTCTTCGCGACGGAAAAAGAGACGCCTAAGCGGGACGCCTTTCTTTCCAGCCTGTCGAATAGGTCCTGGAGTCTGCGGATGTTACCACGGTAGGAAAGGGAGGCCACTGTGAGGGTGAAGTCGTCCACATACGAGATCATCAGACCCCGAGGGATCCCGAAATGTAGTGGCGCGACGTAGAGAAGAAAGAGCAAGGGGGAGATCGGGGAACCCTGGGGGGCTCCGACGTTTACTGGGGATAGTGTTCCTGGTGCCCCTTGGAAAACCAGGGTGCAGCTCCGTTCACCTAGAAATGACGAAACCCAGGAGACCAGGTATGGGGGTATCCCGCCTTCCCTCAGGATACGGGCCAAAGTGTTGTTATCGACGTTATCGAACCCTGCCTTTATGTCCAAAAACAGGGAGGAGACCTTGAGACGTGGCCTCTGTAGGGTTCTGACGTC
>Ga0307509_10007156_pt1 | contig 14701 bp, 16 predicted proteins | sample 10_EM_MG_FD_202245 | JGI IMG/M metagenome (GOLD analysis project Ga0307509, IMG submission 202245) | Populus trichocarpa ectomycorrhiza microbial communities from riparian zone in the Pacific Northwest, United States - 10_EM | ecosystem: Host-associated > Plants > Roots > Unclassified | place... | reverse complement strand
TTACAAACTCCTGGTACGAACCTAGTTGCCGCGAACTTCCGGGAGGAGGAATGCGCCTGGGGCAGCCCTTTTGATGTAGGGGAACAGCTTGTGCGCAGCGGTCGCAAGGGTGACATCATCAGTCTCGTCGGTCAGGCCACCACCGCCAGTGAGGAGGGCGACGAAGCGGCCTTTCCTGTCGAGGATAACAGAGCCAGAGTCCCCGCGTGCGGAGAAGGCGCCACGACCGCCGCCATAAGGCACAATGGTGGTTTCGTTGGCCGTAAAACTTGATGCGCTGTCGGCGCCCTCGAATTCTTCGTAATGGCGAACACTGAGCGAGTCGAGGCCGTTGAGCCAGCCGACCGGTCGTGCCTGTTGTCCTTCCGTTTTTGATGACGGGCATCTGGGGTTCGCCGTTGGCGCCGAGCTGCGTGGGCGCGAGCATCTTGGACTCGTGGACGTGGCCAAAAATCTGAAGCAGCCCATCCTCTGGGTACTGGTAGTCGGCACGGTCGGCAGGGTATGGGAACATAAGGTTGCAGTACTCGTCTTCGCGAACCTTGCCGCCTTTGCGAGAATAAACACTCGATCAGCAACCACTGGACAAGGCGAGAGGGGAGACGTACCAATGAAAACCTTGTTGCCTGTAAATCCCTCACCAAAGGCGTTCTTGTTGATCTGTATGAAGGCCCAGTCCACGGTGTGTGCGGCAGGGTCGTCCGAGGAGCGGTTGATGCGGTCCGCATAAAAGACATGGCCGATCTGTCGTTGCGGGGTTTGAGATATGCTTGGTTGCCCAGGTGTGGAGATTGTCGAGGTCGGTGGTGGTTTGTCGCACTCTGTTCGCACTTTGTTGGGTTTATTCGATTGCCTGGTTGATGGTGGCAACAGCTTGCGTGTTGCCCGCCAGCCGCTCCTGTAGACGTTCGATCTTACACTCCTCGGAAGAGACAATTTGCCAGAGGGTTCCAATACGCGCCATAATACCGATAGTAGCTAGCTCATAGGCTTCGTTGCCAAGGGCGACGATGCCCTGGTGATGGTTGGCGGCTGCAGCAATGGTGAGGCCCGTGGCAGCATGGAAGGGAGAGACGACGTGGCAACACGTCAGGCCGAGGACGGTGTCGCTGTCATTGCTGAGGCGGAAGTAATCGCCAACTGTGCCCTCGAGCCACGGTTTCTTGGAGAGGGCGACAGCGAGACCGGGGTTCGAGGTGAAGGGATGACGGAACTCAGTGATGTCGCCGTCGAGGAGTGGATCGAGGGACGGGAGCTTGGTGAAAGACAGTTGAGAGCGCCGGCGCTCAACTGGTTCAGCCAAAAGGCAACTTTTAGGAACGGTCCATTGTTCCTAACGCCGGCGCTATATATGGAGAAAGGCCCCAGCCTTACACCCTTCCCCTCCGTGTACCTCAAGTTTGTATGATGCCTGAATCGGGCGGTGGTTTTCAGGACTCGAGCAGAGGTTCCATACATGTACCCCAAGGACGCTACCCTGCAACTTGCCCCCAGCTACAGTCGTATAAACGGCACCACGCTGGGTTCGAACCGCTGACCTGCCGTGACAAGCTGTGACCGTTCCTAAAGTGAAAGACAGTTGAGAGCGCCGGCGCTCAACTGGTTCAGCCAAAAGGCAACTTTTAGGAACGGTCCATCGTTCCTAACGCCGGCGCTATATATGGAGAAAGGCCCCGGCCTTACAATGTATTCCACAAGACAAGAAAAACGTCGTGACTTGGTGTAGGAGTTACCTAACTTCCCTTTCTCTTTGATGGATATCAACCAACGATAAGAATACTCCACAAGCCAAGAAACAAATTTCTGTCACCATATTCCACCACATGAAAACAAGATACATATGTTGCCATCCAGTGAGCCTATCTAATCTAATCAGTTGTCACAGTCTTCTTAGATATGAAGCTTTATGTAAGCGAGTATCCGAAACAGGATTTACACCAAAAATGGGCGGGGTGATGGCACCCCTTCATCACACTATCCGAGCTGGCTGTCACTGGCTACGCTGTCGCGCACATGCCGAACTCAGATTCAGACTTTCAGGCCCATCCACAGTGAGGAGGAAATCTCTCTTTCTTCCTCCTTTTCTTCTTTCCTTTTTGGGATTTTTATTTTAGTTTTGAATTAATTTATAATATTCAGGCAGTATCGAGCCTACATGTATCAACCACTTCCCACTTCAGACCGACTCCCGCAACGTCAACATCGTGAATCCAGCGTCACGCACCGTCGCGTTCTGCTTGCTCTTCTCCTCAGCTTCCTCGCGTTCTTACTCTTCAAGGTCGGGCAATATTCTGTCCAATCAAAGTCTCCCGTAAACATCCCAGAGCATCCTGCTCCCCACAAAGGCCAACCGTGTTCCAGTGAAGATCCAAAGATGCCCTGTGACGGTAAATACAGCGTTGGATAGTATGCCTTTTGGTTCTGCTTCACTGGTTTTTGAGACTGATGCACTTGCCCATAGTTTTGTCAACTGGTAGGGTAACATCACAGCAGCAATGCTAATGTTAACTCTGATTAGGGGTATTTACGGACGAAAGTTTCCTCCATCCCACATTCCCGCCAAGGACCTGACGTATGTAGTTCGCATCAAGTAAATGTTCAGGTATTCACTGATTAAACAGTCACATTCTCTATGCGTTCGCGAACGTAAAGCCTGACTCCGGCGAGGTCTACCTCTCAGACTTGTGGGCTGATCAGGATATTCATTATCCTGGCGATTCGTGGAATGACGTTGGCAATAATCTGTACGGCAACTTCAAGGCCATCTACAACTTGAAAAAGCAACACCGCCACCTCAAAGTGTTGCTGAGCATCGGTGGATGGACCTACTCGCCTTCCTTTCACCCTGTCGTCGTTAATCCCGCTTTGAGGGCCAAGTTTGTGGAATCATCAATCAAACTTTTGGAGGATTTCGGTTTGGATGGCTTGGACGTGGATTACGAGTACCCCAGTGACAATAGCCAAGCTGTTGGGTATGTCGCCTTATTAGAGGAGATGAGGATCGCTTTGGATAAGCATGCTGAGAAGAAAGGCTCTGGCTGCAAATTCCTTCTCTCAGTGAGTGTCGCGTTTCTTACTCGCGTAAATAATAAATGCTCAACCCCTGCATCAGATCGCTGCTCCTTGTGGTCCTGACAACTACAAGAAACTTCATGTTGCCGCCATGGATAAATCCCTCGATTTTTGGAACTTAATGGCCTACGACTTCTGTAACTTTCTTTCCTCTCATTTTATTTTTGCTTTTCTAATACGACTGGCCGTCTGTAGCTGGTTCATGGGATCCTATCGCCAACCATCAGGCCAATCTCAATGGAGGGGCTATCAGCACGTCGGCTTCAGTCAATTGGTATATTTCCCAAGGTGTCAAACGGCACAAAATTGTGCTTGGTATTCCTCTGTACGGCCGTTCTTTCCTCAACACACATGGTCCTGGGACCGCCTTCTCTGGCATGGGTCAAGGAACCTGGGAGTCCGGTGTTTACGACTACCGTGCTCTTCCCCTCCCTGGCTCAACTTTACATCAAGACCAAAAAGCTGGAGCGAGCTGGACCTATGATGCTACAAAGAAGGAAATGATCAGCTTCGACAGCGAAGAAATTGCAAAATTGAAGGGTCACTATATCAAGAAGGAAAATCTTGGAGGTAGTATGTTCTGGGAGCTCAGCGGTGACAAAGGATCTGCGAGGGAAGGCATGGAAGGTGGTCCTGGCAAGGACGCCCAACACGGGAAAAGTCTTGTCACGATAGTCAAGTACTCCATGGGTGGTCTCGAAAAGAGCAATAATTGGCTGTCATATACTGACAGCAAATTCGATAACATGAAGAAGGGAATGGCATGAACGAATGTTATTATTTTCAACGATAGGCTGGATCATCATTATGTAATTGGAGTGTTGTGTACTAGTATCATAAGCAAGTATGCAACTTCAGGGAATGGACTGGTACACGCGATTACCGGCAGCCCATCTGTGTCCTGCACTCGCAGAAATGCCTGTCAGGAGTACTCCAAAAGTAACTAGAACGCTGAAAATCCAGCACAATGTATGGAGAATATACGCGGTACCTAGAGACAAGGAAAGAATCAGTGACATCCACGTGTCGATCAAGAGGCAATACTCACCTGGACGCGCATGTTCGAAGGATGGGAAACTCGACATGAGATACACATTGGTTACAATCCCAAAGGTGGACATCTGACAGGCGGCTTCGGGGTAAAAAGAGATTGGGTTAAAAAGGGGTTGATTGGGGTTCTAAAAAACAAAGAACACACCTTGCAGTAACACCAGCCCAGCAACAGCGGTCCATATCCTCCTCCTCCGGGAATGCGTGCTTACACCAAACAGGATGGCCAAAAGTGAGATAGGACCAAAACCAAGTGCAATTTCATTGAGGAAGGCTGCGCTTGTCCAGGCCAGGCAAAACGTCTTGTTTTCTTTATCGCAACGATCGGTTACGCTCGTAGGGAATTTTCGGCATTCATAGTCCCTGTTGATGGTTTTGCCCCTGTCTGGGGGCCTAGGCATTTCAGTTACGGTGAGCTCGCAACGCTGGACAAGGCCATATGTTATGGTGACCTTGGTGTGAGGGACTTCGTCATAGTGCAGTACAAACCTATGTTGGTTGGCTCATGGGTTTGTTATTGTCATCCTGATATGCTTACCAGTCTGGTCTACGCGCAGAAATGATGTTCTGGATGTCAAATAGTTAGCTGCAATGCAAGATAACAAACGAGGATTTTGACGGACGACCGTGAGGATGGCTGCGACAGCCGCGAATGTGACGACATAAGAGGTCTTGCGCATTGCACCGTCGTGGTTGTTCGTTTCAAAGACTTAAAGAACTCGACGGCTTAAATACTTCAATGGGCGCAAGTCAATGGCTTAAAGAGCTCAATGGCCGATTCTATTATTGGTTACAGATGTGTGACGTCATTTGACCATAAACATTCATTATCCTCGCGGTACACCTCTCACAACGTCGGGATAGGTATCTGCGATCATCTGCACAGGGGAAAAAAAATTGGACATAGCCTTGAAAAGCAACTCAATGGCATACCGAGAACAAAGCAGGGGCACGGATCGCTAGAACTTGCGGGTCTTCACCAAGGCCGACAAATCTTTGAAGCCAATCAGCCGATGAATATACAACGATATGGAAAAAAGGGGCTCACATAGTAGAGACGCCAGATTCTATTGCAGAAGTAATCGTTTGACCTTCAAATATAATAAGCATAACATGTTCAGAGACAAATGTCAGGGACTTACAGCAAACCAACCCGATCAAGAAAGAGAACAATATTATTGATGGAGTGTACTGCCCATCAACGTTATATGTAGGTGCGGTAACTGTTTAGTCCGTCAGCGAAAGGAATTCAAGGAGGAAATGGCAAGATACTAACACCGTAGGTATAGATATCCGAAAAGGGAACACACAAGTCCAACGGTATAGGAACCCCACATGAGAGCTGTGTGGACCTCGTCAATTCCTTTTCAAGTCGTATCCTATAGCCAAATTATTCACTCATTCCTACGAGAGAGTCATTGACCAGAGCGTCAATGCCTAGAGGGTTGGTGAGTTCGCAACGTGACTTCATCCGTTCAAACGCCCAAACCTCGGTCTTTGAATAGCCTCCACGTATCTTTCGCGGCGCCAATGTATGGTTTGCCATACAAAGCTAGAGTAACCCAGGACTGAGAAAGGATCATCAAAGAGCGGATTTAATCATTCTCTACCAATTTCAATATAGGCATATCTAGAATGAATTTTAGTAGTTATAGTAACACAATCAAACAATACTGACCGATTGAAATACTCGACAAGATTCTCGAGCATACCCACAAAGCATGACGCACAGCACCAAAGGCATACCTGGACCGCTGCAATGTCGTCAAGGCATTATAGTCCTGTTGAAGAAGAGGACAGATCAAACATACGGTGGCCGTCAGCGGCTGCGTTTTGCTGAATTGCATTTAGTATCAACTTGAGAAGGTCCAGGATAGTAACGACCAGGGAGCCAAATGCAATTGAACCGAGAGAAAGTGTGGATGCACGTCCAAGGGCGGAGAGAGTGGGATTCTTTGGCTGTTTATAATTCTAAGAATTTGTTGAGAAATTACTCAGTTGCAGCACTCGCCATATCACCAAGTTCACGGGGCCCAAAGTAGTACCATGATCCATAAGGACCACCTGCAAGGGTTGCAAGAGCAACATTGCCAATGACCTGCGAAGTCCACAAGAAAGAGAAGGTTTCGAAGAAAATGAGACCCGCAACCTTGCCGCCAGAACAGCTCGAAGTAGCACAGGCTAGAACGAGAGTGAAAAGTGTCATCAGTAACGTTAAGGTTTGAAATAGGCATACAAGGGTTTCCTGGCGTCCATTTAGCGTAGCTGTGTCAGATGTTAAAACAGGGATTAGGATGAGCGGAGGGAGCATCCTACGTAGCAATGGTGGTGAAAGTAAACCAGCTGGTAGTTTCAAATAAGCATAAGAGAACCACATTATTTGGCTAACTTACACGGCGACGGTAGCTTGTAGGCACAAGGCAGCGAAGGCAACCGCATAAACGCTTGTATGATGCTTCGAGACGTCCATAACGACTTGAAGAAGCAGGGAGGCAAGCGGTATACGCGATCTAAAGCCGAAATAGGACAGGACAGAGAGGACGGCAATGATGGTGAAGATGATCGCGCCAGCTGTAGGAAAGGTACAAGGTAATCTCGGTAAGGAAAAGGCAACAACAACAGACAAACGAAGGTGAGGACTAACAGTAGTACTTGGTAATCCAGTAGTAGGTGCAAATACCGCTGAGAAGAGCCAAAACTTAAATCATGGGAAAACCGACTAGCAGTAAGCAGCATACATATTCAAGAGGATGGTCAACACCAGGGTGATATGCATGATGATTTTTGTGAACATGCGGGTCAGAAGAAGGTATACAACCGAGAGCAACATAGCCGCAGCCGTGACAAGAAGAAGAAGGTACACAGTGCTCCTATGGGAATGCGAGGTGAGAGAGACGCAAAGGGAATCCAAAACTTCAAACCTATTGAGAGTTACACCTGTACCAGTATGTCCCTTTCCAAGTCCGCCGCCTAAGCCACCTTGAGAAATCCATGTACTCAACGCAACGCCCGAGACTGCAGCAAAGCCCAAAAACTTTTTTCCAAGGAACGTGAGCAACAAATGTTAACTCAAGCAGAACGCAGCGCTACCTGGAGGATGAATAGTGCTAAGAATATAGGATCGTTGATGGTTTTCTTCGGTTTAAATCTGCCCCCTTCATATGGATTTTTTGAGTCGCCATTATACAATATTGGCTGCTCTGGGGGGGAGTAATATGGTGTTGGTTGCCCGTAGTTCGGGTTAGGTCCTGGGTATGGAGCGCCGGGTTGTTCGTACATATGGTCCTGCCCTATATGTCGTTGTAAAATGGTACTACAGGTAGGAAGGTTGTCAATATGCAAGAAAACGAGATGATGGAAGAAACTGACAAGGTAGATGCGTTGGACTTGCCCAGAAGCAGGAGGTGATCATGGTATGAGCAAATTTTATTACGTAATCACGTGAAGTGAACTAGTGGCGCCGCCACTACTGTACTATTACGGCCAATCGTTCACAATTTTGGAAAAAAATTACTCCGAGATGGCCGAATAATTTTCTTTTGATTTAAAACGAATAAAAAAAATAGTTTTTTTTCGGATGTGACAATGACGTGAACGATTGGTCGTAATAGTACAGTACTAGAACTTCAATGCATGCGCACATGGTGACAGGTGTTGTATTATACTGGAGAATAGCATTTACACGTGGCAATGAATTATATTACAATGAGATTAACCAAAGCCGTTGCTTGAAGAAGTGGTACCTGCGAGAGAGAGCACCGTAATTGAATTTGAAACGAAAAGACTACGCAAAGTGCCCAGAACTAAGCACCAGCCTGCTGTCCAAGATGCTTGAATTTGATAACGATAACGGTCACATTATCCGTGGTATGATGGGAAAGGGCATGTTTCAGTAGTTTGTGGCTGGCTTGTTGAGCGTCTTCGATCTCGCGAATAAGTTCAATTGCACCTTGGTCCCCAATTACGTCCCAAAGCTAATAGGAGTAATAAGCCAACATAAAAATGTTGATCAAAAATGAAACAGCTCACTCCATCACAGGCCAAAATTAACAATTCATCGTCTTCGCAGAGTTCAGTTTCTGTTGTGTACGGCGCTCCAACGACAAACTCTTTCATTGATGAATCTCCAAGACTTCTCGTCACAGCGAGAACCCCATTTACACGTCCGCTCATTACGAACCCTCCCGCATCTGTGATCCTCTTGGCTTCCTGCTTGTCCGAGCCTTTGTGGTCATAGGTCAATCGGACCGCCTTGCCTGCGCGGCAGAGTACACCTCGGGCGTCACCAGCATTCGCGCTGTAAAGGACATATCGCGCGTTGGTAGGTGGGATGGTAAGAGTGACTCCTTCACTGATCGATTTCGCTGGGGGAGATGGGGAACCTGAAACCGAAGACGATGGGAATTTGCTTGATCCACCTCCCAGGCTCCGGAGCGCCCGTTTTATGCGGCTGGTACTTAAAGACTTTTCTTTCTTGACTTTTTTGGACGCTTTTCTCTCCGAGTCTTCTTTCGGTTCGATACTTTCTGTGCTGCTTTCAAGGGGGCTGCTCGAAGCAGGTATTTCGGCGCCATCAACATTGTCTTCTACACTGTGCCCGGAGGCTGGTGAGTCGGCGGTAGGCGATGGAGGGGGGCTTATAAATGATTGTTTTCCATCAGCGTCCTCAAGGCGTAGGAAGGCTGTGACAGCAGTGCATCCGGAGTGAATCTTGCCTTCTGATTCCTCACACATACGAGAAAGACTCTCGTCGACAGCATGGAATGTTTGGTTCAGAATATCGGGGATCGGGAGGTTAGGAGAGGTATGAAGAGCGTCGAGGAGATACTAATCAAGGTAAGCACCGAGAAGGAGGATAAGAGACCGATGAGCGGCTACCTCGTGAAAGTGAGATCCACACCATTCGGCGGCGTGCTTTCCAGCATGGCCGTCAAACACGGCAAAGAAACCTTGACCACGTATCGAGTCAAAGTCGACTACGAACGAGTGGGCATCCTCCATTGTTCTTCTTGTGCCCTTATCCTCTGAGACTCCGACGCGGAAGGTTGGATGGTTTGTGGAGTGCCGATTGAGGACCTATGGAAGATGAGGGGGAGGAGATAAGAAAAGCAAAGGGACGTACACCATTTGTGTCGAGGTCAGCGGCGGATATTGACTTTGAGCGGGCATTGGGAGAGTCGGTGAAGCGGGGTGACATAGTTATTGTTCAAGGGTGATGGTTGGCCCTATTAATATTTATGGCAACGCTCGGAGCTAGCCGACGCCTCTTCATCATCCCCTCCACACCAGTGTATGTCTCAGCAATCCACCGCTACAAAGCCTTCGCTCCAGGGCGTCAGAATTAAAGCAAGAAAGGGTGCCGTAAAGGCACAAGCGAAACACGAACCTACAGGTACCACCGCCGTTTTGTCGAAATTTGTCCTCGTCATAAACATTCCTTTTTAAGTCTTCAGAGATCAACTCTACAAACACCTCGAAACCGTACCAACAGGCGATTTCGACTCTTTTGCAACAAAGCTCGTTCAAGCAGGATCTACTCTAGAATTTCTCAAATATGCAGATGCACTTTTCGAGATCATCCTCGTCGGCGGACTCCTCCAGCCGGGTGGCAGCTTCGTCGACGATGGTGCACCTATATCACCCTTCACTATCTTCAACGCCAAAGAGCCTGCGGAGGTGGACGACATAAAGAAATACATTGAAGTCATCAACAAGCTCACCAGGAGGTAATCATTTTTCTCTCCATTTTTCGATAACAGCCCCTGATCTTTCTCGATTAGATACAAATATCTTCAAAAACCCCTTGAAGAGTCTGCACTCCCAGCACTCCTTCAATATATCCACCGCTGGGTTCCTTCGCAGAAAGATAAGCTCTCTATCGCAATCGGGCTCTTGATCTCTCAGGGTCTTGCCAATGCAGCTTGTCTCCAGAGCCTGGTCAAGGATCACTTGGTTAAAAACGGTAGGCTTTGCTTCTTTCCTGAGGATAAATAATTCGAATTGTGCTTCAGATGTTGCTATAAGCGTCGTCACCATCATCTTCCGATCATACTTGGTTGATCAGTCGATGGATCATCTATCCGCCACCTTGAAACGTGGAGGGATCAGGGATCTTCTTGCTTTCTTCCCTCCCAATAAACGCGAGGGAAAATATCTCGAGGAACATTTCAGGAAAGAGAACCTCCCCCAAATTGCCGACTGGTGGGCCAAGAAGCAGTATGCCGTCGTAAAGGAAGGGATCATCAAGGACTTATCTGAGATGCTTGAAGGCGAGGATACTACGGAACAGGTCATCGCCGCCATCAGGACTCGCCAAGAAGAGTCTTCCATCCCTGAGAGCGAGTTAATCCTGTGTATCTGGCAAGGCCTTATGGGGTCCGTTGATTGGAGTGCTCGTCCAGACCAAATCGAAGGCCTTGCTCTCCGCGAAGTCACGGTTAGTACCTTACATCTGTTGGCCATGAAACCAATCGCTAACTAAGTACTCAGAAATTTGCACCTATTCTGGAGCCATTCTGTGATGGGGGGAAAACTCAGATTGCTCTAATCAATGCAGTACAGGTTTACTGCTACGAAGATACTCGCATCATTAAAGCCTTCCCTCAGATCCTTAAGGTCAGCGGCTGCGCCTTAGCCCTACATTCTAGAAAGACTTATACCATCATACAGGTATTGTACAACAAGGACTGCATATCCGACCAGGCCATTATCTATTGGCACCAGAAGGGCTCCAAGCCTCAAGGACGCCAACACTTCCTTAAAGGCACAGAAACCTTGGTCAAGGTACACAATCATATATATATGAAACGATTCTGCTTATATACTAATGGTTACAATTAGTTTTTACAGGAGCAGGAGAGTAGCGAAGAAGACGAATAAGTGGTCTGATAGAAAGTAGTGAACTTGCGATGCGTTTTCTCGTTATGGATCGCTCTTTTCTGGGTCACCAGGACAAGGACTGGTACAACATACTATACAATACAGGAAAACAAAAAAGGATATTCAAGGTTATAACGTCGGAGATCAAGTTCAAGAAGATCGAGTAGCTATTGAGATTTACCAGGCATCTGGCATGGGCACGAAATCGCCTGTCCAGCCATTCTTTCCAGCTATCTGCAAGAAGATCCCATCCGAGCCATTGACGGGAAGACCAAGGTCTGGAAGGCTCTACAAAGATTTTAGTCATAGAATTGAGGCCGATATACCCAGACAAACCTGTTCTTGAAGCCATAAAGGGATGGCAGAAGGGCTGAAGAAGCCTCTGTCGTTGGGCCAAATAAACCCAAGTTCCTCCATGCTGAAAGGGGCTGGCATCGCAGGGTCATGAAAAGTCGTTGGTGGCGAGACGATCATATTTTCAGCTAATGAGGGAGGCGGCAAGGTTGGGGCTGGAGTACTGATGTCGTTGCGTATCTGGCGACGAATATTGGCCAACATGATCCGAAGTGTCAAAGCATACCTTAGAAGCTACCCAGTCAGCATTTGTAGCCTAGCAGTGATTGTGCCCTTACCTTTCGGCAGCAACATCCGAAAGGAGCTGCGCTAATTGTTCGACTTGGGTTATGATGGCTGCGAGATCAAGCTCGGTTGAAAAAAGGTTGGCCATTTTCAAGAGGAAGAGTCCGGAGAACGCAGCCATAACGAGGCTGTCGTGAACCGCATAACGAAGCGCAGCACTATCGTACAATGAGAATATAGGTCATGAATTTGCAGGATATTTGATAGCCTACCGATATTCTTGAGAATTCAGGAAAATCGAAATACAATCAGAGGCCGCTGCCTTGGCTTGGAAGGCAAGTTCACGTTGTTCAAATGACATTTTGTCCCAAGCGACGCCACGGAGGGCAACGCAGACGAGCCAAAGTTTGGTGTAGTGTAATTCTCCTGCAAGTACCTTGCGAAGTAGGGAGTCCTGATCCATTGTACGACCTGCTAGATATCAGTTTCTGCACGGTCAGGCGTTCAAATACAACACTGACGGTGTAGCTCATCGCAGCTGGACCACCAACCGTCGAGAGCTTCATTGGCTCGACGAATGAGGGCGAGGGCATTTGCATTGACTTGACCATTCAATGGCGCCAAAAAGTCATAAATTTGGGCTAATTCACAGGGTCACAAAATGAATGTATTCTGTCAGCAAAAAAGCACGCACTCTTGTGGGCAATCAATTCAACCAGCGAGATCAACCGAACATCAGTTGAGGATGCCATGGGGTGGTTCAAGAGGACGCGGCAATGGCGTATGGTATTCTCATCTCGGAGCACAACTGGGCGTCCCGTCCCAAGGCTCATTCTATGAATGATTAGGTCAACAACTACCATATTTAGATGATTTTTCGATACAAACTGATGGTCAAACCAATACAAGCAAAGCCAGATTCGGGCAGAAACCACTATAATGAGTTTCGCATCAATTTGGGGGGGGGGAGATTTGGCAAGGCAATAAACACTACCAAGGTTCCGTTCCTCTTCTTCTGACCTTTGTTTACCGCTATCGTCGACCAGTTTTTCCAAAGCACGATGAAGCCCAAGATCCAAAGCCATGCGCATGGCATGGCCGCTTGGTAGCCAGCCATTGGTACTCCAGGCAGCGAGTAGAAGCATACCTGCGAAATTGTCAAGCAATACTTTTATAATCATAAAAGACAATTCACCTTGGACGGCTTCTTTCCTCACGACGGGACCAAAAAGGGAAGAACGAGCAATTCCTTGAGCTTCTTCGAGACATTTGTAGAAAGTTGGGCTGAGTGGACCATTTCCGCTTCGAATCTTCCCAGCAACTGCTAGGATAGCGTCGAAAGTCCAAGGAGATCTTTCCATCAAGCTTTCATAGGTATCATATGAGGGATCGAAAAGCGGTATAAAGAGATGGCATCCTGCAAAAAAGCTACAAGTACAAGTGAACAAGTGATGACTAAGAGGGATGAGTAAATCTACATGTTAAAGAGCTCTCGAGCTTCAGAGTCGGTAACCAAGCCCTGGAAGAAAAGTCAAATCCAAACCGGGTGAGCCGGGACTCATAAGAGGACAATACCTTCTCGACAACGTGAGGGAAAGCGTTCCTTGGAATAGGTTCTACCCGTTTGCGCTTCTTGACTCTGAAACCGCGAATGAGACGATGTCAATTTTGAAGTGATTGAAAATAAACACCTCGGAGGTTCTGCAGATGGGGCCGCTGCCGCTTCTGCTGCGGCATTGGCCAAGCCTTGGAGGGCTTCGATAGGAGCATTAAGCGAGACCCTGGGGAGGGTATCCTCAGACTCGTCATCTGAAGAGGGAGCAGTGCTAGGAACCATGCCATAAGAGGCATACTTATGGGACTGAAAGGAAATTCGGTAAGTTTTTAGGTCGAGCAGTTGAAAAGCGTGGCGCACGGGAGGGGCAAATCCCGGGAGAGGAGGAAACCTGCCTCGATCGGAAGGCGCAGGTCCTTGTTCGAAACCATTACGGTGCTGGGGCGGCAAACCCGTCCCGTCACGATGACCCTCCATGTGAGGTGGATACATGCCAGGAGGGGGTGGCGGCATCGACAGACTGCCAGTGCCTTGCGGCTGAACCGCTGATAGGATGCGGTCCAGGGAAGACTGCATGCCAATCATTTGGCTTTGCATAACCTACGATCGCCACGATTTGCCGAAATCTCAGCCGAACGGCGATGAAAAAACTCTGATGTGCACGTACCAGGTACTGGCCCTCGAGCCTTGCTAGGCGTCTAAGAGCATAGGACCTCAAAAAATGATACAAAACAGAAGATAAGGACCAAACTAACTCAATGCTTGCCCCAGACATCGCCTGGACATTTTTCTTCTCTGGTTTCTCGAAAATGCAAGGGATACCACTCGCTTGGCAACGACGACAGGGAGCCTGTGGTGAGCAGAGCCGGGCCGGGGACGGGGGAGGCGGGCCTCAGTTAGTGGAACGGATCGCTAGGACCGACGGCTACATAAGACTCGTACCTCGCCTTCGCATCGGTTTTTCCCTTTTCTGCAGGATGTGCATGCCCGAGCGCCTCGCTTGGGAATGTGAGACTGGGCCTGCTGATGCGCTGGACCTTCAACGATGTTCGACGTGGGCATTGGAAGGGCGGCGTTGGATTTCCTTTTCTTTGAAGCGGTCTCTGAGTTATTTGAGATGGATGCGGAGGGGCTTTGGGACATAGTCGCCAGTTGGGACCACGCAGATATAATTTGTGAACAACAGAAATGAACAGAGGCGGGCAAAGAGTCCGAACAGTTCCGGACTTTTGTCCAACAGGCACGTGTCACACTTGTCACTTGACTTATTTAAGACTCTTGCCCAATGCTGCCCATGTATACATTGCAATTTGAATTCTTGATCCATTGAGCTTGCATTCTCTGAAGACTCCCATGGATGAAAAATCCAAACCACGAAGTTCACCCCACTGGAAGGGTCAATCCCGTGTTTTGAAACTGTGCCATTGGTGTGCGAAGAAGCAAGATCCCAACCAAAAGCAATTTCAGGCCTGCAGTCGATGCAAAGAGGTTTCAGTCTTTGCACGCACTATTATTTATATGTGCTAATGCTCCCCTACCAGGTCATTTATTGCGTATGTTCTCTTC
>Ga0307509_10007155_pt1 | contig 14701 bp, 19 predicted proteins | sample 10_EM_MG_FD_202245 | JGI IMG/M metagenome (GOLD analysis project Ga0307509, IMG submission 202245) | Populus trichocarpa ectomycorrhiza microbial communities from riparian zone in the Pacific Northwest, United States - 10_EM | ecosystem: Host-associated > Plants > Roots > Unclassified | place... | reverse complement strand
CCTATCGTTCACTTAGGTATCATGGTAGTTTGTGGCTGATCTAGAGTGATTGGTATATAAGTTCATCGCATCACCAATTAATAAGGTTGTGTTGGAAAAGTGATTACGTATTGGCCACAAAACTCACCGCACTTGTTCTATTCTACCTTTACCAAGGTTAGCCAGTAATGTTTGCTTCTCTCTTCCGTCACTATAGTTTTCTCTCTTTCCTATCTTTCGTTTGCTGTTCTTTACACTTAATTGCAATATGAATCTCTTCTTGTGTTCGCGATATTTCCAACAGGTTACAAGAGTGATTGGTCATGATTCAAGATGCTCGAGTATATTCGATGATAGTCGAGCATGATCGAGTAGTACCCATGATCGAGCAAATCGATCAGATCATGAATGCTCTGCTCGATCATGATCTGATCGAGGGACCCCTATGATTGAGGCTGATCGAGCAGACTATAATCGAGCAAAACTCGATCATGATCTGATCGTGGCCATCACTAGAGGTCGAGGAGTTCGTCACAGATGTCGGTAGGGGGGACACCCGGGAGCGAGTGGTTGGCTCTTGGGGTCGCTTTGCGGTCGAAGGCGGAGAGAGGTGGAGGCGAAAGCTGAGAACTCTTATGAGGCTTGTCAAGATTGACCACAAAATTTACTTGCGTTAGGATGGAAGGAGGGTGGAAATTACTTTGGAGTTTACTCTGAGCCTTGAGGACTTCTCCAAATGATAGCTCTATGTTCAATTGATTCTCTTCGCTGATGGCTGGCTTCCTCTCCACCGATCGTTTCGCGCTCTTCTTCAGTTATGCAATTTTAATAATAGTCAAGTGACTCAAGTCCAACTTCCCCAATTTGTGAATCCGTCCTTCAAGCTCATTCAGGCAAGTTTCATTAATTCTACCCAGGTAGTCCAATACATCCCCATTCTGCAACTCCCCCTTTGGCCAAGTAGCATTTGTTGCAACTTTTCCCTTCCTCGCTGATGCACTTCTACCACCCTCGGTACCCTTCTCCGGTGTGACTTCCAAACTCGCAAATTCGTCACCGGGCTTCACTAGTACTGCGATTCGAGAACCAACTTGAAACACCCCAGTGCCCGCTTGGGCCATTATCGGTGAGGATACCGTCGTCGTCGCGGGATCCGACGTCCATTTGGGCTTTATCGGTTTCGATCTTCAGCACAAAGTCCCAAGTGGATCAAGTTTCACCTCTCAGCATCCACCAGAAATCGCGCCTTTGGTCAGGGTAGAGCTAAGAGCTAGCATGAGAAAATTTGAGGCTACATTTTGACAGGAGGTTGTAGCGGGTCCTAGTTATTTTGGATGGCTGGTCGCTAGGGGGCAGATAACAATAAATGATTGAACGGTGGGAGAGGGATAGTTGCGGGGAATATCTCGTACAAGAACATGTTGTCATAATTGTTGGAAGCCGTGGGAGGATAGACTGCGGATCAACGATGATGCAATGTGGAGATTGTAGTAACGAAGGAGGGGCTGTTTATGCGGAATGGAAGGGAGGTGGATGTTTCGAGGGAGTTGGGATTCAAAGATTAGGAATCCCGCGACCAAATCCCGCGAAAAGCACAAACCAGGGTGAACATTAAGAAGTAAGTGAGCAGCCACGCCCGATACTAGACAACTATAACACTGCCGAATGAGAATTTTAGGGGATTTGAGCTATTACGATCCTTTATTATATCAGGTGCTATAGAGTGAGGCAAATACATAAATAATAACGCCCAAATTTAGGGGCTAGGATAGAGCATCGCCTCCAACCCAACATACCCAAACCACCACGTATCTACATTCGCACAACATCTCTAGCCTTAAAAATTCTATCAAATCCTCCGCTTTCTCATGCCTCCCCATCATTATGAATCCTGTAACTTCACACCTTGATTGTGATAACCCGCTCTTAGAAATACCGCTCGCCGCTCTTCCAAAGATCTTTGCCGGGCTCCTCTTACTCAAGGCCTCTGCCATCCTGTACTTTTATCCTTGACAACGGGCTCCACTACAGGCCTTATGGTGGGAGAAACAGTCTCCCCAGAGTTACCATGTTATGAGAAGCCAGGAGGAGCTTCTTTATATGAAGTGTTGGTAGGATTGGACGGCGGTGAAGGGTTAGCGATGTGCTCTCTGGCCGGGTGACAGTCGCGGGTATGGAATGCGCGTAGATACCTTATACCAATCAGGAATTTCCCGATCCATCCATTAGCAATATTCCCGGGAGCTGGAAGGCGAGATTGAGTTACCGGGTAGGATAATATGCCACACCCATAGCCATTGCGGTCGTAAGGCCGATGCTTCTCTAGCTAACCCTAATCACCGAAGCAGGTAACGAAGGCCTGGAACCGGCAATCTTTGCATGATAGGTGTAACACGACCACGCCCGCATCGGACTCGAGACCCTATATCAGCTTTGGAGAAACCAGCGGTGGTGATAAGGGTTGAGGGTGATCGCAGGTAAAAATCAGCGTTCCCCAGGGATTCTATAAGGGGAAGGTGTTTACAAGTCTGGGGTTGGGGGGATACGGTTCCCATGACCTTTTCCCAGGCTCGCGCCTTTCGTTCTCTGGCGTTCATGCTAGAATTCTGGATTAGACAAGCGGAGTTGATGATATGCATATCGGACTGCTGCCACTTACAGCCGTAGTGGGGCACTTGCCCCTTGGACACCATGAGGGCATATAGGGTCAAATCCGTCCGTGGATACTTCACCGGCTTGCGGAAGGTATAGTAGTTGAGGACTTGGACTAGACGTGGGAGAGGCTACGGTACGACTTGTTCTTGGCCATTTTTTTGCTTTAGTCGGATGAATTTTATTACAGTGAAAGGGTTGTGCCAGGAGGAGCCGGTTGTGGCTTCCGGTGGGTGGGATGGTAAGACCCTAGACTGTGGGAGTAGCGGGGAGTAGAGCTCCTTTTTCTTGCGCTGGAATTTCTGAATTTTTGCGGGGCAATCTTCATCCTGTGAGCGGTCTAGGTAAGAGTTATTCATGTATCGTAGGTTGGCTGCTCAGATTTTGGCTTCGGGTGGGAGGAGTGGCGATTGCAAAAGTTGAAGGACATGCCCTTGCTGTTGGTCTTGGTGGTTACGGATTGAACGATATCCTGTTGCTTGAGTATTCTGGGGACAAGGGCAAGGTAGCCAGAATAAGAGTGGAGCCGCGTCAGGTACTCGAACTTGAGCACATCTATTAAAAAAGTTCTAATTAGTTCATAGCTCGATACCAGGGAAGGGAGTTAAAACTCACGAGAAACCCGAAACCATTTCAACATTCGCACCAAGATCGAACGGCGCTGCAGGTTACTTCCCTAATCATCTGCGGAGATGCTATGGTTTGTCTAACCTCCTCTTCTCGGATTCGAACTCTCCATTTTCCTTTTCTTACTCTTTCTCTCACTCCTTCCCATCCCCTCGCCCTCTCCCCCTCCCCCTGCCCCTCTCCCAACAGTCCGACAACCGTTCCAATCCGTCCTCGTTAACACTCCCACCGCCTCCATTTGCATGCCTTATGCCTGGAACCACCCTTCCAAAAATATTCCAAGAACACCTTATCAAGGACCCGGCATCGTCTACTCTCCTAGTAGCTGGGTCGAATGGCTACTCACCCGCTCTGACTATTAGCCTCACTATCTATAGATTTATTAGTTCCATGGGGTTCCCTGACAAATTTACAGATACTTCGCCTACCCTCCTCATCTTCAAACAAAACCTGTTGGCCACTCGGTGGGAGCGGTGGTAGTGGCGGTTGTATGGGGCACACATCGAGATTGGTTTATATAACCTTTAGCAGTAGTAACAGATACCAGGAAATCAAAAATAGACAAGGAATTAGAGGTTGAACAAACGTAAAACTCTAGCAGCTTCTCGTTCCACCACTAGTCCCTTCCTTCGACCGCCTTCCTCTCCTTCACGATCTCTTCGTCAACATCCCATCCCCTCCGGAATCCTGGAAACGCCACCCACCCATCCCACAAAAGTCCCATTGCGAAATGTAGACCTTGACCTGTCGGAAAATAAATCATCATCCTCCTTCATGCTTGTCAGGACCCCACCACTACCCTCTGCTCTAGGAACAGGGTTACCATTCTCCTCTGAGCAGCAATTTCGGGCAAACCTCTTATTTAAATCAGATGAGGAAGGATGAGAAGGGAAAATTATTGTTTGCTGGATAACTCCGCCCGCTCCTTCAATTTCCTCCAACACTGCGGGAAGACGGTAAAGGCGACTGGGCAAGAGTAGCAATGCGAACTGCCTTATTCAAGGTGGATGCTGGGTTCTCGTCACCACCCCCAACCGTGGATCTCCACTTCCGCCTATAGCAATATTAATGTCAGAAGACGGTAGAAACAAGTTTGTAGCTAATTCAAAAGGAAAGAGAGGTTTAGTGAACCGGTTTTCTCGCACTTGTCTACGTATCACTGCAATTGCGCCCATGATTTTTTAAACTTGTGCTCAATTCAACATTTATTCAGGGCACAATCATGGAGCAGGGCCAAATAAGACAAAACTCCTTTTCACAGCCACCCCCCTCGTATAGCATCTAAGTTTTTTTCTATTTTATTTTTTTATCATTTTTGACCTTTTGCACCATCCCCCCCATTGCCCTAATGATGGGTAAGCAAAAAGGTCTCACTTAGTCTCGGAATGGATCTTACCACGGCAGCCAAAGCCTTCCTGATCTCAGGTTCACAGAACTGGATCGTGCGGCCGATTACATATGCCCCGCCCTGTACTCAATTTGTTTAGCATGTAAAAGTTTCAGTCCACTGGTCGCTTACCTATACAAGAAAAGTAACCGAAGCCAGAATTCCGGTACATCCGGCCCCAAGCAACAAAAACAGGTAGCCAATCTTCGTCTTGATGCTCGACACTTCCGAGTCCATCTTAATGAACCCGGTTTCGACCCTTGTTTTCAGCCCTCCGAATTCCTGTTATATCTGTTAGACAATAGCAACTTGCACGAGGATCAATTAGAAACAAACTTTAGCAAAAGCAAAAAGTTGCCCACCCAATTCCTATTACATCCAGCGTCCCCAACCGTCCGGGGGCCCGGAGGGGCCCCGTGGGGGGACTGCCAAGAGCCCCGGACGGGACGGGACGGCTATCTATAGTCCGTCCGGGGTGGCCTGAGCGAAGGACGGCCGTCTTTGGGCAGGACAGCGGGCCCCACAGGGTGAGACATGTTAGCTCAGGGCAGGGGCGGGGGACGGTGGGGGATGGGTGAGGACGGCCGGGGACTGTCGGAGAGGACCGGGAATGGTGAGGGACGGCGGGGGACTGCAGGCGACGCCCGGGGAGGGCACGAGTGATGTCTTATGAGGTGAAAAGTATCCGTTCGGAGGTGTATGATCTCAACTTGTCTAGTACAGGAGGTCCAAGCGCTAGGACTATAGTCCCCTATAGTCCGTCCTAGCACCCCCAAAAAGACGGACTATGAGCCGTAGTCCGTCCCGTCCTCACCCAAAGACGGACGGACTGGACGGTTGGGAACACTGATTACATCTGTAAGACAACGGCAAACTAGAACAATCACCAACTTGAATGGGAAACAAACCTTCCTGGATTCGAGAACATTCCTGTCAACTTGCGAGATGCTGTCCCACTATCACAATTAACCATTTTGTAAAATAAAAGTGATGGAAGGGATTGCTCACAAAAACACGACTCTTAGCCGCTATGGGGGTCTGGGTGGTGTCACTCATTCCCCGATGGGGCACACGTTGTCTGGAAGAGCGATTGGTCAAATGGGTACGTGCAATTTGACGGGTTCTTGGGAGGAAGCGGTTCATCTTGTAAGAGAAGGAACGTGACAAATGTAAGTAAAGGATAGCAATAAGGGGCAGAGGAGATAAAAAGAGAAAATAGGGGTCGAAGACCGAGTTTCTAGATAATAAAGAAGAGAAGGGGATGTTTTTGTGGAAAATAAGGAAGAAAAGGAAGCGAGGCACTCACAAGAGGGGTTCGCTGAGTCATCAAACTGTTCTAGCTATCATTGGTAGTGCCGGTCTCTCGTGTTTCCCCACAAAATTCTCTTCTCCTAATTCCTCACCAGTGTTCCCAACCGTCCGGGGGGGCGGCGGGGCCCAGCGGGGGGACTGCCAAGAGCCCCGGACGGGACGGGACGGCTATCTGTAGTCCGTCCGGGGTGGCCTGAGCGAAGGACGGCCGTCTTTGGGCAGGACAGCGGGCCCCACAGGGTGAGACATTTTGGTTCAGGGCAGGGGGGGTGGACGGCAGGGGACTATTGAGGAACGCCGGGAAAGGGTGAGGACGGCAGGGGACGTGTTGAAAATCTTGGTTGTGGAGGTAATGATCCACGGTGAGGATTTTACGCAGTGGACGAAAACCGCTTAGGTGGAGATGAGAATCATGATTGATTGATGACAACTTAGTGGAAGGAAAGACTTGAGGAAATTTGTGTTCAGGAAGGAAGGTATGTTGCGAGGAAAGGTGAGAAGGAAAGAAAAATAAGTGGGGTGAAAACATTTTCAGAGCTTACCCGTCCTTTGGCTAGTGCGTACGTATACGTATGCCCCTGCGGCCACAGCGGCCATCAACTCCTATTTCCAACAGGACTGTAGCAACGCGCAATCGTTTCCACTGAGAAGTAATGATAGCTGACAATCAAGATCATAGATTACCGCCAACTACTACAAGAATGATAGTAAAGATATAAGCAAGCTATATAGTGTGGTGGTTTGGTTCTGCTTCACCAAGCTTCCACTTCCACCAAACTTCCGCAACAAAGAACAAAGGCATTGAAAGAAAGTAACTTTATATAGGAACAAAAGGAATAATAAAGAAAGTGTAAAGAAAAGAAAAGTTGTACTCGGCTTGAGAATAATATAGAAACTTAGAAGAAGCATTTGAGGGGGGGAGGAAACCTTATACCAACAAGGACGACCTGGGACTGCAAGAGTGATGTCTCATGATGTGAAAAGAATTCGTTGGGGGTGTGTGGTTCGTGCTGTCAAAAACGTAGATGAGGCTGAAAGAACAGTTCTGCATCGTACTTGTAGAGTAGCTTTAAGTGCCAAGACCTCTCTTTGAGCTGTGCGACAAAAATATTCAATAGTCACATGCCCTATCTCTGTGCACTGAGCTAGAAAGCTCACCAAATTTGTCCTAACAAACCTACACAAGCAATAGATCAACTGGGCGTATGATACCTATAGAATCTAGTGGGAGCTAGAAGATATCTATCACGGTGTCGATATGATGCCATATTTGCAGGAGGAAAAATTGGCGCCCAACTTGGATGACTAACGAAAAACTCGTCCCTGTTTAGCGGCTCAGGTGTGTGCCACCACTGTTACAAGCGAGGACCTGTAGACACCCTGATGTTGAAATAAGAAACGGCTGAGGAGAAACCCACAATTGCGTCAAAATCAGGGCCCTGAAAGGCTGACTCAAGTACCGGTACCGTCGTCCTAGCCTGAAGCAGTCAGCCTATGGCGTCTTGTTGGGATTCTGGAACAATACCAGGGGAAACCTTATTTGAAGTTTGAACGTGCTCGCGGTTGGCGCGCTATGCCATGCGGTTGTATGGTGCACCCACGTCCATAAAGTTTTCGCATCTCTCCCTGCATCTCAAGAACATTGCCTATTATGAGCGATAGAGCAGGACCCATCCTTCGGATACTATAAATTTTTACCCTATTTGTCTTAATACGTGGTGGACAGAGAGTGAAGCGTTTCCGGGAGCTGGTAGTACCGGGAAGGGTACCGGTATTAGGAAATTGCCAGCCCAGCTGCGCCGAAGAACGGACTTGTGTTTCTGGAAATGAGAATTGTTCTTTTCCGTTGGTTGGGCGGCTATGTGCCAGGCGCCAATAGCTGTATTCCCAGATGCAAACTGGTATTGCCGGAAACGGGTCTATGATTAGGGGTAAAAGGTGCGGGCAGGTGAGCCTGTTTCATTGGCTCGCGCACAACTAGGCCGATCAAAGAGCTCGATCTCGCGAGGCCAATTTTTACGTATCAGAAATAGCTGAATGCGCCCCGGCAGCCACCGTATTCGAATTTGATATGCAGCTCTCTAATTTGGGCCTATATATGCTCAAGTAATAGCACCCGCGCAGAAAAGTGAGATTTTTTCCTTCAATTCTCCTCCTGTTGCGAAAAGCGTGACCCTAATCCCCGCAAGGTAAATACCTGTTCAGATTAGGGTTTTCGTGTGGCCAATTTACACTATGATACAGTACACCTTATCCAGTTCATGTGCCCATAGCTCTGCATAAACTCTAGACAAAAGCCCGGATATATATAATACCTTAGAGATGCTAAAAACTTTCATAAGATTTCCTAAGCGGAATTTCAAGATTTCTGTAGAAATATATCACACGATACTCAAAATACCAAAACTCTTTAATGAACCCTAAACCTCATATCACCCTTAAAACCCCAGCACGAGAAACTCCTTGGCACCTCCCCTAGTTCTTCCATAAATACCACCACCCCCCCCCCCCCCAAAAAATAACCCCTTCTTCCCTCTCCTTGGAATTTGCATCACTGTTGCGGAGGAGCTTTCCGACTGGTGACAGCCAGAGCCCCTGCCTGCCGGGAGTGTCCCGGCTCCCACGAGCAGTATTTACTGTTGCTTAAGAGCACGGTAGCACGCCTCGTACTGAGGTTGCCTGACAGGAATGATACTTTAGGCCATGTTATAAGAGCTTGTTTGCCAAAAATAGGACAGTTGCTTTGGGCGACCTTTTCCGCTATGAAAATGACCTTCCCTCCGCTCCGAAACGGAAGGGAAAGGGTCACCCATATGGGAGAACGGAACGGAAGAGTTATATCTAAACAGGCTTTACCAAGGTATGGCTATCATCCATCCAACGAGGGTTGGCTAATCAGCGGATGGCTCGTGGGGCCCCAGCGTGGTTGACACCTTGACATGGTGTTGGGAATTTCAAACTAAGATCAACCATCGTAGATTTGGTAAGGTATATTTTCTTTGTCTTTAGATGTCTGGTCTGGAAGGCCGTTGAGTAGATTTAGTAGCCCCATGAAGGTTCTTTGGATTCCGTGGGAGTATATTACCGTGTTCGAAGAGCACTTGTTGCGAATTCAAAGTGTACTCAACATAATTTTCTACTGGTTTCACAAGAGAGGTCGCAGAGGTCATATATTTATCTCCTCTCAATCCTATGGAACCGTACTGTAGCTACCTTTAAAGATATGTGTGTCTCTCAGGGAGCTATATGCTCACCAAATCTAGCGAGAAGCCTTAGTGCAAGTGTTTTAATATTTTCTGTCATCCCCCTTCTTGTATGCCTGCCCAAGTAAACAGAAGCGTATGCTAGAAAGCAATTGTTGCGGGGGCCGAGCAAAGTGTTGGAAGTTCCCTGATACATCCAAAAATTGAGGTATGCTAAACAAATCTCGGCAATTTTTGAGGACTATAGAATAAGGTATGATAGTATACTACAGCCCCCGGTAGAAAAAATCGGGAAACGGTGATCGGGCCTCTGGGTCTTGATTGGAGGGTTCGGTGTGCTCGAGGCAATCGAGCAACCGTGTTTCTGACTTTTAATTTCCACAATTCCCGATCTTTTCGACCGGAGGCTGTACTATGGCTCGGGCAATCGAAAATGGCAGGGAGGCTTTAAAGTTGCCCTGCGTGGCTGTTGGCGTGCCAAGACTTCGCTCAAGGAGAATACGCGCTGCCTTTGGCCAATCTCTTCACCATCAACAACAACTATTTGGGCCTCACCTCGCTAAGAGAGAAAACAAAAGAATCAACATCACAGCACTCTTCAAGAATATTCATGACCTGCAGCTCCTTCCCCCGTCCTCTCACCCAGTCTACCAAATCTTTTCGGGGGTCGTGGAAAATTACTCCATTACAGATACCTTCTAACAGCTACTCCTCCGCTAACAATATTCCTCCAGCAAGCCCGTACATTAGACCCCCTACCGAACCCACGATGCTACACCCAACCACTCCCACCTCATAGTTCTCTCAATCTTGCCGGCATAACACCCCGAGGATCGGGCCCACTACCTTTACCATCAGTCTTCCCTTTGCAAATATTTCCAGCACGACAGCAGCCTCCCTTAACGCAGTAGCTTCCGGCGGCGCAGTAATTGCCATCGCGGCAGCACACGGTATTCTTCGGGATGCAGGTCTTGCTTGAGCAGAGCTTCTCCATGGTCAAGTTGCAGCACCGTGTCCTGCCGTCCTTGTCCGGGAAGCATCCGGAGCCGGCCTCCGGACAGCACCCAGCACCCGTTGGACAACAGGTCCCCTTCATTGGGCAGCAGGAGCTGTCCTTTCCGCAGAAGCCGAGGTCTTTTTTCGGGCAGGAGTCGGCGAGGAGGTCTGGTAATTCATTTGGGATGGTGAAGGGGGCAGGGGTGCCTTCTAGTTGCTCGCCGAGGCCCGAAGAGGCGGGGTCGTTGTTACTAGACGGAGATGTTAGCTTTAGTCGGGAAATTTGGGGGTGTTATTGTTACTCTGGGAGGACACCGGGATGGCGAGCATGGAGGTGGTTTTTGGTCGTTTGATGTTTATGGGAGGAGAAAGCCGTGCTAGCAAAGGTCGCTATGATGAGGGTTGAAAGGAACTTCATGGTGTGGTTTAGTGAGGAATTAGCAATGGGGAATTGGAGTGAGAGGTATCGCTACTTATTTGATCTACCAAGGGGAGAGAAGGGGCTTCGTGAAGAGATGCAAGGGGTTTATCAGGTATGAATGGAAGCAAGGTTTCGCAATGTCCGATGTCTGTTGAGAAAAGCAAGGGAGTTTAGCTGCTAGGTACATTTTGAATTATTGCCTCGGGAGAATTATATGGCAATCATGCTTTTATGTACAGTCGCACCTCGCTATCACGGATGGCCATTTTTCGCGGATTTCATCCGGGACAACGGGGTATCCGGAACAGCGGGGTATCCTGAATAACAGCAAGAGATTCAGAGGAAGAACTTTGATTCCCATTCTCTTAAGAAGGGTTGTCTCAGTGAATATTCATACCCAGAATTGACGGCACGGTTTATACTTTTGCAAAGCTGTGAATCTGGCTTTCCCCGTCGACTTTGTTGTAGGCATAATGGCAATTGAATGAATGTAAGATATCATAACTTCCTACTCAGAAGCCAGATTCTCTACTGGTCTTGCCTGTAGATATACATCAGAATCCGGCTGCTGCCCTTTCTCCAAGTCTGTCTTCCTCGTTTTCCATCAAGTTCCCCCTCATACCCCTCCCTATTCTAGACCCTTCTTTCCCTTTCAGGCTTAGCTCAACTGACAGCCCAGAAAGGATCCGGCTCAGCAGATCAACTTTCTATGGGGACCAGGGGGGTATGCTCCCAGATATCATACGAATCCGAAACTTGCCTGTTTCCGGTTCAGCGGGGTGAATTGTATGGTAGTCCGGAGCTGCCACGGATTTTGTCCGGTTCAGCACGGTATCCGGTTCAGCGCGTTCCGAGATAGCGAGGTGCGACTGTATTATAGCCTCCAATTCCTTCTTAACTATTTATACAGTCGTATGTACAGTCACTAACAGTACACAGGTTTTGTTTTGAAATGTCCCGGTATGAGACCACCTTTTCACATAGTGGTAATACATAGCTGGTCTTCTGGTGTTAAATCCTTGCCTAGTGTAGGCATTTCCACAGTCGCTAGCACAGTTGAGGTAGTAATCATGTGAGATACTATCAGTCAAATGTCTTCATATATATGAAACCTAAAATACCTAGGACTAATAAGGATTAGTCATGTGAAATCTGCCTTGCTTAGTCACAATTTGTGACACATATCATAAGATCACGAGGGGGGCTCTTCCGAAGAGTAAATCGCGCTAGTCGGACTGGGTACCAAGAAGCTCAGATCTTGACAGGGCCCGGAGAAGATTCTAGCAGTGTCCGCAACGCAAGGTCATTTTTCCTATCCTGATCCGCAGATCCTATCTCCACTCCCAAGCCTTGACAGAGCTCCTAAGCTCCTAACAGCCATTTTGAATACAGTGCCCACATTAGGACCCTGAGCCAGAATACTGATTTATATCCTTTGTGCACTCTCGGCCAGGTTACAGTTACCGAGTAGGCATCACTCAATCCATTGCTAAGTGTCGCCTCTGAAAGTCCCCCCTTCTCCGGTGAATCGCCACCCCTCCTGGAATGGGGCCGATGTTGAGTAAAACAAGGAGGAATCTACACAGAATGTTAGTAAGTATACATCTTTGAGAGAGTGGGAAATGCCCAATGCCCCTACGCACATATCAGACATTTTTTCCACAATAACTCTTACAATATCTGCCCGTAAATCACTGCCCATCGCCACTGGCTTGGAATCCCAGTCTAACCTCATCTCTAGTTAATTCCGGGTATCATCCGTGTTAGGGTCGATGGGTATCACAACCGCCTTGGTGAAATCTCTCAGAATATCTTCCCTAACATAGGGCCTCCCGGTGCAGAATATTCATGTGGAAATTCCCGAACAATATCTCCCGTAGATCCAAGACGCTCTAACAGGTGCTTGGGTAAACATTTGTCCAAGGCGTCGAAACAGATGAAAACCCTGGGCAGAGAAGCAATAGCGATCCTTAACATTCCTATGAGATCCAGAAGTCGTGGCCATCTGCCACCAAACTCCGCCCCCTATTCCTGAAAGACCTGGCGTAGGACATTCGAGATGCCCCCTTTTCCTACCAGCTGCTTCAGGATAGCTCTCGTGACATTGGCGACGATCTGCTTTTATTTGGAAAGGAAGTGGCAGTAGAAGCTTGCCAAGGCGGTAGTTTCCTGCTTTGCCTGATTGCACAGGCTGCCCATCACCAAGGACTTAAGCTACTCCAGTTTTTCTAGCCGTCAGCCCTATTCTCTTTTTCCAAAGAATCCAGCCTCTCACCCCAAATGTTTCTTGCCTACTCCCGGATTCCCAGAGCAAAAACAAGATAGCCTTATCGACTCCACCCTCACTTCTCTTTCACTCCAGAAACTTGCCTGCTTCCAAAAATCAATACCCTACACCACTGAACCGGTCAGTGTCTAAGCAATGGTATTCTATCCAAAACTTTGGCCAGATGCAGAAATGGTGAAGCTATCTGTAGGGCAGGGGGGGGTTATTTCTCCAACGGAGCCTAATTAGAAAAGAAAAAACCTGAATGGGAATTGGGCTAGGCTTCGGCTTTCTAATGCTGGGTCTTACACCAAAGAATCCCTTGTTGCATCCACTTCGGTGTTGCGTTATGCATGGACAGCCCGAACTATCATATGAAAACTCTTTCATGAACCCCACTGGAGTAAACCTCACGTCCCCCACGAAACCCCAGCACATGAAACTTCTTGTCACTCTCTCTGGCTCCTTATAAATATCATCACCTCCCCACCAAATCGGCTTCTTTCCTCTCTCCGTGGAATTTGCATGACTGTTGCGGAGGAGCTTTGCGACTGTTATGACAGCCAGAGCGCCTGCTTGCCGGAAGTGTCCCGGCTCCCACGAGCAGTATTTACTATTCCTTAAGAGCACGGTAACGCACCTCGTACGGAGGGTGTCTGACAGGAAGGATACTTTAGGCCATATTATAAGAGCCTGTTTGCCAAAAATGGGACTGTTCCGTTGGGCGACCTTTTCAGCTGGGAAAATGACCTTCTCTCCGCTTTGAAGCAGAAGGGGGGGGGGTCATTTGTATTGGATAACGGAACGGAACCGCAGTAGCCAAACAGTCTCTGATATGGTTTAGCTATCATCCGTCCAACGAGGGTTGGCTACTCAGCGGATGGCTTGTGGGACCCCAGTGTGGTTGACACCTTGACGTGGGGCTGGGGATTTCAAACTAAGATCAACAGTCGTAGATTTGCCGAGGTGTATATTTTCTTTGTTTTTAGATGTCTAGTCAGGACGGATGGGGGCTGCTTGAATTCCCTGTATTATCTTCCGTTAGTTATAATCTGAAGCTTCCATATCTGTGAATTTGTAGTAATTAATCAGAGTTGCCTATTAACACACTATTATGTCCCAGGGATTGACAGGGACAGCACTAAATTTTCCGTGATCTTAGTAGTCCACGAGATGCCTGTCCGGCGCATCCCCTTACTCGCTAGTGCGTGTGCACATGTCCACACTTTTGCGCTCCCCAATATGTGTGCCCCCTACTTAGACCCCTCCGAGCTTCTAATGCCACAACATTCCGCTGGCCTACCCGACGGCACATCGAAAAATACGGGACAACGAAAGATTTAGCGAGAGTGCGGGAAACATTCCAGAGAAGCAGACATGCAGGAAGATCTTATTGTAACTCTTTTTAACTATTTAATAGTTAATTCACTTAAATTATTATATTCCACCCCCATTTTTTTGTGAAGTTGCGGTGCCGCTCACCAAATTTTTCGTTGAGCCGCATCTCTTGGTGTGCCGTCATTGTACTTGTACGTTACTGGGGTTACCGCACCATCACAACCAACCTGCATATCCACCATGTCCATCTAGACCCTTAGGAGGTCAATAACGACAAGTTCTAATGCTCACAAAAAGTTACCCATGGGAATAATAATTCTAATCTAAACGTCGCTGGTGTTCTAAATACGTGTGCTCCGATATGGACGGGGGTTATCGGCCAGATCGGGACCAAAAATCGATGGGGATACATGGATTCTTTAATCCCTGACTGTCCGATCATCCACGTCCATAAATGAGTATTTTTCCCCCCCTCCCAGCCCTCTCAGTCGTCCAGTCGGACGGGCGTCGACGGCCGTCCG
>Ga0307509_10007154_pt1 | contig 14702 bp, 10 predicted proteins | sample 10_EM_MG_FD_202245 | JGI IMG/M metagenome (GOLD analysis project Ga0307509, IMG submission 202245) | Populus trichocarpa ectomycorrhiza microbial communities from riparian zone in the Pacific Northwest, United States - 10_EM | ecosystem: Host-associated > Plants > Roots > Unclassified | place... | reverse complement strand
CATTCATGTCTTCATTTGTCAAAAGGCTACAACCTTTTATATAGAAAAAACTAATAAACCCTAGTAATACTAAATTTGAAAAATAAACTCATTTCTATTAGCCTAAAGGTTTTTAAACCCTCATGGCTAATTTTGATAGTAACAATAATTAATGAAGTTAATATGTTTGTTAAAAATTTTAATGTTGTTAAAACCTTTATGCATCATTTAAAGCAACATGGACTCCTTGGATGTAAATATGATTTGAATATGCCTAAGTTCATTTCAATCTAATCAAGTTTTTATAAAATTTAATTTGATATCATAAAAATAAATTTTATCCAAAATTATTTTTATATTGCCGAAATTCATCATCCAAGTTATTTGTTTTACCAAGACTTGTATAGTTAAAAATACCTTATGAAAAACCATGTTAATCATATATTCTGATACAATCACTTGATTTATTTTTATAAAAAGCAAAGCTTCTTATCCATTTTTAGCTAAAATAACTTATCATATGTGTTCCTACACTATTTAACTATTATTAGCTTAGGTGGAAAACTAGTGATTTTGGAATGAGTGTGTCTAACACTCTAGTTATTCGTAACAACTCTTTGTCTCTTCTAAAATAAAAAAGCTCGTAGCTATTTCTCACAAAGAAGAATAACACTTGAAAAATCAAAATCTCTTATTCTTATTTCTTTCATGAAAGTAACAACTAAATGTGAGTTTTTCTCCTATAAATACCCATTTGATTTTATGAGAAAACTTTCTTACACTCTTATAATTCTACAATTCATACTCTTAATGCTTTGATCCTTTAAGAAGCTTTTATTCCACATTTCATTCACATTCTTGAGTTGGATTATAATTATATAAGCTTAGTCCTATGAAATGTTCTCTCGTGGAGTGTGATGACTCTTGTAAAAGTTATAATTATTGTGAAAGTAAAGTGATACTTGAACCACTTGGATAATATTTAGTTACAAGCCATTAAGTGAAATGTTTAATCTTAAGCTTTGAAAAGGATTGTGAAAGGTTTAAATCTTGATCCTTGAAAAACATTGTGTAAGGTTTTCTAATTTTGATTATGGAAAACAATTAATGTAACTAGTAAAGTATCATCCGCTAAAAAAACTATGAGTTAATAGCGAACAATTGAATAAAAGTTCAATAAGTGGAGTAGGCGATTATCTAAACCACTATAAAAATTGGTGTGCTTCTTTCTCTATCCTTATATCCTTAATTTGTGTTTTTTGATATTATATATGGTGTCAATTTTTTAAGCATGATTGAAATTTAAATTTTTAGAATTTGCAATAAAGCTCTAATTCACCTTATTCTTAAGCTTTTTAAGACTTTAAAGATCATCCTCATTTTATATCTAAAGTGTTAAGATGCATTCATGTGGGTTTGTTATGCATGCAACAAAGGCCAGAAGACAAACCAAACATGTCATCTCTGGTTTTGATGTTGGGCGGTGAGTATGCATTGCCTAACCCAAAGCAACTTGATTTTTTTCACATAAAAAAATATGTCTTAAATGGATTAGTCATTAGAAAATCATGAATCATCATCCATAAATGACTTAACTATTTTATAACTGGATATATATATATATATATTTCCAGCAAAATCCAAAGTTATATAACCAAATACTAAATATGTTCAGCTATAATTATATTGATGTATTATTTTTACATGTTTACAAGTCCTTTGCAAGCACTAGTATGAATACAGAGATACAAAAATGCTTAATGAGCTCATCTTTGTACTACACAATAATTGTACTAGTTTGGTTTAAGCCAACAAATGTATTATATAGATTTAGAGTCAATATTTATATATTTTCTATTTTTAATTTATAAGAACAATAAAAAAAAGTTGAAAGTGCATGAATAATGTGTTTTATTGACCACTATTTGGGTTCAAGTTTAGGTTTGAATTTGAATTATGGATACTTGATGGATACCCAAAACCTGATCGGAATGGGTTTGGGTATAAAAAATCCATACCTAATCAAGTTTGGGTTGGGTTTAAATAATGATTTTGTATTGTTCAGGTATGAATAGTACAAAACATAATCTATGTTGCCATTCCCATCCTTAAATGAAAGTTATCTTTCTTGTTTTCTTTGTTAAATAAATGTTAAATGAATCAATTTCCATTCTAAATTCAAGAACTAAGATCCAATTTGATGAGGTATTAAAATACAAGATGTTTAAGAATAAGATTGACGTGTTAGATAATCAGTTAATCTTTTATTTCAAACAATTTGATCTATTCTATCTAGCCAAGGTATTTGGTGGCTTAATATGAAAATCTCGAATGATTAATAACCAATACTTGTAAAAGGTCCCTTTTGATAAATGTGGGGACTCATGAGTGCTTAAGTCAGTAACTTTGTAGAGAGAGAAAATACAATGATATTTTAGATAAAGAGGCTCTGAAAATATGTATGTTGAAAATATTAAGAATGAAGAGACTATGAACCTTGAGTTTTAAGGATTCATGATATATTTATAACTCTTGAGTCTTGTCTTTTTATAGAAATAAAGGGTTAAAGTGTAAATTCACACTTATGATATTTTGAGTTATATTCTACTTAAAATAATACATATTGGACTAATATAAAATATTAAGAATCTCATGGAAAAAATTATAAGGCAGTGTTGGGCTCGGGCAATACATTACCTGGATCGAAGCACGTTGGGTTTGGTAGTGATAGCCCAAGCCCAAGCCAATGTGAGGAATCTTTCTTCTTGCTGGCACTGGAAATTGGAACACAAAAGTTAATTGGAAAAGGTCGAAGCCAGCTGGCCATAGAACCTTCATGGACAAAAATCTTTTATTTTTTTATCTTTTTTATCAAATCGACATTAAAATCTTTACAAGGTAGTGGTACTAAAACTAACACATTGAATGTAAAGGAAAAACAAAATAATACAGAGTGGATGGAAGTCGGAATCCATGTAGAATCCACAGATAATCCTACGACTCAAGTAATGAGAGAATTTCGACATCTATTCGGTGCTACAAAGTCATTAATTACAGCCCTTTTCACAGCCATCGGTTTTAATTACCAGTTTGATGCAGGTGATCGGTTGTAATTTATATATATTCAAGCACAATGTACTGATTGCTAGCACAAAAGATGATATTTTTTCTGCTTGCTCCTCCAGTCCAAGATTCTGATGGATTTCACAACTCTTTGCTGTCTATGAGTTTTCCGTTTCAACGGCTTTTACTGCTTGACACGAATGCGATCAACGTATTACCTGACAAAATCATTCCCGTGTCGCTAAATATTCCCCAAAACATTGACGATTGCGTTTAGATCAATTATAAGCTGTTCCCATACATGTTAATATAATCAGGCCAAAAGCTGTATCTTTTATAACAAAGGAAAAAACAAAGAAAATACCCTATCATTTGTTAACGTATCTTTCATTCCTTAGGTAGTATCATTATAACAGCCAACTTCCGGCGAGCATTTCATTGCCGAGATTCCAAACTCGTAGGATTCTCCGCTTACCAAAGAAAGACACAGTACTTGAGTTTCTTCTTTTTTTTCTTGTTAGACAATGACATTACTTGTTTAACCCTCAATATGACAAATTTCAGTTTACAAAAATATCGATGCTAGGGCTAATAAGTAACTTAACAAAAGCCGATTACGGGGGCAGAGTCCAGGCACCTTAGAGAAAGCACAGGAGCAGATTCGCCCACTACTTTCACCTATATATAGGCGCAAATACAGCACCCTCCAAATTAAATATCATCGCACCCTGTGTGCTTCAAGATTCAACACCACCTCCTGTATATCGGAGGCAAAAAAGCCGTAGTCCAAGACAAAGCTCAGTCCAAATGGCAGAAATTCCAACCAACCTATTGCCCGATGAGGCAAGCCCGGAGTGGATGAACAAAGGAGACAACGCGTGGCAACTCACGGCAGCAACTCTTGTGGGTCTTCAAAGTGTGCCGGGCCTTGTGATCCTTTATGGCAGTATCGTGAAAAAGAAATGGGCTGTTAACTCCGCGTTTATGGCCTTATACGCCTTCGCGGCTGTGCTCGTGTGCTGGGTGGGCTGGGGCTACCACATGTCATTCGGAGACAAAATGCTTCCTTTCCTTGGTAGGCCCGATATTTCCTTGGACCAAAAGTTTCTTTTGGACAAAGCCTATGTTGGGTACTTGCCTAGTGCGACCCTGGTCTATTTCCAGTTTGTGTTTGCTGCGATCACGTTGATTCTGGTGGCTGGGGCGTTGCTTGGAAGGATGAATTTTCATGCGTGGATGCTGTTTGTACCACTTTGGCTTACCTTCTCTTACACTTTCACTGCTTATAGTCTTTGGTGTCCAGGTGGTTGGTTAGCTAAGCTAGGGATCATTGATTACGCTGGAGGATATGTCATTCACCTTTCCTCTGGCGTTGCTGGTTTTACTGCAGCTTATTGGGTAACTAACTGCTAACTAGCACACATGGCTCAGTTAAAACGGGACATATGTTAGAAACTTGTAGTGTTACTAGCTAGTATCCATATAATACAAAAAAAAAAAAAAAAAAGGCTCAAAAGCCTATGAAGATGATGGATAAAAGTGGAAAATCCAACTTCATATAATGCTAACGGTTTATATGGAACAGGTGGGACCAAGGACAAACAAGGACAGGGAAAGGTTCCCACCAAACAACATTCTACTGATGCTGGCAGGTGCTGGGCTGCTTTGGATGGGGTGGAGTGGTTTCAACGGCGGTGGTCCTTTCGCTGCCAATACAGATGCATCTCTGGCCATTCTTAACACCCATGTGTGCACTGCTACCAGCTTGTTGACCTGGCTCCTTCTTGACATTGTTTTCTTTGGAAAGCCCTCTGTGATCGGAGCCACACAAGGCATGATCACTGGTCTCGTTTGTATCACCCCTGCTGCCGGTAATATCACGCCCATATATATAACGATACACTTGTTTTTGCCTTTTTTGGCCATTATCCTCTGCAAATTAATTTTAATCTTTTCAAGGCCTTTATCTTTTGGCAATATCGGATCAAACCAATTAAATTTCTTAAGAGACTAAAGAAACATTGTGAACATCGACTTTTGTAGTATAACTTAATTATAGTATTAGCTAGTCTGTTAGGTGATTATATCCCATGAGTTCAAAGTTTGTAAGGACCGCAAATGCAAAGCATCTACATCCTTAAATAGGAACAAATTTTGGACTCATCACCAGTCCATAGACACAGCGATGTGATGGCTGATGGTGAGTCGGACTCTTAGCATATATATAAAATATACTCCGTAAAATTACATAAGATTAGTCAAACTAGCTTGCTGTTGGCCAAATTTATTGAAGTAAGAAAATTACCATTGAACAGGAGTTGTGCAAGGTTGGGCTGCCATCCTGATGGGGATATTGTCCGGAAGCATTCCATGGTACAGTATGATGGTCCTGCACAAGAAAATATGGCTTCTCAAACAAGTTGATGACACCATGGCAGTTTTCCACACCCATGCTGTTGCAGGGAGCTTAGGAGGCATCCTAGCAGGCTTTTTTGCTAATCCGAAGCTCAACCGCATCTTTTACATGGTAAAGGACTGGCAGCATTACATAGGACTTGCCTATGGCCTACAAAATGGCAGGACCGCTGCAGGACTCAAGCAAATGGGCGTTCAGTTGCTAGGAATTCTTTTTGTGGTTGTTCTTAACGTTTTTGTCACTAGTGCGATATGCTTGTTGATTCGGTTGGTAGTTCCATTAAGATTGACTGATGAGGAATTGCAAACTGGTGATGATGCTATTCACGGAGAAGAAGCCTATGCATTGTGGGGTGATGGGGAAAAGTACGAGTCCAAGCACAACTCACTTCATGGTGTTGAAGAGTTCCCTCAAGTTGTGTCAAAAGAGGTTGAGATGGCTTGATGATTTGGTCGTGCTTATTTGAAAATGTTTCCTCTTTTTTCTTCATATCGTTGTGTAATCTTACATTTCCTTTCTCCTTCGTTAGATTTTTAATCTGGGGTGAAGTTGTAAAATAATAAACACGACCTGGATGCACAATGACATGGGATTTCTTGTGCTAATTGTGTGGCATTTCTGCATTTAATGTTGCTTTAATTTGCAAGTTTAATTGACATTTTCTGTTTAAGTCCAAACAATTAAGGCTGTAAAATAGTGTGAATGGAAGCAACATTTGAAGTGGGCTGTGTTCATTTTCCTTCTCCCTCGTTGCCATAGATAATTGGATTCAAGTTTCATGAATAGTATGATAAACTAATGTTCTGCTAATTTTTAGTTTTTAGTGTTTTTAAAAATATATTTATCTTGAAAAAATATTAAATTAATATTATTTTGTGATTTTAATATAATAATATTAAAAATAAAAATAAAATTATTTTAATTTATTTTCAAATAAAAAATACTTTACATTATAATACCAAATATGTATTTAAATACCTCTTATAAATAATTTAATGATTTTGAGACTTCATGGATTAAAAAATGGCAGGTGCCAATATACAGAAGTAAACAAAAAAGACAGCCTAAAAGTGTGGGGGGGTGCCTAACAAGAAAGGCAACTTTGCCAAGATAAATACGGCATCTTGATGGTGGTGGCTGCCACCAATGAGTGGATGTCCATGTAAAGTATTCTATATTTTATAAAAAGAAAAACAAAATGCCGAAACAATCTTAGCTGGGGCACCTGATATGGAAATCTCACAAGTCTTCTTTGTTTTTTAGTTGCTTATTGATACAACCTGCGAAGAGGTGAAGTTTTCGAAGTAAATTTGCAAGAAGAATTGACAATGGCATCAATGAACAACAAGAAACATGTTTAAGTTTGGCTCTTTATTTGCTTGGGGTGACCTCAGATAGGACAGCGAACATGTTGGTGTGTGCAAGTATGGAATGACGAATGAAATCTGGAATGTAAAATATAATTTTAATGAAATATAAATTAAAATATTAGCAAAGTAAATCACACATTGAAAATTATATTATTAAAGAAAAAGGTAGAAAAATATGGATCTTTAAAGAATTTAAAATTTCCATTTGAATAACCATTAATTTATAAAAGGTATATAAAAAAAAAAGCAATGGCAATGGAAGTAGATTAGTTGTCTAGTTCATTAAAAAAAGAAGAAGAAGAAGAAGAAGAAGAAGGAGGAAGTAGACTAGTCGGCAGACTCGTGGGATAGTAGAAATCTCTTACTATTTAATTTTTGTTAGAAAAAGTAAAGCAGCTTTGTTCAAAGGGAAGAAGAAAAGAAAGTCGCTGTATTTTCTGCCTCTTAAATAAAATAATAAGAGACAAGAGCCACTGGAGCCTCGAGGAGGAGGAGCAGGAGGACGCAGTAATAAAAACCCCCCAAAAAGTCCAAGAGTTGTACGGGCATTCTTTCTTAGCAGTTTGTTTGGTTGTAGATCCATCCGTAGGGCTGTATGTACCGATTCTTATTTTCAATTTAATGCAGTGAAGTGAGATATTTTTATGTTAAAAAAACAACAAGTGGTGATGGAGGAGTAGGAACTCAATCGTGGCCGAAAAAGGAATGGAGTCTGAAACGGCGTCGTCGGCTGATGAACAAGTTAGTGGTGGTGGTGGTGGTGGTGGAGGGGGAGGTGCGTCGGCGGGAGCTGATACGAGAGGAAAACATCGGATTCTTGCTGAACTAAAGCGCGTGGAGCAAGAAATGAAGTTTTTGGAGGTCAGTTTGAAACTTTTTTTTTTGTGTTGGATATTTTAAATGCTACAGACAGCCTACATTATTAGCGTATGAGATGTGCCGTTTAGGTTTGGTTTTATGGGAAAGTAGTTTTCTCCCATGATGTCGTTAAGACCTTAGCTTATTCTGTCTAGATCACCGGAAAGCTTTTCTTTTTTAGCATGTCTGGACATTGGCTTAGGTTTATGCTTAATCCCGCTGACTGGGTTTGGACTGGACATCGGCATCGAAAAAGTTTATGCTTTGATTGAATTGTATGGAAAGAAGAAAGAGAGATCACGGGAACTTGGTGGGAGCTAGATGATTGTATAGGAAAAATGATCCTTTCTGGTTGGAAATTGAGTTCATTGTCAATATAAATGGGGAAGGCAATTATGCTATCTAAATTGGCAGAGCCTAACATGTTGCAATTTTTCGGAGTGGACTAAAAGTCATGCGCAAAGTTCTGGGATTTATTAAGTAGGAATGGTTTGGGGGGAAATTTGAAGAATGCAGCACATAATTTATACTTCTCATCTTTGGTGTCTAGTCTTGATGACTTGTATCTTAACATGAATTCTGTTGTGTTTATTTAGCTATAGAAAGTTGGACTGTTTGACTACACTGTTGTTTTCCAACCCATATTACTTGACCATGCTCATTGAATTTTGTTTTTGAAAGCTATGGTCGAAGCTCTTCAATCTCTTTCGATGATTCTAGTCAATGGAGTGACTTTTAAGTTTCATGGCTAACATTTTGTTTCAAGAGCTGTATTGTTATGCTTGGGAAATATTTGTATACCACACAAAGCATCATAGCAGTTGAGCTTTGGCTCAGATGTTAGGAAGAGTTTAGTCCTTTTGTTGCTTATAGCATTGGGATGGAGCATTTCTAGTTGTATACTTGTGGCTATTTCGAACTGTTCGCTTATGATTAAGTACAGTACCCCATTGACATTGTGACTGGAGAATTTAGAAAAAGCGAGTAAAACATCAACATGTCTATGAAAATCACCATCTAGCTACAGGTTTATTATGCATTTACTCCTGACTGTATTTCTTGAATAAAAAACAACTGCTTTAACCTGGCATATTCAATAGGGTTTTGAAATGCGACCACTTTGTTGGTGTGGAGGTTAATGGTAGGAGTCGAGGTTTGCTCCTCACTCAAAATGTTTTTCTCAGCCATGCTATGCAGATCAATGTGGGGGCATTATCATCTCCATTTCTTCATGTTCATTTAATTATGCATCATTGGCATGGACTCAGTTGTAGGCAGAGTGTATTCTGGATTCATCTTATTTTGAATGTTTCATACACTTTTTTAGGAAGAGTTGGAGGAGCTCGAAAAGACAGATAATGTATCAACTGTGTGTGAAGAGTAAGTATAACAAATGATTTTTGTTTTTTCAGAACTATGGGATTTGCTCAAGAGTTCCTCAATCTCTTCTCCAAGCTGTTAAGAATTTTCTTAGGATTGAATATGTTTTAATTGTTGTTCTTCAGGTTGCTGCGCAATGTGGAGAACATACCCGATCCACTTCTCTCACTGTAACTTCACTAACACCCTCAATATGCCCTCTTGTTTTCCTCTTATGACTTCTTGTTATCGTCTATGATGTTCATTCATTGGTTTCTTCCATTACAGAACAAATGGCCCTGCAAACCCATTGTGGGATCGATGGTTTGAGGGGCCTCAAAAATCACAAGGTTGCGTGTGCAGGATACTCTGATTTGTAACATTTGTTGCTGGAAGCTTCAAGACTGTTATCTAACAGATTTGTGAAATATGACAGCACGATTATTATTTTAGCGAATGGTCAATGAATTTTCCCACTGCAATAGAGAAATTTTGGGTTTTGACAACTGATACTACAGCCATTTCCTCTTCATAAAATTGTAAATCAATGACATTTAAGAGATTCTCACTCTCTCAAGGACGTCAAAGCGGTATCCTCCCATCTAGCAGCTGAACATGTTAACACCAGTCGCTATTTTGTTTTATTTGACAAATTCCTGATAGTTATTGAGAATGGGATTTTTTACATTTCCAGAAACCAGTTTCCGCGCTATACAACCGTCACTTAGCTTGAAACAATGTGCTAATGAGAAAAGGGCACGATCCTTTCTCGTTTTTACAAAATCAACTCTTTCGGCAAACATAATCAGTCAACACGGGAAAATCACAACAAGTCTTAACATGGTGGTGGTTCTGAGCTTTTGATGAATTTCAGAGGCGCTACAAATCTTATTATAAACCGCTCTTTGCATTTTCACCCCATTATATTTTGGAAGGAACTTCGGTGCAACTCAATACTGCATTTGCATATATATATAAGGAGCTCCATACGAGAAATCCCCCCGTTTTAAAAAACAAAGCTGCCAATATTATTCCCTTGAAGCGGGGTTGACTTGAGGGGTTCCGTGGGTTCTTTACACCCTGAGCCAGAAATATCGGTCGTTGTTGTCTTGAAACAGCAGGTGCGACGCTAGATTTTAGAAGACCAAAATATCCTACGTGTTCATATGCGCACGCACCGTAAACAGCCAGATGTAATGGATCTTATGACACTTGCGAAGAGACTGCTATGTTGGAATGGTTTGCACCAGACTTCCAGAAATTAGATGTAGGATAGATCAATGTTGCAGAAACTAACTTGTTGTTTGATTTCAAATGGATCGATTTCAACTTCTCAAGGCTTCAAGAAGCAGCCGAAAAACACTATAATTTCCATAGCAGGTGGCTAATTGTTAGACAAACGCCTCCATATCCATCCTATAATATCATATAAGCCCTTTCCTGTGATAGAACCACAGTCCAGTATATGCAGTCTACTACCTGATAGAAATGAGCAGGCATGATACTTGGCGGTGGATCTTCACGAGTGCCATGCAAGCCAACTTAGTTTTAACAAGACAGACCAAAACATTCTATTCATACGTATAACCTTATCTGGTGAGGTGCTGAATTCCGAGAGCACGTGCAAGACAAGGATTTCTATCATTAGCAAGCATCAGGAACAGAAACAAGAATATTTCAAAACAATGTACACGGGAACATTGATGTACAATCAGAAGTTGAAACGAGGCCACCAACCATGAAGTAGTTTGAAATCAGCTGGAACCAATTCCAGAGTTATCATTGTGTAGACCTACAAAGAAAAAGGTGATGAAGAAAAGAAGATGATTACAGGACCTGAGTGGACAATAGTTGCCTCAGATGGAGAAGATGTTCCTCGTCTGAAATGTGAAGGGATAGGCGAAGATTTGTTAGGAGTGACTCTTGCTCCCAACTTAAGGGACCTGAGGCATATAATGCCTGCACAGTTGACCGATAAGCATGAAACTCTAGCTCATGGATTTCAGCTTCTAGCTTTTGTTCAAAATAAGGAGTTAAACGCTTGATGAAAGAAAAGGAAACAAATGATGACTCGGCATCTGACCTATGGGATGCATTATCCAATGGTGTTTGGAAATTATGACTGGAGGAGTCGGCGAAGCCATTAGAACTGCAGCTAGCAACAGAACTTTGGTTGCTATCTGCAGTCAAAAGAGGCCTGGAAGAAGTATAAGTAGTTGCTTTTACCATGTTGGCATTCATCTCACTAGATCCCTTAAATTTCTCATCCGCTATTAATTTTTCAGAAGAAATGTTGTCTGCCCGCTTAAAAAAAGGAAGATTCCGTACAAGTTGCTTGTGGCATCCTTCCATACAAGAAACCAGGTCCTTTGAAGATCTTTCAAGATGATGCTGGTCAAGACCCATTTTGACATTATGCTGTCCATCTTTAAGGTGTTTTTGTCCATCTTTCTCTAGTAAGCATGGATCTTTCCTCGTCACTGGTACCAGAGCCCTTCGCACCAAGCTACCAGAATGCTTTGACTTATTTTCTGCACATTTTTTGGAGTGTTCTATATTTTGAGTAACCTGCAATTGAAGTTATTCGGATATCAGTAACAGCTTCTCCCTACAAAACTTGTTAGAAACCTTTACCATTTGGACTAGAAGAATAAAATGACACAATTCTCGTCAAAATAAATTGTAATTGTTCTCATACGAGTGTGTGGATGCACAGCAGAGGAAAACTAAAAGCAAATAAACAAAGACTTCTATCAAGAGCAGCAAGACACACTGGGTTCAAAGAAGAAGACTTCTAGCCATATGATAGTGAATGACTAGAAAATACATGGATTTAAAACAGAGGAAAACAGGTTAAATGAAACATTGCAGTGACATAATACATTAAGACCAGAAGTATGATAAACTATCAGAAATATCAGAAGACTGGTGGTGTTCACAAGCAGCAGCACACATGCACAAGATCTCATATAGAAAAGTCAAGAAAAGCTTACTATTAAGCTGATTTTTCAAGAACTTTTGCATGCAATTCAATATTAGAAAGAGAATGTCAAACATTCAGTTTGCAGATCAAAATGCAGTTCAACCTCAAAGTATGATAAACTAGCATTTATACAGAGGGAGGAGGCAGATTTTTGAACAGCTGGAAAGGGTTAGCCAAGGAGAAATTGAAGGTAAACCAAAGCATAAGCATAAGCAGGAAAACAAATACCTTTCCTATCACCGACCAATTATTATTATGCCAGGCCTGCTGAATCCTTATGCTCGATTCATGAAATTCTTTGAGTTGGATGGACCCGAACAGCCTCACAACAAAGAGGTTATTATTCAACACCTTTGCAATTTTTCCTTCTCTCCAGCATTGAAAATCAAATATCTCAGCAACATCACCAACCATCCATCTTTTCCTTTTTTTATGAGGGGGCTGAGGCCTGACATCCTCCTCACGCACCTTCTCCATGACTGGCTCTCCCTTGTTGTCCGAAACTGATTTGTACCTAATTTTACAATAATTGCCACGGGCCGAAACTACACTTCCGGGAAACCACGAACCACATGGCTCATGGTCTCTTCTTAAAACCTCCACCAAATTCCCTTCTTTAAACTTCATGATTCAAGAGTCTCTCAAGCTTGACCCTGAAAATATAAGCAATGAATTTAGCAGAAAGAATAGTTAGTATTGTATCCATGTGCCATCTTTTAATATCATAACAAGAACGAACACGAAGAAAAATTATAAGGGATTCGTCCCAAACCTGCCAACAAAAACTCAAAATTCCATCTTGTTACATCAGATCAAAGATTTAAAGGATCAGATTGCTGAAGCATGAAATTGAATACAGTCTTAAGCATTGGCAGATCAAGTAAACAAAATGCTGAGTAAGATCTCAAATCCAATATATCATTTTCATACAAACAGAAGCATCGTATAAGAATTGAAACTTGGTCATCTATGAACAGCAATCAACAGAGACACAAACATAAAAATCACCAAACCTTCAACAATACAAGATTTATTCATCGAACTTTTGAGGTGTGCTACGACATAAGATTCATGCTTTTAAAATTTAACAGGAACCGTATTATATTGTGCATCAGACCAGTTCCTTCGACTTTTAATTAAGGTTGTCAATCATGAATCGGACAAAATCAGCATTAGAATATGTCACAACCAGATACATAACATCATTCTTTTCCTTACTTCACTTTTTTAACCGAGAAAAAAAAATAGATTGTCTGTTGAAGAAAAGGGATCCTGCCCAGAATTCATTAAAATCTTTAAACTATGAGTAACTGAGAAACTGTGGACTAAAATACAAAACAACCACACATTAAACCATTCAAGATTGAATTCAAAAAAGAAAAAAAAAGGGTAATCATGCTCAACAAAAAGAAAATAAAGGGGCTTACCTTGACATGGAATGACAATTGCAAAAGAACAGGGACACGGCTTTGCTGTGCTCATAACCACAACTTTACGCATACTGGCTAGCTGTATGTTTTCACTCTTCTTCCTTGCTTGAAAAACTTTTCCAGTATGGAATAGCTCATTTGATGCTAACTTAAACCCGCTTTCAAGTTTAGCATTATCAAGTATTTTGTCAGCCTGTGTCAATTTCATTGGACCATTCATCCTTGTAATTGTTTTTTCTTTAATTATTTGCTGCAGCATAGGGTTTATTTATTATTTATTTTTTTAGTCAGCCTATTTTCAAGTCAGCATTCAATTACAGAGATAAAAATTATCCTCCGGTCACCCTTCAATTAATAGTTTAATACTAATTCTATTGAGAATTAATTGTTTTACAGTTAACGTCAAATATAATATCGGAGAGAAAGTATAATTTACTCAGGACCCATCGACCGAAACATTTATGGAAAAGGTGTGAAAAAAGAAAAATGATCTTTAAGTTTTATGTTATTTTTTAAAAGATCAATAAATTAATATTTTATAATTTATTTCTTAAAAAAAAAGTAATTCTTTAATTATGATACCTATCTTACCCTTCATGTATATTCTCTTTCTTTTTTAGTTTGCTTAGAAAAACTCTTATATCAATTATACATATTTCACCTGTAAAAATACTTTATTGCTGTAATCAATTTTTCTTATATTACCATTATAGTAAACTTAAGAAAAAAATATAATTATTATTATTATTATAAAAGTGGGAAAATAAAATTTTTATATTTGTAAATTAGTAGTTTGAAGAGGTGAAAATAGTAATGATAATCTAATTTTTAAAATATAATTATTATTGTTATTATAAAAGTGGGAAAATATTTTTTTCAAAGTAAAAAAAGTTAATGATAATCTTTGTTTTTCAAGTAATAAATATCATTTAGACCTCCAATAAGTAGAAATGAATGTTCTCTAAACACTTTCCACGGCGAGAATAATGGTTGCTTGAAAATAGTCTTAGGGATAGATCATAGATCTAGTGGTGAGAAACATTTTGTTTTTTTATTGATTTTTTTACGATATAAATCCATATAAATAAAATCAGTATGGTGAAGTAAAAGGAGAAGGAAGAGAAGACCGCTTGCTTGCCTTATTTTTTGCGAAAGTGGTGGTGATTATTCTGGTTGTACGAGGATCGTCCATTACAGTGGTGGATCACAGGTGACGTCATGTTGATAAGAGTGCTTGTTCTTTT
>Ga0307509_10007153_pt1 | contig 14704 bp, 13 predicted proteins | sample 10_EM_MG_FD_202245 | JGI IMG/M metagenome (GOLD analysis project Ga0307509, IMG submission 202245) | Populus trichocarpa ectomycorrhiza microbial communities from riparian zone in the Pacific Northwest, United States - 10_EM | ecosystem: Host-associated > Plants > Roots > Unclassified | place... | reverse complement strand
GCAGGTCGGCGTCCATCACTGCCGCATACGGCGCGCTGGAGGCGAGGATCCCCTCGATGCAGGCGCCGGAGAGGCCGCGCCGCCCGATCCGCCGGATGCAGCGGACGCGATCATCCTGCCGCGCCAGTTCGCGCACCACCTGCCAGGTGCCGTCGGGGGAATTGTCGTCGACGAAGATCACTTCCCAGGCGATGCCCTGCAGCGTCGCCTGAAGCTTGCGGAACAGCGCACCAACGTTGTCGCGCTCGTTGAAAGTGGGGACGACGACCGAAAGCTGCAGCAAACCCGCAGCCTGCCGTGCGGTTTCGGGGCCCGGTCTGATGGCTTCATTCATGAGGGCCAGCCTATAGCCGCAGCCCTTGGCCATGCCAAGCGCGGCTCCCCCGTCATCCCGGGTTTTGCGCTGGTTTTACCGCCGCGGAGCCGGCCTAACGGAGATCCAGGCTGGCCTCAGACCACCCCGAAAATGCCAACGACCACGAACAACAGGCGCGCGTACATCCGGCGCAGCCGCTATTGCGTGGTCGTCCCAGCGCCGGTGCTCTCAGAGCATCAACGTCGCCGTTAAAGCAAAGATAGGGTGGCAGAGGCCATCGCGCAAGGGGGCTCGCGCCGGTGCCGGCATCAGGTCGCGAATCGGATCAATTGTTGGGTACTTCCCGGACCACCGGCCCACGCACCGGCGGCTGTGCCGGCATCGGCTGTGCCGCGGGCTGCTCGACCCTGGCTGGCTTGGCTGGCTTGCCGAACTGGCCGATCGGCCCATAGGCAAAAGCGACCACCAGCACCGCGGCAGCGACGATTGCACCCAAAACACCTGCAACGGATTCCGACGTCATACGCGCTACCGTCTTCCTTGCCGCCCCTGACCGCAATAATAGCACGGAACCCGACGCCATCAAAACCGTTGGCTGATTCGGCGCCGCGTTATGCTTAATTGGGGTCGTGACGCTGTCGGCCCCATGGTTTGCTGCGGCGAGTGTCCAATCCATAACACCAGGGCGGCCGTCGTCGGAGCAACGGCCGTATTCGCCTTTCGATTATTTTCATCTTTCGATTGCAATCTTCGTCAACGCTCCAGCCAAGACCGGCGACCCGTGTTACAATGCAGTCATTCGCCGGACGCTGGCCGTAGTCCTACTGCCTCGGGGCGCTGCCCCCGTGCCTTGACTTGTCGTCCTGCGTACCGGATTTTCGAATCCAGACACACCAGCGCCACATGATGAACAAGTTGGAACCGAGATTCCAGCTTAAACGTGGCGGAACCCTTGACGCTTGATGCGCGATTGCAACAGCGGAGATCCCATGATGTCGGACATAGACGAAAAAAAACCAACCGGGAAAGCCGGCAAGCGGAAACGGAACGCGGAACAGCGCAACCGCAAGTCCGAACAGAAGCAGCAGCAGCCGAAAGCGGATCAACTGCAGCCCGCGAAGGCGCAGACCGAGACGATTGTCGCCGCGGCTAAGCCCCTTGCGGTGGCCGAGCCGGCGTTCGAGGCGCAGGCGGACACCACGATCATCGCGGCTGAAGCCGCCCCGATTGCTGTGCAAGACGCCAGCGAGCCGTCCGACGTGCTGATGACATCAGTTGAAACGGCGCCGGTCGCCGCGGAAGTGGTCGAGCAACAGCCCGACGTGACAGTCGTCACCGCTGATACGCTCCCGGTTGTCAGCCCCTATGTCAGCGAGCCGCCCGCCGCGGTGATGGCCTCGGTTGAACCGGCGCCGGTCATCGCGCCTGAGGTCAAGGAGCACACGGTGGTGCCGACCCCGTCGGAGGTTTTCCCGGAAACCGCGCCGGTGTCGATCGTCCATGCGCCGGTCAGCCTCCAGACCATCGCCAACGCCTACGGCGATTACACCAGGAAGTCCCTGGAACAGACAAAGTGCTTTATCGACAAGCTCACCGAAGTGCGGACGCTCGACCAGGTCGTCGAGGTCCAGACCGAATTCGCCAAGCAGGCTTGCGAGACCTTCGTTGCCGAGGCGCAGAAGATCCACGACCTGCATCGGGAACTGGCGCGGCAGAGGATCGAGCGGTTGGAGGGCCTCATGTCGATGGGAACGCAGGCCTCGCGCCCGATGTAAGCAGGCAACGCGAGAGCTGTTCGGCTCAGGCCTCTTGAGACATGAACCTATCGGGACGTCGGGTTATCGAGAAAAAAGGCTCCGGTTGTCCGGAGCCTTTTTTCTTGAGGGCGCGGTGCGCTTGCGCGAAGATGGCGAACACTTCGCGTTCGCATCGCAACCGCGACGCGCGAAGGCCGATGATGATCTCAGCTAAGAAAGGCGATGACGTGGCCAAGCCCCCTGAGCGCCCGCGCGGCAAATCCGGCCACATCCATATCGGCATCGGCGGCTGGACCTTCGCGCCCTGGCGCGGGGTGTTTTACCCGGACAAGCTGCCGCAGGCGCGGGAGCTGGAATACGCCGCCTCGCAGCTGACCTCGATCGAGATCAACGGCACCTATTACGGCTCGCAGAAGCCCGAGAGCTTTCGCAAATGGGCCCGCGAGGTGCCCGACGGCTTCGTGTTCTCGCTGAAGGGACCGCGCTTCACCACCAACCGCCGCGTGCTGGCGGAAGCCGGCGATTCCATCAAGCGCTTCTACGACACCGGCGTGCTCGAACTCGGCGACCGGCTCGGTCCCGTGCTCTGGCAATTCGCGCCGACCAAGAAATTCGACCCGGCCGATTTCGGCAAGTTCCTCGAACTGCTGCCGCGCAAGCTCGACGGCCGCCACCTGCGCCACGTGGTCGAGGTGCGGCACGACAGCTTTTGCGCACCCGAATTCGTCGCACTGTTGCGGCAATTCGAGACGCCGGTGGTGTTCGCGGAGCACGGCAAATATCCTGCGATAGCGGACGTGTCAGGCGACTTCGTCTATGCGCGGCTGCAGAAGGGCAACGACGAACTCGCCACCTGCTATCCGCCGAAACAGCTCGATGCATGGGCCAAACGGTTCGAGACCTGGGCCGCCGGCGGCGAGCCCGAGGATCTGCCGCGGGTCAATCCGACCAGCGCCAAGAAGGTCCCGCGCAACGTGTTCGCCTATGTCATCCACGAGGGCAAGGTGCGCGCGCCCGCCGGCGCCATGGAGCTGATCAAGCGCGTCAATCGAGCTTGATCCCGGCGTCGCGGATCAGCCTGGTCCAGGTCGCATGTTCGGACGCGACGAACGCGTCGAGCTTGTCGTCCGGCAGATCCCATACCTCGCCGCCGCTCTTCTCGAAACGCTCCTTGAGGTCGGGCAGCGCGGCACGGATGTCGGCGCGCAATCTCGCGATCGCCTCGGGCGGCGTTTTCGCGGGCGCGAAGATGCCGAGCCAGGAATCGACATCGAGGCCCGATACCCCGGACTCCGACATGGTCGGCACATCGGGCGCCAGCGGGCTGCGCTTCGACGACAGCACCGCGATCCCCCTCGCCTGCCCCGCCTGGATGTATGGCAGGGCGGCCGCGATCGAATCGAAGAACAGATCGACCCGGCCCGCGAGCAGATCGGTGAAAGCCGGCGGCGAGCCCTTGTAGGGCACCTGCAGGAATTTCACGCCCGCGGCCTTCATGAACGCTGCCGCCGTCAGTTGCTGGCCGGTGCCGACGCCCGCGGTCGCCACCGTGACGGAACCGGGTCCGGCTTTCGCCGCCGCGACGATGTCTTGCAGACTGGTCTGCGGCAGATTCTTGCGGCCGACCATCACGTAACCAAACCTGTAGACCAGCGCGACCGGCACGAAGTCCCTGAGCGGATCGTAGGCGAGTTTCGAATACAGCGCGGAGTTGAACGCCATGTTGGAGAGCCCGCCGACCAGCAGGGTATAGCCGTCCGGCTCGCTCTGTGCCGCGGCGACCGTGCCCACCACGGTGCCGGCGCCGACCTTGTTCTCGACGAAGAAGGCCTGCCCGGTGCGCTTGGAGAGCGCGTCGGCGAGCAGACGGCCGACCAAATCGTAGCTGCCGCCGGGAGCAATCGGCACCACGATCTTCACGGGGCGGTCGGGATAGCTGCCCTGCGCCCGCGCAGCGGCAACGCCGACAACGACGATCGTGAGCCCGACCAGAAGCCCTGCCCGTGCGCGGCCAAACCGAGCCATCCCGATATCTCCCCCGAACGAGCTTGACCCGTCGCAGCAGGCCCCGTTTCTTGCTGCCACTATGCGACGGAGCACGGTTGCCTGCAATGCGTTCCGGCAGGCCGGCCGCGCGTGCGCGAACCGATCTGGAAAGCCTGCGGCTGGCCTCGACCAGCGCGGCTTGCTTCGGAATGATTACCCTTTCGGGCTTCGGCGCTCGAGCCGGTCCAATCGCTCCGACCAGGGGTCGTCGCTGCTGGTTATCCCGAGGTTCGAGATCAGCAGCAACCTGTCATGGTTCGAGCTGGTTTCCCAAAGCGGCAGACCTGGCCCGTTGGGATCTCCCGTCTTCGCAAAGTTGGTCCAGTAGGCCCTCAGGAGACCAGCGACTTCGCGGTCTCGATGCGTGAATACTCCGGCGCCCGGCACGCCTTCGGCACCAAAGACGAATTGAAGCTCTCGCCCGTGACCTCCATCGCTGTCCTGACGCTGGGCTTCGGGAACATAGGAGAAACGATATCGGAACGTCGGCGAGCCAGTCGCAGCATGGCTGCGCGCGACGAATCTGGCGGGCTCGGTGAAGACCCGATCCGTATACAACCTGGCCGCCAGCTCCGTGGGATTGCCCGAAGCCTCGGGATCGACCCTCCGCAACTCGGCGACGGTCTCGCCGGCAAGGCCCAGTTCTTCACGGAGATCAGGTTCGGCTCCGGAAGTGGTCTCGTCTTCATTCGTGCCGATGATCACGGGGATGCGGCTCTGTCGACCTGCCTTGAAGCCGGAAGCGATGTCTTCGTTCACCAGTATCCCGTCCTTTATCGGACCAAAGCTTCGCGCAGATTTGGAGAGCAGAACCTTTTCGGCGGCCATCAGCACTTCGGACTCAGTTGCCCGCGGATCCAGTCCGTTGCCGTCGTGCTCGACGATCCGGAAGAATTGCCTGCCGACGGACTCTGCGATGTCCATCGAGCGAACCTGTTCGCGGCCCGGCACCGATTCAAGAATGGCCTTCTGGAACAAGTCGCGCGACTGCTCGCAGAGCATCAGCAGCGCAACTGAAAGAGCTCCCGAAGACGTGCCGAACAGGGTGACGTTGTTCGGATCGCCACCGAAGGCCCGGATGTTGTCATGAACCCAGCGAAGCGCCGCGATCTGGTCCATCATGCCGAAATTCGTGACGTGGCTGTCCGAGGGATCTTCGGCCAACGCGGGATGCGCGAGCCAACCGAACGCTCCCAGGCGATAGTTCAGCGTGACCACGATGACCCCTGCCTGCGCGAGCTTCGAGCCGTCGAACAGAGGATCGCCCGCGCTGCCGGCGACGAAGGATCCGCCGTGAATCCAGACCATCACCGGTAACGGATCCTCGAACTCGAAGGGTCTGAAAACATTGAGCGTGAGGCAATCCTCACTGGTCCGGTACGACCCCGGTCCGGGCATCGCGAGCTGCAGACACGCCGGACCATAGTCATAGGCCGAGCGGATCGCATTACTCTCAGGCGGCGGTTGCGGCGGTCGCCACCGGAGCGAACCGACAGGCGCCGATGCATAGGGAATCCCCTTGAAGGAGGCCACTCCGGCTTGAACCACCCCGAGCACCTGTTCTTCCCGCGTCAAGCCGAACGGAAATTGCGCGACCTGGGCCGCGGCGATGCCGATCTGCAGCAGGAATGCGAAAGCCGCAATGGGCGCAACCAGGTACTGCATCGACAAAATCTCAATGCGCGATGACCCGCTTTCCGAAGTTCGTCGGATGGATCCACAACCTCATGGCGAACCTCGGAACGCAAAAGGTACTCGTTCGGCTCCTCAATCGCAAGCGAGGCGGCGATCCAGGCCCGCAAACGGCATGGCGAAGATGCCGGATATGCATGCCCGGGCCTGAACTGGCGCACCTCGAGCGGTGTGGAAATCATCCGACGCGTGTAGGATAGTCCTCCGTGACATCAGGAAGGCAGGACGCCGCGTGGCACGCAAGACCGACCGCCTCTTCACCATCGGCTATGAGCAGACGCCGGCTCAAGCGGTGCTCGACGAACTGGAACAGGCCGGCGTCAAGCTGCTGGTCGACGTCCGCGCCATCGCGTCGTCGCGCCGGCCGGGGTTTTCCAAGAACCAGCTTGCCGCCGGACTCGACCAGCGCGGCATCTCCTACATCCATTTGCGCGGACTGGGCACGCCGAAGGAGGGGCGCCTCGCCGCCCGCAGCGGCGATATCGCGACACTGCAGAGGATCTACTCGAAACACCTGAAGACGCCGCAGGCGAAGGAAGAGCTCGACGAACTGTCGGCGCTGGTGAAGGCATCCGGCCCGGTCTGCCTGCTCTGCTACGAGCGCGACCACATCCACTGCCATCGCAGGTGGATCGCGGAAATCATCGAGGATCGCGACGAAGTCAAGATCGAGAACCTCCTCGCAAAGCAGGTGTGAGAGATCTTCATCCCTCCCTCGCGAAGCGTGGGGAGGGTGGCCGGCCGAAGGCCGGTCGGGTGGGGGTGTCTCCGCGAGCTCATCTGATGATCTTGCTTGCGGAGATACCCCCCACCGGGCGCTTCGCGCCCCCTCCCCGCCACTCGCTTCGCTCGTGGGGGGATGGAGAAGAAAGAAATGGCCGCTCACACCGGACTCATCGGCTCACTGCAGGCGAAGAGAACCAGACTCGCTGCCGCTACTCCGGATCTGGCTCCGCACATGTGAACGACGCCGCGGCTTCCACGTCGCCGCTGACATATTTCGCGTATGTCGGCCATGGGCAGAGCGGCCGCGTGCGATCCGGGCTCCAGCTCGACGGAATCTCCTTATTGGCCTTGTTCACGGAGGCCGTGATCTGATCCGGCGTCTTGCCCGTCTCGACCCACGCCATCAGCGCACCGAGCGCATCGAATTTCTCGAGCGCAACGCCACCACCGCAATGGGTATTGCCGGGAATGGCGAACAACCGCGCGAACGCATGGGCGCCGCCCGGCACATTCTTGCTCAGCTTCTCATACCAGCGGATGGTGTCGTTGATCGAAAACACCGGGTCGGACTGCCCGTGATAGATCAGCATCTTGCGCGCGCCACTCTGGAACGCCGGCAGCTTCGGATCATCGACCGAGGGCGGCGCCATGAAGTCCATCGCGGACTCCGAGAAGGGCTCCTGCCTGGCGTAGATTTTCGGAGCGTCCTTGTCGAAATCATAGGACATGAGCGCGTTGACGAGCTTGTCGCTGCTCCCCTCCACGGCCACCGGCGGCGTCGAGAAGATGTAGTCGAGCGAGGCCGCGCCCATGGTGGCGATGATCGGATAGTTGTTCCACGACGGAATCGGGCTTTCCACCTTCCACATCCGCCAATTGCCGGTTCCGACGCCGCCGTCGACCGGCCAGTCAGAGTAGAGCGCCTCGCCTTTCGAATTCTTCGGGCCGGCGAAGCTCGTCTTCAGCGCGTCCACCTTGGCGTCCGGCAGGCATCCGTCCGTGGCGCCGGCCGTGCAACGCAGGCTGTCGAAACTGAACGTCTTCTGGCAGGCGCGCAGATTGGCGGTCAGGCCGTCCTTGACGCCGTCGAGCGCGTCGCAGGCCGCGGTGATTTTCGACGAGATCAGCTTCGCATCGTCGCGCGTGATCGACTTGCGCGTATCCGGATCGGCCTTGCTGAGCGCCTGAATGTCCCAGGCGTGCTGGATCGCGGCGCGCGGCAGATTGAAGCCGGGGTTGCCGACCAGGAAACCGTCATACTCTTGCGGCATCCGGTCGGCAGCGACCATCGTGTGTCGCCCGCCGTTGGAGCAGCCGGCAATATAGGAAAAATCAGGCTTGCGGCCGTAATGCGCCGCGATGATCGCCTTCGCGATCGGCGCGAGTGTCATGTCGGCAGCATAGCCGTAGTCGCGCCGTGCTTGCGGATCGAGGCCGAACGCAGCACCGGAGGCGAGCCCGAGCGGCTTGTTGGCGGGGTCGGCACCGGAATGGCCGCTGTCGGACGACAGCACCGCGAAACCGCGCGCCAGCGGGGTCACGCCCCCACCGACAAGGCCGTCAGCCTTGTCCCCCAGCGCCGGCACCACGACGCCGTCATTACCGCCATTGACCTGATGCAGGAAACGTCCGTTCCAGGTTTCGGGCAGGCGCAGTTCGAACTGAATGGCGTAAGTATGCCCGTCGACGCCGACCCGCTCGTTGACCTTGCCGCTGAGGATGCAATGGCGTGGCGAGCCTTCGGCTGCCTCCTGCAATTTGGAGCCAAGCAGGGTCAGGCCGGGCACGCCGAGAGCTTCAGCAGTGACCTTGCTGCAGCCGCTCTCCTCCGCGCGCAATGGCTGGACATCTCCGGCCCAAGCCAGCGCCAAGCCGAGAACCCCGAGCCCAAGAACTCCAAGCCTTGGTGCCCCATAATCAAGACGGCTCACACCTTTGCCAACCACCAGCGGCCTCCCTTGCCCATTGTCATTTCTTGTTTGATCTGCGCGACAATAACGCCGCCAACGCAGGACGCAGCCTTACTATCACTCGGCGCCAGCGAGATGGAAGGTCCCCTCCATTGCTGCGACGCAACGACCGCCGACATGCGCCGACACCACGGCACCGGCCTGTTTGCGCACCCGCGTCAGCAGCAGGCTGGGCCGCCCCATATCGACGCCCTGCCCGATCGTGAGGCTCAACTCGCCATCCTGCCGCGCGTCGAGATCGGCCAGCAGCGCCGCCGCCGCCACCGTCGCGCTGCCGGTCGCGGGATCCTCGGACAAGCCGCTGGCGCCCGGATGGAACATCCGCGCCTGGAGATGGCAGGGCTGTTCGGCCGCAGGCACATCGTGGGTGTAGAAATAAACCGCATCGCTGCCATCGCAGGGAAAGGTGCGGGCGAAGGCTGCGGCATCGGGGCGAGCGCGTCGCAGCGCATCGCGCGAGGCGAGTTCGACCACGAGAAACGGCAGCCCGACCGAGATGATGTGCGGCGGATGCCGCTCGGCCACGATATCGCCCGCCGACACCGAGAGACAGGCGGCGGCATGATCCACGCTGAGCAGCGTCATCCGCTTCAGCGCTTGCGGCGTGGTCAGTTCGGCGCCGACCACCATTGCATTCTCACGCAGGACCTCGACCGGGACGAGCCCGGCCTTTTCCTCGAAATTGAGCCGCGCCGGCGGTTTGTCCGCCCGCGTCGCGAGCACAAAGGCGGTGCCGACATTGGGGTGGCCGGCAAACGGAATCTCACTATTGACGGTAAAAATGCGGACCTCGGCATCATGCGCGGCATCGCGCGGCGGCAGCACGAAGGTCGTCTCGGAATAGTTGAACTCCTTGGCGATCGCCTGCATCTGCGCGGTCGAAAGCCCCTTCGCATCGAGCACCACCGCAAGCGGATTGCCGCCGAACATGCGGTCGGTGAAGACATCAACGGTCACATAGCGCCGCTTCATGTCATGCATCTCCTATCCAAGCTGCCACACCGTCACGGGCCTCTCGTACCCTCTGACGGTCACATCGCCCCGGGAGACTGCGTCGCGGCAGTCCTCTCCGAGCGCGGCGCGGACCTCGGCCGAGATCAGGAGCTGGGAGTCGAACTCCTTGTTCAGCGCTTCGAGCCGCGAGGCGAAATTCACGGTGTCGCCGATCACGGTATATTCCTTGCGCCGGGGTGAGCCGATATTGCCCGCAACCACCTCGCCGAAATGGATGCCGATGCCGATGCGCAGCGGCCAGTGCGTCGCCTCGTTGGCGCGTTCGTTGGCGGCCAGCATCTCGCGCGCCGCGGCGACCGCATGATGCGCGGCGTCGGGAGCATCGAGCGGCGCGCCGAACAGCGCCAGAAAGCCGTCGCCGAGAAACTTGTTCACGATGCCGCCATGGCGGTCGAGAATATCGACCAGCACCGCGAACGCGCCGTCGAGGCGATCCACCACCTCCCGCGGCGTGCGCGTGCTGGCGCCCGCGGTGAAGCTGCGGAAATCGACGAACATGACGGCGACCCGACGGATTTCGCTTTGCGACGTTGCCCCCCCGGACATCAACCGCTCCACCACCTGCGGCGACACGTGCTGGCCGAACAGGCTGGTGATGCGGTCGCGCGCGGTGGCGGCGAGAATGCTGGCCTCGAACTGCCGGCGCAACTGAAGGCCCACCGCGCCCGCCAGCACGCCACAGATCAGGACGACGACGCTGCGCACCGAGTGATAATAGAGATCGGGCGGCGGATCGGTGCTGCCGAGCGGATGATAGAACATCGCCATGCCGAACAGCTCGGCGGCGGCGACGAAGCCGGTGAAGGTCGAGAGCCAGAAATCCAGCCGCAAGGTGGAGAGGATGATGAAGATGAAGTAGGTCAGCGGCACCACGAAGCCGAGCGCCTCCACCGACCCCATACTGTCGATGTGCAACGCCAGGGCGAATGTCGGCATCGAGGTCTCGATCAGCGCGCCGAGATAGCGCCTGATCACCGGCAAGTCGTGGTCGCGGTTCAAATAGCGGCTGATGGTCGCGTGGACCCACAGCTCGAACAGGATGAAAGGGATCAGGATGACATAAAGGCGGCTGGGAGTCAGACGGCCATGCCAGAGATGATCGATCGCGTAGGGATCGATCGCGTGGATGACCGCCAGCATGACCGTGAGCAGGACGGTCGTGCCGATCAAGGCCTTGATCCGGATCAGTTCGGTACGCAGCACCTGCTGCGTCAAGGCCTGGGCAAAGTCGGCCGATACCGCAGCGCCCCGCTCGTCCGTCTTGCCGCGCTCTTGCCCCGCCATGGTCCCTCCCGACGGCGGCATTGTGCCTCAATCGAGGGTGCGACGGAAGCGGGTCACCGCGATCGTCATCGCCAGCAGCATCAGGCCGAACAGTGCAATCGTGTCGTATTGCAGATTGTGGATGGTGGCACCCTTGAGCATGACGGCGCGGACGATACGCAGATAATGCGTCAGCGGCAGCCCCTCGCCGACATATTGCGCCCAGACCGGCATGCCCATGAACGGGAACATGAAGCCCGACAGCAGGATGCTCGGCAGGAAGAACATCATCGAGAGCTGCATGGCCTGCAGCTGGTTCTGCACGATGGTGGAAAAGGTGTAGCCGATCGAGAGGTTGGTGGTGATGAACAGGGTCGAGAGCAGCGCCAGCAGCACCAGGCTGCCGAGCACCGGCACGCCGAACAGGAACACCCCGATGCCGATGATCAGGGTGCCCTGGACAAAGCCGACCAGCACGTAGGGCATGATCTTGCCGAACATCACTTCCACCGGTTTGATCGGCATCGACAGCAGGCTTTCCATGGTGCCGCGCTCGGTCTCCCGGGTCACCGAGAGCGCGGTGAAGATCAGCATGGTCATGGTCAGGATGGTGCCGACGAGCCCCGGGACGATGTTGAGCCGCGACGCCGCCGCCGGATTGTAGCGCGCGTGCGCCCTGATCTCGAACGGCGGCGCGGGCGGGTCGCCGGTATGGAGGTCGTGCGCAAGCGCGGTCTGCACCAGGGTCCCGAGCGTGCCAAGCCCGGCGCCGGCGGCAACGGGATCGGTCGCGTCCGCGGCGACGAGAAGCGCGGGGCGATCGCCGCGCCGCACCGCGCGCTCGAAGCCGCGGGGAATTTCCACGCCGAACAGGACCTTGCCCGACTCCAGCAGGTCGTCGAATTCCTCAACGGTGCTGACCTCCCGGGTGAAGCGAAAATAGGCCGTATTCTCCATCGCCTTCAGGATCGAGCGGCCGAGATCGCTGTCCTCCTGCAGCAGGACCGCGGTCGGCAGGTTGTGCGGCGTGGTGTTGATGGCGTAGCCGAACAGCATCAGCTGCATGACCGGGAGCATGATGATCATGCCGAAGGAGACCCGGTCGCGCCTGAGCTGGATGAACTCCTTCACCATCATCGCATAGCTGCGGCGCCAGAAGCCGAACGACGGCTCGCCGACATCGGAACCGCGGACAGAGGTATCGCTCATTGAAAATTATCCTTCGCGCGGGTCATCAGATCGATAAACACGTCCTCGAGCGACGGCTCGCCATGATGCCAGCTCCAGCCCCTGCCATCGCGATAAGGCGCGATGCTGGCTTCCAGCGCGGACTTGTCCCGCCCGGAGACGTGCAGGGACGAGCCGAACGGCGCCACCATGTCGACGCCAGGCTTCCCCGTGAGCTCCGTGGCAAGCCCATTGAGATCGTCGCCGTTGACAGTGTAGGTCGACAGCGCCGATCGCGCGATCACCTCCTCCACGCTGCCATGCGCCAGGAGATGGCCATAGGCGATGTAGGCGATCTCGTGACAGCGCTCGGCCTCGTCCATGTAGTGAGTGGAGACCAGCACGGTGAGCCCGTCGGCGGCGAGCGCGTGGATCTCGTTCCAGAAATCGCGGCGCGCCTTGGGGTCGACGCCGGCGGTCGGCTCGTCGAGCAGCAGAAGCTGCGGGTTAGGCAGCGTACAGGCGCCGAGCGCAAGCCGCTGCTTCCAGCCGCCGGAGAGTTCGCCGGCGAGCTGCTCCTCGCGGCCGGAAAGGCCGAGCCGCATGATCATGTCGCGCGCGGCCTCGGGCGCATTCCTCATGCCGTAGAGCCGCGCGACGAATTCGAGATTTTCGCGCACCGACAGATCCTGATAGAGCGAGAAGCGCTGCGTCATGTAGCCGACCCGGCGCTTGATCTTGTCGGCATCGCGACGGATATCGAAACCGAGGCAGCGGCCCTCGCCGCTATCGGGCGTCAACAGGCCGCAGAGCATGCGGATGGTCGTGGTCTTACCCGATCCGTTGGGGCCGAGGAAACCGTAGATCGTGCCGCGCTTCACCTGCATCGACAGGTCATGCACGACTTCGCGACCGCCGAAGGACTTGGTGAGGCCCTTGACGTCGATCGCGATGTCACTGCTGGGCGCGACGGTCATCGCTTGTCCGCGGCGATTGTGGGAGCACTGACATAGACGCTGATCGGCTGGCCCACGCGCAGGGTATCGGGCTTCACAGGCCGCGCCTGGATGAGGTAGACGAGCTTGTTGCGCTCATCGAGGCTGTAGATGACGGGCGGGGTATATTCGGCCGCGGTCGCGATGAAATAGATCTTCGCGGTGAGGTCGGCGGCGCAGCTGTCGCAGGTGACCCGCACCTCTTCCCCGATCGACAGCTTCGGCAGATCGGTCTCCGGCACGAAGAAGCGCAGCTTCATGTTGCCGGGCGGCATGATGGAGGCCACCGGCCGTTGCGCCGGCACCGTCTCGCCTTCGCGGAAATAGATCTGCTGGATGGTTCCCGCGACCGGCGCGAAGCCGCTGCGCCGCGCCAGCCGCGTCTGCGAGGTGACGACGCGGGCCTCAGCGACCCGCAGCGCCGAGACCGTGGAATCCAGCGTCGCTTGCGTCCCCGCCCCGGTCTTGCTCAGGGACAGCGCGCGGTCATAGCTCTGCTGCGCGTTGGCGAGCGTGGCCTTGTTCTGGTTGAGGTCCGCCTGCTGCATGTCGTCATCGACCGAATAGAGCGCATCGCCAGCCTTGACCTCGTCGCCCTCGCGGACATTGAGCTTGGTGACACGGCCGGATTCGTCGGGACTGACGAAGATCATGTCGGCCTCGACCCAGCCCTGATAGCCCGGATCGCGCTTGTCGTTGCAGCTGGCCAGCGAGAGGGCGAGCGCAAGCGTTGCCAAAACCATCGTTGCCGTTCGCGACGAGGTCATGTCGTCCTCCGTTCGCCAAAGATGAGATCGAGATGAGTCCGGAACATCTCGTGGGTATCGAGCGGCGCATGGCGGCTGAACAGGCTCTGCCACACCACCGCGACGATCGCGGGCGCGACCAGAAGCTGGGGAAACCGCGCCAGATCCTTATGCTGGATCTCGCCGCGCGCGATCGCGAGCTCGATCAAGGCGCGCATGCCGGCAAGCCCGCGCGACACCACCTCGCGATAATAGAAATCGGCAATCGCGGGAAACCGCGGCCCCTCGGAGACGATCAGGCGGATGATCTCGCCGCGCCGGGTGCTGACCACTTCGCGGATGAACATCTGGGCAAATGCTTCGATCGCATCGCGCACCGACCCGGCCATCGCCGGCGGTGCGGCGAGCCGTCCGATCAGCGGCACCATGGCGGTGCGGATCAGCTCCTCGAACATCGATTCCTTGTCCTTGAAGTGCAAGTAGATCGTTCCCTTGGCGACGCCGGCGCGGCCGGCGATGTCGTCGAGCCGTGTCGCGGTGAAGCCGCGCGCCACGAACTCGTCCAGCGCCGCCTCGATGATCGCCGCGCGCCGTTCCGCCGCGCGTTCGGCCCGGTTCGACGTGCCTTTCCCGGTGACCGATGCGTCGGTCCCGCCTCGCGGCGGCTTCTGCAGTTTCCGCTCGCGCGGCTTGGTCGGGTCTGCGGCTTGCTTCTTGCTCATGGGGCAATAATGACTGACCGGTCAGTCATTGTCAAGTCCGGAAGAGCGCCGGACCGGGCAAGGTCCGGCGCCGTGGATCAGCCGAAGTCGAGCACCATGCGGCCGTCGATCTTGCCCGCCTTCATCCGCTCGAAGATCGCATTGATGTCGGCGAGCGGCGCCCTCGTGATCTCCGCGCGCACCTTGCCCTCCGCCGCGAAGGCAATGGCCTCGTCGAGGTCGCGCCGGGTCCCGACGATCGAGCCGCGCACGGTGATGCGCTTGAGCACGACATCGAAGATCGGTGTCGG
>Ga0307509_10007152_pt1 | contig 14705 bp, 14 predicted proteins | sample 10_EM_MG_FD_202245 | JGI IMG/M metagenome (GOLD analysis project Ga0307509, IMG submission 202245) | Populus trichocarpa ectomycorrhiza microbial communities from riparian zone in the Pacific Northwest, United States - 10_EM | ecosystem: Host-associated > Plants > Roots > Unclassified | place... | reverse complement strand
ACGGAACCATCGGGCCGACACCCCCCAGTGGGATCAGAAGGTGGTACGGCACCAAGAAAGCACTACTCAATCTCGGAGAGGAGTCAGGGTTCGTTGAAGCTTTACGAGTGGGCTCTTGGTGAGAATGCGAATGACCCAGCCCTGAAGGCAAGTGTTTCCGCACATTTTCTTTTGTGATGTATTTTACTCACTTGTTCGCTAGGACTTTATTCCAAAGCTGAAAGACCACCTCCTCGCTCGCATTCTGGGTCACCAATATGACCCGGAACCACCCGTGTTCACGGATCGCGATCGTAACAAGGTTCACATCGCCGGCAAGCACCTTGAACGACGGTACATGATGACGGTGTACCACACAACATACGACCTCCGACGAGGAAGCGATAAGATCAACTTGAAGGGTCGTCCGTACGTAATGGCCCTGTCTCACGGTGATCCGTCCCACCCATATGTATATGCACAAGTGTTGGGGATCTACCGAGTCAAGGTCCTGCACCCCACCATGGCCACACCTACCAGCATGGACTTACTCTGGGTTCGTTGGTTCGAAATCGACCAAACTCACCAGGCGGGGTGGAAAGCCAAGAGACTATACCGAGTCCAGTTTGTCCCCAGCCACGAGAACGGCGCATTTGGGTTCCTTGACCCTGATGATGTCATCCGTGGTGCCCACTTAATCCCCTGCTTTGACAAAGGGCTCTTCGTCGCTCTCCTTGTGGCCTTAGGTAGCAAGTGGGACTATGCTCCAAGTGCCAACTGGAAGCACTACTACGTCAATCAGTGAGCCATTGTATCTGGCTCGTGTGATACGTGTTCAGATGTACTCACCCATCTTACTCACAGGTTTGTCGACCGCGACATGTTCATGCGCTATCGCGGTGGCGGAATTGGGCACAAGTACATGTGGGTGATTGAAGAACTCTATGAGAACATGTCTCGTGAGCGGACCCACCACAAGGAGTACAGACACAGAGGCGCGCGCTCGGGGGAGGAGGCGCCAATGGACGTGGACGACACCGATGATGGCAACGGCAACGGCGCAGGCGATCACCCAGGCTCTCAAGCTAGCCAAGACATACAACCAGGTGAGCAAGGTGGAAACCAAACCACACAGCCCGGAAATGCCGCAGACAACGAGGATGACGACTCCGACGAGGATGACGACGACTACGACCCTGATTCAGACGAGTCGCGTTCTACGGGGATCAGCGACTCCGATGATCTGGATTCTGATGAAGACTGTGGAGGCCACGAATCCTATGGAATGAGAGACCTTTAACTGTATATATTGTGCTCATTACACAGTAACTAAACTACATTCTTATCGCTGCACATGGCGAGAAACATTGGTGGTCGCTGAGGGGAGGTTGTGGACTGCGTGAGAACCACGGCACTTGAAGTTGAGACCTCCACTCCCCTCGGTGGGGAGCACGCGAATTCTAAGAAATCCCGAGCAGACCGATTGGTTCTAGATATGTTAAATACATCGCCCCGTTAGTAAAATTGCTTCGCACAACAAAACCGGGAGATGCCGTGCATGCCGCGCCAACTTTCGAGGAGATCCACCCAAGGGGCAAAACACGCACAAAGACTGCTTTGAAATTGATACAAATGGAAACCCATTCCCTTGCGTCGGGCTCATTCTGGGCCTATCGTGGCTCCGTCAAGTGGTCACATCGTGATGTGTGTCACCACGAATAATCGCTCTGGGGACCGCGGGTCGCACCTCACCCCTGGGCCATTTCCCGAACGACCGCGTGCGCCTAAGGATCCGCTCATCGATGGAGAGCAATGTTCGTGAGTCACCGCAACAACCTTAAACAGTGTTGTTGTAACAGCGCAACTGCGAGAGCATGGGAGGGAGACGGGGGATGTGGGGGCTCTCAGGCCAGACAATCATGAGCGATTGGGAATTGGACCGTGCTTACCATATGTAGTACCATAATTTCCCATGACCGGGGTTGTTTGGTCATCAGCACGTGTCTGGAGGGCGGGGAGAATATCTGGCGAGAGCTGCCTCCACCAGGTCCGGCACTTTCCGTCAGGCAAGACCCGCGTCCTCAACTTTTGCTGATGAATCAAATCCCCGTCCCGCCTGAGGTCCACCCTCTTCCAATGCTTGGTATATTGCCGTTTCCGGCTCTCCCTTCTACCACGGGCAACTTCCCCATGTGCGAGGCACTTCATTCGCCTTCCAGTATTCTCAATATCAAGATGTCGTTCGCATTTGTAGTTATCACGGACCGTATCCTCACACACACTGCAGGCGCCCTCAACTTCCCTCGGGTGTAATTGAACGAAAACATACGGTGACGGCATCTCGATTCAGGAGGTGGCCATCCACCGCGCAGTTGGGAGGGCGGTTTCTGAAGCCTGAGGAAGTGGGGGATGGGGAGGTGTGGGGGGAAATAGAGGATCGTTCCTGAAAAATGACGTCGAGTGACCCGGGAGATAACCACCCCAGAGCACCCAACTGTGGAAACGGTTCATCTGGAACGGCAGGCACGGTGATTTCCCCCAAAGTCACGATATTTCCGGTAGCGACTACAGTAGTGACTACATCCTTGGTAGATATACACCCGACGCGGTAACACCAAACGAAAAAACAAACGATGGCGGAGGACAACCAATGGAATCTTAACACATTAGTCACTGTGGCCGACCGAATCAGAGTCACCGTCATCATCGGTCTTGTCCGAGTCACTGTCATCGACGACCTCATCACCGGGAAGGGCATCCCATCTGGGCGACACACTGCCAACTCCGTACTCTAAATACACAACATAATGCTTGAGGTCACGCACCTCTTCCTCCGAGACGAGTTCCCACGGGCGGACTATCGTAATAGTCGATAACCCCACACCTATCGAAGCCCGTGCCTTTGCCATCTCCAACAGTTCATTGACGAATGACTCATCCTGTTGTCTCCGGATCTGGATATCCAGAACAAGTTTCTCCAACTTCGGGCATACGACTGTGTTTGAGGCGTTGTGGTCGGGGTTCAAGGCTAGGATGAAGGAGAGGTTGATACAATTGATCAATGTGAGGGTGCGAAGCCTGAGGTTGTTCATGGTGAGGAGAGTTTGGTAAGCAGCGGATTGTTTGGTATTCAAATCTGCGGGGGTGTGATACCCTGAAATCCTGAGGCTTTCTGTTGATGATATGGGGAGCTTGTTCAGGGACCGGAGGATTTGACTGTCCCACCCCATCTCTAAGCAGTCCACGGTACAACCCATGAGTAAATCTCCACTTGGCCCGTGGAGTCGTATGGCTAGCGTAAAGTTAAGGGTGAGGTTTATGGAGTTTATGTGGGAGATATTGCCGAGATTGTCAAGGGATTTGGGAAGGTAATCTGGAACCGGGAAGCGACGATCACAGGAATAGGAATCCAGTGTCACCGATGCACCAGCTGGAATGTGGAGGTGATTCAGGAGGATTGAGGGGGACCCATGATTGTAAATTTTGAGCAGCTTCAGGTGGGGGAGGGACACCACTCGCTCAGCAGGAGTATTTGAGGAGCTTGGGACTGAATCAAAGAGTTCGATTTGACGGAGGAGAGGCACATGATCGAAAAAATCAAGTAGCTGATTTGTGGATGGCCTGGGATTTGGCCAAAGGAACTTGAACGATGTGAGACTTGACATGTTTCACCATGGCAGGTTTGGAGTGAAACAAGACAAATGCAAATCGTGCAACGATGAGAGGTTTCCATTGAGAAGGGTGCTCCCAAAAAGGGCGATATCGGGTTCGGAGATCTTGGAGTTGTATACATAGATTGTGAGTTTCTCAAGAAGGGGGGCAGTGGCGCTGAGATGTTTGACGAGCCAGCAGGCATCCTGCCCGATGAAGGATAATGTTAGGGCTTTGAGTCGGCCAATGTGTGGTGCCACCAGAAGTAACGTCCTGAAGTTCTCTTGATGAACATGAGCCTCTAGGGGGCACTCCCTTGAACGCTGGATGTAGGTATTGGTTTTGTCGATATCCTTACAAGCCAAGAACGTCTATAACAAGGCGCGCGAGATGAATATCTCCCTCCAGGATCAGCATACGTGAGTCAACTTGATCAATGCTTTGTCCATTTTGCGGTAATCTGGGACAAGGGAAAGGATGTCTGGAGGGATCCGATTGATGGGTGTGAAAGTGTTCTTGATGGACCGGGTAATGAGGAGCACCTCCAGCGCATCCTGTTCCAATGCGTCGACCTAGAATGGAGAGGGGTGTTAGCTGTCGGGCAGGTGGAGGAATATCTGTCTTGGTAATTAAATCTTAGACCTCACCTCTTTCTTGTTCAGTGTCGTCACGATCCTGTGGAACTTGGGTTGAGAAATACCACACATCAAAGATGACATGCCAGACCCACCTTCCACCAAGTGTGGTATCCTGCATTTTCTTTCTGGCGGCGTGCAAGAGTTGTAATACAGAAAGATCTTGACCTGGGTAGGAATCCACACTGCCGACAGAGTTGGGCATCGTGGATGGGAGTTCGAAATGGCGCGTAACGCGAAAGTTTCAGAGAGAGTGGTAGCCGGTGAGATCGTTGTCCACGTCCACTGGAGGCTACAGTAGTCAGACTCGTCCGTGAGTACGCGTTCAGCGTTGGGCAGGTGGTGGATATCGAACAAGAAAGATCAGACATGTCACATGTCAGTTTGTTGCCGGTTTCACCTGCCGCATTTAGGCCGTGTGACGAACGGAATGCATTTTATGAGTGCGTGTAAAATAAAAAGACGCAGGTTCAAATACCAGGGTCGTCAACTGGAGCCTGAAGTGTCTTCAAACCCAGCGGGGGGAGACCAAGCGGACGGGACCCAGAGTGGCTCTTGTTACTGGCCTCCCAACTCGGAGAGACCTTGTCAGTCGAGTCGTTCGACTGACATTAAATACGTGAGGAGCGGTCACCACCGTCACCACCTTCGAGAGCCTGATCGAGGAACTGGTTCATCGGGAATGAATCACCCATCGGACCAACTCCGGACTTGGCATTCAATCCCCTGTAGGTCATGTGGGAGTCAGTGAGTTTTTCTTCAAGGGGATGATCTCTGGTACCATCAATAATGTATGTATAAAATGTTCGAATTTGAGCGACCGGGAGATATCTCATGTTTCATTACGCAGGCAGGTAGAACAAAAGAAAGTACGCAGATCCAGCGGTGATGGTAAACCTATCCACACAACGAACAAGATATAACTCAATGAGGGTAACAAGCAACCAATAACATCCCCACCCCAAAGCTAATGCCAGTCAATCTCGTGGGACTCACCAGGAAGGATGTCCCATCTGGGTGTTGTGTAATCCAACCTCTGTTCCACGTGGCAGACACAGTTCCTGAGGTCTGACGCCTCCTTCGCCAAAAGTAACTGCCGTTTACAGAGGATCACAACACTTGACAGCTTTGCGCCTCTTGAAGCTCACTCCATCACCATCTCCAACAGTCCTTCAATCTCGGACTCACCCTGTTGCTCCAGGATGTACAAAACAAGCTCCTCCAACTTGGGGCACACCACTGCGTTTGAGGTGTTTTGGCTTGGGTTTAGGGCGAGAAGGAAGGACACGCTATCACAATAGGACAACGTGAGAACGCGAAGGTTGCTCATCGGGAGGAGGACTTGGTAAGGACCGGACGCTTCGGTTTTCTGTGCCGGGGTATGGTACAACGAGATCGCAAGCCTTTCGGTTGTCAAAATGGGGAGCTTGTTGAGGGACCGAAGAATTTGGTGGCCCAGCATGGGCAGAGGGACCCGTGAATCATCCTGGTGACCGAACACGTAGAGACCTCCGCTTGGCCCATTAACCCGTATGGCCACCCCCGAACCGAATCTGACATTGATGGAGGTTATGTGGGAGATATTTTGAAGGTTGTCGAGGAATCTGGGGAGGTAATCTAGAATCGGGGATCTCTCGCCATCAAACGTGAACCTCAGCGTCACCAATGCACCAGTTGGGATGTGCAGGTGATTCAAAAGGATTGAGTGTGCCAGCTTGTCGGTAATTTCGAGAGACGTCAGGTGGGGGAGAGACACCACTCGTTTAGCGGGGGCGTTGGAGGGATCTGGGAACATATTGGCAAGTGCGATTTTGCGAAGGAGAGGCGTATGCTCAAAAAAGTTGAGCAGCTGAGTGTTGTCATAAGAACCCCAACGCAGGTCGAGGGTCGTGAGGTTTGACATGTTCTTCCAGGGCAGGGTGGTGAGGACTCCCCATAAACGCAGCTCGCGCAACAACGAGAGGTTTCCGCCAAAGATAGTACTCTCGACGGCGGTGAGGTCAAGATCAATAACATCAATGAACAAATTCTCGAGAAGGGGGGCTGGGGAACCAAAGCGTTTGATAAGCTCGGGGATGTTGGGCGAGCACCCAGCGAGAGTCAGGGCTTTGGATCGATTGATGTTCTTGGACAAGAGAAGCAACGCGTTGTGAGGAAGGCATGTGCGTCCACGGGGCGCAAAGTAGATCTCCAAGGGGGATCCCCTCGAGCGCTGAATGTAGACACCGGTTTTGTCAGGATCCCTGCAATCCAAGGATGACGCGCGCAAGATCAAAATTCCCCTCCAGCCATGGCACACATGTGTCAACCTGATTAGCTCTTCGTCCGTTTCGCGGTAGTCCGAGATGAGTGAAAAGACTTCTGGAGGGACCTGGTTGATGGAGGTTGATGGGCGCGAAAGTGTTCTTGATCGACCGGACCACACGGAGCACCTCCAACACGTCCCGTTCGAACGCGTCGACCTAAAACGGAAGAGCGTGTCAGCGATCACGCAAGCACAGTAACAGCTTTTCCAGTTCGGTTTCACCTCCTTCCGGTCCAGTGTCACCGTGGTCCTGCAGAAATCGGATCTGAGTGAGTTTACACGTGTCAAGTGGCCGGCAACTATTCGAACCAACCTTGGACTGAGCGTGTTATCCTGCAATTTCTTTCTGGTGGCATGTAGGAGTTGAGACAAGGAGAGGTCTTGGCCCAGGTAGGATTCGCCGCCACCGACGGGGTTAGGCATCAGACGTAGCAGTTCAGAAGGGATGGGTGACGTTAGCAGAGAGTGGGTGATGTCGATGATCGGCGGATTCTTGTCAGCGCCTGTTCGGTCTTCTCCTGGTCTGCTCTCGGTCACTGCGGTCATGGGAATCAAAGGGATTCAGCAGCAGCGCGATGAGTTCATTCAACAGACAGGAACGAGTCCCCGCGGGCAGCGGCGTAGTTTTGGTGAACACGATATTGAACAACAGCCCGCGGATAATGCTCCCCGAAGGAGGGAGTCGTGAGTTCGGGGGTGGGTTTACCGAGACGTTGAGATAACATCGAACGGCAGTCACGACAAACGGTAGAACGGGCGTCGATTCAGCGACATGTTCGTACATCCGATTAGTATTTGAAGCTGCGTGGAGGAGTTGCCTGTCGCTAGTCTCAGCAGGTTCCGTCTGAAAGATAGGGAAGTGGTAATTACATCGTGGGTACAAACTTCGTATGGTTTCTGAATGTATCTAACCGAAATCGGAATGTGGAAAATACCGGGCGAGAGAATGGGTTTCGGCTTGTGAACGGAGGTTCGGACGGAACCGCGTACCGCTAGAAATGCCACTCTTAGACCTATGTAGACAATCCATGTGCATGGACCTCGATAAAGCCATCCTCAAACCTGAGATCCCCGTCCTGCCCAAGATCCATCCTCTTGCAATATTTGGTGTAGTGTCGTTTCCGACTGTCCCTCCTACCACAGACAACTTTCCCGCAGGCGAGACACATCATTCGCTTTCCAACGTTCTCGATGTGTCGTTCGCATTCGTACTTATCGCGGAAGGCGTCCGTACACACACTGCAGCTCCACTTTCGTTGGACGCGGTTGAACGAGGGCGTGCCTTGACGGCATCTCGGTTCAGGAGGTGGTTGTCCGCTGCACAGTGGGGAAGGTGATTCCCGAGGAGGTGGAGGGGAGGTGGACGTGGGAGGAAATGGAGGGTCACTCCTGAAAGACGAAGTTGAGTGAGCTCAAGAAAAGAGAGTGAAGGGAGCACGAACGGTATGATCGGAGGTGGCGCACAGCCACTGTCAACATGGCTGGTCAATGGGGGATCGACAGGCCCGTCGGGATAGTGCGGATCAAAGGCTCCGTAGGTTTCGCGGGCCAGATATTCATATATAAGATCTCCGACGAACAAGTGATCCTCAAGCGCCTGAGGGGGTCGTTACGATCCCATTCAGACTGGAGTTGGGGGAGGTAGGGGAATTGTGCTCACGGAAGGCAGCAGAGGATATGCGGCAGGATCTTCGATGTGAGTGGCGAGTATCACGGAGCGCATCTAACCGGAAAGGTTTGAGCGTCAAAATACATCCCCGGCATCGGGGTCAGGGTATGGGCCACAGACCTCCAGGTGAGGGTAGACTTGGGATGACATCGTCTGAGGGCGGTAATGAGGGAATGGGGCCTGGAGTGGGCGGCCTCCCCATAACCCAGCTCATTTATACCCTGTGATCATTGACAGCCCATGTTGCGGGGCAGTTTTCAGTTTTCAGTGTAAAGTTGATGACGGATTTACCTTCCTAAAAGGGGATTTCCTTATATGGGAAATTTACTTACTAAGTAAGTCGTGGAAAGACGGGAAGCGTTCTGATTGGAGCGTTGCCGCTAGCGGCGCCCCTCCCACTTCCATATTTGGCGGGTAACCTGCCCTAAAGTCCTCGTGGTGATGGGTCCTTGGATTTTCAAACCCAGGCCGGCCGGCACGCCACACGGGAACTTGCGGTGCAGTGCAGTCCGATAGCGGACAGCGGCAGGCACAGGACTGGACGCGCACGGTTCGAGGCTCGAAGCTTGAGGGTAGGCCAGACGCGCCACGCAAAGCACAGGAAGTGATCCGAGACGAGGTGGGGATGAGGGGATGAGGGAGGAGGTCAAAGGAGAAAAGATCGTGGGGAAGTGTTGCGGGGGAACGGACCGGATGGTGCGAGTTCCCGTTTTTTTGTCACACTTCCGATGGAAACCGCGACACCTCCATTCCTCCCGCCAGAGATACTTGACCTCATCGTCGACCGTCTATGTGACGAACCCAAGACACTCAAAGCGTGTTGCCTCGTCTCCAAGTCGTGGATCCCGCGAACACGAAAACACCTTTTCGCTCGAGTCGAGTTCCGCACCTTACAACGCCACGTTGAACTGTGGAAGAAGGCTTTCCCTGACCCTTCCAACTCTCCCGCTCACCACACCCGGACGCTCTGCATTCGCGACCTTCCGACCTTCACGGCCGCGGACACGGACTTGGGTGGCTGGATCCGTACCTTTCACAATGTCGTACACTTGCGGTTGGAGCGGATTGTATGGCAAGGTCGCAGGCCCCCCCTCTCCCCATTCCACGGATTGGCCCCCACCATCAGATCACTCCGCCTGACTTCCACCTCCTTTGAAGTTTTCGACCTCATCTGTTCCTTTTCCCTTCTCGAAGATCTTGCCTTGGTTCTCATAACCACGGGTGACGCTCACAGATGGATCCCTCCTCTGGCATCTCCAAAGTTCACCGGGTCCCTCGAGTTGATGATGAGAACCGGGGGGCTCCGCCCTGTCGCACGTCGTCTATTGGACTTCCCGGACGGTCTCCACTTCGCAACGATCCAGGTGTCGTGTATCAACGAAGAAGATGCCAGATCGGCGACGGATTTGGTGTCCAGGTGCTGTGACACCCTGGAAACTCTCTCCATTTGCGGTTCTCCCATTAGTAAGTTTCCTTCGGTTTCTGCGACTGGCCGACACCTCATCACCAGTCGCAGGCGTAGACATACCTCGAGGGCAGCCTCTCCTTGATCTCTCCAAGGCCACGAAACTCAAGAGTCTGATGTTTCTGTGCAGAAGATCGAGGATCCACCCGATCGTCACGGCGCTCCAAACCGTTGAATCCAAAAACCTTCAACGGATCACTGTCCGCTTGTACACCGTTACCACCGAAGACCCGGTCGAGGAAATGGTTCGTCAAGAATGGCTGGACCTGGACCGCCTGCTGGTCCGGTTCTGGACCTCACATTCGATTCGTCCACGTCTCATGTACGAGCCGGTCCCGGGAGGGAAGGATATGAGAGATTATGCACCGGGTTTGTTGCCGGAACTTACCAGGAGAGGCCTCGTTGATTTGGTCGAATATACCCTTCCTTTGGTAGCACAATGAGTTGATGGACATTGGAGCAGGATCGCGGTTTTTACCCTTATAAATTATATTTTGTTCGATGACTCGACGGATATGGAATGCTTAGTGACGCAGATAAATAAGTAGGGTGAAAGGAGATATGCGCATCCGAGGGTGACGGTCGGACATCTTTGGTTTGACACGCCCCACACTGGCGTCCGTTGCGGTTCGTGGCTGAGAAGCGCCCGAAATGCCCACAGAGACGGAAAGTTTTGTTTTGCAGGCAAACTAAAAGATAGTAACTTCGAGGGCACCGATGAGTTCGCAGGATGGCAGGGACCATCGTATCGGACGGGAGGAAGTAGGAGTGGTGAATGAAAGACGGGTGCTTTGCCTTTTGGACAGAGACCACAATGTCGAATCCGTATCTCCCACCAGAACTCCTCGATCATACAATCGACCTTCTACACGACAACCCAAGAGCACTCAAGAAATGTTGCCTCGTCTCCAAATCGTGGATCCCGCGCACCCGAAAGCACCTTTTCGCCCATATCATGTTCCGCACACAGAAGAGCCTGCAATCGTGGATGGAGACGTTCCCCGATCCCTTCAACTCCCCCGCGCACCACACCCACACCCTCACCTGCTCTCAGTCAGTTGAATATGCGGAAGCGAGTGAATGGATCACAAGTTTCTCTCGCGTCGTATACTTGGACGTGATGGGTAATGGATTGGCCGCCACCCTGTCGATGGACTCCTTCGTCCCATTCCACGGATTCTCACCCGTCATCAAATCCATCCGCCTGGATTTTGCCATCCTTCCCGCCTTACAGCTTTTCGATCTCATCCTTTCGTTCCCTCTCCTCGAGGACCTCACAGTGGTCACCTACTTCGGGGCGTCGACCGGCGGTTGCGATGGCCCCGGTGGACCGTCGACCGCTGTCGAACCCTCGAGCCCACCCACGTTTGCTGGATCTCTTGATCTCTTCATGAGGGGTGGGATGGGACCCATTGCCTGCCGGTTGTTGTCCTCACCGGGTGGTATCCACTTCCGGAAGCTCACTTTGACGTGGTTTCAAGAATCGGATACCCCGTTGATAAAGGAATTGGTGGGAGCGTGTTCTGGTACACTTGAATCCCTCAAGATTATTCGCTCCACGCACGGTACATCCATTCACCACCCGCGTCCCCCCCGTTACTTACCGCCATTTCCAGTGGAGTCAGAGTCATATCCGATTGATCTCTCGAATGCATGGAAACTCGAAGATGTGGCGCTTCAGTTCACAAACAGCTCGAGCGTCCAATGGGTCTCCACGACACTCCGAACCATCACAACCGATCACCGGAAACTCCGGGAGGTCCTGTTCTACGCCCCATGCCTGCACTGCGGTTCCACTTCCACTTCCACCTTTGACCATACCAACCCTGCCGACATTACCCGTCGAATTGGAGAGGTTGCCTATAAGCAGTGGTTGGAGTTTGACCGCCTTCTTGCTCGGATATGGGAATCACACTCAATTCATCTAAAAGTCCTCTGCTACAAGCGCCAGGATGGAACGGACTGTCGTTGTGCGAACAGCCTATTACCGGAGGTAACAAGGAGGGGAATAGCTGACCTGGTCGAATGGAGTTGATAACCGGCCAATTCACGCGCATGGGCTCGGGGGATTGGGTGAGAAGGCAGAGAGTGGTTTGGGCCATTGCGAGACCCGCGGGCGGGCCAACGATATACGGAACTGGAGGACCTCGTTGGATCAATAGGTCGTTGGAGGCGGCGAAGGGGTGGGCTCCATAAGTTCAAAGCTCCTGACTATCGTGGTCGTCCTTCTGCGAGACCTGACCCAAGGGGGGAGGGAGTTCGGCCTCGGCGGATGTCTCACACGTGGAATATAGATCAGATGGTAAACCACCCAGACGTGGCGCCGTTCACGGTGGGGGTCTCGGCGACTGGTCGGTCTAGGAAATTGTGCCGTCGGCTGCCTTCCACCAAGTCTTGCCTTCCGTTGGGTATTTCTTTGGCGGGTGGATTTACCACCCCTCCCAGATATACATACCTTCGTTTACCTCACGGTATCGTTAGGGATGTTGTACCCCTTAGGCGATCCAAACATTAGTAGACGTGATTGATACAGGAGGAAGTTACATGCCCAGAGATACGTAAAACAGTTGCACCCGCTGTAACGATCACCAGTTCTAGCCGAAGGTGTCAACTAGATCAACGAGTCCTCTCCTAGTTAGCTCTGGCAACAAACTCGGCATTTGACCTCTCAGATCCATCATTCTCCCCCCCCACTCCATAGTTGACCTGTAGACGAATCGGGTGCAAGGTCCAGAACTGGACCAACAGGCGGTCGAGGTCCCACCATTCCTGGAAAATCGCATCCTCAGTGATGGCCGGGTGGATCGTGATATGTTCAAGGCTTTTGGATCTGATGGTTTGGAGCACCGTGGTGATCCACTGGACGGTAAACGATTTCCACCTAAAACTCAGATCTCTGAGTTTTGTATTCTTGGAGAGGTCAAGGAAAGGTGTCCTCGACGTTCCTACGTCCGCAAGCGACGGTAAGGTGTTTGGCAATCACAGAAGGTGAAGGAAACATACCCAGCATGTCGAAAAAGTGAATAGTGAGGGATTCCAGGGTGTGGGAACACTTCGATATCAAACTCGTTGCCGGCTCGGTGTCTCCCATCCCAAACCCAATCGTAATGTCGGTGAAGTGGAGACCGTTCGGGAGGGCGCACAACCGGTATGCGACAGAGTGGAGCTCCCGGTTCACCATCATGTGAAAGGACGCGGTGAGTTTGGGCGATGTCGAATGGGTGTTCCGTTCATCGGCCTCAGAATCTGGGTGGAGGTGGAATAACGCCAGATCTTCGAGAAAGGGGAAGGAACAGATAAGGTCGAAAACGTCGGCGGTGGTATGTGCCAGACGGAGTGATCTGACGGTGGGTGATAACCCGTAGAACTGGGCGAGAGCGGAACGATCCATGTTTTCCAACATCAAGCATTCGAGATTGTGGAAGGCACGGATCCAACCATCCGAGGCGGTAACGACGGGGGCACCGGAAATGGAGAGAGTACGTGTATGGTGGGCGGGCAGCCCTGTTGGACGTTGAACGTGAACGCGTGAACGACCAGGCAAGCGACCAGGACTCCACGAGTGGATCGTCGCGACGGCACACGGAGCGCCCGCCCGTCTCTCCTCCGAACTCCCGTCACAATGTCCATCTCTGTCGGTGCCGGCGATTCCTACCCCGGTCGAAGTTTCTCCGTTGCTCACTCTTACGTGCTGCCTGGGAGAAGCTGGAGGGTGCTTCGTTCCCTGTGCCTCCAATTCGAAACCCCGTATGACGCCTAGAAGGTCGCTTAGAACACGAACCTCGCAGGATTGCGACCGCGATGAGCGAGGCTGAGGTGAGGCGAAAAGAGAATATAGATGTCTCGGAGGTGGCCGGCGGACACCGTGCTTTTAGGTGCAAGACGCGTTGGAGGTGTTGAGCCTGGTTCGGTCGATGAAGAACACTTTCGCCCCCATCAACCGGATTCCTGGATACGTCTTTTCCCTCATTCCGGGCTGCTTCGATGCGGGTGAAGACTTGGTCGCGTTCTCTCGCGTGCCGTGGTTGGAGAGAGCGATTTACATCGTGCTCTTCGTTATGGGTGTTCTTGGATTGTACCAGTGAGCAAATCCGCGTCTGCCTCGAGTGCTCCGGCTCAGAGAAGAGGAAGACGTTACTTTTTTAACGGCGCATTTCTTCTGACAGTCCCGCATCTTGGCCAGCTCAACAAAGTAACCCTATCCGTATCCACGGATAACCTCCTCCAACTCACCAAACACTTTGGTTTCTCCGCCCCGCTTCTTGAGAAAGTTACCCTCACTTTCGCCTCTCCCGAAAACGCCGATGTTCAGCACACCTTCGACGGAAACCTCTCGTTGCGCAAATTGCGTCTGTCCGGTTCTACCACCGACCGCTTGGGGGACCTTTCGAACTTCAACACGTTCGATCATCGTCTGGTTCCGAGCGACGAGGTGTCTGTGACCGAATCCCTCAACTTGTTCGAGCTCGCCCCCCTCCTCCGCAAAAACGGGTGGTGTCTCTCCCCAACCTGAAATTCATCACGGTGGCCGCTCAGCCAGTACATACCACCCTCTTGAACCACCTGTCAACCCCGGTCGGTGGATCGCTGAGCCAATATTTCGATTTCAATGACGACAAATCTCCAATCCCCATCTACCTCGGCGGCGGGTTTGAGGGCGGTTTCGTAAGCATCTAATGTCTGATGTATTTGTTTAGACTAATTTTCTGGCTTGTGGATGACCTTAGCGACGGAACGCCGTTCTATGAGACGGCCCTTCTAGAATCGAATCTCGTTCTCTCGTCTGCCCGTTCATCCCCCTGATATTCTGGTATATCGTTCCAATATCTCGTGATATTCACACTTACGTTATAATCTATGTACCATCGTGCGGCAGCCAGCTTGAATCACCATGACGACACACGGAGCCCACTTGGCTTCCTAGCTCCCGTCCTTCTATCTACTGCCAAAAGGGGACTGCAGTAGATTCGCTGGAAGGTGCGTCCAGAATTCCTAACCTTA
>Ga0307509_10007151_pt1 | contig 14705 bp, 14 predicted proteins | sample 10_EM_MG_FD_202245 | JGI IMG/M metagenome (GOLD analysis project Ga0307509, IMG submission 202245) | Populus trichocarpa ectomycorrhiza microbial communities from riparian zone in the Pacific Northwest, United States - 10_EM | ecosystem: Host-associated > Plants > Roots > Unclassified | place... | reverse complement strand
GTCTCGTTTGGTGGCTTACGTTATGGTACAAGCTTTCGGCGGTACATTTTGGGTCCTCTTGCCCGTCGACCGCGCGTTCAAAAGCTGTTCTCAAAATTCTCATGCCTCATTTTTTTTCCAAATCACTTTTACCTCATATTTAAATACAACGAGAATCGTAGGAATGTTGCAATAGGTAATGATCAAGTGTCGACGACTCAGACCGCCCATAGTTGATATTCTTGTATTCAATGAAGTATCCAATATGTAGATTAGCGTCCTCTTGGTTATTTCTATCAGTTGCATGCTAGTGCTTATAGTAACGTTTCATCATAATATATCTCGGAGGAATGTAATTTATTATGTAAGCCTTTCTCGAAACTTGAAGTCGGGAGTAGTAACGATGAGTAAGGAGCTCATCAACTCCGAGTCGGTGACGAAAAAAGGACTAGGGCCGCAGCAGAGTAGGAGATAATTTGCTCCACGGATATCCGCCGTCCGAGCTTCGTACAGCTTGGCTCATCAGCAAAATTTGGTTTTCTGGGCAGTGCACTGGTGGAGGGTGTGTAGATAGCTCTCCGAGTGAAGAGCGCAAAAATGCCTTGAGTAGTACTACCACAACTGCGGGCATTGGAGTTCCTTTAGATGGAGAGTCACATCACTCCTGGCTGCATCAGTAATTTGTCAAATTAATTTCCAGGTTTCAGGAATCCAGGAAACCTCAAAACCTGTTATGATAACGATAAAGATTTAACCTACAGGCTACCAGGTAGTAATTATAATAATACGACTAGCAAATGCACCTTATGCAAGTGGGGAATTAAGTGTGCACAGCGGTGACCTTTATATGTATATGTCGTAGCTTCAGGGTTAGCAGGCTAAAGTCAAAGGAACAAAGTTCAATTTCCATCAATTAAGTACATCACTGTTCCGAGTTGTTCCGATGGACAAGAATATTCTAGCGAACTGACCCTGAATATATTTATATAAAGACCAATTTCCTCACCAGTGTTTGCTTGTGGTAAACATTGTACAGTTGTTTGCATATTGTTTTTTTTTTGCACATCGAACACAGCGACTGATGCGACTGACAATCACATTCCCACCTGCCATGCCCGGAGATCCATCTGCCAGCTAGACCAAATTTGATTGAAAGGTGGTCACATCAATGCTGCGATGTGAATTTCGTTGTGCAAAACAATATGCAAACGACTGTAAAACTAATTATATATGTAAATATATTACATAATCCTAAGCTTGGTGACAGGGCTCGAGTACGCATGATCTTACTTACGTGGAAGATCTCATGAATTGGTTCTATCCAATTCTGAACGGCACCATTGGCATCAATTTGAGCATTAGGTGGGAAGGCAATAGAGTGACCTATGGTGCCAGTCGCCTAGAGGCCGCTACTTTGGGACAGTGGCTGTGCAGTGGCCAAATATTGAGAATTTTTCAAAAAGTTATGTAGCGGCATTGTACCCTCCCAAAAAACATCTCACTGCCTTTAAATGCTCGAAATTCTCAGACATATGTTAAATATGATAATTTCTGCAGATATACCTCTCAGATATTTTCCTGAGACACTAGCCATGCCAATTTGAATTAATAACTCGGTCAGTTTTTATCGGATCGCTTATCCCTCTAACAGTTTTGTTCCTACTGTTATTTGGTTACAGGGATAAGAAAAATACCTTTTTTTTTTGGCAAGCTATTTTGGCTGTAGCGGCCTATAGGCGACCGGCACCATAGTTTCTTATCCGGATTTACATGTTAAACTTGCTGCTCTCGGCAACGAATTTCGATGTATTGAGTTCAAGCGGCCTAGTTCCACCCCCGGATTTCTTTAGAGGCTCTTTGATGTCTGTTTTTTTTTTTTTTTGGACGCATCATAAACTGGCCCTGGTCCCCAAACTTCAGTCCAGGATCAGTGGCAGCGATGTTGTCGTTGAAAGCTTTGTATCCCGTTGAGAGCAGCCCGAGGTCTCCTGACCACATTTGCGAATTGTTCGCTTCCAATGACACCGATTTCTCGGCGTGAGCTGCAGAGGGCTGGCGAGAGCATCAGAGACTGCCACAAGGATGGATACGAGGTTGAAAATGTGCATGGCAAAAGACCCAAGTTGAAAGGAGTTCGCAACTCAGCGTGGTGAACTTGAGAACCAGCTATTCGGCGACGGTAATGAAAAGGATGGGCCTGGATTTGGCAGAAAATTTTGGCAGAGTTAGTAATAAGTGATTACATAGAAACGAAACCGTGCATCAAGCAGTGATATCACGCATCAATGATTAAGCGCCGACCCCACACCTCCAATAAGCACTAGGGCCTACAGGCATTCGGGGAGGTATTCGGTATAAACGCCTTGATTAGTTCTGTCAGTGTGTAGGCCGGGCAATTACTGTTTCGTCACAATGTCTCGGACGAACAATTTATAAGCCAGGTAGAATAATCAAACCTTCTCACCGTCGCCCGCACACTTATAATGGGAGTTCTCAACAGATATCCATACCTCCGAAGTCCTGAAGGAAAGAGGGTGGTGCGTCCCTGCAACAACCTTCTCGCATCAGGTGGTAAAACGAATCACAGGTCGCCATCGTTGGAGGCATTACCATCCTCGCATATGCCACCATAATTGGGGTCAGGGGGGACGTAGCAAGGTCAGAGGGGGAAATCGGAAACAACTGTACGTTATCCTCGCTGACATGAGACGCGACTGACCTGAACGGAATTAGCGTCGACACCTAGCAAAAATTATGATACAATTGGCGCTGTACGAGAAGCTGAGAGACGAGTAAAAGGGAAACATATTGATCTGAGAGGAAAGGATATGAACGCCCCAAAGTGGGTGTAGAGCGAGGTTTGCAGTAGCTGTAAAACAGTTTGATTTGTAAAATCTGTTGAGGGCTTTGCTTCGTAAATTGGTCATATAATGCTGAATGCTGGAGTATATGTTTTCAGGTCCGGAATGAACATTGCGTTGAGCAAATATGAATGTCTACATGAGTGGGCGAAAGCATTGGCACACACAACAACAGAATGTCCCACGCGAGAAATAAGTCCCCTGATCTTCGTCCGTTCGAGTAGTATCCGCTACACTGTGGTTCAAGAACGGGAAGTATCGTGAAGGGAGTTTGGTGGGGATTACCCACCCAAAAGTTTGAGGGGCATGTTAGAGCCTGAAGCAGAAGACAGGGGTGCATCCAGTGCAATCAAAATTGCGTCTTATCCTTTGTACGTTCCATGGCTATAGACAGGGAAATTTTTAGCTCAGAGAAATAGCAAGGAACGGCAAACGCACGGTTATAATGGAGGAGTTTCTCTGTCAGATCAACATGCGTAAGCACCATCCGTCGACAGCAATATCGCTTCAATTGGAGTTCATCCAAAGCATCGCTAGATCACATCGAGGTGAACCCAGACCCCAATGTATAAGGCCCCCAAGAAGCCCAAAAACGTACCCTTCGCTCATATCCCTCGCGAGGAGCTCCAAATATGCATTCCACTTATCACCGATTACTTTTCCGCAGGAGAAACACCGCACGGGTATGATCTATTAATGCGAGAAAGACAAGAATAGTTTAGAAAGAGATCAAAAAAGAGAACGCGGGTGGGTGCTCGCCATTTTGGTGTGGTTGATGATGAGAGCGTCTGGATATCGATTATGTCAGCTAATGCAAATATTTTGGTCTCCGATTACTCCGGACTTTCAAGAATCTGGATCCAGCTCCCAAGTCGCTTGAATCTAGTCCTCTCTGCTAGGTCGCTTTGTGTTCTATTTTCATTTTAATCCATCACTAGAATGAGTCTTGGTTTAATGAATCCCTACGTTACATGTCGTGCTTTCCGCGGTTTCCTCGATAGCATCGTCATCCTGGAGTAATCGGAAAGGTCAGGAAAGACCACAGCAGCTAGAATTAGAAACCTTTGAAGTAGGAAAACCCTGGAAAATCAGGTCCGCCAATCGCACTAGAGCTCCGAACATAACACGTTGGATTTGAAGAGAGTTTGTTTCCTGGCGTAAGTATTCTTGGAGCATTCAAATAGGCCCGATATACTATGAACGTGCGTTCAAATATTCAAGCTTGGTTTAAGCACCGGTTGTGGATGGATAGATCCGGTTCGAGTATGTATTGGATATGGTACTTTTGCGGGTACCATTCCGGTCCTGACTTATTCTTAGGTCTAGTTATCTGAATAACTTTCTATCTTTTCTCGGCCGAGTCTGTGTTTGCAACGACGTTAGGGGTTAACGCCTCCCAAAAAAGGCAAGTCTAGTCGGCAACAACTCCGCAAGAACACGTTCCCTGCATACTTAAATACCTGGTCTTTTGTCCCTGCAATCTCAAAACACTCTTTCTCTCCCGCAACCTTAATCCCCCAATTATAACCATGTTCCGGTCGTCGTCGCGCTCGCCCCGCTCTTCAGATGCATCACGTCCAACATCGCCCAGCTCGCCATCGAAAAAGTATCGACTCGGTATAGCTGGAGTGGCCAACCTTTTTATCCGCATTCGTCGTTTCGAGGATACCGCTCTCAACAATCCTAACCATGAAGTGATGAGCTCTGGTGAGCCCAAGACTCACCCGGGCTTGGCTGAAGCTTGCGAAAATCAGGACCAAGCAGCTGTGGAGCTCACGGACAACTTCGTATGTGCAGGAGGTGTCAATGTTACGACACTTCTACGAGCGACGAGGATGTCACTGTTGGAACGTGTCGAGCCATTGGGTGCAAATGCGTTACTCGACGAACAGTGCGTGTCCATTTCCCTATGTCTCATTATCCGACCTTTGTTGAACAAGTCACCTTTTTGACACTTTTATTCACCTAGATGGGAATGCCAAATTGCTAAACCGAAGCCAGCGCACAAAGGCCCATATAAAGTTCGGGTAAGTCAACATTCTTCGACCTTTTTTGTTCCTTGTATCGACAACCCTTGTAGGTTCATTATTCGGCCTGTGCCACCAAGTCCCCTGTTGCAGACCCACACAAGCCGGTGAACCTCGATAAGGCCAAAAATGTCCCTGGTCTCATGACCATTATCAGACGGAACGACGTTTAAATCCTCTAAACTATTGAACCCAGAAAACAAGCATTCGACCCTTCCTACCACCCGCTTCTCGGAACCCGGACTCCGCTATATATTTGTAAAACCACACGCATTCATACACTGCTTCTTTGATCGTTCCCTTTGTCTGCTATCCTTCTCCAAACACACGACACTCCCTTATATCCTTCCTGTGTACCATCACCATTGCACTCACGCTCAGCGTCACAAAATGCGCCCAAAAAGAAACCCTATCGTCGACACATCGCTTGCACTGATAACACCGTTCGTTCACCCCCTGAAATATATATTGTACTTATTTCCTGTTCGATACCGTACCCCATATACCAACTTGCTAATTACATTGCTTTCTTCTCCCTTGGTGTTCGAGCTCGAAAGACTCCTCATCGTTACCATCATGTCACCTGGCTCCCGCTAACACAACGATCTTATGTTCATACATCCGCTAAAGATCATCAATCCTTATTTAAAACGATGAAATGAATCAATACAAATGCTAAAAATGACAATGAGATGCACATAAAAATAGACGCCCCTTGACATCGATCACCACGTGTATATATGTACACACTGTATACACGTGTAGTGAGTACAAAAATAATAGTCGATGTCAGTGTGGGGTAATACAAACTCGATGACACCCGTGGACGCCGGAGGCCTTCCCCGATAGGTATGAATCTCTTCCACTTTCTTTTTCTTTTCCAAGAAAAAAAGATAACTCTCTAAGTATTTACTTAATACCCAGGGTAATACAAGCATAAACCCAGTTGCAATTGAGAAATAATACACCTACACTTTAGTTTCGAATTTCGTTCACCTTATGTCTACAATTCTCCGTTTGCATCACACTTTACCACCCACCACTACCACGATATGGGAACGAAGGCCCATTTCCAGGCGCACCAGGGAATTGCGGCGGACCAGGTGGTGGGCCATAGGGCTGTGCGCCTGGAAACCCGAACGGAGGTGAACCAGGAGGAGCAGGACCACCAAATCCACCAGGACCGTCAGGGAAACCAGGAGAGCCTCCATGAGGAGGTGGAGGTCCCTGTGGAGGCCCGTATCCACCAGGCGGACCTGGGGGAGGCCCATAGCCACCACTAGGGAAAGATGGGGGCGCGCCTGGGAAGGACGGTGGAGGGCTCGCTCCATGGCCACCACTTGGGAAACCTGGGGCAGCACCTGGGAACGATGGTGGAGGGCTACTCGCACCATGACCAGGCCCACCTGGGAAGCCTGGGGTAGCACCTGGGAAAGACGGCGGCTGGGTAGGTGGTGGTGCGTAAGATGGTGCGTAACCGCCGTGTTGGGGCGCCGCAGGGGGACTGACTGCTGGAGGGGCATAAGACGAAGTACCGCTGTAGCCGCCAGGAGTAGAGGGTGTATTGTCGTTGTAGTAAGATGCAGCCTGCCCAGTCTGAGCTGGACCATAAGCCCCAGGCCCTTCCCTCGCGGCTCCCGGACCCCCGAAGAGGCTCTGAGCCTGAGCCACAACTGGTATATTAGAGGCGTAGCCTTGGATCTTGTTTTGGAATTGGTGGGCTTGATTATCGGCAAAGGAGCCTTGAGAAGCAGGTGCACCACCCTCGGTCGGGAGTCGAATATTCTCGTGGTTTCGCACAGCGTTCTTGCTGAGACGCTGAATTACCGAATGTTGGTTCGGAACCTTGCTGATCCAGTCTTTCATGCACTGCATCATCTCCCTTTGCACTTGCGAGTTGTTGTTATGGAATTCTGGGTGGAACCTGGGGACCCGGCAAAGGTGAGCAAAACGATAGAGAGGACTTGTACAACTACGCAACGTACAAACATTGAAGAATGTCCTCGATAATTTGGTGGGGGTTTACTGAGGTGTCGTCCCATGCCTTGGCAACCAGTTTCACAGTGTGAACCTACGCAAACAAAAATGGTAATCTGTACCATCTATGACCAAGACAGATGGAGCTTACCACAATAACTTGAGCGATCTTGCCAGCAGGTTCGTTAAGAATAAGATTCTATCAAATACTATGAGTATTAGGTTCACATCATACAGTTGTCACCACGTACAAAATGATCTTTGCTCAAGAAGGAATGCGTAGGATCGGACTTGGATTCCTTGAGTATACAGACAAACCAAAAATATACACGACACTTACGGCGATGGGATCGTTGAAAACCTCGTATTGGTCATGAGTATCAATAACTTCTCCGGAAGCGCTTTGCAGACCGGATGTAGTAACCTTTAAAATGGGTCTAAGGAATGGCTAAAGGTTCGGGCTTCGTCAGTTTCAAGGAGTAAAAAATGGCTTTCCACGGCTACTACGTACATCCAAGGTGGTGAAAACGAAAACTAGAAATTATAATTAGTCATCTGCGACAAATTCGCTCCTACTCGGAACATACCAGCTATTGAATCCATGAGTTTTTCAAGCAGAGGACCAAGGCCAGGAATCTTTTCTATTGGGGCAACATATTGTCAGGAATTTATCCTTCATGGAAAATATTGGAGACAGACCGATGGTCTTCGAAATCTTCTTCATTACTTTACAGGACGAAAATGATAAGTCCAAAGTTCATTGTCAAAAAATGTGCATACACGCACCAGAGTCGCGAAACGTCAAGACTTGCCACAACACAGCATGCAGTTCCTGAGGGCTCATCTCCTCTGGATTCTTACCGCCTGCAGCTGGGCCAGCCCTAATCCTCTCTATATTGTCTAGATCGCGGTTGAATTCATTTCCAGCGCCACCAGGAATCGAGGACAAGATATCGCGGAGCGCTTCCGTTGGGCTAATAGCAGGGCCTCCGGGTCCACGCGTCTGCGTCATTGACCTGGAGCGGGCTTTGGCAAGCTCTGCATTTACGTCAGTTACGGACGACTGTGAGAGGCTATTAGTACCCAGATTCGCAAAAAGGGGGTCGAACGTACTGAGCTCTAAAATGTGTCAAATAGTTCAAATCGATGGGTCAGATCATCTGATCTCGTAGAAATTTGAGTCTCACATACCAAATGATCGCTAGCCTCTGGAGAATAGAGAACGTCAAAATGTGAGAGAGCAACGACATTGGTAGTGGCGAACTCACCTCCAAGCAAGGAATGAATAAAATCGCTCGAACCAAACGAGCCTGTCACAATGGGCGCGACCCAACGACCGTTGGGTGCCTGTATGCGGACATTATCGCCGACGTGAACGAATACTTGTTGGTGACCCAAGGCAACGAGGGCAAGCTCGCAAAAGTTGGAGTGCGCAGAAAAATCTTCGAGAGTGTGAAGCTAGGGATCGTATATAATTATTTGGGCCTGAAATGCGAAGAGGGAGAACGGAAACGGACAGCTTGCCCAAGGAGCCTGAATGCCTCATACTCGTCTTGCTTCTGACCGCTTGATCTATGTTGGCGCCCCAAGTGGATGCATTTCTCGAGCGTACGTCGAACAAGGGCTCTTGATGTATCCCAGGAGCCTTGTTCATTCGCAATGTAATTCTTCATTCCGGTGCGTGGGTCAATCTCGAGCTCTCGTGGCTTGAATATGGGATGTGATCAGAACATGACGAGCCAAAAGCTTAACTGACATACGTCTACCGGACCACGTAGTTGAGGATGATATTGCCTCGCGTCTTCGCCATCACCGTAACCTTTGGGGTTGTCGATGTGCTCGGTCTTGAAAGCAGGTGAGTGGCAGGCAATGCATACTGAGAGACGGTATAGACACTACGCACAGGAAGATATACGCCCAAGCGCTCCCGCGTCACCTCGAACTCATGCGTCGCATATCCGTGTGCCTAAAAAGGAGATGCTGAGTACACAGGACCGGACTCAATAATGCGATGGCGAATATACCAGGAAGCCAAGAACCATGATAAGATTCATGATCGTCTACTTACCGAATATCAGTTATGATTATGGATGACCTGAACAACTAGATACTGACTTGAACCTGGAGTTTTTTGAGCGCTGCAATGTCGATGGCTTGACTGTAATCGCGCAGCCAGTTTCTGCGCATGGGAGTTCGTATTAATCAAGCGATCGGATTGCAAGAGGATGGAACACACCCAAAGTAGACTCGTTTTATATCCAAACCGTTGAATTTATGCCCCTTGGAGAGCATACTGGCGAGTGCAAACCCGCCCCCTGATCCCCGTTTTATGAGCTGCGATAAAACATCTTCCTGAAAACAGCGGTACTGTGTCAGATATGACCTCTCCAATCGCCAGGGGTCTCATACGATGTCACCATGTCTGAAGGCCCTTCCTTCCATGTACGCATACCTGGGCGAGAATAGAGATCGGTGCCAGAATCAAGAGAAAACTTTGAACAGAACATACGATGGGATGTTTCCTGCTCCAAATGCATGGACGCCATTGCCTGAAAGACAGAAGGCAAAGAGGACAAATATTATCAAGAGAAGGGTTGTGTTGCTGCGAGCCATGGTTGCGGCCAACAGAGAACTGTTATCGTTCGGGTTAGAGTGGCGCTGATTAAATAATGCGATGGAATGCGATGCGGTCCCCGACAGCCCCGATTATTCTTAGAGGGGTGGATTGCGGGCCGGTATTCTGACCCATTCGATAACGGATCTCTAAATTCATCTTCACCAGTCTCCATTTTTCACCTTCAGTCCACATACCTGAGGTTTTTAAAGCCCTTTTTTCCCGGGTTGATGTTGGGATTACTGAAGAACTTCCGATATCGGTGGCGTTTAGAGGATGTCCCGTTGGTTTGTTTGCTTTCTGTCTGCTTTCTTGGGTTCACGACTTTTAGATTATATGTAATTGGCTTCTCTAGCACTCGTTGAAAGAGAGATGTGTACATACGATATCAGACCAACAGACCCTCGTGATCTCTGAACCCTGACTGAATTCGTCGTCGTGGATCCAGGATATCTTTCATCAGACCCCTGACAGCCTGTCTTCCAAGTTACGAGTTACTCTTCCTGGCCTGACTTAACTGAAGCGGACAATCATTCGAGCGCAGCTGACTGACGGATTAGGCAAGGTTTTAAATGGCAAGTTTGTGGCGGCCGTCATGTATACTTACTCCCAATCCTAAGTATCACTGGCAGGAACCTGGAGATGTATACCCAAATTAGGTCCTTAACACTCTCAGCGCTCTCACTATTGGAAGAGTTACCCCATCATCATGTTTAGATGGCCAACATCAATATTCTCAGTGTTGGATGATAATAATTGGTTTTAGGAGTTTTATAATAGAAATTTTTAACAGATAACCTAGTACTGTACTATTGAAACTGATCATTCATGGGATATCATGACATATGTTCATTGGTAGATGTTCACATCTACATGTACCAATGACCAGCGACCAAGAATAGACCAAATATGGCTGAAATTTGAAGAAAAAAATATTTTTGGCCTATTCGAAGGTGTTTAGAGAGATTTTTATAAGACCAAAAATACAAAGAAGATTAGTGAGATATATGAAGTCAAGGGGCTTGCGCGATTCAACTGAATGAAGGAGTTGGTTTTTTGAAAGTAAACTTGGGCGACATGAATCTAAATGGTTGTGTTTGGCAGTAGCGTGTTTGCACCGACGTGGCGGGAGAATTGGGTACTCGGGATAACTTGTCTTTATCGTTTTTAACCTCAACTTTTTTTCATGGCGACCCCTGCAGAGCAATTGCCGCCAGGTTGGGCTGCAGAATGGTTAGTTTATTTGTCTTACTGTCTAGAATCGTGCTAAATCGATCTCAGGGACTCGACACACAATCGATATCTCTTCATTGGTTAGCCCCGCATATATACATCAAGTTTCGTGGACTGACACGTCCTGTTGCAGAAACCACGACCGGACATTCACAATGGGAACCTCCTGCTGCCGGCCCTGCGGGATTGGAGGCTCCAACCAGTGGATCACCGCCACCACAAGCTCATGCGCATGGGAAACGTCGACAGTATGCTGCGGGTCAAACCCAGGCTTATTATGGCGGAGCCGACGCTGTTGTTGAACCTTCTTACGGGGCAGCTGGATTGGGTGCTCCACCTCAGCCTCAGCAACTCTTCACCCCAGGTCTTGCCGCAGAAAACCAATTCGCCGCGCAGCAGCAGAGCCAACCAGCCCCTGGTCAACCTTCGTACTATGGGCAGGCTGAGCCTGAGTACATTAATGCGCCTTCATTTATTCAGCAACCCCAGTATGGTCAACAGCCCCCGGTCGATGCTCTCGCTAACCAATTCGGCCAAATGGGAATGGGTCAGAAACAATTCCAACTCTACACAACCAATCTCCTCACTTCACCGCCGGAACCACGCGACCTGCAACACCCTCCTCCTGAGATTCGTTTACCCCCCAACTCTTGTATATCGCCCGCTCCCACCGCAAACGCCGATTTCAGCTACTGCCGATCCACCATCAACGCGATCCCAACGACGTCATCGTTGTTGACCAAATCGAAACTTCCTCTCGCCCTTGTTATCACGCCATACCGTTCGTTGAACGAGGGAGAAGAACCTGTCCCTCTGGTTACAGATACTGTCATTGCTCGGTGCCGTCGCTGCAGAACCTATATCAATCCCTATGTCCAGTTCATCGATGGAGGTAACCGGTATGTCACGCTACTCGCTGGAAGTCCTTTTTAGTGTTTCTAATGCGCACAGCATAGTTGGAGATGTTGTATGTGCAATATGACCAACGAGGTTCCTCAACTTTTCGACTGGGATCAAGCTCGTAACCAACCAGGGGATCGTTGGGCACGCGCAGAGCTCAATCAATCTTGTGTCGAATTCGTTGCACCTACAGAATATATGGTCCGCCCTCCTCAACCGGCTGTCTACGTATTCTTGATTGATGTTAGTCATACCGCCGTGCAATCCGGTAAGTCTTTGATGAAATAGGTCTAAATCTTTTTTTTAAATTCTTGTGCTAGGTATGGTGGCTACGGCTACAAGGACCATCCTAGAAAACCTAGACCGTATCCCTGACGAAGACGAGAGAACAAAAGTCGCGATAATCTGTTATGACGTTTCTCTCTACTTCTTTTCTTTACCTGTGCGTCCTACGTCGCCGTTTCATCCCTGCACCGCTTCTAACCCACTTAAATAGCCTGGAACCACGGATTCGTCTATGCTGGTTGTCTCTGATATCGACGATGTCTTTTTGCCTAAGCCTAACGACTTGCTCGTGAATGTTGCGGAGTCACGTGCCTCTCTTGAGTCTCTGCTGGGCAGAATTGGTGATATGTTCCAGGAGAATAGCATCATCGGGAGCGCCATGGGACCTGCTCTGCAGGCTGGTTTCAAGTTGATGGTAAGCACTCTGCTCTCTTCTCTGTATATTCAACGTTGTTTAATTCCGTGACAGGCGCCCATTGGTGGAAAGATCATTGTGTTGTCATCGACGCTTCCTTCCGTAGGCGCTGGATCCCTTAAAAATAGAGAAGATCCTAAAATCCTTGGCACCGCCAAAGTGTGTTCAATTTTTGAAATCAGTTCCTTTTCTGTACTCAAAACGACCCACTTCCCCAGGAATCCAACTTGTTGCAAGCCGCATCGCCATTCTATAAGACTTTTGCCATTGAATGCTCAAGAACTCAAGTCTCGGTAGACATGTTCTTGTTCAGTGCCACTTACCAGGATGTTGCGACTCTTGGTGAGGTTTTCGACTGCACTCATCTTACCAAGTCTCAACAATATTTCCTCTTCAGCCTGCCTTCCTCATTACACATCCGGTCAAACTTATTACTACCCAGCGTTCAACGCCGGACGAACGGAAGATGCCATGAAGTTTGCACATGAATTTGGCGAGTTACTTGCTACTCCCATAATGCTGGAGGCTGTCATGCGTGTACGCGCATCCCGAGGTTTGTTGCTTTCTCAATATCAGCCGTTTCATAGTTTTGAATGCATATCGAACCGATAGGACTGCGCATGGCCTCATTCCATGGAAACTTCTTTGTTCGCTCCACCGACCTTTTGGCTATGCCTGCCGTTCCTCAAGACCAGTCGTATGCTATTGAGGTTCAAATCGAGGAGGCCATCACCACTCCTGTAGTCGTATTCCAAACTGCTGTCCTGCACACGACATGCTATGGTGAGAAACATTTTCGGCTCGTTGAGACTAAACCGCTCAGAGAACATCTCCAGGTGAACGCCGCATTCGTGTCATCACCCTTGCCCTCCCAACGACGACGAACCTCTCGGAAATTTATGCATCTGCAGACCAAGTCGCAATCACCACTTTCTTTGCAAACAAGGCTGTGGAACGGTCTTTGACGCACAAGTTGGAAGATGCTCGTGATTATGTATTCCAAAAACTTGTTGAACTTCTGGTGTCATATAAGACGAGCATGACTTCGAGTGGTGCCGGTGCAAGTGCTCAACTGGCAATTTCCGACAATATGAAGATGCTGCCCGTTCTGGTGCTTGGGCTATTGAAGAATGTGCGTTTTAATTTAATTTGTAAGCTTTGTTTATCGCTAAGTTTTTGTTGTAGGTCGGTATTCGCCAGAGCGCCCAAATTCCCCCTGATATTCGCGCATATTCTCAGGCTCTTCTAACATCCTTGCCTTCTCAACTCCTTATCCCATATCTCTACCCATCGTTCTATTCGCTGCATAATATGCCCCCCGAGGTCCGGCCATTTTCTTTTACAGCCGATTTAAAAAAATTCAAGTTAATCGTATTTTTAGGCTGGCACGATTGGCGAGCAAGGAGTCATTCTGCCTCCGCCTCTCCCTCTTACCTCTGAGCGCCTTGAGCGACATGGTTTGTTCCTGATTGAAGATGGACAAACCATCTTCCTTTGGGTTGGTCGTGATGCTGTCCCTCAGCTCGTTCAGGATGTATTCGACTTGCCCAACTATGAGGCTCTGCGTGGCGGAAAGGTTCGTTCGCATGTAAAATCTCACCCTGCTGATTTGTTATCTTAACGCTCTGCACCTGCCCAGACGACCCTGCGTACGCTCGAAAACCCCTTCTCGCAGCGGATCAACGCCATCATCCAAAAGATCCGCGAGATGCGTCGCGGCGTCTATTTCCCGCATCTCTACATTGTCAAAGAGGATGGAGAGCCGCCTCTCAAGCTCTGGGCACTGAGCATGCTCGTCCAGGATCGCTCGGATGGGCTGCACAGCTACCAGCAGTTCATCTCGTCGTTGAAGGATAAGGTAAATACCACATGATAACCCCGTTGTTGTCTGTCGTGGATCTGTAGAGAGGACCGGCTTTTTTCGTGGTCCAGCTAGGTTTGTTTATGCCTGGCACATTGGTGGTCTTTGGGCTTTTCTTTTGGGACATTGTTGAATGGAAGCTGAATACATTTCTTTGCATTTACAGGTTAATGTGGCGGTAGGAGGTGGTTATTAGATACGTTTTACAGAAATAATTCTGTCGGGGACAGTTTACTTGATTAGTTGGTAAAGGGTGTCGTTTCGAAATTTTACTTGTTTCCATCTCAGCCAGAACGGCGCGGAGTGTATCGGAGCCATATGAAAAGATCGTGATGCACAGATGCTTTTACAGTCATCCACCGGCTAATGGTACACCACCCCCTAATGATACAGTTTTGTTACATAAATAACTTGTCTTTAAATGCATATTTTTTTATGAAACAAATTTTCCTTGAATATCCCACATCTACTCTATCCACAATTAAATTTTGGGATGGATTGGTGAAGTTCTGGGTATACAACACCTTGTTCAAAAGTGGGATATCTATGGAAT
>Ga0307509_10007150_pt1 | contig 14707 bp, 11 predicted proteins | sample 10_EM_MG_FD_202245 | JGI IMG/M metagenome (GOLD analysis project Ga0307509, IMG submission 202245) | Populus trichocarpa ectomycorrhiza microbial communities from riparian zone in the Pacific Northwest, United States - 10_EM | ecosystem: Host-associated > Plants > Roots > Unclassified | place... | reverse complement strand
CCAGCACCGGGCCGGTGCCGGAGGCGTGCCGGGGGATGCCGTCCGCGTAGCCGACGGGGATGAGGCCGAGGGTCGTCGTGCCCGGGGTGACGTAGTGATGGCCGTAGCTGACGCCGTGCCCGCCCGGTACCTGCTTCACCAGGGCGACGGACGCCTTCAGGGTCATCACCGGCCGCAGTCCGAAGTCGGCCGAGGAGCCCTGCTCGGGGATGGGCGAGACGCCGTAGACGGCGATGCCGGTGCGGACGAGGTCGAAGTGGGAGTCGGGGCGGGTGAGGGTGGCGGGCGAGTTGGCGATGTGGCGGACCTCGGGCCGTACGCCCTGGCCCTCCGCGTGGGCGACCATCTCTCGGAAGAGGGCGAGTTGGGCGTCGACGGAGGGGTGTCCGGGTTCGTCGGCGCAGGCGAAGTGGGACCAGAGGCCGGTGATGCGGAGCAGTCCCTCGGCCTCCGCGCGCAGGGCCTCGCCGACGAGTTCGGCCCAGTCGTCGCCGGGCTGGCAGCCGTTACGGCCGAGTCCGGTGTCGGCCTTGAGCTGCACGCGCGCGGGGAGACCGGTTTCGCGGGCGGCCGCCACGACCTCGCGCAGCGCCCACATGCCGCTGAGCGACATGTCGAGGTCGGCCTCGATGGCTTCTCGCCGCGGTCCGCCGGGTGTCCAGAGCCAGCACATGATCCGCACCCCGTCGGGCAGTCCGGCGCGGGCCCGCAGGTCGAGGGCCTCCTCGGGGGTGGCCGTGCCCAGCCAGGTCGCGCCCGCCTCGACGGCCGCGCGGGCGCACGGCAGGGCGCCGTGGCCGTACGCCTCGGACTTGACGACGGCCATGACGGCGGCGCCCGGCGCGAGGGCGCGCAGGGTCCGCACATTGGCCCGCAGGGCACCGAGGTCGATCTCGGCGCGGGCGCGCAGGGGCGCGGTCGGCGCAGTTGCTGTCTCGTTCATGACGCCCCCAGTCTCTCAGAGGGGACTGACAAGCCCGCAGGCCCGCCTAGTTTCCGGGCCGGTGGCCCCAGACGTAGACACGGTCGCCCTTCTTGAGCACACCCCACAGCTTGCGGGCGTCGGACAGGCGCAGGTTGACGCAGCCCCAGGAGCCGGTGGTGGTGTAGATGCTGCCGTAGACGGCGTGGAAGGCGATGCCGCCGTCGAAGAACTGGGCATACGGCATAGGGCTGTTGTAGAGGGTCGACCAGTGGTTCTTGTGCTTCCAGTAGATCTTGTGCCAGCCGCCCCGCGTGACATGTCCGCCGCGCCCGCTGCGCATCGGGACCGGCCCGAAGACGACCTTCTTGCCCTTCTGCACCCAGGTGAGCTGCCGGTCGAGATCGACACAGGCGACGCGGTACGAACGGACGGGACACTTCCGGGCCGCGTTCGGGTTCTTCTTGGCGGCGAGGAGTTGCATGCGCGCCCAGGTCACCGGTCCGGCGAAGCCGATCGCGGGCTTGATGCCCTGCTTCTTCTGGAAGGCCTTGATCGCCTTGCAGTCGGCGGCCGACTGCCGGCCGTCCACCTTGAGCTTCAACCACCGCTCCACGCCCCGCTGGTAGGGCCCGGTCTGCTTGCTGCAGGAGACCTTCGCCACGGCGTCCCCGATCGGCACGTACTCGACGAGCGCGTACGTGCCCGGCGCCGCGTCCCGCGGCTCGACCCGGTCCTCCTCTGCGGTCGGCGTGTACACCTTGGGTACGAGGGCCTGGTCGGGCGTGTCGATCTGCCAGGGCTGATACGGCCCCGGGGGCACACCCGGCACGAGTTCGGTCTCGCCGGGCCCGGGTGCCGGTGCCGGCCCGTCGGCCCAGGCGGTCCCGATACCGACGGGGAGGGCGATCACCGCGGTGAGCAGCACCGCGATGCTTCTGTGCGCGATTCGTGTACTGATCATGCGATCAGAGAAACGCGGCACCCCGGCGGGGAGCGGGTGCCGCGCGGAGGGGTCACCCTTATTGACGAGCGGTGGTGCCGCAGGTGCGGGAACGCGTCAGTCCCGCACGTCCCGCCACGCCGTCCGCACCGCCTCCGCCACGTCGTGCGCCCCTACCGGCGCCCCGTCCGCCGCCAGCCGCCCCGCGAGACCGTGCAGATACGCCCCCACGCTGCCCGCGTCGAACGCCGGCAGCCCCGCCGCGAGCAACGAGCCCGCGAGCCCCGACAGCACGTCCCCGCTGCCCGCCGTGGCCAGCCAGCCGGTGCCCGTCGGATTGACCCGCACCGCACCGCCCCCGGAGTCGGCGACCAAGGTCGTCGAGCCCTTGAGGAGCACGGTCGCCCCGTACCGCCGCGCCAACTCCCGCACCGACGTGAGCCGGGCCGCCTCGACCTCCGCGCGCGGGACCCCCAGGAGCGCGGCAGCCTCCCCCGCGTGGGGGGTCATCAGCGTCGGCGCCGTACGCGCCCGTACCGCCTCGGGGTCGGCGAGCCGCAGCCCGTCCGCGTCGATGAGCACCGGCACGTCGGCCGTCACCACCTCCGCCACGGTCGCCGCGTCGTCGCCCGCCCCGGGCCCGACGACCCACGCCTGCACCCGCCCCGCCTTGGCCGGCCCCCGGTCCGACACCAGGGCCTCCGGGAACCGCGCGATCACCGCGTCCGCGGCCGGACCGACGTACCGTACGGCCCCCGCACCGCCCCGCAGCGCCCCGGCGACGGCGAGCACGGCCGCGCCCGGGTAGCGCCCGGACCCGGCGGCGATGCCCACCACCCCGCGCCGGTACTTGTCGCTCTCGGCGTCCGGCACGGGCAGCAGGGCGGCCACGTCCGCGTGCTGGAGGGCCTCCAGTTCGGGTTCGACCGGCAGTTCGACGCCGAGTCCGATGTCGACGAGCCGTACGGAACCGGCGTACTCGCGCGCGGGGTCGATCAGCAGCCCCGGCTTGTGCGTGCCGAACGTGACCGTGAGGTCGGCCCGGACCGCGACGCCCCGCACCTCGCCGGTGTCCGCCTCGACGCCGCTCGGCAGGTCTACGGCGACGACGACAGCCCGGGAGTCCCCCGCGAGAGTCGCGAGCCGCGCGGCGTCCGGCCGCAGCCCGCCCCGGCCGCCGATCCCCACGATCCCGTCGACGACGACATCGGCGCGCAGGACCGGTTCCTCGGCGGCCTCCGGCGACACCGTACGACCGCCCGCGCGGAGCAGCGCCGCGAGCCCGCGCGCGTGGGTGCGGTCGGGCGCGAGCAGCACCGCCGTGACGGCCGCCCCGCGCCGGGCCAGCCGTGCCCCGGCGTAGAGGGCGTCACCGCCGTTGTCCCCGCTGCCGACCAGCAGCGCGACCCGGCTGCCGTAGACGCGGCCCGTCAACTGGGCGCAGGCGACGGCCAGTCCGGCCGCCGCGCGCTGCATGAGCGCGCCCTCGGGAAGCCGTGCCATCAGCCGCCGTTCGGCCGCTCTTACCGTCTCCACGCTGTACGCAGTACGCATGCGGTCGAGTCTGCCCCGGGAGGGGCACGCAACGCACCCGGGCGGGCCGGGCTCCCCGTCACCCCTCCGCGATCACCACCGCCGAGGCCACCCCCGCGTCGTGGCTCAACGACACGTGCCAGGAGCGGACGCCCAGTTCGGCCGCCCGCGCGGCAACCGTGCCCGTCACCCGCAGCCGCGGCTGCCCGCTGTCCTCGACGTAGACCTCGGCATCCGTCCAGTGCAGCCCGGCCGGCGCGCCCAGGGCCTTCGCCAGGGCCTCCTTGGCGGCGAAGCGGGCGGCGAGGGAGGCGGCCCCCCGGCGTTCCCCGCTCGGCAGCAGCAACTCGCTGTCCAGGAAGAGGCGTCGGGCCATCCCGGGCGTACGCGCCAGCGACGCCGCGAACCGGTCGATCTCGGCCACGTCGATACCAACCCCGATGATGCTCATGCCGAGCACCCTACGGCCGTGTTCACCGCCGCCGGTCCTGCCCTTGTGGGCAGGTGGAGCGGTTGTCGGGCGCGGATTCGTTGCCCCGTAGTACCTCGTCGGGGCGTCCGGCCGACGTGTAGACAACGAAGATCGCGACTCCAGGCCAGAGGTGAGGACGTGCACGCCCGAGACGAAACCCGCGCGCGGGACGACGCCGTAGCCCGGCGTGCCCCGCTGAGCGGACCCGCAGCCGACACCGCCACCCGGCCCGCGCAGGAGTTGCTGTCGCTCCAGTCGAGGGCGGGCAACGCCAACGTCGTACGGATGCTCGGCGGGCAGTCGGCACCGGTGGTCCAGCGGAACAAGCTGCTGAACGGGAACATCTCGTTCACCAACGTGTCCCTCAAGTTCCCGGAATCGCAGGACAAGGCCACCCGGGTGCTGCAACTCCTGTCCGCCAACACGGCGATCAAGTCCTTCCTCGACGGCCGGACCTGCCAGATCACGCTGGAGAAGCGGACGACGCAGACACCTGCGGACGTGGTCGACAAGGGGGCCGACGGCGTCTTCGTGACGATGGCCGCCTACTACCTGGAGAACTACGACATCGGCTACATCATGGGCATGCTCTGCCACGAGTTCGGCATCCATCCGATGGCGGCCGCCGCCCCCACCATGCGCGACGAGGAAGAGGCCTTCCGGGGTGTGCCCTTCCCGGTGCCGGGCCTTGAGGACAAGCCGCATCCCGACGGGTTCGCGTCGATGAACACCGACGCCGCCAAGCAGGCCGACCATGTGCTCGGTGTCATCCCCGGGAGCCCCCGGTACACGATCTACCGCGACGTCACCCTGGAGATGGCGGACCTGCTGCTGCGGGACGCGCGCAACAATGCGCCGGGTGCCCGGGAACAGGACGTCACCGACCTCGTCGACTGCTTCCTCATGGACGTGGCCTCGATCGCCGCGACGAACGACAACCGCCTGCGCGGAATGCCCCTCCTGGGCAACAACGAGGGACCGGTGATCCGCCAGGACATCGCGGCCGTGTACAACGCCTACAGGTCCCGCCTCGCCGACGACCTGTCGGAGGAACGGCAGCCCATCAAGCCCCTGTTCCCCCCGGAGAAGACCCCGGAGGCCGTCAAGGCCGACTTCAAGACCCTTCTGGGGCGCATCACCAAGGGCGCGTTCCGCGCGTGGAGCATCGACAACAGCGACTGAACGGGACGTCGTGGGCCTCGATGTCGGATGCCTGTCGGGGGTGTCGGGCCGTTGTCGGCCGCCTGTCGGCGCGGGCTGGAACTTTTCTCTCACCGCACGTTCCACGACGATCGGAGAGACCATGCCCGCCAAGCCTTCTTTCGCCCTGCCCGTCCCCGTCGCCACCGGCATCGCGCCGCCCGACCTCGCCGACAGCACCCTCCTGGACGTCGACCCGGACGCGCAGATGTCCCTCGGTGCCGTCGCCGTGGACAGCCGTGGCGATGTCGTCTACGCGACCGTCGAACTGCCCGGCGGGGCGCGGCGCGAGCTGAAGCTCGACGTCCTGCGGCCGGCCGGCGACGAACGGCTTCCGCTGGTCGTCTACCTTCCGGGTGGCGCGTTTCTCCGCTGCAACAAGGCCATGGCGTTCGAAGCGCGCCGGCATGTCGCCGAGTCCGGTTTCGTCGTCGCCAGTGTCGAGTACCGCGTCACCTCCGACGGAGTCGCCTTCCACGACTCCGTCCGCGATGTCCGCGCGGCCCTGGCGTATCTGCGGTCGTACGCCGACGACTTCGGCATCGACCCCGGCGCGGTCGCCCTGTGGGGCGAGTCGGCCGGCGGTCATGTGGCCGCGCTGACGGGTGTCACGGACGGTCTGCCCGAGTTCTCCGACGCCTCGGACCCAGCCTCACCGGGACAGGTGCGGGCCGTGATCGACGCCTACGGCAGCTCCGAACTCTCCGCCATCGCAGCCGACTTCGACGAGGCGGCCCAGCTGCACTACCGACACCGGGCCACGCACTTCTCGGCGTACCTCGGCAGTCCGGGGTCACCGTTCCCGGAGATCCCCGACGCGGTGCGCGCCGCCGACCCGGCAACCTACGCGACCGCTTCGGCGCCGCCGTTCCTGTTCCTGCACGGCACCGAGGACATGCTCGTCTCGCCCTCGCAGACGCAGCGTGTGCACCAGGCGCTGCGCGCCGCCGGGGCCGAGAGCACCCGCTACGTCCTGAAGGGCGCCAACCACGGAGACGTCGGGTTCCTCGGACACCCTGGCACCGGGCTGCCCTGGACCTCGGCGACCACGATGGGCATCGTCACCGGGTTCCTCCACCACCGTCTCGACGCGACGGAGCGGTGAGCCCCGGCGCAGCCGTCAGACGGTCCGCGTTCCCCGCCGCCACACCCCGCCGACCAGCGGCACGCCCGGCCGGTAGGCCAGGTGCACATGGCTGGGCGCGTCCAGCAGGACCAGGTCGGCGCGGGCGCCGGGTGCGATCCGCCCCACGTCGTCCCGTCGCAGGGCCGCCGCCCCGCCCGCCGTGGCCGACCACACCGCCTCGTCCGGGGTCATCCCCATGTCCCGCACCGCGAGTGCGACGCAGAAGGGCACGGAGGACGTGAAGGACGAGCCCGGGTTGCAGTCGGTGGACAGCGCGACGGTGACCCCGGCGTCCAGGAGCCGGCGCGCGTCCGGCCACTGGGCGCGCGTCGAGAACTCGGCGCCGGGCAGCAGGGTCGCGACGGTACGGCCGCTCGCCAGCGCGTCCACGTCCGCGTCCGTCAGATGCGTGCAGTGGTCCGCGCTGGCCGCGTCCAGTTCGACGGCGAGCTGGACGCCGGGGCCGTAGGAGAGCTGGTTGGCGTGGATGCGCGGGTGCAGGCCCTTCGCCCTGCCCGCCGTCAGGATGGCGCGCGCCTGGTCGCCGTCGAAGGCGCCCTTCTCGCAGAAGACGTCGATCCAACGGGCGTACGGGGCACAGGCGTCGAGCATCTCGCCGGTGACGAGGGCCACGTACGCGGCCGGGTCATCTGCGTAGTCGGGCGAGACGATGTGCGCGCCGAGGTACGTCACCTCGTCCGTGTGCGCGGCGGCGATGCGCAGGGCGCGGGACTCGTCGGCGACCGTCAGGCCGTAGCCGGACTTCGTCTCGAAGGTGGTCGTGCCCTGGCGGAGGGCCTCGTCGAGGTAGCGGGTGAGGTTCGCCTCCAGTTCCGCGTCGCTCGCGGCGCGCGTCGCCGCCACCGTCGTACGGATGCCGCCCGCGCTGTAGGCCCGCCCGGACATGCGGGCGTTGAACTCCTGCGTGCGGTCGCCGGCGAAGACGAGGTGTGAGTGGGAGTCCACGAAGCCGGGCAGGACCGCCCTCCCACCGGCGTCGACCCGATTGTCAGTGGCGGGTGCTTTGCTTGTTTCACCGGTCCACGCGATGCGGTCGCCGTCGATGACGACGGCCGCGTCCTGGATCAGACCGAGGGGCGAGCCATCACCGAGGGAGGGGTCGTTGGTGACGAGTGTGGCGATGTTGGTGATGACGGTGCTGGCTGTGCTGGCTGTGCTGGCTGTGCTGCTCATCGTGTCCTCGTGGGGGGTCGTCAGGCGCGCAGGGCTTCGACGGCCTGCGCGAGCGCTTGCGGCACATCCGGTACGAGCGCGTGCACTCCGTCGCGTACGACGTGCCGCCCACCCACGACGGTGTGCCGTACGTCCGCTGCCGTCGCCGCGAATACGGCTGTCTCGGCGCCGAGCCTGGGCACCGGCCCCACTGTTCTGACCGAGTCGAGCGCGATCGTCGTGAAGTCGGCGAGGGCGCCTGCCGTGAGGCTGCCCGCCTCGTCCCAGCCGAGGGCCGCGTGGCCGTCGGCGGAAGCCGCGCGGAGCAGGGCCGCCGCCGTCCAGTGACCCCGGGTGCGGGTGCGCAGGCGCTCGTTCAGCTCCATCGCGCGGGCCTCTTCGAGCAGGTCGATGACGGCGTGGCTGTCGGAGCCGAGGGAGAGCGGTGAGCCGGCTCGCTGGAGGGCCACGGCGGGGCCGATGCCGTCGGCGAGGTCGCGTTCGGTCGTCGGGCACATGCAGGTGCCGGTGCCCGAGCGCCCCAGCAGCGCGATGTCCTCGTCCGTGAGGTGCGTGTTGTGGACGCCGGTGGTGCGCGGGCCCAACACGCCGTGATCGGCGAGCAGTCGGGTCGGCGTGCAGTCGTGGGCGGCGCGGCAGGCGTCGTTCTCGGCGGTCTGCTCGGACAGGTGGACATGGAGCGGGGCCCGCCGCTCCTCGGCCCAGCGGGCCACGGTCGCCAACTCCCGTGCGGGCACGGCCCGTACGGAGTGGATGGCGGCACCGATCCGCGCGTGATCCCGTTCCTTGAGAAGTGAACAGCGTTCCGCCCAGGCGTCCGCTCTTCCGTCGGAGAAGCGGAGCTGGTGGTGGTTGGGGGGCTGTCCGAAGCCGGAGGAGAGGTAGGCGGTGTCGAGGAGGGTGATGCGGATGCCGGCTTCGGAGGCGGCGGCGATGAGCGCCTCGCCCATGGCGTTGGGGTCGGCGTAGGGGGTGCCGCCGTGGGCGTGGTGCACGTAGTGGAACTCGCCGACCGCCGTGATCCCGGCCAGCGCCATCTCGGCGTACACCGCGCGGGCCAGCGCGTGGTAGGTGTCCGGGGTGAGCTGGTCGGCGAAGGAGTACATCAACTCCCGCCAGGTCCAGAAGGTGCCGGAGCCGACCTGGACGGTGGAGCGCAGGGCGCGGTGGAAGGCGTGGCTGTGGGCGTTGGCGAGCCCGGGGAGGGTGAGTCCACGCAGGATCTCGGCGCCGGGGGGCGGGGTGTCGACCCCGGTACGGACGGCGGTGATCCGTCCGCCGCTCACCTCCAGGGCGACGCCCGGCTCGACGTTGGAGTCGAGCCAGGCGTGTTCCAGCCAGTACGTCCGCGTGGTGGGGTGCGTGGTGGGGTCCGTCACCTGCAGGCCAGCCCTTCCAGTACGTCGGCGAGTGCGGTCACCCCGGCCACGCAGTCGTCCTCGGCCGCGAACTCGGCCGGGGAGTGCGAGACGCCCGTGGGGTTGCGCACGAACAGCATGGCGGTCGGGATGCTCCCGGAGAGGATTCCGGCGTCGTGTCCGGCACCGGTGCCCAGGACAGGGACCCTGAGGTCGGTGTCCTTGCCGAGCACGCGGGCGAGTTCGTCGCGCAGGGCGTGGTCGAACTCGACGACCGGGGTGAAGGACTCACGGACGACGTCGAGGTCGACGCCGTGCGCCTCCGCGTACTCGCGGGCCGCCTTCTCGACACCGGTGACCACCGTGTCCAGGGTGTCCTGGTCGGCGGCGCGGGAGTCGAGCCAGCCGCGCACCAGGGAGGGGATGGCGTTGACGCCGTTCGGCTCGACGGCGATCTTCCCGAACGTGGCGACCGCACCGGCGAGTTGAGCCTCGCGACGGGCGGCGAGCACGGTCTCGGCGTACGACAGCATCGGGTCCCGCCGGTCCACCAGCCTGGTGGTACCGGCGTGGTTGGCCTCACCCCGGAAGTCGAACCGCCACCTGCCGTGCGGCCAGATGGCGCTGGCGATACCGACCCGGTCGCCGGACAGGTCCAGCGCGCGGCCCTGTTCGACGTGCAGCTCGACGAACGCGCCGATACGGGCGAGCCGTTCGGGGTCGGGACCGATGGCGTCGGCGTCGTAGCCGGCCGCCGCCATGGCCTGCGGCAGCGTGACCCCGTCCCCGTCGGTCAGCCGATGCGCCTGCTCGACGCCGAGCTGCCCGGCGGCCAGCCGCGACCCGACACAGGCGAGCCCGAAGCGGGCCCCTTCCTCGTCCCCGAAGTTGACAATGGCGAGGGGCTTGGTGAACTCCGCGCCCCTGCCGCGCAGTTCGTCGAGCGCGGCAAAGGACGACACGACTCCGAGGGGCCCGTCGAAGGCCCCACCGTCCGGCACCGAGTCAAGATGGGACCCGGTGACGACGGCGCCCCCGGCATCGGGGTCACCGAGCCAGGCCCACTGGTTGCCGTTGCGATCGAGCTCGTAGGTCAGCCCACGGGACTCGGCCTGCGCCTTGAACCAGGCCCGGCATTCGGCATCGGCGCCGGTCCAGGCGTAGCGGCGGTAACCGCCGGAGTCGGGGTGCCTTCCGATGGGGCGCAGGTCGCGCCACATCTCGTGGAAGGAGGGCGCGCTGCGGCCTGCGGTCCGGCTGTAACGCTCAGGCCGCTCAGGCTGTGGGCAGTCGTTCCGCACGGCGGGACGGGTGGGCACCGGACCCGCGGACGGCGACGAAACGCCCGCCCCCACCGAGGAGTTGCCGCCCCGCTCGTCTCCCGGAAGGGTCACGCGTCGTCACCCTCGCGCATCGGCACCCGCACGCCCCGCTCGTCGGCGACCCGTTCCGCGATGTCGTAGCCGGCGTCGACGTGCCGGATGACGCCCATGCCGGGGTCGTTGGTGAGGACCCGGCGGATCTTCTCGCCGGCGAGCTTCGTGCCGTCGGCCACCGAGACCTGGCCCGCGTGGATGGAGCGGCCCATGCCGACCCCACCCCCGTGGTGGATGGACACCCAGGACGCACCGGACGCGACGTTCACCATCGCGTTCAGCAGCGGCCAGTCGGCGATGGCGTCGGAGCCGTCGAGCATGGCCTCGGTCTCCCGGTACGGGGAGGCGACGGAGCCGCAGTCGAGGTGGTCGCGGCCGATGGCCAGCGGGGCCGCCAGCTCACCGCTCGCGACCATGTCGTTGAAGCGCTCGCCCGCCTTGTCGCGCTCGCCGTAGCCGAGCCAGCAGATGCGGGCCGGGAGGCCCTGGAAGTGGACGCGCTCGCCGGCCAGCTTGATCCAGCGGTGCAGGGACTCGTTCTCCGGGAAGAGGTCGAGGATCGCCTTGTCCGTCTTGTGGATGTCGGAGGCCTCGCCGGACAGGGCGGCCCAGCGGAAGGGGCCCTTGCCCTCGGAGAAGAGGGGGCGGATGTAGGCGGGGACGAAGCCGGGGAAGGCGAACGCCCGCTCGTAACCGGCGAGTTGGGCCTCGCCGCGGATCGAGTTGCCGTAGTCGAAGACCTCGGCGCCGGCGTCCATGAAGCCGACCATCGCCTCGACGTGCTTGGCCATGGACTCACGGGCGCGGACGGTGAAGCCCGCCGGGTCCTTCGCGGCGGCGTCGGCCATGTCCTCGAAGGCGATGCCCACCGGGAGGTACGCCAGCGGGTCGTGGGCCGAGGTCTGGTCGGTCACGATGTCGATGGGGGCGCCCTCGGCGAGCATCTGCGGGAGCAGTTCGGCGGCGTTGCCGAGGAGGCCGATGGAGAGCGGGCGGCGGGCGTCGCGGGCCTCGACGGCGAGTTGCAGGGCGTGTGCGAGGGAGTCGGCGCGGACGTCCAGATACCGGTGCTCGATGCGGCGTTCGATGGCGCGCGGGTCGACGTCGATGCAGATCGCGACGCCGTCGTTCATGGTGACGGCCAGCGGCTGGGCGCCGCCCATGCCACCGAGGCCGGCCGTCAACGTGATCGTCCCGGCGAGGGTGCCGTTGAACTTCTTCGCGGCGACGGCGGCGAAGGTCTCGTAGGTGCCCTGGAGGATGCCCTGGGTGCCGATGTAGATCCAGGAACCCGCGGTCATCTGGCCGTACATGGTGAGGCCGAGGGCCTCAAGGCGGCGGAACTCCTCCCAGTTGGCCCAGTCGCCGACGAGGTTGGAGTTGGCGATGAGGACGCGCGGCGCCCACTCATGGGTCTGCATGACGCCGACGGGGCGGCCGGACTGCACGAGCATCGTCTCGTCCTGCTTGAGGGTGCGCAGGGTGCGGACCATGGCGTCGAAGGAGCGCCAGTCACGCGCGGCCTTGCCGGTGCCGCCGTAGACGACGAGCTTGTCGGGGTGTTCGGCGACCTCGGGGTCCAGGTTGTTCTGCAGCATCCGCAGGGCGGCTTCCTGCTGCCATCCCAGGGCGCTCAGTTCCGTACCGCGCGGTGCTCGTACGGGGCGGGGTCCTGACATGGTCTGCCTCCTAGCGGACTGCGTTCAGCGGATTCTTAACTGTAGCTATTCACATCCTGGCTTTGTGAATAGAACTAGTCAATACATGGGGGCGTCCCTGTGGGCAGGCTCTGAGTGTTTGGCTGGATGTAACGACCACGGGCAACGACACGACGGGGGACGCGGTGGACGACGTACACCAGGGTCACACGGACGGCGCCGAGCGGACCGCGCGCCGGGACCAGGCGGTGCGGGCCGCCGTCGAACAGGGGCTGCTGGGGCCGGACTCCCCCATCGTCGCGCTGCTGGACGTGACCGGGATCCGGGAGTCGGCGGCGGCGCTGCGGGCGGCGTTCGACGAGGTGACGGCGCCGGGGACACCGGTGCTGCACGCGTTCGCCGTCAAGGCGAGCCCCCTCGTGCCGGTGCTGCGGCTGCTGCGCGAGGAGGGCGTCGGGGCCGAGGTGGCGAGCCCGGGTGAGCTGGCGCTGGCGCGGGCGGCGGGCGTACGGCCGGAGCGGACCGTGCTCGACGCGCCCGCGAAGACGCCGGCGGAGCTGCGGGAGGCGCTGGCGCTGGGGATCGCGGTGAACGTCGACAATCCGCAGGAGCTGGAGCGCGTCGACGGGCTGATGCGGTCGGCGAGCAGTCGTTCGCCGCTCGGGATCCGGGTCAATCCGCAGATCGGCGGCGGGTCGATCGCCGCACTGTCGACCGCCACAGCGACCTCGAAGTTCGGGGTGGCGCTGCGGGACGAGGGGGCGCGCGAGTGGGTGGTGCGGGCGTTCGCCGAGCGGCCGTGGCTGACCCGGCTGCACGCGCACACCGGGTCGCAGGGCATCCCGCTGGAACTGCTGGCGCGGGGTGTCGCGGAGACGTACGCGCTGGCGGAGGAGATCAACACGCGGCTCGGGCGCCGGCAGATCGACACGCTCGACATCGGCGGCGGGCTGGGCGTCAACTTCGGCTCGGACGCGACGAGTCCGACGTACGCGCGGTACGCGCGGCTGCTCAGGGAAGCGGTGCCGGGGCTGTTCAACGGGCGGTACGGGCTGGTGACCGAGTTCGGGCGGTCGATGCTGGCCAAGCAGGGGACGGTGGTGGCCCGGGTCGAGTACGCCAAGAGTACCGGCGGGCGGCCGATCGCGGTCACGCACGCGGGGGTGCAGGTGGCGACGCGGACGGTGTACGCGCCGCAGTCGTGGCCGCTGCGGATCGCCGCCTACGACGGGAAGGGGCGGCCCAAGTCGGGGCCCGCGGTGGTGCAGGACGTCGCCGGTCCGGCCTGTTTCGCGGGTGATCTGCTGGCGGAGGGATGCGCGTTGCCGTTGCTGGAGCAGGGCGATCATGCGGCGGCGCTGGACACCGGGGCGTACTACTTCGCGGCGCACTACGCCTACAACTCCCTTGCCAGGCCCGGCATTTACGGCTTCGTGCCGGACGGCGCCGGGGGTGTGGCGTTCGCGACCGTGCGGAAGCCGCAGACGGTGGCGGAGATCGTGGCCGAATCCGGAGGGGCGCACACCGCCGCGCTCACCACCCTGCGCGCACCCGGGAGCCGTTGACTCACCCCCGTGAACATGCGGTTGAACTGGTGGGGAAACGGGGTCAGTTGACCCACCTTAGTCACTCCGGGCATGTTCCACCGGAAAATGCCAGATCCCTCACCCTCCGGCCACACGGTGCGTAGCTTCGTCGTCACTCAGCCGAACCGCAGGCGGGAGGGGAGCCACGGTGCCCGGAATCGACGAGTGCTTACTGGAGGCCATGCGACTGCCCGGTGCCCGGGGCGCCGCGCTGGTCGACTGGACCAGCGGCCTGGCCCTGGGCGTCGTAGGAGAGTCGCCCGGGGGTGACCAGGAGGCCAGTGCGGCCGAGGCCGCGGAGCTGGCGCGGCTGGCGGCCGAGCACCGAGCGTTCGCGTCCGACGCGGAGGAGGGGGAGGAGGCCGACGATCCTCCGCTGGAGGATCTGATCGTCAGCAACCGGGACAGCTATCACGTGCTGCGGTTCGTGCGGACGTCGTTCGACAGCAGTGTGTTCCTGCATCTGTGGCTGGCCCGCACGGAGGGCAATCTCGCGCTGGCCCGGATCCGGCTCGGCGAGATGGCGGGACGGCTGGTGCTGGGATGACCGCTCTCAGGACCACGCCGACCACCCCGCCGCCGCGGCTGCCGGTGCGGGACAAGGCCGCCGCCGTCGACCGGGCCTGGGGCGGGGTGTCGCCGATGCTGACCAGGCTCGCGGCCGAGGAGGCCACCGGTGTCCTCGTCCGCGAGCGCGGCAGTCTGCACCTGGTCGCGGGCCATGTGGTGCACGCCGAGAGCCCGTCCGCGCCCGGTCTCGACCTGCTCCTCACCGCCCACGGCACCCTGCGCACCGAGGCCTGGGAGGCCGCCGCCAACGCGACCGACGACCGGCACGCCACCACCCGGCTGCTGCTCGACGGCGGCCTGATCGGCCCGGGCGCGCTGGAGTTGTGCCAGCTCGGGGCGCTGTACGACGCGGCGTACTTCGTGCTCGCGCCGAGCAGCACCCCGGGGCGTTTCCGGTACGGGGTCACGCATCCGCTGGGTTCCGTGCGGCCGGTTCCGGTGGCCGCACTGGAGCGCGAGACACAGCGCCGCCGCGAACTGCTGCACCGCGTGTGGCCGGACGCCGCGACGGACGGCGCGCCGCTGATGCGGGCCGAATCCGTCGCGTCCCCGCCGATCACACCCCGGCAGGCCGCCGTACTGGCGCGGGTGGACGGGGTACGGACGGCGCCGGAGATCGCGCGGCTGCTGGGCCGGCGGGCCTACCCCACGCTGCTGGACGTCCGGCGGCTGGTGTCGGCGGGGCTCGTCTCGCCCCGGCCGCCCGCACCGCCCGCCGTCCTGCCCCCGCCCGACGTCACCGACCCCGACATCACATTGCTGAAGAGGC
>Ga0307509_10007149_pt1 | contig 14708 bp, 8 predicted proteins | sample 10_EM_MG_FD_202245 | JGI IMG/M metagenome (GOLD analysis project Ga0307509, IMG submission 202245) | Populus trichocarpa ectomycorrhiza microbial communities from riparian zone in the Pacific Northwest, United States - 10_EM | ecosystem: Host-associated > Plants > Roots > Unclassified | place... | reverse complement strand
GTGTCGGCTGAAGCTGGCGAAGTTTTCAATGGTGAGACAATATTGCGGCTTGCGCGGAAATCTCACCCGACCGACCTCTCCCGGCGGAATGCCGAAATAGAGCGGCGCCGCGGTCGACAGTTCAGCCACGTCGAAGTCGAGATGGCCGGACAGCAGCAGCGGCGGCGCGAATTTTTCCAAACCCAGGGTTCGCAAGGCATCCCTTGGTCGCGCTCCGGGCGGAAGCTCCAGGGACGACTGCAGAAGCCTGACGACGACGGCTTCCAACCTTTCGAGTGCCTTGCTGTCACCCGAGATCCTGCGGGAGAAGGTGCGATAGTCGACGCCGCGGTGCCGGCCTTCCAGGATGGCCTGGGCCATCACAAGTGCTGGCCGCAGACGCTCGACATCGTCGAGCGAGAACCCCTGCCATGATTTCCCCTGGGCCCACGCCTCCCGCAGCAACTGAAGCGCCGGTTCGAATTCACGCGACAGCTCCAGCCCGTCCAGGAGGCGACCGCTCGCCTCATCGGCCCGCTCGTCGACGGGGCGACGTCCGAGCAGGGCATAGAGGGAGGTCGACGACTCGAGCCGGACATGGGCGATCTCCTCGCTGCTGCGACCGCGGCCCATCGCAAGGCGGACGGCCCCATGACGTTCGGCTTCGCGAAGTTCCCTGTTGAACTTGTCGATCGCGACGACATCGGCGAAACCGGAATAGTCGGGATAGCCGATCGGGCTGGCCACACCGCTCTCGTGACGATCCAGCAGATCGCCCAGCAACGCCCTCGCATTGGTGAAGCGCCTCGACATCCCTCACTCGGCCGCCAGCTTCCTGAGTTCGGCATCGGTCATGAGATCCGGATCCATCGCACGAAGTTCCTGGCGTGCCCGTTCCTTCAGCTGGACCACGGTCGCCCGCGCGCTCTCTCCGATCCGGTCGACCTCGACGACGGTATCGATGTGCTCGAGTACCGCGACACGCTTCTCGTTCGGCGCAGCGATGACGATCTGCAAGCCCAGCTTCTTGTAGAAGCTCATCATCTGACGCTGGTTCTTGCCATCCATCTTGGAGAAGGCCTCATCGAAAATGGCGAGCGCCATCCCCGAGGGATGGCGGCTGCCCGACTTGCCGCTGCCATAGACCGCGGCCAGCGACGCGCCGATAGCGACATAGATCGGAACCTGCTGCTCCGCACCCGAGCCGGTGCCGCGGCGGGTCTCCCACCGTGTGGTCCGACCGCTGACGACGTCTTCCATATGGATCTCGAACGTGAAGAAGTTGCGATAGTCCTCGAACTCGCTGAAGTCCTTGTCGGGATCCTCGAGCAGGGCCTCGATGTCGCGCAAGGTGTCGCGGTGAGGAAAATCGTCCGGCACCTGATCTCCCTTGAAGAGCATATCGAGGGCTTCCGGCGACGTCTTGCTGATCTCGATGATCCTGAGAATGGGCTGGAACTCGGCCAGCCTCGTATGATGGAACGTATACCTTTCGTTGTGGAACGGATGATCCTTCAAGCCGTGGTTCATCGCGGTCAATTCCCGCTCCATCTTGCTGATCCGCGAGGTCAGCGCATTGATGAACTCGCCGCGGAGCAGCGTCGCCGCCTTGTCCGCGGCGTCACGGGCCTGACGCTCATACCTCCGCAGTTCGTTGGTTTCCATGTCCTGGATCAACTGATCCATCCACGGCCTGACCTCGCGCAAAGGCTCGCTCTCGGTCCCCACCTGAGACACCACCCCGAACTTGTCGAAGTAATCGCCAAGGGCCTGCCGGACGTGGCGCTCGATCCGGATGCGATCGGCGTCGGCCCTGTCGGCGGCTTTCGCCGACTCGTCCGCGATGGCGCGATGACGGTCCGCGTTTGGTCGCCCCGTGAGAGCATTGAAGCGCGCGCGGTAAGCCGCACGCCCGGACGCTCGATCGTAGAGAAACAGGATTTTCCGGTACAGCGACCAGGCGTTCTGTGCACCGAGCTTCGATCCGGGAACACTCTCGCTTCCCTCGATCGTATGCCGGGCCGCTCCGGCCGCCACCAGATGTCTCTGAAATATAATCTGCTGCGCCTTGCGTTGCTCCAGACGGTCGGTTCGCAGCTCCCGCTGCACCTCCCGCTTGCTTCGAAGACCGCCGTCGCCCTTGCCGTCCAGCGCAGCGATGCGCTGTTCGAGTTCGTTCTTCTCCTGAGCCGATCTGGCGAACTCCTCGACGATCCCCTTGAACGTCGGCGAGCCGTCGCTGAAGACACGGCAGAGTGCGGCATAAGCCGTATCGGCGAGCCTCGCGGCGGCGTCCGATCTGACGGAGGTCTCGGCCAGCTGGTCGGCCTGGTCGGCCAGTTCGCGCAACGCCTGCATCTGGGCGGACTTTCCGATCTTGAAGGTCGAAGGCTCGGCCGCCCGATGGGTCCGCACCAGTCCGTCGTCGTACAGACCATCCTTCATGATGGCCCGCCCCGGCTCGTTGAACTGATCGATCGTTTCGGCCAGTCGGACCGTTCCGTACCGTCTGACGATAAAGGCCACCGCGTCGGCATCGTCGGAGCTGAACAGCGACGGAAACATTCCCGGCTGCGGCGGCGCCCGCAGCGGATCGAGCTTGTTCAGACTGACCAGCGACGCCCCGCGGTAGTCGCGCCGGCCTTCCTTGAACAGAGCCGTCGCGCGCGAGATGTCGGATCGATCGACGAACACCGCTTCGCGATCGCGACCGAGCAGACCTTCGGCCGCCGCCGTCCATGTCGGATCCGAGATTTCGACGAGATCGCAGAGCACGCGGGGCGCCATCCCCGCCTGCCGCAGCTTGGCGCAGAGGTGCAGGGTCGCTTCCCCCAGATGCACGCCCCCACCGCCGCTGGAATGCTGCCGGAGACGATCCTTGAGCAGCTGCGCCTTCGACTTTTCCTCCTCCGCCTGCCGAATGAGACGTCGTCGGGCGTCATCGACCTGGTCCAGCAGGCTGCGATCGACCGACAGCAGCTTCTGTTCCGCCTCCAGAACGGCAACCGTCGATCGGTCGATCGCTGCGTCTTTCGCGGCGCCGGTGAGGCCCGAGATCGCGGGGATGCAGGCGTCGAAGCCGAACCCCAGCATCGCGCTCAGCGGCTGCAGTGCCCGGACCGCCTCGCGCCTGCGCTCGAATTCACCGACCGCCCGCTGCGCCGCCTGCGACGTCGAGGTCAGCGACTGCAGCAGCGTATTGCGGCCCGTGTTCGCGTCATGCTCGGCGATCGCGATGTCGAGCCGCCTGATTTCGGCGTCGATGCCCTCCAATTCTTCACCGAGGAAGTCGAGTTCGGCCCTGGCTGCGTCCTGCTTTGCCGTTTCATCGGCCAGCTTGCGGACCTGGGCATCATAGGCATCGCGCGCGGCGAGCGAGGCGCCCCGCTTGGCGATCCACTGCTCCAGCGCCCTCTTCTCGTGCGCCGAGGCCAGTTCATCGATGATCGCACGCAGCGCCACCAGCGCCTCGAGCTTCTCGCGCATCGTCTTGATCGTGTCGTTGATGTTGCGGTAGGTCCGGATCGACTCCCGCAATTCGCCAACCCTCATGTTGTTCTTTTCAAGGATGTAGTTGCGCACGAACTCCGTCGCTGTCTGATCGTGATCGAGCGTCATCGCGTTCACGACCGCCTTCTGCAGCGAGTTCGCGTTCTGCTCGCCGACGACCGACGCATGCGGCACGAGCTTGCGCATGTATTCGCGGACATAGTCGATCGCCTTGTCGCGATGATTGACGAAATTCTCGCGTCCAACCATCGAGACGATTCGATTGCGGGCGTCGTCCCATTCGGAGGGATACCGCCTGCCGTCGCGCAATTCGATGAAATCGTTCGCGGTCAGGATCGCTCCCGTCACCACGAACCGGCCGAGGATGGTCTCGTTGGTTTCTGACCGCCGCGCCTCGATCGCCATGCCGATCGAGACCGGCGGGCGCTTGCCCTCCTGGTCGACGAAGCCGAGGCAGATGTAGGTCCTGGCCTGCTCGCGCTTGCGCTGGTCTTCGCCCAGCGCTCCCAGGCAGTAGTCGACCACGCTCCGCTTCGAGGCGCTTCGGCTCTTGCCCTTGTCGCTCGCCACGGCGTTGAGGCGCTGCACATTGCGATTGCCGCCGGTCAGTACGACCTGAGCCATATCCAGGATGGTGGATTTGCCGGAACGGTTTTCTCCGAACACGCCGGCATGTCCGGTCAGCTCGACATCCTCGACGTCGAACAGGTGCCAATTGACCATGGCGATGTGGCGCAGTTCCATCATGCCTCTTCTCCGCCCGCGGCGGGCACGCCGACCTCCTGGGACCGCACGAAACGCTCGATCCGCAGCAGCGCATCGGAGCCGCTGATCAGCTTGATCATCGGCCGAATGGCGACCTCGATGTCCTGGGCTTCGCTGTCGAACTCTCCGATATCGACCAGACTGCGTTGCGACGCTTCCTTGAGGATATCGCGGAACCTCGGCAGGGACATCGCGTTCGATCCGTTGGCCTGGACCATGTCCTTGTAACGATCGAACAGCGTGTTCAGCGTCGTGAGCACGATGGCCCGGTCTTCGACCGCTCCGACATTGACCTCGTCCTGCCAGTGAGCGGCCAGCACCAGGATCACGATGGTCTCGTCGAGCTTCATTCTGGGCAGTGGCACGTCTTCGCCGAGCGCCGTTATTCCCGCCCACTGCGCTTCGGTATCGCGATGCACGCGGTAGCCGCAGCTATCGAAAAATTCGTCGATCACCGACCTGAAGCGGCTGTCCATGATGACGTTGTAGACCGTCGCCGTCCTCGGATCGCCGGCGAACACGAACTGGCGTCGCAACAGGAAGTGGAGCGCCTTTCTGAGATCGCCGGCTTTCTCGACGCCGACCGCGCGCTCGATGGCCTCGAATTCACTGAGCATGGTGACGCCTCGCTGCGGTTGCCGGGTGCCTCGTCACGATGAAATTGGCGCATCGCAGCCATTCGCTGTCATGCGGCGGCAGATGCGGCGCGAACTCGAGATCGAAGTGCCGGGAGATCTCCGAGGGCACATCCTTGGTGAGCGCAAACCGGCGTGCGGCATCGAATGCGAGAAAATCGTCCACAGTTTGCGGGATGATGAAACGCGCCTCGCGCGTACCGGCACTCGGCACCTGACGTTCGAGAAAGCGCCTGACGTCAGCCGGTGCGGGCGCGATCCGCGCGATATACTGCAGTCGAAGCTGCTTGCGGATCTCGTAGAGCGGATCGGTCGGACGGTCGCCCAGGGCCTGCTGCTCCACCGCCCTGCGCGGCTCGCGGCTCGGCGCATGATGGAATTCCGACCAGGGTGATCGCAGCGGCTCCAGGCTCCATTCGATCGTCGCATTGGGATGCCTGCCGCGACTGATCAGTTGGTCGAGCCGGCGCACCAGATCGCCGGCTCGCCCAACCAGACCGTGGCCACCGCGCTCGGCATATCTGATCGTATTCCGGACCCGGGCTTCGAGCTGACGGCGGAACAATTCGATCCGCTCGAACATGTCGCCGATCTGACCGAACGTGCTTTCGATGGCCAGCAGATCCCCTTCGACGTCGAGGGCGGCCTCGCGCATCGAGGGCGAAATACTGGCCGCGACGTATTCCTCCGACAGCACCTGCATGACCGGCGGCGAATGCGCGATGCGTCGCGCCAGATCGACGATGGCGTCCCGAAAGCGGTAGGGATGGTTGAAGGTCAGGATCGATTCGAAGTCCCGCAACAGGAGCTGTTCGACGAACTCCTCGAAGAAGGCCTCGAGGCGATCGCCGACCGTCCTGGAGTCCATCACCGTGCGGCGGATCCTCTTGAGATCCGAGAGAATGGCTCTCAGGCTTTTGGTGAATTGGTCGACCTGGTTGCGCGCCTCCCGGAGCGCCAGCGCCACCTCGCGCTGCTTGCGATCGACAATCTGCGGGTTGAGCTTTTCCACCGCCTCGAGATTCAGGCGGATGGTGACGATGAGGCCGCCAAACCGCTGGGAGACGTCCTTGTTCAGGCTCGCCAGGCGCTGGATCACCAGGAGCGGCCCCATCGACATGTCGACGGTGACGCGCAGGCCATACTCCTCCTCCTCCAGCCAGCCCCAGCCGATCAGCCTTCCATAGAGCTGCCGCGCAATCAGAAGCGCCTTGTCGCCTTCTTCCGTCGTGCCTGCGCCGGCGCGCTTGATGCGCCGGCGGCCGGCCGAAATGACCTCGGGCAACGGCTCGCCGAAGTCGTCGTTCTCGCTCCAGAGTGATGGATTGGCCCGCATGACGTCGTAGATCGCATGCGTGACCTCTTGCGGAGTCGGGAACGCGGGAGCGCCGTTGAAGAAGCGCTCGTACAAATCCAGCAACGCCGCAGCATAGAGGTGCTTGTGCTCCCGCGAAAACGCCAGGAACACGTCGTCATGAAGGTATCTGAATAGCAACGTCGGCTCTCCGAGCGATCGGAATATGGACAGTGCGGCCATTCGCCGGCGCTGCCGCGCCCCTGAGTCGTTCCCTTTCCGTTCAGGTTAAAGCGACGGCGAACGGTTGTCCATCGTCCCGGGAGCCCGTTCAACTAGGTTATTCCCGGAACCCTCAGAGATCCCCAGCTGGCCGGGAATCTCCAATGCAGCGCAAGGCGCCTGTCAGCTCCCCGCCACATGCACTTTTGGTCGGCGCCCGAACGTCCCACCGCCGGTCGATCGACCGCTCGATCTGCGCCGCAAGCTGCGGCAACAGGCTGGCCTGGGTTACTTCACAGGCAGGCTTCGCACCCCGATCATGCGCTGGCCTTCTCTGCCGCAATTCGGTCCAGCACAGGTTTCGCGGTCAGGCCAGACAATCCCTCGCGCCATCGCCGGGACAACGACAGCGCGCACCGCTCAACGGGGAAAAACAACAGTGCCGCGGCAAAGGCAATGCTGATCCCAGCGACAATCGCGCATAGGCGCGCCAGTTCGAGCCCGATTACTCCGTTCAACCGCAAGAAGATCAGGGCTGCCGGGCCGATCACGATCGGCCAATGCACCAAGTAGATCGGAAACGACAGCCGCGATAGTTTGACCAACCGCGGCCACGACAGCGCCGACCGCGCCCATTGCAGATGTATCAACCCGGTCAGCAGGATTATCGCTCCGAGCGCCTTCTGATGCCGCTCCGCGGATTGGCCCGGAAATAGCCAGAACGCGGGTTCGTTGCACAATGCGCGCAGCCATTCGAATTGCCACACGTCTGCCCGCACACAGAGGAAAACACCAAGCGCGACTGCCATGACAGGCAGGAGAGGGCTTTGCAGTGCAGGTCTTTCGGCACGGCGCCAGTTCGCCAGCAGATGCCCGATGACAAAGCACAGATACGCGCTGCGGATTGTGAAGATCGTCGCCAGGACTACTGCCGCCCACCATACGCTTCGTGCTTGTCGCGCACACGAGCACAACAGAAGGACCGCCAGGGAGCCATAGAATTCGATGCTGAGCGTCCATAGCGGCGGAGCGAACGACTGACCGATGGACTGTTGCCAGGGCGAGAGAAATGCGACGCCGGAATATTCGCGATAGCCGAGGAAGAGAGCATTGCCGATGCCATCCCGCACAATGGAGAGCATTGACAATTCAGTATCGCGCCAGCTCGCGAGCCATTCCGAGCCGGAAATGGCGCCCGCCTCGACGTTCGGCCTGCCAAAGATAGCGATCAACGCCGCGCTTGCCAGCACGGCTGCAAGGGCCGGCAGGCCGAGACGGACCACCCGCGCCGCGACGAGCGCAAGTGGATGGTTCAGATGGCATTCGAACGAGCGGCTTAGGACATATCCGCTGAGAACAAAGAAAATATAGACCGCCGAGTGTCCGTCATAGAGAAAATACAGCGGGGATAGATGGACGTACCAGCCGAGGCCGCGACTGGCAGATTCGGACACGAAATCTGGCCAGAACGCGCTGAGGAAGTGCAGCAGCAACACCTGCGCAGCGGCGAGGCCCCTGATCGACTCCATAAAGGCGATGCGTCGAGGTTTGGCTGAGTGTGACAGTACGAGGGGTCCCGTCACCATGCCGGCATATGCCGCGGCAGGGCAAGAACCCCGCTTGGGTTAATCGCCGCCACCAGGACCCTAAACACAAGTAACCGGAAGATCAGCCGACGCATGCCTACCACCCTCAGGTAGACACCGTACTTTTGCGGGGTTAATGGTATCCAAATGCGGGGATAATGGTATGCAAATAATGAGGCAAGGGACCCAAAAAAGGACCCGCTGTCATCCCTGTCTACGGCAAGGGCCGGCAGCTCGCTGCTGTGACGTCATTTGATAGCCGGTCATCCGCATCTGGCTGCGCGCCGATGAGTCCACGCCTCAATTCCGCGCCACATGCACCCCGGGCCTGCGCCCCAAGGTCCACTTCCCGTCGATCGACCGCTCGATCTGTGCCGCAAGCTGCAGCAGCAGGCCATCATTGGCCTGTCTGGCCTGGGCCTGGATGCCGAGCGGCAGGCCGTTGTCGTGCTCGGCGAGCGGCAGCGAGATCGCCGGAATGCCGCAGAGATTGGCGAGCGGCGTGTAGGCGAAATTGCGCCACAGATTGGCGAACCAGTCGAGCACGGAGGGATTGTCGCTGATGGTGAGGTATTCCGTCGTGCCGACTTTCGGCGTCGGCAGTGCGGTGATCGGCGTCAGGATGATGTCCCAGTCTTCGAAGAACGCGCCGAAGCCGCGTGAGGTGGTGTTGAAGACCGCCTGCATCCTGGCGCGTTCCGCAAAGGTGGTGTGCCGGCCTGCTTCCCAGATGCGGATATTGACCGGCTCGATCAGCTCGGCCGGCGGCTGCTCCAGTCCACGCGCGGCCAAGAGATTGCCGATGGTCTGGGCGAAATTGCTGATGTAGCAGGTCGTTTGTGCTGCGAACGCGGCGCGATAGTCGGCGGCCGGCAACGCCCAATCCACGTGGTGACCGAGACCTTCGAGGAGACGGCCGACCCGTTCGAGCTCGGTTGCGATGTGCGGCGTGGCGCGATAATCGCCCCATTCGTGCGACAGCGCGATGCGCAAGCGGGACGGATCGCGTTGGATCAGCGTGGTGTAAGGTTCGGATGGCGACCAGAACGGCATGAATTCGCCCGGCGCCCCGCCGCGACAGGCATCGACGAACGCCGCGGTGTCGCGCACCGAGCGTGACTGGCAGCCCTGGATCGAGACCAGCCCGCTCAAGTCAGACAGATGCGGCGCGATCGAGAACACGCCGCGGGAGACCTTGAGGCCGATGTTGCCGTTGACCCCGGCCGGGATCCGGATCGAGCCTCCGCCGTCTGTCGCATGCGCGATCGGGACTGCGCCGGCTGCGACCATCGCCGCACTGCCCGCGGACGAGCCGCAGGTGGTGTAGTCCGTGTTCCACGGATTGCGCGTGACGTAGACGGCGGGATTTTCGGCCGAGCTGCAGACGCCGAATTCCGGCGTCGTCGTACGCCCGATGAGATTGAGCCCGGCCTGACGCATCTTCGAGGTGAGAAACGTATCGGCCGGCGCGCGATTGCCGCGCATCAAGAGCGAGCCCATTTCCTGCAAGCGGCCCTTCATCGTTGGGCCGAGATCCTTCATCAGGAACGGCAGGCCGGCGAACGGCCCGTCGTGGTTGGCGCCGTTCGCTGCGGGCGATTCGATCGCGTCGTCGAACAGCTCGACGACAGCCGAGAGCGCCGGATTGACCCTGGCGACACCGGCGGCCGCCTGAGCCGCCAACTCCGTCGCGGTCAGATCGCCTGCCCTGACGCGTTCCGCCAAGGCCACGCCGTCGTGGCGTGCCCACTCATCCCAACTCAAAGGCAACGTCATTGCAGTCACCGGTTCTGATCGACTTCTCTCATATCGCGCCAAAGGACGAGCGAGCCGATTCCAAAGATTGTGTCAACATCTCTGTCGTATCCGCCAAGGCGACGGCTGTGGCGTGGCACACTCAATCCGAAGTGCCTATTCCGTCTCAGCCGCCGCTTTTTCACGAACTCTGGGAAGTCATGATGATACCAGCAAGTTTGGGATTGCAGTGCCGCTTTGCGATCTGAAATCGCAGGCTCGAACTCGCCGCTTGTGGTTCGCGAACTTCGGATCGGCACTGTGATGGCGACTTTATGGGCAAGCCCTGTATAATACAGACGGGTCAGGGAACGACCAAGGGACCAGCAGCATGACTACCACTTCGATGAGCCGAATGGTCGTACCCGCCGTGGCGCTGGTTGCGGCCATTGGAATAGCCCTGGTCTTCGGCATTCAGCACATCCGCCGCGAGCCGGCGGTTGAGGCCAAGGCCGTAACCGCGGTACCCGCGGCCTCAAAACCGGCATCGAACGCACCAGATCAAGCTGCGCCCGCGCTCGCAACGGTGCAAGAGCAAGCGAAGGCCGTGGCGGCGGCGTTGGCGATATCGCCGCCGCTGCCGGACCGCGCAGACGGCGTCCCGGCGTTCGACGTCGCGCGAATCGAGCCGACAGGAGACGCGGTGGTCGCGGGCCGCGCGGCGCCGGGCGCGACGGTGGAACTGCTCCGCAACGGCGAGGTTCATGATCACGCGGTCGCGGATCAATCCGGACAATTCGTCATGGTGACGCCCCGCCTTCCCCCAGGCACCTACGACCTGACGCTGCGCTCCAAGGCGCCGGACGGCCATGAGGCCACGTCCAAACAGAGCGTGGCGGTGGTGCTTGATCCGTCTCCGAACGAAAAGCCGGTCGTGGCGCTGTTGACGCCGGACAAACCCTCCGTCGTGCTGTCGCAGCCGGCTGCGCCAAAGCCGATGGCCGGGATCGTGGTTATCGAGACGGTCGAGATGGAACCGAGCGGCAAATTCCATGTGACCGGCCGCGCGCGCCCCGGCGCCGAAGTGAGGCTTTATCTCAACGACAGCTTTATTGCGTCGGTGACGGCCGGCCCGGATGAACGTTTCGCGGTCACGATCAACGAAGGGATCTCACCCGGCAGCTACCGGGTCAGGCTGGACGAGCTAGGATCGAATTCCGGCACGGTCCGCGCCCGCGCCGAGGTGCCCTTCAACGTTCCCGAGACCGCGGTCACCGCGTCCGTGCAGGCCATGGCGCCCAAGCGGCCTGACATGGTCGCGCCACAGCATACCCAACTGGTCGCGGCCACGCCCACAACCATTCCGCCGGACAACGGCCAGCCCTCCGCCGTGGTCGTGCCGAAGATTGCAACCACCACCGTCTCCCGCGGCGATAGCCTCTGGCGCATCAGCCGCCTGACCTACGGCGCGGGCACGCGTTTCGCGGTCGTCTACCGGGCGAACCGGGAGCAGATCCGCAACCCCAACTTGATCTATCCCGGCCAGATCTTTGTTCTTCCGAGGTGACGCGGGGCAAGGCGGGCAAGACCACATCCGGGTCCCGATCTTGCGGGTCTCGGCCTTGCCCTATCCGCTTGCTCCATCGTCGTTCGATGTCGCGAGCTTGCCGGCAGCAACATGGCGCGAAAATTAGGTATCCCTGCCGGCCGCGAGGTCACGCGCCTGCGCGATCCATTTCTCGCGGTCAATGCGCCCCGCAAACGCCAGGTAACTGCCGACCCATTTGACGTTGTCCTCGCTCCAGGCCGCAATCTGCGCGAAGTGCCAGATTCCGAGCGCGTGCAGCCGGCGCTCATTCTGCGGACCGATGCCGCGGATTTTCTTGAGGTTGTCAGGCTGCCCGAGCGCGCTGGCCAGACCGTAGGGCCGCCGGCCGGCATGCTTGTCTTCTCCCTCGACGGGAGCCGCCTGCTCCGGAAGACTGTTGGCCAGCAGCGCGGCGGAGGCCTGATCGAGCGGCTGATCCGCGCTGTCGTCGACGACAAGGCTGCCGGATTTCACCGCCTTGGCATGCTCCGTCTCGCCGCCGGAGGCGAGAAGCCTGGCTTGCGCGATCCAGTGTTCACGCTCGATCCGTCCGGGAAACGCCATGTGGTGGCCGACCCAGATCGCTTCATCCGGCGTCCAGTCCGCGATCTGACGAAACTGATAGATCCCCAGCGCATGGCAGGCTTTCTCATTCCTGGGGCCGATGCCTTTGATCCATTTGAGATCATCGGCCTCACCCTGTGCCGGCGCGGCAATGCCCGCAGGCTTGCTGCCGGGATGAGACGTTCCGGCCTCTGCAACAGCCGCCGTCGCAGCAACGCCACGGTCGTTCGCGACCTTGGACGCGGCCTCGCGCGCCCCTTCGGCTATCCTCGCTTGAGCGGCGAGGCGGGCTTTTTTGGCGGGCTTGGCCGCAGCGGCGAGAGGCACCTCCTCGACCGCTTTCGCCTCGGCGGCAACACGCGCGTCTTCCGCGGCCTTGGCTGCAGCAGCGATACGTGCGTCCTCGGCCGCTTTCGCCTTAGCAGCATGCGCGTCCGCCGCGGCCCTGGCCGCGGCTGCGAGACGCGCCCCCTCGGCCGCTCTCGCTTCAGCGGCAACACGCGCGTCTTCCGCGGCCTTGGCGGCAACTGCGATGCGTGCTTCCTCTGCAGCTTTGGCTTCAGCGGCAGGACGGGCGTCCTCCGCGGCTTTGGCAGCAGCGGCGATGCGCGCCTCCTCGGCAGCTTTCGCCTCGGCGGCAACACGCGCGCCTGCAGCGGCCCTGGCGGCAGTTGCGATGCGCGTCACCTCAGCGACTTTCGCGTCAACGGCAAGACGGGCTTCTTCCGCCGCCCTGGCGGCTGCGGCGAGACGCGCCGCCTCGGCCGCCTTTGCTTCAGCCGCAATCCGCTCTTCGTCCGCGGCCTTGGCGGCCGCCACAACGCGCGTCACCTCGGCGGCTTTGGCTTCGACGGCAAGACGGGCATCCTCAATGGTGCCGGTTGACACCGCAGCTTCGTCCTGCGCGGACTTGACGGCCACGCGCGCGCGCTGAGCCAGCGCCGCGCTGCCTGGCAGCGCGTTGCCGACAAGCGCCGCGCGGGGGCTGCCCGTGGCGGATGTCACACCGCGCAGCAAAGCGCCCAGCAATCCGCCGACCGCATACCAGAACGACAGCAACAGAAGCGTCTCGAGATAAAGGCCCGGGCGCTGCGGCAGCCAATGCAGACCAGCGACGACCAAACCGATCAGGAATGCCACCGTACCCCAGCGCAGCACCTGGCTGTTCCCTGCCTGAGCGCCGAGCCGCCACCGCAGCCAGTAACCGACGGCGCCGCCGACCAGCAGCGCCACAACGAACCACATCCAATAGGTCGCGAGGAGATATTGCATGAGACTTCCAATCCTACTTGACTTCAAACTCGATACGTCGATTTTGGGCCCGTCCCTCTTCGGTATCGTTCGAAGCGATCGGATGCATCTTGCCGTATCCGACGGCAGTCATGCGCTTGGCGGCTATTCCCGCCTTGGTCAGATAGTCGGCCACCGCCTCGGCACGCCGACGCGACAGCTCCATATTCGTGTCATCGCCGCCGGCCGAATCCGTATGCCCCGATATTTCGAGCTGGGCCTCAGAGCATCGCATCGCGATCGCCGTCAGATTGTCGAGCACCGCATCGGAGTCATGCTGTATCGACGCCTCCCCGGTTTCGAACAGGATCCTGCCCTGGCCCAGGATGTCGGCGAACGCTGGCTGACAGGCCTCGGCGGCGAGCGGCGGCCCGGCCGCCGCCACAGCGATGGCCGCCTGCGCCGCGTAGCCGGCGGGAACGGCGGCTGACAGCTCTGCCGGAATATCCGCCGCCGCCTTGGCATGGAGCGCGTCTCCCTTCACGCGGATCTCCGTATCGGACACGGTGCCGACGCCGGATTCGAGGCGAGACAATTGCAGCAGCATGGCGGACGCAGCCGCGACGAAATCCTTGGGCGCGCCCTTGCCGGACGCAAGTTCGTCCCTCACTTTGGAATTGAAGAATCGCCACTGCGCGGCGGCGATCAGTTCTTGATGCGCCTGTTCATCCGGATAATGGCCGCCCAGCCTGACCGTGCCCTCGCGCTTGCTTGCATTGAAGATGTAGGGCGAGATTTCGTCCGATGTGATCACCACCTTCGCGACAGTGGCACCGGCCGGCAATTGCCGGGTCGCGGCAAGAGCCGCTCGATAGATCGCCGTTGTCGATGCCCGGCCCGCAATGGAATAGGCATTGTCAGAGAGCGAAATCCAGGAGTCCGCGAGCTTTCCTGCCTCGGTCAAGCCATAGGTCACGATCGCCTCAAATCCGTCGGGCGCGCCCCGTGCGTAGGTCATGTCATCGACAATTGTGGCGCCCGGCGCAGAGGCTTTCGCAGCCCGGAGAAGTCTGGTGCGTATGGCAGGATCCGGCACATTGCCGAAAAGAACGAGTCGATCGCCGTCGCGCTTGCCCTCGAAGCCATAGGGCTTGGCAACGGGGACCAGCGTGATGGCGCTCTCCGCCAGCCGTATCCCGGGGGTATCGCGGACGGCCTTCAGCGCAACCTCGCTGCCTTGGGTGCTGAACGCCAGGCCGCCGACAATCGCATCGCGCCCGGCGACGCTGACCGAAGGCTTGCCAATGACCGTGCCGACCGCAGCGACGGCGCGCGTTGCGAGTTCCATCTCCACGCGCTCCGTCATCAAGAGGTTGGTGACAAGCCAGACGATCAGCAGTGGCACAACTGCCAACCACGAAGTCTTTCCGAACGACATCCAGTCCCTCCCCCATCGAAAGCTGCAATCACGCCTCCTGGCGCGGGAACCTTCTCAGGCTGTTCCGAGTGTCTCAAATATGCGCGAATCAAAATATGAGTGCCGTGATCGGCAAAATCCGATCGCATCATGATCTCGACGCTCATGCAGGGCGGCCGGCGTC
>Ga0307509_10007148_pt1 | contig 14708 bp, 13 predicted proteins | sample 10_EM_MG_FD_202245 | JGI IMG/M metagenome (GOLD analysis project Ga0307509, IMG submission 202245) | Populus trichocarpa ectomycorrhiza microbial communities from riparian zone in the Pacific Northwest, United States - 10_EM | ecosystem: Host-associated > Plants > Roots > Unclassified | place... | reverse complement strand
CAGAAAGAGTGTCATAGTAGGTAGCTAGTGCTAGAGTGTTCCATCTCCAATCCTCCAGTGTTTCTACTATATAAGTCAAACGTATAAAAGAAACTTCCAAACACCAGGTGGTTCCATGTGAGAGTGCGAAACACTAGGCCAGCCGTAGTAGGTTTCAACAATCACGGATACGGGCGCTGCCAGCAAGTAGATCAAAGCTCGGGATGGATGTTCTAATGTGGTTATCACATGCGGAGCGGCCATTATATGTCGATGAGTTATGTCACGCCCTGGGGGTAGAAGGATCTACAAACTTGGATATTGGGAATATTCCTGAGATAGAAACTCAATTATCATGCTCTCTTGGGCTCGTTACGGTGGAGAGGTCCTCGGCTACCGTCAGGCTTGTCCACCGGACTCTTCAAGAGCACCTCTCCAATAACACCAACGTTTTCCCTAACCCCTACTCCATAATCGCTGAAATCTGTTTAACTTACCTCAATTTTCCGCATGTGAGGAGCTTTTCCCCCTCCCTTCGTGCCATCCCACCAACGGCCCCTTTTGTCCAATATGCTTCTTGTCACTGGGGTACACATGCTAGATTTGAAACCACTCAGAGTGTGAAAACTCTTGCATTGAAGCTACTCGATGGGTACGACAAGCACATATCTTCGAAGGTGCTCTTATTGAATGGTGTGAGAGCTGAGGAGCAGCCATTCTGCAGAGATGGCGCCCCTACAGGATTTACCGGGCTTCACTCTCTCGCATACTTCGGGTGCGTTGAACTAACAGTTGCTTTATTAGAAACGAATAAAGGAGACGTTCAGGCAACTGATTTCCATGGTAACAATGCAATTGCATGGGCTTCGAAGAGGGGGAATGAAGAGGTGGTGAGGGTACTGTTGGAATGGAGCGAGGTCCATTCTGACGTACCTAACAATAAATATGGGTTCGCGCCGCTCTTGTGGGCTGCTGAGAATGGGCACGAGGGGGTGGTGAGGATACTCCTTGAACGGAACAACATTAATCCCGACAAACCGGATAATTGGGGTAGAACACCGCTCTTGTGGGCTTCCGGGAATGGGCATGAGGGGGTTGTAAGGATGCTGCTCGAACGTGACGATGTCAATCCCGACAAATCCAGTGAGTTAGCAGAAACACCGCTCTTGTGGGCTGCTGAGAATGGGCACGAGGGAGTGGTGAGGATACTCCTGGGACGGAACAACATTAACCCCGACGAACCGGATACCTGGGGTAGAACACCACTATTTTACGCTTCCGTGAATGGACATGAGGGGGCCGTAAGGATGCTGCTAGAACGGAACGACGTCAATCCCCACAAACCCGATTTACTCCTTCGAACAGCACTCTGGTGGGCTTCTAAGAATGGGCGTGTGGGGGTGGTAAGGATCCTGCGAGAACATAATGACACCAATCCCTACTAACCGGATAAGTGGCATCGAGTGCTGAGCCCATGAACATCGCGGGGTCTTCCTGATACCCAACAACCTCAATCCCGACGAGGCGGATAAGCCCAACCATCGGGTTTGACTCTCAAATACACTGCAAGCCTACAGTCAACAGAACCGCCCTCCCCGGAGCTCCCCCAGCTCTCTAAATCTCCTCCCAAAATGACCTCTAGTATAATATCCAGGCACAAACTCGACACTTCCTTCTACATCCACTAGAGGTACCTCTCCGCAGGGCAAAGTAGCAAAACAAAATCTTCCACCCAAAACAGTCTGTTCATTTCATATATACTACCAAATCATTGCAAGAGTCAAGCCATTATATCATTTGTCTGGAATCTTTCGTTTTCTCCTCTGTTCCCCCAAAACCATCCCAAACCCTTCCCTACTTGTTACCTCATTCCTCAGCTATTTAAACACCGTTCTCTATATACGTTCCTCGTTGGTCCCTTACTATATCGCCTTTCTCCCATATACACCCTCTTGTTTTGCCTTTTGTTTCTCATTCACATTACGTTCAGTTATCTAAGGTCTGTCCACGACTGGCCCCGTATTCATTTTTTTACACTATAGTTTAGACGGCAACCAGATTTGGTTATAAGAAGGATGGATGAAAGCCCCATAGATATAGATAGAAAAGAGAAATAAACGAAGAAAATGCGGCTAGTCTCGAATCATGAACCCTCTTCTGTTGGTTGCTGCCAGCGCCCGGCCTGGTGGATGTGGTGTAAGCTGCTAATCTCATTTTTGTCGCATTTTCTCCCCACCCCCGCACCCCCACCACCACCATCCGCCCTTGCCCATACATCCGCTCACCCCATTGCGAGATATCCCTTCCTATTAACACCCCCTTATCGCCCCAACGCCGTCCTAAAACCGAAGGTTGACAAACTATACTCGAGGGCTAATATTATATTATGGTATCATCAGTCACAAGGTGTTCATTTATAGCTCCGAACTCCACATGGGGTTGGGATGAAGGGGGGGGGGGTTACCATATTGCATACCACTGATGCCGGAACTCACAGTAGGGTACAATCTCTAGGGCGGTAATCCCAATAAGGCTTGATATCGCAGGATTTAATCGTTTGTCGTAGGGGCCGGGTCTCGGATAGAGCTAATTATGTAAGCCTCCTAATCTACCGGTAAGTAGGTTCGAGATAACAAATCCACAAGAGGTTGGGGACGGCTCCGCGAAGGAATTAGTCACGAGGGTTTGGTGACACGCGAGGACGGTTGTGCATAGGAGGGTGCTACTAAGGAGGACTAAAGCGGGATCCACGTTCTTTTATCTAACATGGTGCGGTTAATTGCGCCCCTGAAGCTTTAGATTAAATTAAGGTTTCGCTTCTTTTCCTGTAGGCTACGGTACACCCCCTCCCTCTCGTCTCTCCACCGCTTGCTAAAGTGCTTTTTCACCCTAGCCCGAGGTACGGCGTCTGGTAGGTTTTTCGGTGGGTGGTCGGAAATCGTGAGGTGCCGCTTGGCATGCTCGCGCCATTGGTTTATTGTTCGCATAGTTTCCGGGAATGCGCCGAGGCTTCGGGAAACGTGCGGAACCTTCGGCAGTACGCGCCTAAGTCTTGGATCGATAAATCCGCCGGAGGGAATGCGGGAGATCCGGAAAGGCGCGTGAAAGATATGGATTCCTGTAACCTGTGAGTAGTGGGGGGGTTTTTTCTTTCCTTTGTTAGAACGGGGGTACGGAAAAGGGAAAGGCGGGGCATCCGGGGAAGAAATGGATATGGGTGGTGCTTCATCGGAGGATTGGGGGGGGCTTCATCGGTGTTTACTCGAGTATATAAACTCCTCTCTTTTACCGTTAGCGAGTTGGGATAGAGTGAGGGATGGTTAGTGTACGGTAGTTGAAGAAGAGAACGAGTGAAGTTCCCCACTGCTAAGTTAAGTTGTTCGCTGGAGGTCATTGTTGGGCGAACTCTTGGCGCTTTGTTTGGTTGGCACAGTCAATTCATTAATCGCTTAGACAATGTGGGTACAGCGCCTAAGTCGTGTATGTTGCACAAGCGAGGTTTGCGGCTCTTGGGCGCAAATTAAAGAACCGGAAAGAGTGACTTTCAGATCTATGTTGCAACCATACATTTTGCTTGTCACTTTTTCCAGATCTTTAATTTTCACCTGAGTACAGTACACCCTATTACCTCGTACAAAAAAACTTAGGAGCAGTACCTCCATACAAAACGTCTTGGTTTATTGCCTATTTCAAGTGTTGTTAGACTATTTTCCTACCCACAAAAAAATGCTAAGAAACACGTTTTTAGGTGTAAATGTCCTGGTTACCATACGGGGGACCCCCGACTTTTTTCATTTTGATTTCATTTTATTTTATTATTTTTTAAAATGTCGCCCGACCTAAGGTTCCCCCTGAGTACTCGAGTAGTAGTACCGTACAGTACCGTAAATTCTTTTGCGATTCGCTATCTCAGAGGGAGGGAGAATCTCCGGTGGATGCCACATTGACATGGAAGGGGGTTAAGCGAGGTAGGACTCATGTGGGCTGAGTGATAGCAGGTGATTCGGAAATTAAGTTTGGGCCTAGTGTGATATAAAATTGAGTCTAGATACAAGAATGAAATTAGTTGATGTCTTAACGATAAAGGTTTAGAAATAAGTAAGTAGAATGACTCTTTGGAGAATCGTCATGGCTCTAGAATAAATAGTAAAGTTAGAGGTCATGGAGGCTTGAGATTAACGGAAATTGTAATAGATGTTGGAGTTTTTATGACTACGAATACAAGAACTATGAGAATCATCAGCAAACCTTCATATTTCCTCCCTATACCTCCTGAGGCATGTGGGGGATAGGGGGCAAAATTATAAAAGTCAAGTTGTTGTACGGATAGTCTATAGGTCTATAACCCCTGATTACATGAAGGGTTATAGGGCAAGATTTTTTCATCCGTAATTGCGTTGCTATGCACCGATTTCACAACGCTCAACGTCACATTCGCGCAGTTGCATTGTCCTTTTAAGCTTTATCAACTCCTCCCGAGTTTTTCCGGCCTCAACCCCTATACCTTCAATTGTTCCGTGATGGACCTCTGCCCCACAACTCATTCCTGACTCCCCACAGCCCAAACGGGCCGTATCCTCCTTTCTCGTTACCACTCTTTACCCACCACCCTTCACCTGCTCCTATTCACCCATATTCACAAAAGCTACAAGCCGCTCAACAGCCTATAAGGTCCGCTCTCTGTACTCTTGCTCCCTTTTCCTATTCTCGCTTAACTCTCCCCTTCCTTCTTACCCTCACTGTCTAACCTATTTCTACCCAACACTCTCTTCGTATATGCACTAACATTTGAAAGATCTTCATCGCAGTTGCCCCGCAGTCGGTCTACTCCTTCATGATGCTTGAAATTCTTCCCTGTTCGCCCACTTCTCTACTCCACTACCCAGTGTAATTAACCTCTGGTCTTGTGATCACATCATTCGGCTCCCAAGTTCCCTTCTTCGGCCTACCTCCGTTATGCTGCTGCTATATTCCTTCGCAGTTCCGCTTCACTCTTGCTTCCTTCCTGGATCTCTGTGAATTTTGTTTGGCTCAATTCAACCTTCTTCAACCTTGTTTATTTTACAAACGCGTTAAAAGTCTAACTCGAAGTAGTCTATTAATAATAAATTAATTCACCCAAATATGATATAATTTAGTTAAATAATACATAAAATCCTAAATAAGATGCCAATTGTCCCCATCCCAGCCCTCTTTGAGTGCCTCAACTGCTTAGACCGCTTCAGGATCTGAATTAATATGCTCCACATCGCTCGCCTCATTCCCTGAGACCTCCCAATCCAGATATCCTGTGATTTCTTTGTCCTCCAGTGGAGCACGAGACTCCGGATCCTGAACAAATCCACTGTCCCGCAACATTCGCTTAATGCCTTTTTTCCTGTCGTCAAGCAGCTTAGTTCTCACCTGGGGAGGTACTCCTTGCCAGGTTCTACACTGCCGAAGATAAACATCTAAATTTGGCAATTAGTATGATAGTCTTTGGAACGGAGTATTTGGGCTCCTTGGAAATCATTAACTTTGGGCTGTTTGAGCCAAGAAATCTGAAGGTTGAATATAGGATCCTGTAGTCCAAGCCTGCAAAGCATGATACATACAGGCCATCGTAAGGCATATCAGGACGTCATTAAAACCCTTAAGGAACATTCTATCACTCCTTTCCTATATTTTCCCACCCGTCAAGCACTTATGGTATAAGAGTTTTGCTATCTCTGGGGCTGCAAATCGGAAACTGCATTCCTATCCAGATAAGACCTTTGCTGTCTCATTGGGGATGTTATGGGTGTTCAACTAACCTCTTGTTTACTTGGATGGCACGTAAACTGATCATTTTCCAGCAAATAGGTAATTTTCGCCTTTACATTGGTCGGTGATTTATGAGCTAGGTCATAAAGGTCCTGAATTGTGCTCCTGGTCTTGGAAACCAGGTGTGACCTTGCACTAGACTGCCTGCCTTTCAACTAAATAAATTAAGTTAGTTAAATCAATTTGGCTGTACAAAGTCTCAAATGAGACGTTATTTGTTAATTAGAAGACTTACAAAGGTCATTGCCGCCTTTCTCATCTCTATATTTCTCCAACCTAACTTGGTAGCTGCCATTACCCAATAGCCCTCCAGAAGTGTATCGTTCTCAGCTGGCTTCACCAAGGGATTAACAAACCACGTGTGATACCGGATAATATTCGCAGCATTCTCAAAGACTTTGCTTTCGTCAACATGTAAGGAATTGCTTTTTGTTGATAGTGACGTGACCGGGACGCCAATAGCGGATGCTGGAAGGTCCAGATTAACTATACTAAGCCCAGAATAAGACTGCAAAGTTCGGTCCTCTTTAGGAATATAGGGTGAGAGGTGTGATAAATTGGCTGTGAGATGTCCTGAATGTCATTGTGCTGCCAGCCCTTGAGACGAATATCCCTGGGAAGGTCAATTCAGAGCCCGTGATGGGGTCTCCTCCACAGTCTTCATTATCAGCATCTTATTGTAAAATTGGTATCTTCACTCACAAATCTCAACCGCCTTCTTACTCTGTGTGCCTCTTCTTGAAGAATGAATTCCAATTGACATTTTCCGGCTGTTTGGGGACCTCTGGGAACAGCCTCATCTTCAACTTCTCAAAGTTCCTCTTTATTAATGAATGAATTAACTCGTTGTTGTGTTTTAGCTACAAGCGTTCCAACCACTAGGAAGGATACAGACGGCCTCAATGATGATGCCTGAGCTCGGGAGACCACTGCTACTGAGGTCAAGAATGTTGTATTTAAGACTTCAGGGAGCTCGTCTTGGCTTTCTAAAGGCTTGACTCTCCTGTACCATTATTTCCGGCCATGGTTGCGTGTTAATATGAAGTATCTGTAGGGGGTTTGAGGAATAGTATGTATACATGAAAGCTCATCAAAAGGATAAATATACTCCTAGTGTCCTGTCCTATTAGGGACGAACGAGCTTTATCTTAGGATACAGATTTGTTAGAACCCAAGGTCCGTGTATATCATGGGTATGTACTCGGACCTTCCTATGCCCTTAGAACCTCCAAATGACTCAAAGACGAGGTGCACGGTTAAATCTAGGCAGGCTAGAGATTGTCTATTCAGAATGGCCGGGACGGTATTAACCTGCTAGATCACTTGCCTGGATAGACATACCTTATAGTTTCTAAAGGATTAGATTATAGAGAATACAGTAAGATCAAGGATAAAAGTGATGTCTGGCGTCTCAAAAATGCTCTGTTTCACCGCCTACTAATTCTAAAGAAAAGACTACTAAGCAGATTGAAATGTAAGACTACAGACTAAGATATAGGAAAGCCGTACAACAGCGCTTTCAGGATTAAGAACAGTATTAACAAGAGCTAGAAATAAATGCAAAAAAAAGCTAAGAAAGGTTGGAGAAATAAGAACTCCCCAATCGCTGGGAGAATAGGAAAGCTGTATGGTGGGGCAGACAGGATTAGGAAAACAATTAGCAGATAGAGAGAGAAACGAAGCAGAACCAAAGAGGAAAGCCCATGAAACAAAAGAAAAACTACCCGAAGGCACAAAGAGGATGCAGCCTGGCATAAACAAGCCCTAGAAACCTCCACAATTGGAAAAGGATGAGAGGGAAAGAAAGCAAGAAAAACCCCTGAAACAAAACAAAAACCACCCAAAACCTCCAAAGACCCAGCCCGGCACAAAAAAGTCCTATAAATATTCCACCTCCATCTTCATCTAAGGCGCCTGCCTCGTACCTGGGGACACCCGGGGGAAGAGCGACCTTTTAGACATCTTGTCCTGCATAAGAGCCCATATACCCAGCTCCATGCTTCACACGAGCACGGGAGATCATTTCGGGCGAGTGATCCTGGAACCTAATGCCCTTGCGATCATTGCTCTGAATTCTCTTCTTCCCGTCTGCATGAGACCTAGGAAAGGCCTTTCTGCGCTTTGCACGGCGCCCAACATTGTCCTGCACATGAGAGTCGGAATCTGGCACTGTGTAGAACTCAGCGATATCGAAGTGACCCGGATTGCGACAGCTCTGATTGTTCCCCGTAAGCGGCGTATTGGGACGAACAGTGTCACCACGGCCATGTGGGGCAATAGCTGCTTGGTTGAGGGAGCAAGCAATACTGAGAGTACTGCAATGGCAGAGACGAAGTCAGGCATTAACCTAATTGTGGTCGATCAATTCGATCTGGTCGGCGGTATCACCAGTGTCATTCATCCCTTTAATGTCACGCAGAATACCCATCAACTGCCATGGGTGATCGCCGTCCTATACGTACCGACAGGCAGCTTCGCCGAGCTTCTGCAAAGTGTAGTGCCGAAGGATTACAAGCCAACTGTTGTTTGGAGTTGCATTGCCATGCATAACCCATGGGAGCTGGTAAGCCTGGCAAGCAATGGCACCCGACGTCTCAATGAATATTATTCATACCAGTCTCTCCTCGTGAAGGATCGGTTGGGGATGAGTAATGGCCCTTTCTACTCCCAGTCCACCGTCTGCACCCTCTGCATCCTCTGCTTGCTCATTATCAGAATTAAGTCAGGTATTCCGATGAGATTTGGCTGCCTTCTTCAGCACATCAATGATAAGGGAATCCATGGCGACGTGAAAAGACTTTTATGGGCCGTTCGGCGGAGAGTTGAATTTGGCTTCGAAGCCATGGAGGGTACTGTGTCCAATGGCCTCCATCCTAACTTGATCCTACCAAATGTGGCCAGCCAGCCTGCAAGAGCCAATATTCCTCTCCTGGCACTTCTGGAGAATGAATTGGCGAATGGCTTGGTATCTCCTCCCAGCCACAATACGTCCAGCACCATTCAGGTTGAGCTCGGTACGGAACTCGGGAGTAGTGGAAGGAGGCATCCTAATAAACCAATTAGATTCTATGTGAAAAAAGGAGCAAATAGGCCGTGCAGAAGTCTAAGCTCAATTAACCAAAAGTGTTCTTGGCGTGCAGAAGAAGATGGGAATTCCCTAGAAATCTAGAGAATAGTGATCAGTAACTATTCCATCTGGGGAAAGGCGCAAATGAGATGCACAAGACTAACCTTTTATTGGGCAATGGCAGCTAAACACAGGGAGCCACTAATGAATCAAGGGAATAGTGGTTAGCTATCGTTTCACAGTGAGAAAAGCTTAGAAGAACTCATACGAGCGGTGCGCAAGTTCAATCAAGAACTTACGCTGGGCTTGACAGCGCCCGAGAAGGAAGCCTGGAAGCCCAGGCTTCTAAGGTTTGTTTTTTCAAGGAGGATGAGGAAGGAAAGTGAAGAGACGAATTGTGTGAAAAACTTACCTTTGTGGGCAAGCAAACTGTCTTGTCTACATTGACTAATCTTGCAGTGGAGATGAATGGGGTCGGAGAAAGCTGCCCTGAGTGACAAAGTTACCCTTGAGAAGCGGGAACCGGTCGAAGGGTTCGGTTTGACAGTAAGTTATTCTATATACTTCAATCAGTTAGTATAGGTTAAAAAGGGCCGGTGGACAGATAATTTCGGATATTAAAAAAGCCTTGGATGAGACTTACCGATATGGTTGGTTTTAAATGTGTGTGAGACTCTATGATTATTTGCGAGAGTCAACGGCTAGATATAAGAGTATCGTTGTCAAGAGGAAAATTGCTTTATGAGGTAACATAAGTACGATCACAAGCTGTAGAATGATTAGATACTGAACGAAGAGGAGCACGGAAAGGAAAAAGCCGGAGTAGACAGGGGTCTATATATGGAAGAAGAATGTACTATTGAAGCTGTTTGTTGTAGTATCAAGAGTTCTAATAATTCTGAACAGTTTGAAAGAGACTGTCAAACATCACATCTTGACCGCTGAGTGTTCATCTGGGCCTGTACAAAAGAGTACAGTTGTACTGTTACTGTGAGACAAACATGTAACAAGCTAAGTTTGTACAGCTGAAAACGTAAGTCAAACAAACATGAACAAGCTTCCCGGGAAGCATAAAGGTACAACGATGGGATATATCAGCTGGGAGCTACTCTTGCTGTTTGATGTGGGTGTGCACAAGGACTATTAGGGTATGGTATATAAGCGTTTGACATTATGTTTGGCCCTTTCAAAGTCCCCATAGGATGAACAAAGTACATGAGGTTAAGGGTACAGTAGAATTCTGATTGCTTGTTCTACAATAAAAATCAATGTAGAGCTTTTGTGCATAAAATAGACTTGACTTAGTGTAAGAGCTAATGTGAAAAGGGAGTTTTGAGCCACAAAACAGACACAACCTAAGCCATAAGACAATCCGGTCAGGGGTATGTGAGACAAGTCACAACCATACTCTAGGCCTTTGAAAAATTCAGCAGGGGATGGCCGACAGGCTGTACGACACACACCTTGAAATTATTCAAGTTTTTCAAGTTTTTGAAGGTTTTCACTTTATTCTCTCCCTCCCTAGGTCTATCTGACAAGTTACTCAGAATATAATCTCATGAATTTTGTCTCATTTGCACCTTTTCAGGTACGATTTATTCAATTACTAGTGGCGTTCAGGTACAACGTGAATTGGTTGTGCAGAGTAAGTTTGATTTTTTCATCTCTTATTTGTACTGTTTTCAATCTAATTTTGTTCCTTAAAGAATGGTACAAGGATCTCAATGCCCATACTGTAGAAAATAATACAAGTCAATTACATAGTACGGGAACCAGAAGGAAACAGTGAATTCTGGCGTTGTACAAGGTTGGGGTACACTAGCACGGCCTATTTGCCACGAAGAACCTCCAGCACAAATCCCGCAGCCAGCTGTGGACCTCGCCTCTAAGTACTAGATGAAGAATGCAGTACAATTGAATCATATACTGGCCAAAATGAGTTCGATAGTGATGCAGTTGTTGCCAATTCGGACGTGGAAAGTCTCAATCATTCCGATACTGATGAGAGTATACCGTGGGCTGGACTGCCTCAATCGATGAACTGTTCCCCTGCTGAATGACCTCTATGGGACGTTGTACAGAACGAAAGATTTGAAGATGAGATGTGGTTACAATTAAGAAACAAGACTGACTTTGAACTGGCTCGGTGGTTTATTGAAACGAAGGTATCAAAAGATCACATTGACAGATATTTTAAGAAGGACTTAGGACTGGAAGACTGTAATATTCAGTCTGCTTATTGTGTTCTTGAGGCGGTTGATCAGTTGGAATCAGTTGTGGGAATGAAGAGCTGGAAAGAGGGGTTTGTATCATTGAGTGAAGCTGTAAGTAAATGTATTCCCAGAACGTCAATTGCTAACCAAAAATAGGAAATCGGGGACGGAGAAGAGCCAGAGGAAACAGCCTTGACACAAAGATTCTTTTTCCGCAATCCAATTGATTGTGCAAAATATCTACATTGTCAAAAATGTTGTGCTCAAGATATGGTTTACGCTCTAGTAATGGAATAGAATTGGGAAGAATCACCACAGTGAGTTTATTATAAGATGCATACAGCAGATTGGTGGTGGGAAACACAGGTAGGTTCAGATGCGACGTTCCACAGCCCTTCTATACCACATATGGGGATGCAAATTGACAACCAGCAAAGGATAGATTGCCGGAAGGAGCAACACTGTTACCAATCATATGTGCCTCAGAAGTCACCTTTTTGAGCAATTTCACAGGAGGAAAGAAAGCCTGGCCAATCTGTATGACAATTGGGAATATCCTATTGAGAACTAGAAAAACGGCCTCAAAATACGCAACCGTTCTTTTGGCCCTTTTGCTAGTTCCACCGAAGATGCTTGGCTTGGTGTAGCAACGAGGGATGCACTGGAAAGGAAGGTCAACAATTAGATCCTTCGTATTTTGATGGAAGCAATTTTTGCGCCAATGGTTGCACTGGAGAACTCCTGACTGGAGATTGAATGCGCGGATCGAAAGGACCGATTATGTTTTCCACATTCCTCAGCTCTGATTGCAGATCACTTGGACAATGTCAAATTACACAGCATTCAACAAAATGCGTGGGCTGTCTGGGAGGTGTGACCAGAGCAGTTAGGATCCTATTTGAGATGTTCGGTGGTGAAATGAGATTATAGAAAATACGAACATCTTTTCAACAAATTCTATGATTATGATCAGCGAGCAGGAAAAGAACTGACCCATTGTGGTTTCAAATTGCTTCCAAGCATCTCTTGGAGACTTCCGAACATTCCACAATCTGACTTTCCCAAACCAGATATTCTCCACATTGTGTACCTGCGAATATTTGAAACACCCCTTATCAAATGGATAATCAGATTTCTCAAGAAGTTTAAATGGTTGCAATCATTCGATGCTATCTGGACGAGTTTAGCTGTGTAGCCTGGCTATTCTGCTCCGAACAAAGAGTATAGCCGGATTTCACAGTGCACTGGAAAAGAGATGAGAAATCTGGTCAAGGTAATACTGCGGTGTTTTGCAGCTGCACTACGTCGTCCAAATGCCGTAGAACGTCCCATATTCGCTTAAGCTCTGACTTGTGTCCGTTCGATTTTTGGCTTTACTCTAATGTCACAAGACCAAACCCATACCGATGAGAGGATTCAATACCTTCAACAATAGTTAAAAGCCTTGTATGATCACAAAGATGTTTTTAAGGAGTACTGAAAAGATAAGTCTAAGATCAGGCAAGTGAGGGAGGTCATTACCAGAATTCAGAGTGAAAATAGTGAAGTGCTGAATCAACACCACCTTTCGGAGGCGACAGCGGCCAAAGGATGGCGAATTGCAGATAAACAGCCCTGGGATTTCGATGAAATTCTGGCAGATATATACAATGATCATGAAGACTTTAACTTTGTTAAGATACATTTGTTGCGTTACTTTGGAGACCATGTGCGGCGCTTTGGCAACATCCAAATGTATTCTACTGAGTGTGGAGAGACAAGTCACAAAAAGATGATCAAGGAGGGATATCGGCATTCAAATAGGAACGATGCGAGTCATCAAACATTACGAACATATGCCACACTTGATAGCTTCAGAATTCATGAAATAAATGTCGAAGCAGATATCAGATGTCCCCTTCAGGACGAATTGGGTGACAAATGATACAAATGTCCAGTCGGATCAGTAACCAAGTAACCAATAAGTTTCATTTCTACTGGCGAAACAATTTCTTAATTGAATAACACGTTGCGAAACTTGCCTGACCTTTTGCCTGATTATTATGGACGGAAATCGTCCATAGGTTTCGAAGATAATATGAACTCGCTTCAAGAATTCCTGGTCGAGATTTGTTGCCTTTTAAGTGATTCAATAGAGAATTTGCAGGACACTCAGATGGTCGCTTGGCACCTTTTTCGGTGTACAGGAACCGAGCTTGGGAGGTGAACAGGGTGCACCAGGAATGATTGGGTATGTCTGGACTCAGGCAATAGGAATACTTATTGGGCATTAAAAGTCTTTTATCCAGCTGGCTTGGTATTGATAATGAAAGTTCGGGATATAAAAACAGATTTGGTAGACAGACTTGTATTGCTAAACAGTCTCTATGTTGAGAATTCAGGGAAGCTCAATGATATTACGGGGCTTGTTACGGTTACTTTAGAGACAGCTAAGGGCCCAACCGGAACAACAGAGCTAGTGGTTGGTATCAAACAGATTATGGGAATGGCGCATTGGCTACAAGAGAGTGCAGAAGTAAATAACAAATGATGGTATGTAAATAATAGGATAGACTTAGAAACCTTTAATAGAATTTATTGAACAGATTACAGTACAAAAGTAAATTCATGTTGGAAGGATGACGTTGCCTTTACGGTATAGTGGATAAAGTATTTATAGGTGACCGTCATATCCGATTGGGGAAATCGTATTCAACTGGTGAGTGTCATATCGCGTGTTAGTGTGTTGTGTGGTGTTTTGTGGTACACCATAGGTGGCCACATCCAATGTTTATATAGTCTGCCCAATTTCCCTCTCCCCAGAAAAAAATACTGCTTAAGAAAATAATGATACAGGGTGCACGAGCGAAGACTCAAAGTTCTGTGCGGAATATCGTTCGATCGTCTACTATTGCACTATTGATATACTGCAAATATTGACAGGTAATGAGCCCCGGCGTATAACGGGGGTACCCTGTAGAGAGGTGAACTCTAAGGTTAGGACCGCACCAAAACTCAAAGTAGAAGATAAAGATAGAGTAAATAATTCACGAAGAATAAAAACGGTTAAACTTAATATCATTAAGCCGAAAGCTTGACTCAATTAGTTCTCTCGAGGAAAAGTTGGTTATCGAAGTAGAATGCCAAACGCTTAAACTTAAGTAGATATCAGATTTAAGCCTTTGACATTCACCTATACTCCGACCTTGTGCGAGCACCCTGTCCTGCTCCGGGTTTGTCCGAGGTCTACCCTCCATCAGGAATTATCCTGCTGGACGTGTCAGACCAACTCGGGTACACTTAACTCCGTCAATAGGATATGAGTTTCTGCAATGTATCTCCAATACAACCGCAGGTGGAAAAACTCTTCCTATCGAAGTCATACAAGTGGCTAACTGTTATGACAACAACCGGAGCCAATACATAGGTGGTGGACTCACTGGCCCAGTGGTAGTTTCGTCTATACAAGCTATGCAGCCCATCATTTAATCTACGCGACAATTCAATGTGATAAATTGACATGCAAGCTCCCCCGGTAAGCTGTAGCCGATGGTTGGTTAAGTGGGCGCTACCCATAGCCAGCCTCTCGGGACATACTCTACCGTGATAAGACTCATACCTCTAGAGTCCAATAACAACCCATAGTAATGCTACAAATCAAGGGGAGA
>Ga0307509_10007147_pt1 | contig 14709 bp, 26 predicted proteins | sample 10_EM_MG_FD_202245 | JGI IMG/M metagenome (GOLD analysis project Ga0307509, IMG submission 202245) | Populus trichocarpa ectomycorrhiza microbial communities from riparian zone in the Pacific Northwest, United States - 10_EM | ecosystem: Host-associated > Plants > Roots > Unclassified | place... | reverse complement strand
CGGCAGGCGCCGACGTCCTCTACTCTGATGTGTCGGGCAATTTGCTTGGAGGACGGGACGGGACGACAAAATGTCGTCCGTCTTCGTCCGGACCCAAGACGGACGGACTGGACGGTTGGGAACACTGGGACAGGTAACTAATTTACCATTAGGCCATACCAGACGCGATGTCGCCCGATTCCTTCGTGTCAGGCTGGGCTAAGATGAATAGCAAGCTGTCATGGACGAGAGTCTGAGGGCAGGCATTCTGCGGGGGGTCCCCGAAAATATATCCGGAATGTTGGTCGCCTCCACGGTGCCGAAAATCCCACCCCACATTGTTAGCTAATAGATATATATAGGTTTTTGCTCGCTTCCTTAATCATCAAAGGAATCTTGCCAAAATCGACGTTGTATAAAAGGCGAGAAAGGCTCAATATGACAGATGGGTTGGGGTTGGAAGATGTCTACGGTGCGACTATAGAACGGATAAAGGCTTAGGGCGGGAGACTCAGAATGGGAGTACTTATGCGGATCTGTCAGGCGGAACCTCCGTTCAGCCAGGATGAGATAGCAATTGAGCTAGGCTCCAGGGACTTTAGTTCCATGTAACCTCCCTTTGATAGCGACATTGGTGATATGCTGCAAGGTGTTTATTCGTGTGGATAAGGAGGGATCAACGGTGCGACTGATCCATTTTACCATGCGAGAGTATCTTTCCGCCCCCCCACGATCTTTGGTAGACCTCACTCGGTAATAGCAGAGACATTCTTGACATATTTGAATTGTCATCAGGTCGACGCTCCTCGAGCCGATTCCTCCTACCCTCTCGATGCCCTCATCAATGTCAAACCCTTTCTATCATATTGTCTTGTGTTCTGGGGAGTCCGCCCCCAAAAAGAGCTCTGCAAATTGTGCTAGGACACTTGCCCTACAGCTGTTCGGGGAATATGATGGCCACGTACTGTCGGAACCGCTTTTGTGTTCTTATGAGATATCGATTGTGCACGGGAAAGAAAGCAAGGCTTGAATGAAGTCAAGGTGAATGGAACTTCTGTTAATACTGGGACTCATATCTTGGTTGCTTACTTTTCTATCTACGGAGAAGTAGTGAGTCTATATAGAAAACATGAGAGCTTTCCCGCGCACTCAGCTCCTGTCCTCAGAACACAGAGAAGGTTCTAACAACTTCCATAGAGGGCCAGAGGTCAATCCGGTGATGGTACCGCATGAATGGAATTCCGGTCCTCTCTTTCGGGTCTTCTCATATCCTCCTCGCTTTGCTTTCCAATCGTCTTCGGCTATGTGTGAGTATCCTCCGCTCTAGTATACAACCAGACATAGAACGCCCACTTTCGCTTGATAATGAATGAGCAAGAAGAAAAACTAGTAACGATAGGTCGACAAGATAGGAAAAGGTACAAAAGAAAGATTCGTGAGATTGGAGTGATCGCCGGTGATTTGCAACATTTTGGAGGAGATTATCGTGTCTTACGCGCCCGATTTTCTTACAGAGTTCCTGGTGGAGCGGACTACACTGTGCATCGTTTTTCGGACCGTTCAAGGTTGTTGCTTCTTTGACCAACACGAGATGTTAGGATCCCTGCGAAGCAAGTTAGGATGGTCCACTGCACTTTCATGGGCCGCTGAGAAAGGACACGAGCAGGTGGTAGAAATGCTACTCGGGAATCAAGAGGTCAACCCCGAAAAACCTAACGATCATGGCTGGACCCCGCTAAAATGCCGCTTGGCGAGGGCATAAGGGTGTGGTAAAAATACCACTCGATCAGGAAGAAGTCAACCTCGTCAAGCCCAATCTGGACTGCCAAACACTCTTCGTGTTAGCCGTGGGCTTTGGACATGAGGAAGTGCTGAAAATGCTACTCGGGCGGGAAGAGGTCAACCCCGACAATCCAGGGCATTACGGCCAAACACAGCTCTTATTACCAAGTACTTCGGGCCTGAGGGTGATAACACTGCTCCTTACCCACGAAGCATTAACCCAGAGTAAGACCTGAGCCGTGTCCCCAATGGTTTCGGGGCCAGACTTGGACTGTAAGATGGAGTGCCAACACCCCGGGACCGGACTCGAAAACAAATATACTCTCATCTTTGTGTACAGTATCTAAAGACGGTGGCTCTTAGGCGGTCCAGGCAATGACGGGAAAGACTGTCTAGGCGATGTCTCAACATGGGAGGTCTATAGTGGGAAAGATAGTTTCCGGTGGCAGCAGACAGGTGGCTGACATGTACTCCGAGTGACAGCACGACAAGCCTTAGGGAGAATAGTTAGCTGGCAACCACCCAAGGGGGCCGAGTGTGAAGGATTATCAGGGGGTGTAGATTACCATCGGTAGCATTAAGGAAATTAAGTGGACGATGGAGGGTTGTGTCGCATTTTGGCGGACAGCGGGTAACCGTCGGCAATTGCATGAGATTACAAGCGACTTTAAGCGAGTGAACAAAGAGAAGTGGAGCGGTCTATAACTAGTGGGTTATAATGACGGGCTCTAATGCTTGGATTCAAATAGCAATTTGGAGGGGTGTATTCAAAGATTGCAGAGTCCGACTATCCATGCAGTTTGTATAGCGTTGATTCAGTTGGGAAGGAGGAAAACGAGTTAATAAGCCATCCGATACGGAAGGTAAAATGAAACTAAAGCAGGGAATCATTCAAAACAAAAGATTGTGTTAGATCCTAGTGGCAACATCCTCTTGAGAAGGGAATTTACTACGACATTCAACGCAAACTGCTCTATTCTCCCTCTTGGATAGGGGGACGGAATCACCCCAAAAGCTGACCGCTCGAGTCTCAGCTCAAGACAAAAAAAGACAAAAAAGTGCCAGACCCCACCAGCAAAGGCAACTCCAACGTCTTAGCGCGAGGTTCAATAATTTAAGTTCTTGCGGTAAGTCTTTCCTTTGAATAAACCCATCCTCTTAATTCATAGTTAGACTATTCTCCGTTGCCACCAAGATCGTGCCTCCTTCATTATTTCAGAGCAAAAATACTGAAGCATGATATAACGACAACAATGTCCTCCTATCCTCACATGCAACATCTTACATCTCCATGCTATTTCATACATGTCTCCCCTCCGGCTTGCTCATCCCTGTTCTAACAAAGAAAATACAAAAACTCCTACTACTGATAGCCTCCGAGCATCCCACTCTTCCAGATTACCCGTTTTCTTTGCGGCTCATGCACCGACCCAAAACTAATGCGCATTCCAGTAGCCGAACTGCTTTCCCAAAGGCCAAAGCATTCCAAGGACAAACTCGGTTCCCAGAAGGTTTGTGAACAACAAAGCGACTCTCATGGAAGTACGGCGAGCAGCATCTCCCAGCTTCCACCAAACACTAAGCGAAAGTCTCGTTTACCCCCCCCCCCCCCGATCAATTTTTGGGAAGACTGTACCCACAGAATCCAGATATTACCCTTTATCTCCGGGGTCTTCGGTCTCTTCAACACCATCATCTTGCCATACTGAGTCATGTCTGACATTTTTATTATTGCTTAAATGCTTTGTACTACCTCTCATATATTTGCTCGACTCGGTCCTCTCCATCAAAATCCCCGCCGTTGATGTGAGTGAACCCTTCCTCTAGACCTCAGTTGGACCTGCTTATCTCACGCCGGCAACATCCACCATAATGCCACCAGTTATCCCACAATTCCCCCATAACCTACTATCGCACTCACTATCTTTGCATAGCCCAGGAGGAGTGGCTGCATGTGGAAGACATCCATATCCCCGAAAGTGGAAATACTTTGTATTCTACGGCGGTAATGGTCACGAATCAGTTGCATTTCCACTTCATTGTCTACGCGGCGTGGACCCGTGGATGCACGGATCTCGGCCACATCCCATTGTTGATGTACACTAGATTCCGGATCAACTCTCATTGGTGCAAGACAATGAAGGTTATGCGGAGATAGAATGACGATAGACGGGGTGTGCGTCCAGGTGAGAGTGGAAGTGAACGTGGAAGGGAAAGTGAGAGGGGTATCCTTTGTTATCCATCTGATTTCTCCATTTATTTATTTCACTGAGATCTTTGTTAGTTAGGTCGTATTATAGACTTGCTTCAGTAGTAAACAATGTACTGTATAAGGATTAAAAACTCAATTCAAATGTTATGTTCAAATTTGGGACTTGGAAAACAATTGTTTCCTGTTCTAATAAAATGCAATGGCAATGACTTCCGATCCCTTGTTCCAACTGATCCTCCATCCCCTCAACTCACAAATAGCATCAACCAAATCCATCCAAAAAAAGACAAATGTTCCGAAGTAGGCAGCACCTTAATCCTGCCCTCCTCCAATCCCGGCGTTATTCTTAACTTCCCCACATTCCGATCCCTCCTCTTTCATCTCTCTCCACTTAATGGGGTTGTCCCAGGGATCTTGAAGCTTCAATAGTGCCACAAGGGCAGCACGTTCGTTGGGCTTGTACAATTCTTTGTTGATGACGATTGTCCCATCGTTGCCATGAACCTGTTCCGAGAGCGAATGGTAAAGACAATGAAGACAATGCATAATATCGGTTTCTCGTAGCACACGGGTTTTCGCTTCTTCTTTGAGAAGTTCTTGAAATTTCGGCAATTTGAGGACCTCATCTAGTATAGCTTGAGTGCCACGGGAGCGAGGCGTAACGTATTTGCATGTTCGAGCTTGCTCTAGGATGCCTTCTGTAGTAGAAAATTAGTGTCAATCCAATATTTGTGCTTCGACTAAGTACCTATTCCCCCACGGACATTTAGACTTTGCTCCAACCTCATCCTCTCTGTTTTTTCTTTGAAAAGCAACAGCTATTATAAAATTAGAACATATCAAAATAAGCGAGTATATATAGAATCCTCATACCTTCAGGTTACTAAGTTCCTCGGCCATGTTGGCCGTATTTGCCTCACTGAGCTCCTCCATTGATTTCAGATAGTCCAGGGCCTCTTTTTGCGCCTGCTGGTTTTCTATTATAAGATCTTTAATCTTATCTACCATCTCCACCTGCCCCGTCTGGTTTTCTTTCACGAGACTGTGAACTTCTTGTAGAATCCCTGGATAATGTGGATCGGAGGAGGTGGAGAATGAAGCTGTCGCCGGCTGGAATCTTGTGTGAAAGAGGTCCCTCTGCCACCCAACTCGTTTGAACCAGATCTCTTGGACACCGTTGTGATCCGCAGGATTCACTGTTTGGGCGTTTGCGATGCCAAGTCTGTTCTGAATGTAGTCAGTAGTGAGCTCAGCACATAGAGCAAAGAAGGTACGCACATAAGAGCTAATGCCATGAAATGCCGGGATACGGAAGGGAGTAAAAGTAATAGGGAACTTGGAGGAGCGCATCACTTTGGAAGGGAACATTAAGACAGAGAGATGGTCCTAGCTAGGAAGGTTGATCTTGCCCTTGTTTGTGTGAACGTAGTGGGAGTACTGGTGGTTCTTGTAGAAGTGCAGGTTGGTGGAATAGTAGAAAGAGAAATGGAACGAGCCGCTTTGTGGAAATGTTGGAAAATTTAAAATACACCTTGTCCTGTTCATACGACTACTTCCTTGTTCGGATAGTTGCAAGAATGAGATTAGGTTTCGGGAATGTGCCTAGATTCTGGGCATATCTATCCCCCGATAGGAAGCAGAGAGTTTGGTGATGGGAGTTAGCAAGCGGTGATAGATTTTGTTTTTATTTTGTTAGCATTGGAACAGGTAAAATTGAGAGGAAGAAATACGCGGAAGAGCATGGATATGAGGGGTTCTCAAGGGACTGATAGAGAAACCAAACTTCAATAGCGATAGTGACACGATAAATGACGGGCGGCACTATACATGACAAGTGATAAACGAAGAAACAGAACCCCAAGAAACTCACAAGGAAAACGATAGCACACTCTGGTGCAGGGAAAACATTTTCACAAACAAGCACGTACTCACGCAGTGTTCTCAACGTGTCAGCCCGTCAATCCAGGGCATGACCAGGACGGAAGGCATTGGGTCATCCCGTCTAGTCTTTTTCTGAACATGCCTGACAAGTAAGAGCGATGGACCTGGACGGACGACATTCTGTCGTATTCTATCGTCCTCGATCGTCTGCTGCTTCCTTCCGTTTTTTCCGATGTCCCCTGCCGTTCCCGGCCGTTCAACAAAGGTACCTGTCGGCCCCTGCACAAAATGGTCTCACATCGTGGGGCTAATGGCCGTTCATAATGACGGCCGTCTAGCAAATTCATGGACGAGGACCGAGTACATAGGGCTGTCCCGTCTCGTCCAGGGCTCTCGGCAGTCCCCTCGTCGGGCCCTACCGGGGCCCTGTGTTCAAAATTTGAACGCGAAAGGCACGATCTATTCTATATGGATAATACTGCGCAAGTGCGAGGGGATTGCGTGGCACGCTAAGCGAGGAGGATGAAGGAGAGCAGATTGGTAGGAGTTCTGGTTCTTATTCTTCTAAGTGAGGTGGGCGGTAGCAACTATATTTATACAAAAGTGCGCGCCCATATGTGTGATAGAAATATAGGGAAAACAATGTAAGAAACATAAGTGCGAACATGTTTGACCCTGAAAACCTGCCAAATAAATCCCAAACAATGTGTGTGAATCCATGAGGGTGTGAGGAGATTAGTAGAAATATCATGACCAAGAGTGGTGCATATGTATAAACAACCGTAAAATGCTGAATACCTGATAGGAAACCACATGTTAAATCCTCAAATATAACCCTGAAATAAACGATTAAATACCATAATAGAGGTCTTAACTGTAGTAATGTAAGCGGTGGACAGGCGTAGCCGAAACACAAACTAAGTAAAGAAATCCCTGGTAGTGTCATGAAATATACTAGGAAATATATAGAAAATTTGAACACTGCCCCCACATTATCTACAGCGCAATAAACCAACCATGCGTTAAAGTGCGGGTTTCACCAATATTTTCGTGCGGATGTCGGCGCGATTGTTAACCCACTCAACTTTTAGGAGAACGAACAAGTTGTCTTCTAGAGCTTCGCAGGGGATCAAGAAGTCAAGGGCGATATGCTTCGTTCGAACGTTGATCAGAGGGTCGTCAGCTAAGAAATTTGCACCGGTATTATCGGCAGGCAGAGTGATAGGAACATGAAGTTAAAGGTCCGTGAGGCCTTTGAGGAGCCATCAAATATGGTGAGTACCATAAGACATAGCAACAAATTCTGCTTTGGTAGTTGATTTGGCAACAGAGGCTTGTTTCTTTGAGAGCCAGGAGATACAACAGTTATTGAATAAAACAATGTAACTGGACATAGATCTTCTTGTATTGAGACAGCCTGCAAAGTCAGCGTCAACATAAACATCAATAGCATTTGTTGTTGTGTATGGGTAAAATAGGCCTAGGTTTCGTGTTGCGTTAACATATCTAAAGAGGTGTTAGGCAGCCTTTATATGTTTTTCGGTAGAGCAAGAGGAAAATTGTGCAAGAAATGAAATTGTATATGCGAGATCAGGTCTTGTGCCAGTGACGAGGTACATTACGTAGCCTATCATCAATTGGTTTAGTGTAACTTGATCTTTGGGTTGTTCTGTAGTCCCTTTCCTAAGTGTAATGCCTTTTGGTAAGGGGATGGATACCGTATTCTAGTTTTCAATTCCAAATTGAGAGAGGATAGTACCAATGTAAAGTTCCTGGCCGAGAGCGATACCGTTTTATGTATACATAATATATAGGGTTAGTAAAAATGAGGCTTTTCAAAGGTCCGAGATTTCAAATGCCATTTTCAGGTCTTTGAGGAGAGTGGTTAGATGGGGGGTACTGGCCGAATATATTGCAATGTCGTCCACGTAAAGTGAAATGTAGCAGTCTAACTTATTGTAGATAAACATGTAGGTTTCTTGGTGTGATGCGGTGAAATCTGTGGAGGTCAAGAATTTAGCGAAGAGAGTATATCATTCGTTGGCAGATTGGTAAGTCCATATATACATCGGTCAAGTTTCGATACTTAGTCTCAGTCACTGAACCCTGGTGCCAGTCGAACCTTAACTTCTTCTTTCAATTTATCGTAAAGGAAAGCAGATTCGACATCAAAGTCACAGGGTCGCTATTTGGTTCTGGCGCATATCGCAAGGAGAAGTCCGCGTGATTCCCAACAAATGACGGCGGCAAAGATGTCTTCGAAGTCGTAGCCTGGGGCTTGAGAAAATTCCTGTGCAACGGCTCTTGCTCGAAATCTTGCCAAATTACTGTCAGTATTCTTTTTGCTTTTGAACACCCACTTACTACCGACAATGTTCCGTCCTATTGGTTTTTTGACAACATCAAAAGTTTTATTCTTCTTTAGTGCATTGATCTCATCGTTCATAGCTGAGGTCCATTGTTCCTTAACTGAGGTATTTACAGCTTGGTGATAGGTGGTGTGGTCCTCATCAGGAATAACGCTAGACGCAAGTTGAACTCAATGACCAAGTTGCTTTTTATAGCTTGTCTGTGGTTTTGTTGAGATCCTTGCGGAACGCCATGAAGGTCCAGAAATTTCCACTGAACGTACCACAGGCGCATGTTGGTGTGTTTGCTGTTGGATTTGTGCCAGACATAAGGGGCGAGTAACTGGTTGTTCCAGTATTTCCAGTTGGGAATCCTCGAGTGAGCTGAATTCCTGAGAGGGCTCTATGGAAGAGAATTCCTTCAATGTTAGTTGTATAATTTGTCCACTCCAGTCCTGGTCATTTGGCTTTCCAATGGTGGCTGGAGCTATTGGATGGGATAGGGGATAGAAACAAGCAGAGGATTCCTCAGCCAGGAGGGGTTCCATGGTTGTTCTACAGTGGGGTTATCGTCTTGGTTGTTTAATGGATTTGTCGAGTTTGTGTTACCTTATGCTGTGAAGGGATGTACAGTCTATATATCTTATCGGAAGAGGAATAAGCAAAGAGATATCCTTCGATCGCCTGGGATATCAGTTTTGTTTCTGGTAATCGATTCTCCACTGGTAGGTGTACGAAGCATTTGGTCTGGGAGGGGCGGATATAGGTAATCGAGGGCTTCTTGTTGTTGAGAGATTCACAGGGCGTCGATCTTCCTATGGATTGGTTAGGGAGTCTATTCTGATGGTAGACAGTGGTTGCGATAGCTTCCGCCCACAAAGCCAGGGGCAAGCGAGTAAACATAGAGCCAGCAGCGGTGATTATGGTTCACATGTAATGTTCGGTAACACCATTTGATTCATGTGATTGTGCGGGGGAGAGGTCATGTACTATGCCTTTTTTGACTAACAATGTTAACATGGCAGCATTGGCATATTCTCCTCCATTATCAGTTCTGAATCGTTTGATGGTAACCTTATCTTGAGTGTGGCGAGCAGAGATGAAACTGGTAAATATTTTGACGGTATCCGATTTAGCATAAATGGGATAAACCCAAGCATATCTAGTACAGTCATCAATGAACGTAACATAGTAATTAGATTTGCCGAAAGAGGTCATTGAAAATCTTCCGCTAAGGTTGGAGTAAATGAATTCGAACGGGGTATTACCGCAAGCCTCAGGTGTTGATCTAGATTTCCGCTTAGTGCTTTTAGATGTGATGCAGGTCTCGCATTGCCAGTCATTTGGAACTTTGGGGAGGTTGATAGCGTCAGAGTAGTTGTTGGTTTTGAGATAGTCAGGCGAAGGATGTCCAAGGGCCTCATGCCATTGTTTGTAAGAAAGTTTCTCAGCCGACTCTTTCTCTTCTTGTACAACAAAATCTTGTCTGTCAAGCTTTCCCAAATAACCTCTGTTTTATTTTCCCTCAAAACATACATATCCCTTCTGGAACTAACCAAAGCAAATCCCTTCCCCAAAGAAACAATAGCGCGCCAGGACAACAAACTACAAGAACCCAAACTAGGAACCCAAAGAACATGTTCCAAGTAGATAGAAGAAACATGACCAAGAGATGTTTTGGCGAAGATCATAACTGTTCCACGGCCACATCACTCTATGATAGAGTCATCGCCTAACCTAACGGTGTCTTTTACAGTCTCGAAGTTTATAACAAGGTCTAAGTTGTTTGTCATGTGTGACCTTGCGCCAGTGTGTATAACGGAATGGGAATAGTGAGGGGTCTTGGTGGTGCATCAGGAAAAAATACCCTGTCTCTGGTACATCAGCGTAGTATCCGGACGGAGGTGACATGGAGTTTGCGTCCCCTGCGTCCTGTGCATCCTGAGTTCAGTGGCAATATCCCCTCACATCCACTGTGCCTTGAGTTGCGTTGCAATGCCCGCCCACATCCTATTCGGCCTAGCTTGCGGTGCCCTCTCCATTCTCTCCTGATGCCACGTAGCCTGATACAAGCGTTCTGAATACCCTCAGGCTCCACTTCATGTAACCCATTTCTCGTGATTTATCTAAACTGTTTTTGGGCCCTCCTTATGTCTATAGGGATAATTAAATCGCTACCGCTCTGGAGATCATTTTGCATCAGGAGCAGTTGGTCTTTCTCATCTGTAGGCCGGTAAGCTACAAAACAGCCAGCAACATGATTTATTTGATCTTATGATTCTACATAATGCTTTGTATACACTGTGGTAGATTCTATACAAAGATCCTCCCGCATTACCAATGCCAAGGGGAATCCCAATTTTGTTTTATGAATTCCGGATCCCTTAATAAACCTCCTTCCATATTCTCAGATCAATCCGGCTGTTGACAATCCAGCGCCTTTCTGCCTCTGGTATCATCTGTACCAGGCCCACAATCGTCCCTATGTCCACTACAGTAAACACCCTGGCATCCTCCTTAATTTGAACTGTAACTAGGCAATGCACCTCAGATAGACGCCCACAGTTGACATTGCTAGCGAACTGAATGCAGGCAAGCTGGCGCCCTGAATTCCCGGATCTCTAGTCCATGATTTTGAAGACAGCAACCAGCTTGGCTGGAAGATATCCTCTAAGTGCACCTTACATCTCTTCTGTACGAGCCCTCGCCCAAACCCAATCATTGCGATTCTCCTGATTCCTCAACTGTTGTGCTCTATGCATCGTGCACAGCGGATGTCGTATACTTCTGATTCTTGGAACGCTGGAACAGGGATTTGAACTTATGTCAGTTGGTCAACTGGAGGTGATCGCAGTATCGCTTGGTCTTCAGGAAGTCGGTGCTCAGGCAATAGATTATGCTGGCTAAATGGTATCAATTCACGACATAAAATTTGAAAGAAAACGCCCAAGACCCTGGAAAAATCATCGATTTGGAAATATTGTCCCGGCCTCCTTTAAGGATTCCCTTACGGGTGATCGGCGACGGATAGCGGCTACTTGTCACATCCAAATATTGTCAGACGTCTGGAGAGAGATCACGACCACGATTCTGTATTGATGCCAAGTTCCATACTCTCATTGGGATTGCATGCTGACGCCTATAGCTGTGCACGATTTGACATGAGGCATCGTTCTTATTGGATTACCGCTATTCATCCTTCATGTGTGTCTTTTGCACAAGTTCGGTGGTCTCTGTCGAATACATCACAATATTGCCAAATTGGCCTATATAATCAAAAAAGTGACTTAGCAGATGAATCTTGACAAGGATGAAGTGCGATTCACTATAGATCATGTCCATACGTTGCTTATTCTCTTCTTCCCGGAATGCGTCCATGATCCAGTGCCGTTTTGAGGGTGTGATGCGCTCGCTCTCCTGAGCACTATGATGTTGCAGCTCCGTTCGTTGCTGATCAATCTTCGTCCTTCTGTGATTTGTTACTTGACACTCTAAAAAGATATCCTTCATCTGGTGAAACATGTCCAGATAATCTTCTATATAAGCGGTTGTTTCTGAGGTGTGACTTCGGTACTGGGCCAACATATTGAAGTCAGCAAGGGCCTTGATGCATTCGAGAGTATGCTTGAATGGTATAACTTGGGGACTCCCGGGCTGACGCAGCGCCACGGCGAGAATGCCCAAAACACAGCGTCCCAGATTCCTCATCTTCTTCCCTTGCTACTGTGTAACCTCGCTGTATCCTTTTTTAGGTACTAGGAATCCATGGTAGGGTGGTAATGTCTTCCAAACTTTGTCGAATGCATCAAGTCGTTCCTGCTTCTTCAGAAAGCCCTTTATCCAGTCCATCATGTGATTGAGTATTGCAAGATAAAGAGTATGGAGCATGTCGGGTTTGTGTAGATCGGACGGCGAAACGTGGGGAACCCCGGAAAAAGATTTGGACGAAAGTTAATTCCAAGGGTAGAACGTGTAATGTCGTGATCGGTTTCTGCGATCCGGTTTCCACCTTTGAAACCTTGATATCTTGCTTAATCTTGACTTGGATACACTTTGATGTTGGAACCCAATTCTCCCATTGGCACCTGACATGCAGGACAGATATTTGATTTTAATCCGTGCAGAGCAACATTTTCCATGTGGTCCGCAATGCACCCAGCCAAGATTGGGAAGCAGGTCCGAACCTTCCCCTCGGTACAATCACATGGTACGCCATCACGTACCTGGTCTTGCCGAGGTGATAGGACGAATTTGTATACATCTCGTAGAGTGTCGTGATTGATTTGTCTCTGGTGTTGATCTGGCTTGGAGGACTTGGATATTCTTGGGAGAATTGGCAATAATGCCACAGGCAGAACTGGCATTGATGCAGGGCTGTTGCACCAGGTGCAGGGAAGATTTCCGAGAGTAAGATATACTGGGCACGCTTTCTTGTTGCCTGAGAAGTTTGTGAGATGCGTCTGATCTGACATCCTTATGATCGCAATAAGGGTGCTACCGTGTGGAAGTATCTCCTATAATCTGTAAGCAATCGCCTGTTTCAAAAGGGTTAGGATGCAGTACCTGAACATCACACTACCAGTCCGCCGTGTGCATTTCCGCATCTATGCTTTGTCCACTCAGGCCGTCTCCATGGCATGGTGGGTAAACGAAGTCATCTTGGCATGCGATCTGGGGCACGAGATATCTGATATGATCTAGGACCTTGCGATAGAAGAATAGTAATGTTCACTTGCCATTATCAACCTGTCCTTCGTACCATTGAAGATATGCACTGTGAGGATCCAATGAGCGGAGGTGGTTCTGAAGAGTATGCATAGAGCTATAACCGGCCAATGGTGCATCACCAAGGCCACTTGAGAAATATGCATTCATTCGTGACTTAGGTACTTTACCCTCGATACCGCAAGATGATGGTTGGAAACCGTGCGCACTAGTGAATGGCGATCATGGATCCTGACACAGATTGCGCTCTTCTTGCTCAAAACTCTTGACCACTCCGATAGATGAACCGGCGCCTTCATAAATTGTCCGTTTACTGGGTAACAGACATAAAGGTTCGTTGAGTATATCTGTATCAGACTCGTGACCAATGTCATTCAATGCGTCGTACTCTTGTCCCGCAGGTTCGGGATCAGATTGCTAGTCTGAATCTGGGCCTTGATGCCTATTGTGACGCTTGATGTCACTTTCATTGTCATTATTAATCGTAGTTTAAAAAGATTGTTCTGTAGACACTACGACGAGATCCAGATTGGCGTGGGCATTTCGCAGGTGCTTCACGTACGCACTGGGCCGGCAGTATTTCCATCGGCAGAATGGACATTTGTTAGGCATGGGGGGGTTCTTCTCAGATTGTCTTGTTGGCTTTGTGCAGTTTCCAGGATATGTCAATCAGGGGTGATCTCAACATCACGTGTGGATCGCAGGTAGAGTCAAGCGGCCTGGCCAATCTAATCAATATCGAGTCTTTTGAATTGGTTAGTGTGAACATCACGTGGGGCTGGCTTTGTTTGTTTCGGGATCTGGAAGGTGGTCCGAGAATTTGATCATCAAATGCGGTTGTCTTTATTTACGTTCATGTATTCAAGTTGAATCTGATAATAGGGGTCATGTCCTAGAGTGTCAGATTGAGGCTCTGTAATCAATTTTTTAAAATACATGAATCTTTCAACCGCCCTATATGATCACAGAGTTTTATATATAGTAGGAACAGATCCACACAGGGGGACTTCATACCGAGAATCATCTACCATTCAGAACTTCCACTATAGCCACGATACGCACATCACTAGTCTCCGAAATTTAATAAATCCATATACAATGAAGGTAAATCGATAGGGCGCAGCACGAACTATCTCTCCTACCCCTCCGGCGATTCAAATCTGAACACCAGGGAAATCATCGTGAGGTCCACCACCACCCCATCTCCTCCCCCTTGATGGCTTTTGTCTAGGGAAGCGATGCTACATCCACTCCTCGCCCTCTGGGGTCTTCCCCCTCCTCCACGGGGTTCTTGTTCCTGTTCATCGTTGACTCCCACTCATGAAGTTCAGTTCTCCTGTAACGACCCTACGATAGGTAGCTACAATCACTATCGCCTTAGCCCAAATGGTATACCAAGAGGTAACCAGAGGTGGTATGGTCTCATATACTTGATAAAAATAGCTGGTAAACCTAGGATAAGGCCTAGGGAATAGTTGAGTAGCCTTGAGGTACTCTACTAGGCAGGGTAACCTATCGGGAGCACATTCGCATAAGGTCAAGAGAATTCTGGAAATGTTACACGGACCTCCGAGACGACTTCTGTGGTCGCCTGGAGGACTTCCTGAGCGGTAAAAGGCATTAGAGGGCAAAGTTACCCTACCTTGAGAATTTGATCATTATGCCCATGGGTCCCAGTTACCCTACTGAGGAACCCAAGTTACCCTACCTTCACCGGTAAAGTCATCCTAGAACTTAGAGGTCGATTGCCTCACATTCTATGGGCTCTTAGATGTTCTTGGG